>Ga0209105_100028_pt1 | contig 57288 bp, 51 predicted proteins | sample SedPBSmetaG_FD_184158 | JGI IMG/M metagenome (GOLD analysis project Ga0209105, IMG submission 184158) | Freshwater sediment bacterial and archeal communities from Indian Creek, Illinois, USA to study Microbial Dark Matter (Phase II) -... | ecosystem: Environmental > Aquatic > Freshwater > Creek >...
ATGAAACTCCGTGAATCCGCGCACGCTTCCCCCTAACAGCCCTAACACAAGCACCTTATTCAAATGTATTTAGCGCAACGCTCCGAGCAAGTAGGCGTCGTCCTCGATAGCCTCACTGCGGTAACGGGCGCCAAAAACCGGACCCACGCGCCGGTGCATGCGATTGTACCAAGCTGTGTACCGCAAGGTGATGACCTTAATCGCCCGCGATAATGTCTCGAGCTCGGCCTTAACAATTGTCTGTAGATGGCTACTCATAATGCACCAAGCCACCTGGTCTAACTTGTCACTAGTTTGCTGATCACAAAGAAGCTCCAAAATGTTACTTTACGCTTGGCAAAAGAACAAGAAGAACCGTTTTGGATACAAGTCAGCAGACGCGTGTTCCTAGGTCTGTAGCGGGAGAGTATAATGAGTAATAGCAAAGTACCACCGGCACTAGTTGCAGGGGTACTTTTTCTAATTACTGTCTACATCTGCCATGAATGGAGAAGGTAAAGGGAGTGGTGATGGAGAAGGTAAAGGGAGCGCTGATGGAGAAGTTTTCACGGGATTAACTAGCGATATGGGGTGGCTTTGTGGCAAGTAAGGAAACCGAGAAACGCGGCAATGGCAACGGAGCGAATCTGGGCTTTGAGAACAAGCTTTGGCTGGCGGCAGATAAGATGCGTAACAACATGGACTCGTCCGAATACAAGCACGTGGTGCTGGGCCTTATATTCCTCAAGTACATCTCCGACGCCTTCGAGGAGCGGCGGGGAGCCTTGCTGAAGGAAGCATCCGACCCAGAAAGCGGCCTCTATGTACCAAAGACTGCGGACAGGGACTTCGTCCTGGAGGACCGGGACGAATACACCGCGGAGAACGTTTTCTGGGTACCTAGAGAAGCCCGCTGGGGATACCTGCAAGCCAACGCCAAACAGCCCACTATCGGCAAGCTCATAGACGATGCGATGATTGCCCTGGAACGGGAGAACCACGTTCTTAAGGGTGTGCTGCCCAAGGACTACGCACGGCCCACGCTGGATAAGGTCCGGCTGGGCGAGCTTATAGACCTAATTGGCACTATATCCGTGGGTACCGCCGAGCAGCGCTCGCAGGACATCCTGGGGCGTGTATACGAGTACTTTCTGGCCCAGTTCGCCAGCTCCGAAGGTAAGCGAGGCGGCGAGTTCTACACCCCCCGTAGCGTGGTCCGCCTGCTGGTAGAAATGCTGGCCCCCTACAAGGGGCGGGTGTACGACCCCTGCTGCGGTTCGGGTGGTATGTTTGTGCAGAGCGAAAGCTTTATCGAGGAGCACGGCGGCAGACGGGGCGACATCTCCATATTTGGACAGGAGCTTAACCCCACCACCTGGCGCCTGGCCAAGATGAACCTGGCCATCCGGGGCATTGAAAGCAACCTCGGTCCTCATCACGCCGACACCTTCCATCAGGACCTGCACAAGGACCTAAAGGCCGACTATATTATAGCCAACCCGCCCTTTAACGTCAGCGACTGGGGGGGCGAGCGCCTAACACAGGACGTGCGCTGGAAGTACGGCACACCGCCTTCCGGCAACGCCAACTACGCCTGGGTGCAGCACTTCATCCACCACCTGTCGCCCAACGGCAAGGCAGGTTTTGTGCTGGCCAACGGCAGCATGAGCACCCAGAGCAGCGGCGAGGGCGTTATACGAAAGAACATAGTAGAGGCCGACCTGGTGGACTGCATAGTGGCCCTGCCGGGGCAGCTGTTCTACTCCACCCAGATACCGGTGTGCCTGTGGTTCCTGGCCCGCAACAAGCGGCCCACGGGGCAGAGAGACCGCAGCGGTGAGACGCTGTTCATCGACGCCCGCAAGATGGGCACCATGGCCACCCGGGTCAACCGTGAGCTCACCACCGAAGACATCGAGAAGATAGCGGGCGCCTACCGGGCATGGCAAAAAGGCGAAGGTTACGAAGACGTGCTTGGCTTCTGCAAATCCGCCAAGCTGGAGGAAATAAAAAGCCACGAGTACATCCTGACACCGGGGCGCTACGTGGGCATTGAAGAGGTAGAGGATGACGGTGAGCCCTTCGAGGAGAAGATGGAACGTCTGACAGTCGAGCTGGCAGAGATGTTTGCCAAGAGCCACCGGCTGGAGGAAGCGATACGCAAGCGTCTGGGGGCGATTGGGTATGAGGTCTAGTGGCTGGATATCAAAAGTACTAGACGAAGTAGTTGATATTTTCGGTGGAGGCACTCCCAAAACTTCAGCCTCTGAATACTGGGGTGGCGATATCCCGTGGCTGTCAGTTAAGGATTTTAATGACGACACAAGGGTTGTCTATCATACAGAGAAAAGCATAACAAGCCTTGGACTTATGAACAGCGCCGCACGGGTGTTGGATGAGGGCGATGTTGTGATCTCAGCTCGGGGTACCGTTGGCGAAGTGACCCAGCTTGGACGCCCAATGGCTTTTAATCAGTCATGCTATGGGCTCAGAGGAAAGCGGGGCCAACTTGACAACACCTACCTCTACTACTTGCTTAGGCACAAAGTGCGTGACTTCAATCAGAGAAGCCACGGCTCCGTCTTCAGCACGATAACCCGAGACACCTTCAGAGGCATACACGTCCTACTGCCCGAGGTTGACGAACAAACCGCCATCGCCGCGACTCTCTCCTGCCTTGACGACAAAATAGAACTGAACAACCGCATGAACAAGACGCTGGAGGAGATGGCCCAGGCGCTGTTCAAGAGCTGGTTCGTTGATTTCGACCCCGTAAAGGCCAAGATGGAGGGCCGCGAGCCCGCCGGCATGGACGCCGAGACCGCTGCCCTGTTCCCCGACGAGTTTGAGGATAGCGAACTGGGGATGATACCGAAGGGGTGGAGGGTTGGTCCACTTGAGCAGTTGGGTAAGGTGGTTGGTGGTAGCACGCCTTCAAAAGCTATTGCTGGCTATTACTGCGATGACGGGGGAATCCCATGGATTACGCCCAAGGACCTATCCACGCATCAAGGCAAGTTCGTTTCGAGAGGTTCCATAAACATCACCGAGTTGGGTTTCCGAAACAGTAGCACAGCTGTACTGCCAAGGGGATCTGTCTTGTTCAGCTCAAGAGCACCCATAGGCTATATGGCGGTTGCCTTGAACGACGTTACCACTAACCAAGGGTTCAAATCGATCATACCGGGCGAGGGGATAGGTACTGAGTTCGTGTACAACACACTTAATCAGTCTCGCGAGCTCATAGACGCTCGGGCGGTAGGCTCGACCTTCAAAGAGATCTCGGGGTCTGCGATGAAAAGCATCCCCGTGATGCTGCCTGGTAGCAGAGCCTTATCGGCATTCGGAGACAGGGTTGGAGCCCTCACAGAAATGCAGATTAACCTTGAAGATGAGAACGCGAACTTAGTTACTCTCCGCGACACCCTTCTACCGAAACTCATGTCCGGCGAAATCCGCGTCCCCGAAGCCGAGGACATACTGGAGGAAGTGCTATGACCCCCATTATGACGGAAACCGACGTTGAGCAGGCCGCTCTAGACTGGCTGAGGGAGCTTGGCTACACGGTGCTGCACGGCGGCCGCATAGCCCCCGGCGAAGCAACCGCTGAGCGGGGCAGCTACAACGAGGTGGTGCTTAAGGGCAGGCTACGGGACGCCCTCTACCGCCTTAACCCCCACCTGCCCGAGGTAGCCGTGGAGGAAGCCCTGCGCAAGGTGGTTACCCCTCAGAGCCCCGCTCTCATTGTCAACAACCGCGCCTTCCACCGCATGCTGGTGAACGGCGTTGAGGTAGAGTACATGCGAGACGGTCGCCTGGTGGGTGACAGAGCCGTGCTGGCCGATTGGGACAACCCCTACAACAACGACTGGCTAGCCGTCAACCAGTTCACCGTGCAGGAAGGCGTGCACAATCGCCGCGCCGACGTAGTGGCGTTCATTAACGGCATGCCCCTGGCGGTGCTAGAACTAAAGAACGCCGCCACCGATAAGGCTGACATCTGGAGCGCCTATAACCAGCTGCAGACCTACAAGACGCAGGTACCAAGCCTGTTTACCCATAACGCACTCCTCATGATATCTAACGGCAACCAGGCCCGGGTTGGCACCCTGACCGCCACCCGGGAATGGTTTTTGCCCTGGCGCACCATCGAGGGAGAAGAGCCCGCTCCGGCCACGCTACCGCAATTACAGGTAGTGCTGCAAGGCCTGTTTGAGCGGCGCCGCTTCCTGGATTACGTGCGCCATTTTATTGTCTTTGAGCAAGACGGACCTGTCATCATTAAGAAGATGGCCGGCTACCACCAGTTCCACGCCGTGAACGCCGCGGTAAAAGCCACCCTCACCGCATCCAGTAGCGGAGGAGACAAACGCATTGGCGTGGTGTGGCATACACAGGGTTCCGGCAAGAGCCTTACTATGGCCTTCTTTACCGGCAAGGTGGTGCTACACCCCAAGATGGAGAACCCCACCATAGTGGTGCTCACCGACCGCAACGACCTAGACAACCAGCTCTTCGGCAACTTTGCCCTTTGCAACGAACTACTGCGACAAAACCCGGTGCAGGCCGACAGCAGAGCTGACCTAGTGAACCTGCTGAAGGTGGAATCTGGCGGCGTGGTCTTTACCACCATCCAGAAGTTCCTCTCCGAAGATGGCCGGTTCCCGCTTCTCTCGCAGCGGCGCAACATCGTGGTGATGGCCGACGAGGCACACCGCAGCCAGTACGACTTTATAGACGGCTTCGCCTACAACATCCGCCAGGCTCTGCCTAACGCTTCTTTCATTGGCTTTACCGGTACCCCGGTAGAGCTGTCCGACCGCAACACCCAAGCGGTGTTCGGCGACTACATCAGCATCTACGACATCGAGCAGGCTGTAGCCGACGGTTCCACCGTGCCCATTTACTACGAGGCCCGCTACGCCAAGCTGGAGCTGCCGGAGATAGAGTTGTCGGCAGTAGACGACGAGTTTGAGGAAGTGACTGAGACCGAGGAAGAATCCACGCGGGAGAAGATGAAGTCGCGCTGGGGCCGTCTGGAGGCCGTAGTGGGTGCTGAGCAACGCATAGAGAAGATAGCCCGGGACCTGGTTACCCACTTTGAGACTCGTACAGAGGTGCTGGAGGGCAAGGCAATGGTAGTGGCCATGAGCCGGCGCATTTGTGTTTCGCTTTATGATGCCATTGTGGCCCTGCGCCCCGAGTGGCACAGCGACGACGACAGCCAGGGCAGTATAAAGATAGTGATGACCGGCTCTGCCAGCGACGAAGTGAGCATGCAGCGCCATGTTCGCAGTAAGGCCCGCAGGGACGAGCTGGCCAAGCGCTTTAAGAAGGCCGACGACCCTTTCCGCATAGTTATCGTGCGGGACATGTGGCTGACAGGTTTTGATGCACCGTGTCTGCACACCATGTACATAGACAAGCCCATGCAGGGGCACGGCCTGATGCAGGCGATTGCCAGAGTAAACAGGGTCTTTAGAGATAAACCGGGCGGCCTGATTGTAGACTACTTGGGGCTGGCCGATGAACTGAAGAAGGCTTTGGCCGCTTACACCAGAGGCGGCGGAAGGGGCAACACTACCTTAGACATAGACCAGGCTGTAGCTATCATGATGGAGAAGTACGAAATGTGTCGCGACATGTTTCATGGCTTTGACTACACCCGTTTCTTCACCGGTAGCGCCACAGAGAAGCTACAGGTGCTGCCAGAAGCGCAGGAGTACATTCTGGCGCAGGAGAAAGGCAAGGAGCGTCTGGGTGGACACTGTGATGGCTCTGAAGAAGGCCTACGCACTGGCCATCACCCACAAGAAAGCAAATGAGATCACCGGGGACGTGCAGTTCTTTGAGGCAGTGAAGATAGCTTTGACCGCACGTGCTCCTGCCAACGGCAAGACTGAGCTGGAGCTGGACCAAGCCATACGCCAGATAGTATCCCGTGCGGTGGTAGCAGAAGGTGTGGTAGACATTTTTGCCGCTGCCGGGCTCAGCAGGCCGGATGTCTCGATACTATCGGAGGAGTTCCTGGAGAAGGTTAAGGAGATGCCTCATAGGAACCTGGCCGTGGAGTTGCTAAAGAAGCTGTTGGCAGATGAAATTAAAGCCCGGGGACAGAAAAACCGTACCCAAGCCAAGAAGTTCAGCGAGAAACTCCATGACGCAGTGCAGAAGTATGAGAACCGCTTTCTCAGCGTGACGGACATCATTAACCTGTTAGTGGAGCTGAGCCGTGAGATGCGGGAGGCGGCCGACCGGGGCAAGGCGTTGGGTCTAACAGAGGACGAGCTGGCCTTCTATGACGCCCTGGAAGTCAACGACAGCGCTGTGGCCATACTAGGTGACGAAAAACTGGCCAAGATAGCCAAAGACCTGACCGAGACGGTGCGTAAGAATACTACCATTGACTGGACATCCCGGGAGAGCGTAAGGGCTAACATACGTCGCATGGTGAAGCGAGTGTTGCGACTGAACGGATACCCACCAGACAAGCAGGAGAGCGCTGTGAGGACGATAATAGAGCAGGCTGAGACGCTGTGTGAGGACTGGGTGGGGGGGGTGACCGTATGAGACACATAAAACGAGGAACACGTTTTCCTCACCTAGCTGCCGATTTGGCCAGCGTCAGAAGGACCCAGAAAGAGCCTGAACATGAATATAGGACGCCGTTTATGAGAGACAGAGATCGGATTCTTTACTCGAAGGCTTTTCGACGACTGAGCGGCAAGACTCAGATCTTCGTGACTAACTATGATGACCATGCAAGGACGAGGCTGACCCACACCCTAGAGGTTGCACAGATTGCACGAACGATATGTCGGCAGTGGGCACTTGATGAAGACTTGGCCGAAGCAATAGCTCTGGGACACGACCTCGGGCACACCCCGTTTGGTCATGTCGGCGAGCGAGTGTTGAACCATCTGATGAACGGGTGCTTTGAGTATGCACACATGGAGCCTTCCGCGGAGCGTGGGTTCAAGCACAATCTCCAAGGTCTAAGGGTCTGCGAAGATCTGGAGTCTGGGCACGAAGACTATGGCCTGAATCTCACGCACACCACACTGTACGGGATACTTGCACATACGGGGCGGGACTGGGGCAAAAAGAGCTCGTGTGATTTCAAATGCTCGGATCAACATGGCCACCGATGCAACATGCCGCTTCTTAACAAGAGTTGCATGAATGCAACCGGACTCATCGTCCCGTTTTATGACCGCTATGTCCATACGATATCTGGGCCTTCGAGATCTAGTTGGAGTATAGAGGCCCATATAGTTGCCTATGCAGATGAAATCGCCCAGCGGCATCACGACTTGGAAGACGGTTTGGTTGCTGGACTTATTGCCAAGGATGAAGTGCGAGGTTGGTTAACCAAGCTGAGTAAGAGACCGACTGGTATCCAGAAAGTAGATCAGTCGCTTAGGACCAGTGACGATGCTTTCCGAAGTGAAGTCTCCCGATATGTAGTTGGCCTCTTGGTCGACGACTTGGTGAAGACCAGCACTGTTCTTCTGAAGACGTTCTGCACCGAAGAGGCTATCAGCACTGCGGAAGACCTTCGTCATGTTCTGTCCCAGATGGGATCTCGCTCACTTCGTCAACCAATTGGCTTCTCAACCGAGGTCCATGAATGGCAAGATAACGTGGGAAAGTTCCTGAGAGAGCGAATTCTGCAGTCCCATGAGGTCCAGCTAATGGATGGTAGAGCCACCTACGTGATAAGGAAGATCTTTGAGGCTTACATGACGAATCCACAACAACTCTCGGACAAGACGATGTTAAGGCTTCATCGCAATGCTAACATGCCTAACCCCGCCAAGAAGTCAGAGGTTAATTCAGAAGAGATTGCATCCGTTAGGTCGGAAATCAAGCGAATGCGAAATGGCCCGAGCCCGCACTTCAGATCGGCCCTTGCACGGACTGTGTGTGACTACATTTCCGGCATGACTGATGCTTATGCAATGGCAGAGTATCGAAGGCTTTATGGAGTTACGGATGACTTCCGGCACTAATAGTTGTGTGAGTCAACCTTGCCGGGCTTGTCCCTGTGGCACCAATCCCCATAAAGGCTCTATGCGTTTACTGTACGAGGGGGTGATCATAGGCGTTAACCCATCTGCTGACTACTGCTAAGAGAGGAGTTAGATCATGAGCGGGAAGCTAGTAAGACTGTTCTTAGTCGATGGCAAGGCCTCAGGCAAAGAAACAAAAGGGACGGTTCTTAGTGGAAACTAACCAGCCCCTCCATTCGTAAGTTAGTTGTTCTGCTGCGTCCGGTACACTTTGGTATGCGATGTCGCAAGCACTTCGGCGGCCTTGCGGAGCGTGAGGCCAAACCGCTCTAAGCCCTGCTGTGCAACAGCACACCTATAACTTGCGCGGTCTTCGCTGGTCTCGAGGTACAGCAAGAAACACGCCACCCCTCCAAAAACTAAAAAACGCCCCTTCAGGCCTTACCACACGAAAGGGACCAACGTACATCAGGCAAAGGAGCGCAGAGGCTAATAAAAATGATAAGGGGAGTGAAATTCATGAAAAGACCGCAGGCAATTTTACTGGCAGTTCTGCTGCTGATTCTTGCCGGCTACGGCATTTTTACTTACTACTCCGTGTGGTCCCAGAGGGCCTCCGATTCTACGGCGCCCACCCACATGTTTGACGCCATCACGGCGCGTGCCGGAGATGTGATAGTTGGCATGGAAATTGCTATTAACGATATCCAGCTTTTGGCACCATTTGGTCCGTCTGGAATCGTTCAATTTTCAGGTCGGGCAACGGTGAGCGGAGTCTATAGAGTGGTTGTGGATGCGGACCCGCGGACTTGGGTACAGTTTCACGTAGACGAAGAGTCAATTGGCAAGCTCCCCAGAATGAAAGGCGATACCGACCGCGACGTCTGGTTCGTATTTAACAACCAAGACAAAGCCCTAGATGCCTTTGGCGCCATTGCAAAATCAGGCAGGGCGACAATTGCCATAGACAATTACCGCATCCATCGCGCGGAAACAGATGCTTTTAACACCGCTGACCTTGTGCGGGTTATTAGAGTAGATTAAGAAGCGCAAAGACCAATGCTACACTGTTGCCCATGATGTACCTCTACCGAAGGGCGCAGAACAATCAGCCGAAACCATGTATGATGGGGCTTTAACCAACCGTTATTCCCAGAGAACAGTTGCCCAAGAACAAAACAACAATTAAAGGGGGATGTAAAATGTCAAATGTTAAATTGGCAATCGTCTACTACAGTGCATCGGGCGTCAATTACCAACTCGCTACTTGGGCGGAGGAAGCAGCAATCGCAATCGGTGCTGAGGTAAGGCTGGTAAAAGTCGAAGAAACTCTCCCTCAAACGGTCGTAGAATCAAATCCCCATTGGCAGGCCCATGCGGAAGCTACCAAGCACATCCCTATCGCAACTTCAGATGACCTCGCTTGGGCCGATGCGATCCTCTTCAGTGGCCCTACTCGCTTCGGCACAATGTCCGCTCAAATGAAGACCTTTATTGACAAGCAAGGTGGACTCTGGGCGCAGGGAAAATTGGCAAACAAAGCAGTCAGTGCCATGACTTCGGCACAAAACCCACATGGCGGCCAGGAGGCTACCATTCTGTCCCTCTACACTTCCCTGATGCACTGGGGAACTGTGATTGTGGCACCGGGATACACCGATGCGACCATATTTAAGGCGGGCGGCAATCCTTACGGCACTTCTGTCACGCAGGGACAGGATGGCAAGCCAGTTGAGGATGCCAAGGACGCTGTGGCGCATCAAGCCAAGCGCCTTGTTGAAGTTGCCTCTTGGATTCAAAAAGGCCGCGCATAGAAGACACTCCCAAATCCCTCAGCCTTGGGGGATGCACTCCCTCATGAGCTGCTCTGACCAGCAGAGCCGTGGGGGAGGTTTTATTATGCGCTACAATTGTCCTTCGTGCCGAGGAGTGCTAACATAGAGACAGCCGCTGTAGAAAGGATTAGATATGATGTCAGCCGTAGGTCACCCAAAACTAAACCCGGAGTACTTAAATCTGTACCACATTAACCCTAGCACACAGGCCTATGTGGTCGAGGTGTCAATCGATGACTACTCCGAAATCTTTAACGGGTGGGATGCCTCCCCACTGCGTCGCAAGGAGATTGAGCCTGAGTTAATGGACTACTTGGAACAAGCAGGCAGTGAGATCCCTATAAGGGAAACTATTGAGCTGTGTTTTGACGTCCGAGCGCAGCGACGCGACCCCGAAAAAGAGCTGACCACGAAAGCGGCAATCCAAAACAATTTCCGCGTGCAGCACTTGTTCGTTAAACGGGCTTTGCGTAATATCTACCGGAGATTTTTCACCTATGTTGCCGTGTCGGCAGTCTTATTGACGTTAGCCTACACTTTGCCGAGTCTACTAGAGCTTGCCCTTATGCACAAGATAGTGGTGGAGGGTATGTTTATCGGCGGCTGGTGGATACTTTGGGAGGGTTGTTCACTTTTCTTCTTCAATGGCAATGAGCTGCGCCTTAAGAAAAGAATGTTTGAGCGCTACATAAAGTCAGACATTGTTTTTCGCGACGCGGGAGCCCTGTGACCGCTTAAAGCAAATCTTACTATGAAACATATTTGGAGGTGTCTTTAATGGATTTACGATGGGACCTTGCTCCCCTATACCCAAGCTTTGCCTCAGATGCTTTTCAAAGCGATGTCCAGACGATGGCAACAGAGTTGGCCGACTTAAAAGAACGCTACACTTGGGACGATGTAAAGGACCCCGCGGCGGAGATGGAATCGTATCTCCAAGATCTAGACGCACTAATGTCGCGCCTAGTCCTCTTGCAAAATTATGCCGGCCTGACATTTCAAGCTGATACCACTGACGAGGCGGCTATGCGTTATGTCGACCAACTAGATATGTTGGCGACAGAGCTGACTGAACCCACTGTCAAGTTTCGCCGTTACTTAACGACGCTCCCCGATCTCGACAAACACTTAGCCTCATCGCCATTGCTCGTTGAGCACAGCTTCTTGATTAAAGACCAACTGGAAAAAGCTAAATACATGCTAAGCGACAGCGAGGAGGTCTTGTTGTCCTTGCTGCAAACCACTGGCTCTAGCGCCTGGAGCATCTTGCAAAGCAAACTTACCGCAGGCTTAATGATCACCCTAGATGTCCTGGGTGAGCAAAAAACCCTGCCTCTCTCCATGGTGCGTAACCTGGCCAAAGTCGAGTCTGCCGAAATCCGTAAATCTGCCTACCTAGCTGAGCTAAAGGCCTACGAAAACATTGACGAGTCCATCGCCGCTGCTCTTAATTGCATCAAGGGTGAAGTGCTAACAGTCGCCAAACTACGGGGCTACCCCTCCCCTCTGGCGCAGAGCGCAGCGACTGCGCGCCTTGACATGGATTCGCTAAACGCTATGATTAGCGCGATGCGCGACAAATTACCCGCTTTTAGAAAGTATCTGCGGCGCAAGGGCGAAATCCTCGGACATAAGAATGGCCTGCCTTTTTACGACTTGTTTGCCCCTATTACCTCAAGCTCGCTTAAATTCACCTGGGAGGAAGGCACTGCTTTCATCATTAGGCATTTTACGAGCTACTCACCAGAGCTTGCCGACTATGCCGAAAAGGTATTTGCCGGAAATTGGGTCGACGCCCTGCCCCGCCAGGGCAAGGTCGGCGGGGCATTCTGTGCTAGCGTGCACCCCATCAAAGAAAGCCGCATTCTCATGAACTACACCGGCAGTTTTTCTGATGTATCGACCCTAGCCCATGAGCTTGGGCATGGCTACCACAATGACCAAGTGTTCTGTGAATCCGTGCTTAACTCTGACTACCCCATGCCAGTAGCCGAAACAGCCTCTATCTTCTGCGAAACTATTGTCATTGATGCCGCGCTCAAGGAAGTCGCCGACCAAGATAAAATCGATATTCTAGAGAAATCCCTCGCAGGCCACACCCAACTCATTGTCGACATTCTTTCACGCTTTATCTTTGAATCGAATGTTTTCGCAGAGCGCAAAGAGGCTCCCCTATCGGTAAACCGCGTCAAGCACTTGATGCTCGAAGCACAAAAGGAAGCCTACGGCGATGGCCTAGATGAAAACACCCTGCACTCCTACATGTGGCTGTGTAAGTCGCACTACTACTCAGCCGGATTTAACTTCTACAACTACCCCTATGCCTTTGGCTTGCTCTTTGGCAAAGGCCTTTACGCCCAATATCTTGACGGGCAGGAAAATTTCCATGCTGCCTACGACCAACTCCTAAACAACACCACGCGGATGCCAGCCAAAGAAGTAGCCGCCACGATGAATATCGATACAACCTCGAAGGAGTTTTGGCTGAAGTCTCTCGGGATTATCGAAAGAGACATCGAGGAGTTTCTACACTTGACTGAGCACCTAGTCGTTACAGCATAGTCGCTGTTCTCTGCCACGTGATGTTTTCGTAGTCCGCTTACAGGGTGACTATTTCTCAGTCCGACGACGCTTTTCACTATTGATATTGACAATCAGTCTCAATAGTGATAGGCTAGTCATGAAGATACGGAACTGGGGGAATGTACAGTGAAGCATATTTATGTTGTCTACTGGAGCGGAACCGGCAATACCAAGAAAATGGCTGAAGCAGTGGCAGAGGGGGTAAAGTCACAGGGAATCGAGGTCAGGCTCGTAGGTGTTGAGGATGCCTCTGTCGCAGACATTATTAACGCTAGCGCGGTAGCTTTGGGTTGCCCGTCTATGGGGGCTGAAGTGCTCGAAGAAACATACATGGAGCCCTTCATAGCAGAGCTTGAGCGAACTGCACATGCCAGCAAACCGCTTGCTTTGTTCGGCTCCTACGATTGGGGCGGCGGAGAATGGATGCGTGACTGGGAAAAGAGAATGACCGGTTGTGCATTTAACCTTATCGCAGAGGGTCTAATTGTCCGCAATGAGCCCTCGACTGAATCTTCTAAGCTTTGTCAATCATTGGGAGCGAAGTTGGCTGGTTCACTTTAGACGACATGAGAATGAGTCTACTAGCTAAGTTTATGGCGACCACTGACAATCTAGGAGATATGGAATTTCTTCTGACAAGAGTTGCTTACAGCGCTGCTCCGACAATTCTTGACAGAAAACCATCTACTCTCATGTCTTTTAGTCAAGGCTCGCGCAACTTCTATCTGCTCTGGGAACAATTCAAGGTCAGTGTCAGCACTATTCTCGGGCTCGAGTATATCGAGCTGCGCAACGAAGGCAGCAGCCGCCTTGTGCTGTTTTACAGGCGCAATATTCTCAGCGTGCACCTACACCATAGGGAAACGTCGCAGTTTCTCGCGGACCTAGGATACCCAAAAAGCATGGATATCGCGAAGTGCCTAGAAATGTTAAAGTCAGGATTCGCAAGCCTGTGCCCGCATGAAGTGGGCGTGTTCTTAGGCATTCCCTTGGCAGACGTGAAGGCGTACATTGAATACGGTGGACAAGGCGCTTTGGCCTGTAAATATTGGAAGGTGTATGATAATTTGGATAGCGCATTGCACACCTTTGCGCAGTACGATGAAGCTAGGCACATCATTGTCAACTCGTTCTTTTCTGCGCTCCGTATGTCATCTGCTGCTTGAGGCAAGTCCCCCAAAAGACTAGAAGAAGACCCCTACCCCGGGGTCTTCTTTATTGTTGTAGGAGTGCGTGCGCGACTTAACCGCCCTGATGAGGTGGTAGTTTTCCCCACGTGCTCTAACTACAGGAGCCCCAGCCAGCTTTGTTTTTAGTCAATTGGCAGTTGCTTTGCGAAAGGGTCGGGCGATTCCACAAGTATTCGCGTAAGTTTCATGGCTTGATCATGGATGTAGAGTTGATCTCTATGCTCCCGGGGAAGGTCAAAGTTTATCCTAGCGGTGATTCTCCCTGGCGCTCCGGTGAGAATGATTGCAGCATCGGCCAGGAGAACAGCGTCCATTGGGTCATGGGTAACATAAATCATGGCCGTGGGACGCCACGCCAGCAGCTCCAGCAGCATCTGCTGCAAAGAGGCTTTGAGTCCCAGATCTAGTCCCGTGAAAGGCTCATCCATCAGCAGCAGGCCCGGTTCGATTACGAAGGCCCGGGCGATTGCCACTCGTTGTCGCATTCCTCCGCTCAACTGTGCTGGGTAATGGTTTTCAAACCCTTCTAGCCCCAGCCTCTTAAGCATCAGCATTGCTCGTTCTACCTGATCTTTACCAGTAAGCACCTTGCTCCCTTTGAGCACAAGCGCAACGTTAGCCAACGCTGACCTCCAAGGGAGCAACCTCGGCTCTTGAAAAATGTAGCCCACTCTCTGGTGGTCCGAGAGCACTGCGCCGGTGTCTGACTTAAGCGTACCGGCAGCAAGTCGAAGAATCGTGGTTTTGCCAATTCCCGAAGGGCCAAGTATGGCTAAGACGCGGCTGTTCTCCAACCGGAACGATATATTATCCAAAATGACCCGCTTGCTAAAAGACTTAGTGACTTGTGTAAATTCCAACATAATTAGTTATCTCCCAGCCTGCCATGTCAACAGATATTTCTTAACCAAGTAAAGCAGGCCTCCTTCTATTGTCAATACGGCCACAATCATCACTATCATCCAAGCAAAGATGTCGTCAGTCGCCATATGCACGCGAGCTAGGCTCAAGGCATGCCCAATCCCCGTCCCCATACCCACTATAATCTCGGCCATGATCATTAGCCGCACTGTGAGTCCCGCAGCTAGCACCATGCTGGGCATCACCGCGGACAATACGGCAGGCAGATATGCCTCGCGTAGCTGCAAAGTCTTGCCAACTTCAAAAGCCCTGAGCATCTCCAGCATATCTCTGTCGACCGATCTCACGGCGCTGAGTACCGCGCCATACAGCAAGGGGAACGCCAGCATTACCGCTATCGTCACCGTCTGAACGGTTCCGACACCGAAGATAAAAATAACCAATAAGCTTAAAGCTACGGGAGGAATTGCCAGCAAGATATCCTTAAGTGGTTTAAGGAGTTGTTGAATCCAGGGGTTAAAACCAGACATTACTCCTAAAGCAATACTGGTAACTGACATAATGGTCAGCGACAGCAGTATCCGATAAAAAGAGCTGTAAACATGCGTTCTGTTCTCTGGTGCACGCAATAGACCAACCATAGCGACGATGGTTTCTCGCGGGGATGGCACGAACACCGGACTGTAGAGATGCGACATCCATTGCCACACAGCCACTAGACTTAGTACGCCGAGCGTCGACCACAACCATAACGAAACCCTGGTTAATTTGGTTAAATTGCTCATTCGCCTGGACCTGCGCTGGATGTTTTGGCCGATAGGCCCCACAAGCGAGAGTATCCTGCCACTGGCTTTACCAGTATCCAGTCCACTAGAGCCACGATCAGCAAACACACCACCACCCAAGCAAAAAGCCCGGCTGCGTCGAAATTAAACCGCGTCATGGCCATGGCGTAGCCCACGCCGTCATTACTCCCTAGTAGTTCGGCCATTACTGTCTTGCGAAAGGCGGTTCCGGCAGCAAAGCTAAACCCGGCTAAAATAGCTGTGGCCAAAGCAGGTAAGTAAAAATTCCACCACAAGTACCATTTGGCGATCTTGTACACTTCCGCCATTTCCAATAGTTGCGCGTCCAACTGCTTGGTTCCTTCCACGACGCTGACATACATGATAGGAAACGTGAAGAGGGCAGTAGTGAAAACGGCTACTCCCTCCCCTATCCCAAACCATACCATCGCTAACATTACTATTACTACGGCAGGGAAGCTCAGCAACAATCCGACTAAGGGCTTCAGCAGGGCGTACAGGATGGGACTAAATCCGGCGACAGCGCCAGTTAAAAAGCCTAACGCTGCACCAACAGTAAACCCAGCCCACGACCTATACAAAGAAACCGAAAGATGTCGCCACAACTCGCCACTTTCGGCGAGAGAGAGCAGGCTATGCAAGACCTCTTTGAGACGAGGCAAGACGCCGACGGCAAACCCTGCGGCTAAAAGCTCCCAGACAAGCAGCACAATTAGTATCCCAACTAGGTAAAGCGGCTTACTCAGGCTGCCAATAGAAGCCCGCATCTGGCAATCTCCCACCAAGTATATCGGGTGCTAACTCCTGTAGCTTGCGAAAGTAGAGCTCTAGCTCCTGTCTAACCTCTATCGCGGGAACCACTCGTAACTCGGAGAAACTCAGAGAGAGCGAGGCAGCGGGGGCACTTACCCCCTCAATCCCTCTTGCTGCCAGAACACCAGAGGCATCAGGGTTTGACACCGCCCAAGCAGTGGCTTCGCTATAGGCTTCAGCGAAAATGCGAATCAAGTCATTTCGATCCATCACCGCAGGCAAAGCAACTATGCCGGCTTGAGGTATCCTGTCGGGACCGCCCGTGACCTCGCCCCAGACTTTGCGCAAAGCAATCAGTCTCTCTAGTGTTCTGCCCTCCTGCTGGGCTCTAAGCACGGCTGATGTCGCAGCCGGCTCTGATAACACCGCAAACCTAGCCCTACCGGTTGCCAACAGAGCTGCTGCTTCCATTGGAGACGGCACATATTCAATACGCACATCCCTAGTTAAATCCAGGCCCTTCTGTGTTGCCAAAAAACGGAAAATAAGGTCCGGGGTGTCGCCCCGTGAAGGAATGACCAACCTTTGTCCCCTTAGATCCTCTAACGACCTGACCGGCGCTCCTCCCTCTCCCACAATATAGAGGTTACCCCATACAGCAACATTCACCAACTTAAGATTGACCCCTCTATTGTAGAGATTGGCCGCCACATGAGTCGGCATAGCCGCAAAGTGCATTTCTCCGGATAAGGCTTGAGCGCGCAGCATGTCGACCGTGCGGGCTATGCTCACCTGGGTGTGGTGAGTCATACTGCGCAAGGCGATGGTTTCTTGTAAACGAAAAAAGGGGAAAGTCAGCGGCGCAATCGGCCCCACAAGGTTTAGTCGCTCCAGTCTGCTAATCAGAGAAACCCTTCTCGCGTTACCGTCCCACTCTACCCAGTACCCTAAGGATTCAGATATAAATCGCAGTGGGACTAACGTACGTCCGCCTACAATGATTGGTGGCGAGTCGAGTGTCGCACGCACACCATTTAGGTTAGCGGTACTCGCCCCGACGGTCAGTACAATCCTGCCACCGCCCTTGCTTACTGTAACTGTTTGCCGCGCCTCATCCCAATCCACAGTAGCCCCAGTGAGCTCGGCAATCGCACGCAACGGCACCATTGTCCTCCCCCTGAGAATTTGCGGGGGCACATCAAACAGTACCGGCCTCCCGTCCACTCTCACGGCAATCTCCCTGCCGGCTGCCACATCCGTTTTGCCTGATACAGTTAACAGCAAAACCACAGCTAAAAACACTGCCAGTATCTTTAGCACTCGCTTGCTAAACATAAACTTCATCTCCTTTTAAAATGTAACTTTCGGTTAAAGCGCCATGGCCGACTTGGCGATCTTGAAAAACCAGTCCCACCCCCTCCACATAAAACGGCAATCGTTAAGAGCGGCTTCCGGCAGCATAGGGACTCTCTCGCTCACAGGGATATAGCCTTGCCTAAGAAAAAAATCTTGTACCGGAGTCGATCGCAGGTACTCGCCTAGTTCAAACAAAGCCTGATCTGCACCCTGCTTCCATACCATAACATTGGGCAGACAAAATGCTCCTTCGACAGGCCAAATCATGCTCACCCTTTTGTGGCGGGCATATCTAGCAAATGAAACTTTGTTGATGCCTATAGGGTATTGCCCCTCATCAACAGCACTCTTCACGTCCACCGGTGAGCCCTTAAACACTACGTTTCCCAAAAAATCTAAAAAACGGTCAGGCCAGAGATGCTGCATCAAAGCTAGGATCGCTCGGCTAGCAGGTAGATTTCGCTCTGGGAACAGTATACACCCACGCCACTTCTCGTCCAGCAAGTCTTCCCAGCTACGAGGCGCCTGCTCCTCGGAAAGCATGTCGCGGTTGTAGATTATGAGGAGAGGTATGAGAAAGATGGGGTGAAAGTGCCCTTCCGGATCAGAAAAGCCTCTGGAATCGAGCTCAGTGCGAAGCGGGAAGCGTGCTGGGCAAGAGCAAAGCATCTCTCGTGCTCCCTCTCTGCCGAACTGCGAAAAATCGCTGCCATAGGTAATAACCATGTCCTCGAGTTGGCAGTCACTTAGATTCAGCAGCCCGTTCTCGCGTTGGTAGCACGTCTCCGACATAACATCGATCGTCGTTTCGTTCCGGGTGGCAATCTCGCGGGCGGCTCTTCTCACCATGTCCACTAGAGTGAGGTTGATGTTTAAAGGACTATGCAGAAACACGTTACTGATATACAAACGCCTCCCTGATCGTTACGTGACTTAAGTCTTCACCTTGGCGGATTCTTTCCCGTAGCTCGCACATTACCTTGTCCACTTGTAGCAATTGGCTTAGCATCGCTTTGTCAGCCGGGCTGGCAGTTACGAACTTAGTGATGCCGCCATGCTTCATCACGATCCTTTTGCCGGCAATTAGAGCAAGCATGGGATCATGAGTAACTACTAGTACTACTTTCTTTTGACCGGCAAGCAGCTGTAGAGCCTGCAGGCGGTTAATACCAGCGTTCTCAATTTCGTCGATTAACACGATGGGGGCATTGCTCAACAGCGCGACGTCCGCTACCATAAGAGCCCGCGATTGTCCCCCGCTTAGCGACGTTAGATTATGCTCCATCCTTATAGGTTCTCCGGTAAGTTGATTAGCGCAGTCACACACCTCTTGCGCTATGATTTCGGCACTTTCAATCCCCCGACTTTGAGCATGTAAAATCAGAAACTCCCGGACTGGCATGTCTATGACAAAGTTCATGTTTTGGGATATTTCCGCTACGAGTCGACGCAAGGTTGTCTGAGTGGCATATGATTCCGGGAGTAGGCCATTGATCAGGATCTGTCGCTTGGATGGCGTGTCTTTGTCGGCCCAGTATTCAATGTCAGAAATCAATTGACTTTTCCCAGAACCCGTAGGCCCAACTACTGCTACAATCTCGCCGGAAAAAATCTCAACCATTGGAATGGTCTCGAGATCCCCGTTCTTGTTAAGCCCTCCCATGACTGTTATCTTCGAAATCAACATCAAGCCTCCCAAAGTCAATCTTCTTCACATTCCCCATTTGATAGCGACTGCCGATTATCGTCTCGCCATTGCAGTAAGAACAAACTGCAGCCGGCATGGGGTAGCGTAGTTCTTTTCCGCTCAGCCCTGCTACTGCGGGGCTGGCCAACACGTACTTCTTTAACCGTAGAGTCCCCTGCCCCGTCAGACCATTGACATCTAAGACCTCCGCAGCAGGGTTAACCATCTCAATTCTCCTGCGGAACACTTCCCGTTCCGCTTGCGAAACGATATCGCCTTTTGTGACCACAATCACATCCGCAGTTGTCAAGATGGGCCCGACCTTTTTGGGGGTATCAATACCGCTTAAGTTGTCAATAACGCAGATTGACAGACAATCCTTAATGCCCGGCGCACAGCGGTGGCATAATCCTGCTGTCTCGAGGACCAATATTTCTGCCATTTGTTCTTTTCCCCACGCATATACTTCTTCCAGATTGGACACATAAAAATGGTCGGGGCATATGTAGTCGCTCAACCCTACCGTCACAGGAATGCCAAGGCGCCGGTACGCCAAATCGTCTGTCGTTTCAAGACAGTCAATCTTGCAAACCGCCACGCGGATGTTTTCAGCCAAGATGTGGCGCAGAGTGTACAGCATAACCGATGTTTTCCCCGAGGCCGGAGTGCCCGCAACAATTACTACTTGCAAAATAAAATCCCCTCCAAAACCCTTTTATAGGACGGGCCATCGAGTCCTCACGTCAGGGCGAGTTTGTAAGTCAAAGTCGTTTCTCCATAATATAGCTACGGTAGGTCTTCCCCTCCCACTGCACTTCATCGATGATGGTATAGCCCTCGGACCTGTACAGGTTCACAAGATGCGTGGCCGGAATCGCGGTGTCCAGCCTTAAGCAGGGAATGTTTCGCTCGTGTGCCTTTTTGCTGGCCATTCTCAGCAGTGCGCGGCCTATGCCGCACCGCTTTAGTGCTGGCAATACGGCAAGCTGTGTGACGTAAAGCGCAGGCGGCTGGCGTGTGCTATCGTCTAGCCCTAACGACACTGTGGCTACTACTCCATCGCCCCCACACACCAAGAACACGTCAACGCCCTCCATGCGCGCGCGCGTTGTCGCTTCATCTTGGTAAGTGCCGGTGAGGTTTAGCCCCATATCAGCAAGCTCTTGATAGGCAGCCCGTACTAAGCGGTGTAACTCCAGGACATCACGTGCTTCGGCTAATCGTACGGTGAAGTCGGTCATGTCCATCTCGCTCACTCCCACTCTGCAATTCACGCGACCAGTTCCCTGTGCCACACCAGTAGGTGATCTGCTCCCCTCATGTATGTTCTTCGCTTATGGACTTATTCGGTAGCCATTGTCTGGCCCCTGTAAGACTGCCTGTACTAAGATTTCCGCTAATCTCGCAGCGATATTGTTTCCCCAATAAATTCCATCATTAGTCAGTCTATACTTTTCCCCATCCACGGTCAGCAACTTATCCTCGACTAACTGCCTGCAGAAACGTGGAAGCACCTCCCTATGCGGAAAATCCTCGTCGAGGCTCCGCAAGTCAAGTGCTCCAAACTGGACTTGGCCAATCAGTTTATATATTGCGTCATAGCCTTCGTCGAGCACATGGCCACGCACATCCTCTTGCAAGCCGACAAAGTCTCTGTATTTGTGGATGTCCACTGGATTCATGATTGACAGCTGGCCAAGGCGTCCCCCGGCCCCCGCACCTATTGGAAGCGTGTCTCCTCCCGAATATCTGATACGGACGTAATTGTACCTGTCTCTTTCATGTCTGACTAGTTTAGTGAGCTCTAAAAAAGAAAACGCCCCGCCCAGACACCGATCAGTAATCTGGTCAAAAAATAGTCGCTCTCGCGTGTTTTGCGGTGGGTACACTTGCTCTCCCTCGGCTAATCGAGCAATTGGTGTGCCTTCACGCGTGATGAGAGAATAGAATGAGAAGCCAGCAATATTTAGTTCAGCTATAATTCCGAGATCCTCGTTAAGATCAGCCTCACTTTGCCCCGGATAATTATAGATTAGGTCAATACCGACATTATCAAACCCCTTGACCAACAGTCGCTTGACAAAGTTGGCGGCGTGCTCACCTGTTCCCTTCCTTCCAAGAGTCTCTCTTCCTTTATCTGAAAAGGTTTGCACGCCGATGCTGAGCCTGTTGACTCCCTCTTCCTGCAAGACAGACGCTTTGTCCTCAGTTAGAGCGGAAACGGTGGTCTCGAAAGTAATCTCAACATTCTTTGACAGAGGAAGGTTTGTCCGTATTGCAGTCAGCACCTTCCTTATTGCTTGTTCTGAGAGTAAGGTCGGCGTACCGCCGCCAAAGTATACAGCCGAAAAAGTAGAGTCTGACACATAACGTGTCCCTGCATACATCATCACTTGCTCCACCAACAGGTCTCCATACCAGTCGGGAGGGATGCCCGGTTTCTTGCGAAGGTTGCAGAAAGTGCAACCGCTCTGACAGAAGGGAACGTGTACGTATATGACTCCCTCCTTCCCAAAACTCCTGCGTTGCAGGGTTTGCGATAAGTCCTCTTGGTGGCTCTTTAGACGCCGTAGAGGAGCGATGGCATCATGATGACTCCTCATGCGGACACTTTTCAGTATCTCTAATTCTGCAGGCGTCCTTATCTTCATCTCTTGTGGCCCAGAATTTCGCTCCGCATCTTCCTGAAGACGTCCTTGGCCATCGTCAAATCCTGCTCATCTGGATGACTTTTTGCCGCCTCATGGCGTGCCCTTCGCTCAGGGGTCATGGCATGGGGGTGTTCGGGTGGCAGATTGGCGAATCTCTTGGTGAGCTCTGGGTCCACTTTCCCTTGGCAAATGAAAGTTGCCCTGATGTCATTATGGTCCCTTAACAATGCCTGAGCGCTCTTGATGCACTGATCAGCATGCTCTGAGTTGGGATATGCACCCAGCGTAATGAAGATACCCACTTTTTTGTTCCTGAGTCCCTCCATGTACTCTCGCATATTGTCTGCCGGCAACCCCCTGTTGGCCCAGAACCCTATGAGCAGACAGTCGAACTGCTCTGGTGATGGTGCTTCTTCCACCGGGAAGATTTCTGTTCCGACGGGCATTACTTCTCGGATTGCTTCGGCAACCAGTTTGGTATTTCCGGTTAAACTGGAATATACTACTGCAAATCTCAATGAGACTACCTCCATTTCATATCCACTCCAGGTTATTCACCAAGCGTCAATTTCCGCTATTTGCTAGCAAGTTTCGCCCAGCCGCTAGATCTCCCCGGGAAAACGTACACCACTTGCTTGCGAACCGCAGACTTTAGTTGCTCGTACGCAGCCCCCGTAGCAGACTCTCAATCATGTAAGTGGCACCATTAAGGCCCATAAAGGGCGTACCATCATAGATAAGGGTGCTACTGAGGTTGGGGTTCGAGATCTGCACTTTTACGGGCACGCCTGACGCCATTTCGAGCAATACGCCATCGCCCCACAGTACAGAGGGACAGACAGACGAGAGGAGGGCTAGTTTCTCATCTTCACTGGGATCGAAGTTGAGCTTCTCGAGCAAAGCGGGGTCCATCTCTGGCATACGAGTGGGGCGGTTGTGGTTGACTACAATGTGCTTGATATCAAGCCCTAGTTCCCCACCGAGAAAGTCGTGCATGCCTTGTACCTGCATAAGTGAACCCGCCAGTATGGTGGTCAGCTTTTTGTGGTGAAAGAGCGCGCGCCTAACGGTACCGCTGTGCATGTTGGCCTGCGTACGCAGGTACTTGGCAAAGCTCGCGTCAATTTCTTTCCCGACCAGTTCACTTACTTGGCTTAGCCATGCCAAGGTGCCCGTATAGCCATAGGGTGCGCCCACGACAAAGGGCTGCCCATGGCGCCTTTGTAGTAGCTCGGCGCACTCTAGCCCCTCATGGCGCAGGACAATGTTAAATTTGGCGTTCGCGGCCTGCTTTATCTCACTCACGGAGGAATCCGCCGTGAAAACAGTATGAACCGTGAGGCCTAGAGATTCTTTTAGTAGGTGGCGCAGTTCTTTTATGTCTGACTGGAAGTTGTAGCAATCTATATTGACCCCAATAAGATTGCAGGCGCTAGGCAATTCCGTGGTGCGCGTAGCTACGACCTTATCAGCCAAGGCGGTCAGCACTTCGCGGATACCCATTGTATAGTCGCCCCGCCAGCCTCCCCCCGTAATGGGGATAAGAGTGGCCTGTATCTCTGGCTGCATTGCGGCGCAAATAGTCTCTAGGTCGGTGCCAATGATAGAGGAGATGGACGATGCCACGACAAAGATAACGGACGGAGCATAGACGGTATCTACCTCCTTGAGTGTATCTTCTAGGCGCGTGCTATCACCCATAACAATGTCTGTTTCATCCATGTGGGTGGTAAAGAGGCGCGCGTGCATCTGTGCATTTAGTTGCATAAAGCCTTCGATAGCATAGTGAGTCGTGCCCGCGGGGCCGTATTCTAAGATGGCAACTTCGCGCAGGCTGCTTAGCGCCCACAGTGCCCCCATGCGGTCAGATGCGGGGGGTAGATACTTATATAGCTGCATAGCGTACACTCCGTGTTTCTCCAGAATTTGCCACGTCTAGGGCGCGATGCAATGTTCGTAGTACAGTCAGTGGCACCGCAAACCCTAGTTTGGCGGCTGCGGCATCAAAGGCAACCTGCGCAACACCAAACTCACGTAGCCGCTCCGGATTCTCATGCCCAATATAGATACTGGGCCGAAGCTCTCTGTACACGGCCTGTAAAGGGGCAATATTCGCCACCCGCGCAACATAGGGGTCGTACCCATTTTGCACAATTTCGCTCATGTACACTGCGTCGTTAGCGTAAAGATCGCGGGCCTGTATGAGTAATGGTTCCATACCGAGGCTCACCAAGAAAGACGAAAGCTCAAAGGCCAGCATGGGTGTATTACCGTAGACAAAACTCTTCCCCGCCAAAACTGGCTTGCTCGCGGCAATTAGAGCGTCGAGTTCCCCACGAAGCTCGCTAACCTCTTCCTCGAGGTCAATGTTGAGATACCGCCCCACATCGCGGTAGCCCTGCAAAATACGCTCCGGACTAAGGTACTTTTCAAAATAAACGAACGGGGTGCCAAAGCGCTGCTCCATAGAGGCGGCCAGTGGCAGAGCGGTGAAATCCGAAACGATATTAAGGGCGGCACTCGACGCGAGTCGCAGTTCGCCCACACTGCAGGCTGAGGGTATCGCTAGGTTTATCGTTACTCCCCTGCTGACTAGAAGGCGCATCAGCTCTGTATCCGCGATGCCCGGGTAGCGATGCCCGAGTATGTTTATGGTTTGCGGCACGACCTCGGACTTGACCATCAACTCCCCCAGCGCCGTAAGACACCGTTCAATGCCGGGAATGTGGCTGTTGCACTTGAAGTGCTCTGTGCGCACAACCAATAATTTGGCCGCTACTTCATCCTGCAGCTCTGCGGCGAGAGCGTTAAAGTCCTCACCTATAACTTCAAGCACGCAGGTGGTGACCAGAAGAATGGCCTGAGGAGCGTACGCTTTGTCAATGTCGCGCACTACGGCCTGTAGCTTTTCGGCACAACCAAAGACAACATCATCCTGATTTATAGCAAAGGAAAGAAAGTTGTCTTGCATGGCAGAATCTGTCGCGCGACGGTTAATGTTAAAGTTTTTGGTGTAGTAAGTGCATTCGTCAGTGCCCACAATGAGTACAATCATGTCCCTGATATACCCCGCCGTCAAGGCTACCCCAAACAAGGGGCAGTGGGTGCCGGGGAATTGCGCTAGGGACAGCGGACGTATGTCCTTAGCTGTTTCAATTTGCGATATGCGCTTCAGTCCGCTTAGTATGGCATGTGCTAACACAATGAGTCTCCTCTCTGTGCGCGCGGCATAGCCCGAGCGCATGGCAATAAAGTTTGCCGCTATGCGGGTGCAGAGCAATTTCTGCCTCCACCCGATAGACATCGCGTAGCAGTTGTGAGGTTAAGACCGTAAGAGGCGTCCCCTCAGCGACTAGGCGTCCATCCTTAATGACGACGATCCTGTCACTAAAGGCGGCAGCCTGATTGATGTCATGCAAGACCATGACTACCGTGAGCCCAAGTTCGGCATTAAGATCCTGAATTAAAGCCATTACTTCAAGCTGGTGACAAATATCAAGAAATGTAGTCGGCTCATCAAGTAGCAGGACCTTAGGCTGCTGTGCAAGCGCGAGAGCCAGCCAGGCACGCTGCCTCTCACCGCCGGAGAGAGTGTTGATTGAGCGCTCAGCAAGATTTTGCATATTCGTCTTCTGAATGGCCCATTCAACAACAGAGCTGTCCTCACTGTTTATTGTTTCGTACCACTTTTGGTGTGGAATTCGCCCGTAAGTCACTAACTCGCGCACTGTAAAGTCAGGCGGAGTGACGTGATTCTGCGACAAGATGGACAACTTGCGTGCCACTTCTGCTGTCGGCAACTTGTGGATGTCGCGACCGTCTAGGTGCACGGTGCCCCCACGGCTTTTCATCATGCGTGACAATACCTTAAGCACCGTAGACTTGCCAGAACCATTCGGACCAATGAGCGAGACGATCTCACCCTCCCGCACCGTCATGTCAAAGTCCTCGACGGCAATTTTGCGCTCGTAATCAATTGTTAGCCTACTAGCCGCAATCATTATCGCATCGCTCCTCCCTTTCTAAGCAAGTACAAGAAGAAAGGCCCACCCACCACGGCCATAATAATGCCCACCGGCAGCTCTACCGGCCTAAAGACAGTGCGCGCGGCAGTATCGGCAATGATGAGCAAAATAGAACCAAGCATGGCGCTCAGTGGCAACATGAACTTGTAATCGCTGCCGATAAGTAGCCTGCTGACATGGGGGATAATAAGCCCGACAAAGCCAATCAAACCCACTACAGAAACGGAAATACCAGCCAGAAAGGCCGCCACAAATGACAAAACCACGCGTGCGACATTGACTTTAAGCCCAAGATTCTTAGCCACATCATCGCCTAGTTGCAACAAATTGGCTGACTTAATACACATAACAGCGGCTATCAGGCCAAAGATGGAGTATGGAGCCAGCATGCGCACATGGTACCAGCTACGCCCCGCAATGCTACCGTTTAACCACATCAATACGCCTTGAATGCGATCGCTATACAAGAGAGAGAGCAGAGAGGTGCCTCCACCAAGCAGAGCGTTGACAGCCACGCCAGCAAGGATAATGCGCACTGGGTCAATGCCCCTATTCCACGCTAGGAAGTAGACCAAGAGAACAGCTAGGGTGCCGCCCACAAAGGCCGCCAAAGGTACAAGACCTCCATAGGCCGGGAACACCAGCATAATTGTTACCGCAACCAAAGCCGCGCCCGTGGAGACCCCGGTCAAGCCGGGGTCTGCCAAGGGGTTCCTCATTACGGACTGAAGGAGTGCGCCTGAGATTGCGAGATTGGCACCCACAATTCCGGCGAGAATGAGACGTGGCAGGCGAATATTCATGACGATGTTTCGTGCGAGACTATCTGTCTCAGAGAAGAGAGCGGAAACAATTTCGCCCGAGGTAAAACTTAGGCTACCAAAACGGAGCGAGATTATGGCGACGGCCACAAACGAGAGCAGTACGAAGACGAGAATACCCATTCTCTTTGCCAGACGAGCATACCCAGGAGCACGGACAACTTGCTGTGCAGTTCTAGCTGCCATTTCCACCATGTTGTCTACGGATAGAGCACGCGGGCGAGGTGCTCGAGCGCATCAACCATGGGCAGGCCGGGGTTCGAGAAGAAGAGATCCACCGGCAGGTCGATAACGCGACCATTTTGTACGGCAGACATAGTGCCCCACAATGGATTCTGTGTAAACTCGCGCTCAAACATACGCTGCATCTCTTCGGCGTTGCCGTGGGAGATTCGCAGTATCACTTGTGGGTTAGCGGCCAGCACGTTCTCCATGCTAAGGGGTATGGTTTGCACGTTGAGAGGCACATTCATGGTGGTGGTAATATTACGGGCACCAAGCATCCTCGCCATTTCCCCGGCGTAGGAGAACTCGGTAGACAACATGAAAGACTGCGCCGTGCCGAAAATTATCATCACGATGGGGGACGGACGTCCCTGCACACGCTGACGGATGACGGCCTCGCGCCTGCGAATATCGTTAAGTATTTCATTGGCCCTCTCGGTGCGACCAAATGCGGGACCAAACATCTCTACATTGGCTATGACACTGCTGTAGCGTTGGTTGTCTATAAAATAGGCTGTAAAGCCGTGTTGCCGAAAGATAGGTTGCAAAGCCGGCTTGAACAAGATGTTGGCGATAACTAAATCGGGATTTAGGGCACGCAATTGCTCAATGTTAGGAGAGCGCGGTGCACCTACCTGCGGCACATGGCGAATGATTTCTGGTGCACGCGCGGTAGTAGCCATACCCACTGGCATGATGCCAAGCTCAGCTAGGACGCTCGCTGTGTTCACAGACAGGGCCACCACGCGCGTTGGCACTCTGTCAAGTACCAGCCTTGTGCCATCGGCCTCTACCAAGACAAATGGCAGCGGCGCAGGCGTGGGCGCCGGAGCGGGTGCCGGTGTGGGAGCAGGAGTAGGTGTCGGTGTAGGAGTAGGTGTCGGTGTAGGAGTAGGTGCTGGAGTAGGATTTGGAGTTGGTGATGGCGCTGGCGTAGGCGCCGGGGCTGACACTGGCGTCGGTCTCGGTGCCGCTGCTACTCTGGGCATTGCTGCAGGAGTAAGCGTTGGGGTAGCGGTAGGCGCAGGCGCTACTACTGGGGCTGGTGTTGGCACAGCCGCTGGTGCCGGTGTTGGGTCAGGCACAGGTGCGGGCGTGGGGGTGGGTGTCGGTGCAGGGTTCGCTGTGACTGTCGGCGCAGGGGTCACAACTGGAGCGGTGCGAGACGCGGTGTCAGTGCACGCAACCAAGAGAGATAGCAGGGCTACAGCGACGAGCAGAGAGAGCAACTTGGTAATCTTCAAGCAAATACCTCCTCGAATTTATATAGCTTGCGATAATACTTTGGGCTGCGCCACTTTTTCGGCGAGCTCCATGTAGACTTGACTCATGTCAGAATCTAAAAAGGACTCGATCACTGTGGTGCCTTGGTTTTCGGCGCGTTGCACAAGTGGGTGCCGCGGGACATACTGCACAATGCTCGTGCCAATTTCTTGCGCGGCCTTGTTTACCAAGTGCACCTCATCCTCTACCCCTTTGGCATTGAGAATGAGACCGCTCAAGCGGGCGTAGCCGCGCGCACTAAACTGACTGACAGCCTGCGCAATATTACTAGCCGCGAAGAGCGACATCATTTCACCCGAAGTTACTATGTAGACATCTTCTGCGTAGCCGCCGCGCAGCGGCATGGCAAACCCGCCACATACCACATCACCCAGCACGTCGTAGATGACAATGTCTGGCCGGTAAACCTCAAAAGCTTTAAGCTCCTCTAGTTTTTCAAAGGCAGTAATAATGCCCCGCCCGGCGCAGCCCACTCCTGGCGTCGGTCCACCCGCCTCCACGCAGAGCACGCCGTTAAACCCCTTAAATACGATATCATTAAGCTTTAAGTCCGCCCTCTTGGCCTTGATGCTATCAAGGACGGTCGGTATCACCCTGCCAGACATCAAGTTCTTCGTCGAATCGGACTTTGGGTCGCAGCCAATTTGCATGACCGTTAGGCCCATAACTGCTAAGGCAGCCGACAGGTTTGATGTAGTAGTGGACTTACCTATACCACCTTTGCCATAGATGGCGATTTTTTTCACTTGCATCTCACGCTCCTTGTTGATGAAAATTGTTCTCACTGTGCCCGCAAAAAAATTTGCTCATATCGCTCTGTGTACAAAGTGATATTGATAATCTATATCACTTTCATAGACATAATATCACCCGTTATCCCCCCCGTCAAGCGATTTTCTGTACCATTGTTGTCGGACTGAGATATTGTCACCATTCGTCTGTTGGGAGCTCATTGCTCTTGTCGTAAGCCGCATACGGCCAAAAAGCGACATGGGCACAGCACCCATGTCGCCTACTTCGTTAGATTGCAGATCTACTAGGAGTCACCTCTATTAAACCAGCTGTCCTTCCCGTATCCTACAGGCTAAATTCCCTACTTTGCTCTCGATCTCGCGGATAAGGACAATAAATTCATCGTCGCCCTTCCCTGTAGGGTCATTAAGCCCCCAGTCTTCCCGATGCTGGCACGGCAGGTAGGGGCATACTACATTGCATCCCATAGTGACGACGACATCACAGGGCGGAATTTCGGCCAGTAGTTTTGGACGCTGTGTTTCTTCCATGTCGATTCCGTAGAGTTGCTTTAGCAGTCGAACGGCATCTTGATTGATAAGCGGCCTATTTTCTGTTCCGGCCGAATAGCTATCATAGACATCACTGACCAAGTACTTCCCCAAGGCCTCGGCAATCTGTGAGCGGCATGAGTTATGCACACAAATAAAAGCGACCTTTGTTTTCGGCATACTGTCCCTCCTCGTTGCGTCTGATCAGTCGACCATTAGACACCATTTTCCTTGCTTGAACAGCGCCCTTGCACCATGCGTGGCCACAGTATAGTATAGAAGTATGATGACTGTCTAGCAGAGCATTGTTAAATAAACAAACGAAGGAGGGCATAGCAATGGTAGGAGTAGAAATTAACATGGTCGTGACCGACAGCTTGCGGGCGTTAGAGCTTTACCGGGAGATTTTTGACATCGAGCCTGTAGAGGTGACTAGCTTTCCCCGCGGACAGAATGAAGTAATTTTCACCCTGTACGGCATGCGCATCCATATGCTAGACGAAAACGCTGAGTTTCAATTGGTGGCACCTAGCCCCGACTCAAGCAAGTCCATGTGGTTCAATGTCTTAGTTCCCGACATAAAAAGCACTTTCGCCAAGGCCATTAAGGCCGGCTGCCTTCCGGTTCAACCCGTAACCGAGATGACTGACTACGGTATATCTAACGCCATCTTCAGCGATCCTTTCGGGTACCTATGGCTTCTCCACGAGATGCACCGCGAAGTAAGTTTTGACGAGCGCGTCAAGCTATGGGAAGATAAGCAACCAGGAATTGAGGCAACATAGGAGCCGTTGACTTTCCCTTAAACAGTGTAGCGCTCGCTCCACGTTTTTGGGAAGCCAATTTTACCAGCATACGCCAAGCGTATTAGTTGGCCATGATGCTGCACTTCATGCTCTAACAAGTCTAGCAGGAAGCTAACAGTGACAGGAGTCCATGTGGCCGACTGCAAAAACTCCATTATAGCCAGACTGGTATCCTCGAGCTTAGCAAGCACCATGTCCTTGGCAAGAGAATTTTTTAGGCTACAGGAAAAACCACCCCACTGCCCACGCTGCATGGCCCTGAGGTAGCTTTCGCGAGCACCCACAATGCACCAGAACTGCTCTCCCATGCTGTTGGATGGCAAATTTGGCAAACGCAGCGCGAGATTGGCCTCGGTGATAAAGCTAACATAATCAAAGCTTAAATCCATGGCTCGCTTAATCTTGACTAAAACTACCTGGTTGACTTCTTGCCCCATCGGATTCTCCTCCTCTACCTTTGAATAGCCTCTCGGCATTCACCGAGGTAGATGGCGCAAGGTTTTGTTTGAGCCATCCGTATTGAATTCCTCCTACTAATCAGTAGGGGGAATTCAGTTTTTCGCGCACCCAACTGGAAAATCACTCGAAAAATATTGTTGCGAAATTGGCCAAAAACACTTGACTTTTACAAAACAACCCCAAAATTAATTTTGAAGGAAGATTTTTCCTTACTAATGCGATTGGGGTGGTCTCGTTGAAGCCTACCGTCATTCCACATGAAACGTACCAAGACTTCGTCCTCGCACAACTACGACGACACTTTACTGGCGGGCCGCTTGTCCTTGCCAATAAGGATTGGCACCTCATCTCCAAGCTCTGGATCACAGACCTGACTGAAATCACCACGCTCCTCCAAGATGATTACGGCCGCAGAGGTCCTGCCCCGCGTAACCCGACCTCCATGTTCCGTTCGTTTCTGCTCTTTTTGCTGACCAAACCGGAAATCGGCATTACCGCTTGGGTGAATGAATTGTACCGCGTGCCTCTTTATGCCATTCTTAGCGGTTTCGTGCCCGGCGATGTTCCCGGTGTTGGTACGTTCTACGACTTCGTTAAACGTCTTTGGGATGCCAACGAAAATAATCTCAAACCCAAAGAACAAAAACGTGAGCGCAAGGCCAAAAAAGGCAAGAAAGGTGAAAAAGCGCCTAGTACTACGCCTAACCCAGTCAAACACTTGGTGGAAGAGGTAATGCGTCATGAGGCTAAGAAAACCAACTTGCCCTTTGACCGTTTGTTCGACTTCTTCCAAACCCAAATCTTAGCTGTCTCAGCGGAGCTTGGTTTACTGGGGGATAGGAACGCTCTAAGCACGGCGGGAGACGGAACACCCGTCGTTACCGCATCCTATCCCCGCAGCAAACCAACTTGTGATTGCCATGCCCGAGGCCTTGCGAATTGCCACCATCCCCGCATCTATTCCCAACCCGACTGCGATACCGGCTGGGACAGCTCACGGGAACGCTTCTTCAACGGATACCACTTGTATATGCTGACTGCAGCAAACAGTCCGCATGACTTGCCTTTGTATCCACGCTTGCACCCTGCTTCCCAACACGATGCTGTAAGCTTTGTTGTAAGTGCGGCTGAATTCTCGCAACGCTTCACCTTGGGCACGATCGACAAGATGTTACTCGATGCGGCTCATGATGCTATGGCCATTTATGAACTCTTGCGCCACCAAAATATCGAGCCTTTTATTGATCTTAATGTGCGTAATACGAAAAACCTAGAAACCAACGGTGATATTAAGATTTCGCCGGAGGGTATTCCTGTTTGCTCGCGGGGCAAGAAAATGAGGCATGATGGGTTCGATCATTCGCAGAACCGGCATAAGTGGAAATGCCCGATGATGCAGGCCCGTACGACCAACGCCTGCCCTAAGCCCTGCTCAACCGCCAAATATGGACGAACGTTTCACACCTCGAGCAAGGATAATCCTCGGCTGTTTCCCAAGACACCTAGAAACTCAACCAAGTGGCAACTCGTCTATAAGCGCCGTACCGCCGCAGAGCGTTGCAACAAACGAGAGAAGATTGATTACCGGCTCGAATCTGGCCGACACCGTTCCACCAAGATGTGGTACATGCGCCTTTACGGCATCATGACGTGCCAACACATTGACGCGTGGTATGTTCACTTGCAAGAGGATCTAAAGGGTCTCAAACACTTCATCTTCCCACGGGCTGCTTAGCCTAGCACTGACCTATTGCTTAGCCTAGCCCTGAACCTTTTTCACGCAGAGGTCGCTAGGCTTATTTGGCATGCTCTTTTTCGGCATGACTAGAAGGGATGCGCTCTTTCCACCTCAAACTCCATAATTCCCAGTTGTTTGTATCCTCTATTGGTAATCACTCCCTTTTAATTCCGAGAGGCTATTTTGCATTCACAAGCACCCCTCCTAACGGGCACGCCACCGTTACAACAGCGCCATGTCTGGCAAGGTTGGGCTGGTCTCTAGGCTGGCCAACTTTTGCTTTTTATATCTGCCACGCCAAAGTAGCCCGACAATGCACAATAGTCCCATCCCACCGCAGGCCAAGAAGCCTCCTGATGCGCCGAAGGCATCGGTCACACTGCCTGCGAAGAGGTTGCCAATGGGCGAAGTCCCCCCATTGAGCAAGGAATGCAGGCTCATCACTCTGCCACGCAAGTGGTCAGGGGCTGCTACCTGTAAACTTGAATTCGCCGTCGCGCTGTATGTGATGAGGGCCCAGCCCATAACAAATAGCAAGATGAGGGAAATGGTGAAGTCGCCTGCCTGCGACATGAAGAGCTGCGTCACGGCGAGAACGGTGGCTCCGCCGAAGAGCACTGGCCGGCTTGGGCCTAGATGTGCGAACGAGGCCAGTGTGGTTGCTCCAAGCACGGCTCCCACACCCATGGCCGACATCAACAAACCATATCCCGCGGCACTTTGCCCCAAGACATCGCGAGCTAAAACCGGTATTAAAATGCTCATGTTAAGGGCAAATATGCCTAACAGCCCGACCAAGGCTAGGGTCTCAAAGACCGCGGGGGTGCGCAAGGCATAGTCTAGGCCTTCGCGTATTTCTGCTCCCATGTTTCTCTCGCGCTTTAGTGGGCTAGGCATACTGACTTTGATCTTAAGCAGCGCATAGACCACAAAAACATAACTTAATCCATTGAGCAAGAAAGCAAGACCGGCACCAAACTGATCCATCACCAGCCCCCCGAGGGCTGGCCCGACGATGCGCGCACCATTAAAAATAGCTGAATTGAGAGAAATAGCATTCATGAGGTCTTCTTTCCCCACCATCTCCACTATAAAGGACTGCCTAGAAGGCGTATCAAAGGCGGAGCAGACGCCTTGGAGCAAGGCCAAGATGAGAATGTGCCAGTATTCTATGCGGTCAGTGTAAACTAAGGCCGACAAAACAAGGGCCTGTATCAGTAGCCCGATTTGTGTCGCCAGTATGAGCTGGCGCTTAGGAAAGCGGTCGGCCACTACACCTGCCACTAGCGATAGCAACAGCACTGGCAGAAACTGCATGACACCTATCAGCCCCAGGAGGAAGGGCGAGTTGGTCATCTCTAGCACCAGCCAAGCCTGACTGGCGCGCTGCATCCATGTGCCTATTAACGAGACGCATTGACCAGACCAAAACAGCCTGAAATTAGGGTGTCGCAGCGCTGCCAAGGGCCGCGCCTCTCTTTTTCGCTCCTGTTCGCTCATTTACGCCGCCCCCACACACATTCGCTTGCCCAAATTATACCCTACAGAAGGATTGTTGGCGTGAAAATTTTATTGACATTATTTGCAATGTAAGCTACTGTTACGATACATCTATGGGGGGGCCTAGCCAGATGAAGGCAAGGGAGATGCACACTAAGGAGAGGCATACTTGCTCCTATGGTGCAAACATTTGCCTAACGTCCCGACCCATGCTGCAATGGCAGTAATTCTTTTAAAGAATAAACAGGGAAAGTAGTAACAGCCTACTACTTTCCCTGCCATGTTGTCGTGGCCACCTATGTTTCTGGGTGGCCCTTTTTTCTGCGCTGCACACACTCATGCAGAAGGTATTCAATCTGGCCATTAATGGAGCGAAAGTCGTCTTCCGCCCATGCTGCTAACTCTCGCCAGAGCGTGGGGGAGAGGCGCAGTAGCAGCTGCTTCTTGCCGGATTCTTTTTCACTCATCAGTATTTTTCGCGCTCCTAATACAGAGTCCCACTGTTAACTATGGGCTGAACATCCCGATTGCCGCAGAGCACCACGAGCAAGTTGCTGACCATGGCGGCCTTCCGTTCTTCGTCTAGTTTGACTATGTCATTCTCATTGAGCTTACTTAGCGCCATCTCGACCATGCCCACCGCCCCCTCGACAATAAGCTGGCGTGCGTCCACTATGGCCGAGGCCTGCTGTCGTTGCAACATGGCGGCGGCGATTTCAGGCGCATAGGAGAGATGCGTAATGCGAGCCTCGATAATCTCTAGCCCCGCTACTGTCACTTTCCCCTGCAATTCGTGGCACAGTTTTTCGGCCACTTCTTGACTGCTGCCCCTTAGCGACATCTCGCTCTCGTCACTAGGCAGGTCGTAGGGGTAGTTACGAACTATGTTGCGCAGGGCGGAATCACATTGAATCGAGAGGTATTCCTTGTAGTTGTCTACGCTAAAGACGGCTTTCGCCGTGTTTACAACCCGCCACACCACGACCACGCCAATGATGATGGGATTGCCGAGTTTGTCGTTAATCTTTTGCTTCTCGTTGTTGAGGGTCATGGCCTTAAGCGAGATGATTTTACTGGAGGAATCGGTTAACACATTTTTCTCTAGCTTACCGGCGACCGCGCCGGTTGTCAGTTGAATGCCCGTCGTAGGGTTAACAGCTGAAACAAAGGGGTTGACGAAGTAAAATCCAGCCTCTCTTAACGTACCATGGTACTTCCCAAAAAGCGTTAGCACAAGGGCTTCGTTCGGACGTATGACTTTAAGCCCTACAAAAATAAGTGGCCCCTTGACCAACAAGTAAAAGAAACTGAGCACCGTAGCTACGGTGATGATGCCGCGCGGCTCCCCGGCAAGACCCATGTCACCAACCAACCAAACAATCCCATAGACGGACATCACCCCTGCGGCAACCATCAGCAGCACATTTAGCACTAGTATGAACATCCCAGGTAAAGACGGCGGAGTAACTTCCTCGTGTGGCGACTGCCTGATTTCTGCGTTTATACCTACCATAGCTACCAGACCTCCCTGCATACTTTGATATCAAAATGATATTAATATCATATTACACCTGTATTCTACCTCTGTCAATATGGTAGCGCGACACAAAGTCTTGACAGCTATCATATTTTCATTACGCCGACTTTGACAGCAAGGTCGCCCTAGGAAGGCCGCAGACCCTCGCACAGGCAGAAGGATGCGGCCTTTTTGCATCAACCCAAATGTGCAGGGGTCGGGACATTGTATACGTCATTCCATATTCCTCTCTTGCTGTCTCTGTGACCTCTGTGGTTGCAAAAGCACCCTCCCCGTCCAACCTCCAACCTCCTACCTCCAGTTACAGGTGAACCCGCGCGAGAAATGGGTGGGGCAATATTAACGGCTCAGTTCTAGAACAAATCGCTGTGAGTCCCAGTTCTAGTAATCGTCAAGACAAGTAGGCTGTCACATATCTTGTAGACTAAAATCCATTTTCATACTTCACTATACATCTCTGCCATAATTTCTGCAAAACGAGAATTACATTTCGAGCGGGCATTTCGGCAGATGATGGTAGACTTTTCGATGGGCAGCATGGTATCAGCATTCGGGACTTTACGCGAAATCTCAAACGGTATTATTCTGCCGCACCAGCATCGCCATGCTGCCCTTGCACATTGCGTGCGACTTTCTCGGTCAAAGAGTAGAGTTGCCATAAAAGCTACTGTTCTGCATACTAATCTGAATAGCGCCCCGACTGTAGTCGGGGCGCTATTCTTAGCCGTTTTCAAACATTTCTCTAGGATCTAGCGAGTCATCCTCTCTACTCAAATAGTGTCGCGCCCTGAACATGTGGCGCGCATTTTCGCGCGTCCTATTCCCCCTCTTCCTCATACGGACACAAACAAAGTGCGCGGTAGGCGCCAAAGAGCTTCGTGCTCTCTAGTGCATAGCTAAATGCAGCTGCGGGGCTAGGGTCAGGCAAGGGGACCTGTTGGGTGCTTACCTGTATATCGCGCAGGGCTATGTGCGGGGGAAGTTTCGCTAACTCTCGCACCTTAGCTAGCGCTGCCTTGAGCCCGCCCAACTCATCTACTAGCCCATGAGCACAGGCCTGTTCTCCAGTCCATACGCGCCCGCCGCCTACGGCATCGATCTCGGCCGCGGTTGTGCGGCGGGCCTTTGCTACTCGCCGCAAGAAAAGATCGTAAATTGAAGATATGTTCTCCCACTCTATTTGACGTTCTCGCTCGCTGTAAGGTTTGTCGGAGGACTGGAGCAGGGCACTATCGCCGCGCTGGAGCACTAGGCGATTGGCCAGCAGTTTTTTAAGCAGCGGCCCATCCACAATCTTGCCCGTCAATACGCCAATCGAGCCTGTCAGGGTGCTGGGCGAAGCCACCACCCACTCTGCGGCGGCAGTAACATAGTAGCCGCCCGATGCGGCAACCGTGCCCATGAGGGCCACCACGGGTTTCTTGCCGGCAAGTCGAGCTAAGGCCTGATACATTGCTTCTGAGGCTGTGGCCGAGCCACCGCCAGAATCCACATAGAGCAGCACGCCTTTAACGCGCCTGTCTGCCAATGCCGCTCGCGCTTGGGCTACCACCGTTATGTCACCAGCGCGCTCATTAAAGAGGAAGGGGATGGAGAACGGGGGCTTGAGCGGCGGTTTTTGCGATGTGCCGTCAACGATGCTGCCTGTCACTCTGATCACACCTATGTAGGCATCGCGACGAGCGGGGGGCAACAAGGAGAGCACCCTCTCTGCCTTGACCCAAGGTACAATCTCCGCTACCTGGGCATCCTTGGCGAGATACTGCGGCAGATCTTCTTCACTCAATACGCCATCTACGAGGCCGCAGTCTAATGCGTGGTGGGCCGTGTAGGGCGAGCTGTTGATAACCTCCTCTGCCTGCTCAGGGGATAGGCCTCGCCCACGCATGATGTCGCGCTGTAGTGAGGCGTAGTAAGAGTCAAGTAGCCAGTTGTTCATTGTGCGCACTTCTTCAGACATATCACTGCGTACGAGCCTATCGGCGGCCGACTTGTAGGGGCTAATCGCCACCGCATCCATCTTAAGACCAAGCCAAGCCAGGCTGTCGCCAAGATAGGTATGTGTTGACGTTAACCCCAGTACGCCAACGCTGCCACCCTCTTGCAGTAGCACCTTGTCAGCGTGGAGGGCCACGCGGTATGACATGCGCTTGTAGCTAGTTGCCCAAACGACAACTTCCTTGCCGCTTTGTCGCAGAGCATCGAGCATCTCCTGCAGACTCTCTAACTGCGCCTCGGTAAGAGCGAGCTCGCGCAGATGCAGCACGACCCCTCTGATGTTTTTGTGCGCGGCAATGCGCGCAAAGCGATCCGTTAGTTCCTCTAGGCTCAGAGGGTTCTTAGTCGTAAAGTGTTGCCACCACCTAGGTCTTACCTGCCGCAGCAAGGGGAGCGGGCCATCCAAGCGAAAATACACGTAGTGGGGTGCCTTACGAGTGCTGCGCATAACATTTTGCGCGTGGCGAATTCCTAGACGGAGCGGCCGCAGTGGTTCTGACAAATGTCTCTGCCCCCTGTCGAATATTTACTTGCGCACAATGATGACGAAGGCCACTCTAAGGCTGCGTATAGGACCCTCCACAAGGGGTCATAGGGGACTACAGTAATATGCATGATCTACCTACTACCTTGGCGAAGTTTTGCCTAATGCAGCTGCGTTAGGTCCTACTATACAACAATACTATACAACAATGCCCTCGCTAGTTCCTGCTGTCGACGCTCCTGCCAATCAAATTGACAGAGCAGATGCTAATCAAGAATGCGCAAATATGCTATGATGAACAAAGGTTGCGAGAGGAGGAGACAGATGACGCCAAAGATCGGCTACGCCGCCATAGCTCTTTCCTCTCTTTGTTTTGGCTTCTTGGGCTCTATGGGCAAATTTGGCTTTGCCTTAGGCTATACCCCCCTCAGTCTCCTAACTGTGCGCTTTACACTAGCTGCTCTCATGATGTGGGCTGTTGCCCTTGCGGTGGGAATCAGTAAGTATGCGGTTACTCCTCGGTTGCAACTCTGGCTCGCAGTACAAGGCGTGGCCTACGCCTCTACGTCGCTAGGCTTCTTTTTCGCGTTGCAGCACTTGCCAGCTGGCCTTGTGAGCATCGTCTTCTACATCCATCCTCTTATTACAATCGTCGCGGCCAGCCTGTTGTGGAAGGAACGTCTAGGGAGTGTAGTACTTGTCGCGGCCCTGCTAGCCGTACTAGGTACAGCCCTCGTGTCGCAAGATGGCACTACTAATATAAGCACCTCTCTCGTAGGCTTTGCCTGGGTAGCCTTTTCGGCCTTGTCTTACAGTACTTTTACCTTGCTAGGGCAAAAATCTACCGCTCAGCATAACGCCCTAGTCGTAACTACATATTCCATCACCTATTGCGCCCTTTTCTTGGTCCTGCTCAATCCCCCCCTATATATGTTTGATGGCAGCTTGACTTTAGAGATGTGGCTGATTGGTCTTTTCATCGGGCTGGTTTCCTCTGCCCTGGCTATCCTACTCTATATTGTAGGCGTCAAGGCAGTGGGTGCAGCTAAAGCCTCAATTGCTAGTGCTCTTGAGCCTTTGAGCGGAGTATTTATTGCGGCCTTATTGCTCGGCGAGAGATTGCGTCCCTTACAGTGGATAGGCGTTCTAATAGTTGTTATGGCGGTAGTTTATCTGCAAACTAGGACGAGCCACAAAGACCAACCGGCGTGAGTAAGGTTATCTAGGTAGAGTAAGGCCAGGAAATTTTGTTGCTGATAAGCCTGAGGAGGATGCTTGTTAATGTGTGGCATAGCCGGTTTTTTGGACAAAGACGTTAGCCCAGAAGAAAAGAGCGTAATGCTTAGCGGCATGATGGGTGATATTGTACACCGCGGTCCGAATGATAGCGGTTCCTTTGTCGACCACGCCGTGGCCCTCGGGTTTCGTAGATTGAGCATTATAGACCTCGCCGCAGGGCATCAGCCCATGACTAATGAAGATGAAACTATTTGGCTGACTTTTAACGGTGAGATCTATAACTACCTCGAACTACGTACTTGGCTTCTCACGCGCGGCCATCACTTTGCCACGCAGACTGACAGCGAGGTAATCATCCACCTTTATGAAGAGCTTGGCATGGAATGTACGGCTAAGCTGCGCGGAATGTTCTCCTTTGTCCTGTGGGACACCAAGACGAACACCTTGCACGGCGCTAGAGACCGCTTTGGTATTAAGCCTTTCTTCTATGCGATACAGGGGCAACGTTTTATCTACGCTTCCGAGGCCAAAGCGATTCTGGCCCACCCCAGCGTAACGGCCAAAGTCAATGAAGATAGCTTGCAACACTACTTCACCTTTCAATTTGTTCCTGATCCAGCGACTCTGTTTGAAGGGATTTTCCGCTTGCCGCCGTCCCACTACTTTAGCTTTAAGGATGGGCAACTCGATCTTAAACGCTACTGGCAATTAGAATTCAAGCCCGAAGACAAACCGCTGGCACACTTCATTGAAGGAACACAACATCTCCTAAGCGAGGCTGTGCGCATGCACATGATGAGCGACGTGCCGAGAGGGGCTTTCCTCTCGGGCGGCGTTGATTCTAGCGTTATTGTAGCCTTGCTCAAGCGTCAAGAGCATCTTTCGACCTATTCGGTGGGATACAATGAGACTAAGTACGATGAGCTTTCCGAGGCTCGCCGCACGGCCGAAGTGCTCGGAACCTCGCACCACGAAGTCAAAGTGACTGCGCATGAATTTTGGCAGGCATTGCCGCATATTGTCTGGCATATGGACGAACCTGTGGCTGACCCTGCCGCCTGCGCCCTCTACTTTGTGGCCGAAAGGGCCAGTCGCGATATCACTGTGGTCCTAAGTGGTGAGGGTGCGGACGAAGTATTTGGGGGTTATGGCATTTACCGCGAGCCAGCAGAAGTGCGCAAATTTAGCTTTGTCCCAAAAGCGATACAGTCTATCATGGCCAAAGGGGCGCAGCTCTTGCCCGAGGGCACTAAGGGCAAAGACTATATCCGTCGCGCCACGACGCCGCTAGCGGAACGTTACTTCGGCAATGCCTTGATCTTCACAGAGGAACAAAAGGATAAGCTGCTGCCCTTTCGCTCCCGCCGCTTACTGCCTACGGCTGTGACTGCACCCTATTTTGCGGAAAGCGCGCATCTAGACGAAGTATCGCAGATGCAATATCTCGACTTTAATACTTGGCTTTCGGGAGATATCTTAGTCAAGGCCGACCGCATGACCATGGCGCACTCGCTAGAGCTGCGTGTGCCCTTTCTTGATCACCACTTAGTGGAATTTGCGGCCACTATTCCTCCTCACTTCAAGATCGCCGAAAATATGACCAAGTACGTGTTGCGGCGCGCCGCCACCGAATGGCTACCACAAGATGTTGCTTTTAGGCCTAAACGAGGCTTTCCCGTCCCGACACGTGAATGGATGAAGAATGAGTGGCTCTTTGATGTGCGCGAACTGCTAGAGAGCAGCACTGCGGAGCAGTATATCAACAAGAAGTACGCCCTTGACTTGCTGGCAGAACATACCAGCGGGAAAAAAGATCACAGCAGAAGATTGTGGGCCATCATTGTCTTTCAGTTGTGGTTTAGCACCTATATCGAAAAATCACTAGGCTAGTCTTATATCTAATCGGGTATTTACGCTATTGCTTGAGATCTAGCAGAGAGGTTGGAGATTACTATGCACATATTGGTAACTAACGACGATGGTATATATGCCCCCGGCATTCGAGCCCTAGCTTCCGCCCTTCGCACAATTGGCACCGTGTCTGTGGTGGCCCCAGATCGGGAGCGCAGTGCGACCGGTCACGCCATCACCGTCCACCGCCCGCTGCGGGCGCGGCATCTTACGCTAGACTTTGCCGACCTAGCTTATGCCGTAGACGGAACTCCGGCAGACTGTGTCAAGTTGGCCCTTGAAGCACAGTTAATCACCAAGCCTGACATCGTTGTTTCAGGCATCAACAGAGGGGCCAACTTGGGCACCGATGTGCTCTACTCGGGCACCGTTTCGGCCGCCATCGAAGCGGCGATGCTCGGGCTACCCGCGATCGCCATTTCTCTGGCTGATGTGCGAAACACAGACTACGAACCAGCAGCGGAGTTCGCCTCTTACTTGGCTAGGACTTGGCAGAGTCGCAACCTGCCCCCTGATACCTTGCTCAATGTCAATTGGCCCAAAAACACTCCCTCCCAAGTAGTTGTTACCAATTTGGGTCGCCGTAGGTACAGTAACAGTTTTGACAAGAGGCAAGACCCTCTGGGTAGGGACTATTTTTGGATGTGCAATAACGTGGTGGACGACCTCACCCCCCATACTGATGTCTGGGCCATAGCGCAAGGCCATGTTTCTGTCTCGCCCATTCATTTTGATCTCACAAGTTACCAATTAGTGGCTGAGGTCGGAAATTGGCAGCTTACTCTCCTATGAAGCTACATATACTAGGCTGCTACTCCCCCTATCCCCCCGCCCATGGCGCCGGGCCGGGATACCTGCTGCAGAGTGAGGACACTAAGGTCCTCCTTGACTGCGGTAGCGGCGTAGTCAGTAAACTGGGCCAAGTGTGTGATGTCGCGAGTGACGAGCTGTCGGCGGTTATTCTAAGCCACCTTCACGCTGATCATTTTTGTGACCTCTTGGTACTACGCTATGCCCGGTTTTTAGGCATGCGCGCGGGGAAAGCATCTACCCTGCCCGTTTTTGCGCCCAAGGAGCCCGCGCCAGAGCGCTCCTCTTTGCCCTTCTTGGATGCACTAAATCTCGCTACCATCGAGCATGGATCTTCACTGCAAATCGGTGATTTGCACCTTTCCTTTGCCAGCACCTTGCACCCCTACCCCACACTGGCTGTTAAGGCTTCGATTGGTGGTCGCACACTAGTCTACACTGGTGACACTGCTTGGCATGAACCCTTAGTCGACTTTTGCCAAGGGGCAGACCTACTCCTGGCCGAGGCGAGCTTTTTGGAAGAGAATAAGGGGGCAAACGCTGCCTCACACCTTAGCGCCCATGATGCCGGTCGTTTGGCAGAATTAGCAAATGTAAAACGACTTGTCCTTACGCATTTCTACCCACCGGAGCAATTGCACTTACTCTTAGCCGAGGCACAGAGGCAATTTTCCCGGGAAATTGTCTTGGCGAGATCAGGCCTTGTCATCACTGTATAGAAAAATGCTGCCCCCTTTCTTGCGGGGCAGCATTTACTTTTATGCCATCAGTTTGCAATTTATTCCGTCGGCCGCATCAGCCAAGCTGCGGCTAGCGCCGTGATAGGAATCGCGGCAACTAGGCCGACACTGCCCGCTAAAGCGCGCAAGACTTCGCTAGCAATAGGATCCATGTTGATAAGCCTTATAAACTCAACTTCATAGGCCGTGACGAGTAAGAGTAGTGCTAGCGACCCACCGGTGTAGGCGAGGATTAAGGTGTTGGCCATAGTACCCATCACATCGCGCCCTACATTCATGCCCGACCAAAACAACGCACGCCGAGACAGAGTCGGGGCGGTGCGGCGAATTTCCGCCATCGCTGAAGATATTGTCATGCCAGTATCCATGACCGCGCCTAGCGCGCCGATGATGATGCTAGCCATTAACAAGGCGCGAAAATCAAAAGTGATGCCTTGTGGTATAAACATAAGCATCTGCGCCTCTTGACCGGATAAGCCAGAGGCATGTGTAGCGCCGCCCACCACAATAGCCAGGACACCGGCGACAGAGACTCCGCCCAGAGTCCCAACGATGGCCGCAATGCTTTTGCGGTTGACTCCCCCGACGAGGAACATGGTGAATATGGTGGCCATGGCTGAGACAGCGACAGAAAGCAAGACGGGGCTCACTCCCCGCAGAAGAAAAGGCACAAACACATAGAGGATCAATATCCCGATAACGATCAGCGACAGGAGACTCTTAAAGCCCTTTTTCCCGCCTAAGCCTATTAGCAAGGCTGCAAAGAGCAGAGTCAAAGCGTAGAGCGACCGGTCTCGCTCGTGGTCGGCGATGACGACTTCTAGGAGCTCGCCCTCCAATGTCTCCACCCCCACGAGAACTCTATCGCCCACTTCAATCACGATATCGTAGGCGGGGGTCCCCGTTAAAACATGGTCAATCTCGACAATTTGACCACGAAACTGCCCGCTTATGAGCTCTAACTCGGCCTTGAAGCTGCGCAGAGGAAAGCCAAATTCATCGATGCCGCCTTCTTCGGGCAGTTCTTCCAAGCTCAAGACCCGCGCCCGGGCAAACTCCACCACAGTTTCCTCCATGGCATGGTCAAGCGGTGGCTCAACAGGGTCCTGTGCCTGCATGGGGCTGGTCATAACCAGCACGAGAAGTATCCCTAAGAGAGACAGTATCTTCACGTCATCACCTCATTGGTTTTTTGCAATAAAAGAACTACCTCTAGCATATTACGGCACGAGAGGACTATGCGTTGCAACGCAAAGCCTGCGCAAAATCGGCACAAATATCCACAGGGTCCTCGAGTCCAACCGAAACGCGAATCATCCCATCGTCAATGCCGAGTCGTGCCCGTGCCAAAGAAGTGAGCGCACGATGACTTGTTTTTGCGGGGTGCGAAATGGTTGTGGCGACACCAGCCAGACTTGGCACGAAATCGACCATGGAGAGTGCCTTCACTAACTGTTCTGCACCATAGCTGCCACCTTCAACCACAAAGCTGAGCATCCCACCGAAACCACAGAGCTGCCTTTGTGCCAGGGCATGCTGGGGATGGCCCGGTAGTCCTGGGTAGTGCACGCGCAGGACACCTGTCTGCTCCGTCAGAAAATTGGCCAAAATGAGTGCGCTCTCCGTATGCTGTCGCATACGCAGAGGCAAGGTTCCTATGCTCCGCATAACCAACCAAGCGTCAAAGGGACTTGCCGTGGCACCTAGCTGAATTTGCAGTGGCTTAATTCTTTCGATATCATCTACACTTCCCACTACCGCCCCAGCTGTTACATCGGAATGCCCGTTAATGTACTTGGTTAGACTTTCCACAACAAGGTCGGCGCCAAGCTCAATGGGTCGGCACAACATCGGCGAGGCAAAGGTGTTATCCACTATCAGTTTCAGCTTGTAGGCCCGCTTAAGCACCGCGAGGGCCGAAAAATCGACCAATCTCATTAAGGGATTAGATATCGTCTCCACAAAGATGGCCTTGGTGTTAGGGCGCATAGCTGCCTCAACCTTATCGGGCAAAGTGGCATCGACGAAGCTGGTCGAAATTCCAAACCGCGAGAGTTCTCTCTCTACTAGGGCATGGGTTCCCCCGTAAAGATCCTCGGCGGCAACAATGTGATCTCCTGCGCTGCAGAAAGAGAGCAAAGTTGCGGTAATAGATGCCATGCCGGAAGAAGTAACGATACCACTACAGGCACTTTCCAAAGCAGCTAAAGCCTGCTCCAAGGCGTGCACTGTGGGATTGCCATAGCGGGAATAGATAAAGGCCCCCTCTTCTCCGCTAAAAGCCTGATCAACTTCTTCTAAGGAGTTAAAACTAAAGACGGACGTTTGATAAATAGGCTGCACAGTAGGCTGGGTACGCGGCACTTTAAGACCCTTCCCAGCATGTACGGCTTGGCTCCACTTACTTTTTGCCAAAAATATCACCCCCCGAGCTCATGGTCCTCTGCAAATACTCCTGTCACTTCAGAATTTCGGCAATCTGTACGGCATTAGATGCCGCACCTTTTCTAAGTTGATTACCAACGGCCCACAGGTTAAAGGCATTCGGCTGGCTAAAATCTTGTCGCAAGCGCCCCACAAATACCTCATCACTATCAGGGAAATCGATTGGCATGGGGTAGATTTGATTTTCAATATCGTCGAGAAGAATGAGGCCCGGCGAGTTACGTAGTAATTCTCTAGCCTGCTTTACTGACAGTGGCTGAACGGTTTCGACATTCATTGAGAGAGAGTGACACCACATCACCGGTACGCGAACGGTGGTAGCAGTAATAGCGATGGAATTATCGCCGAAAATCTTGCGTGTTTCATAGACCATCTTCCACTCTTCCTTAGTGTACCCGTGCTCCACAAATAGGTCGACTTGGGGTATGACATTAAAGGCCACTTGATAATGTTTCTCTGCAGCAGCTGCAGGAAGAATTTTTGCGGCCACAGTCTTGCCCTGAGCAAAAGCTAAGACTTGCTCTTTCAGTTCTTCCACCGCTTCAATTCCGGCCCCTGACACCGCTTGGTAAGTTGATACCACTACGCGCTTCAGACCGACCGCATCGTAGAGAGGTTTTAGGGCGACGGCCATAATGATCGTCGAACAATTCGGGTTGGCTATAATCCCGCGGTGATTGCTAATGGCTCCGGCATTGATCTCTGGCACGATTAGCGGCACGTCCTCATCAAGGCGAAAAGCGGAACTATTGTCAATCACCACCGCTCCACTTGCCACAGCGGCTGGGGCGAGTGCTCTCGCCACCTCACCCGAAGCACAAAAAAAGGCGATGTCCACATCAGAGAAGGCCTCTGCCCGCGCCTCGGCCACAGTCAGTTCCTGCCCCCTAAAATTATACTTTTTGCCTGCAGAGCGACCTGAGGCCAAAAGGCGGACCTCCCCCAGGGGGAAGTTTCGTTCCGCTAATACCTGCAACAGAGTCTGACCAACTACACCCGTGGCACCCACGATCGCAATATTTTTAGCCAAAAAAATACCCCCTAGATCTGTCTGAAAACCTCAGCTGTTGTTTTAAGTTTGCGTCGTACCTGTAGCCCATATGGGCAGCGCTGCTCGCATAGGCCGCATTCAGAGCAATCATCAGCACGGGCCGACATCCCAGCATAGCGTTCACGGGCCCATTCTTGCAATCCATAACGATTAGTATATCCTTCGAGGATAAACAGTGTGGGAATACGAATACCCTGCGGGCATGGCAGGCAGTATTCACAACGACGGCAAAAATCTTCCCCTAGGGCCTTGGCCTCGAGAGTTAGCTCAGCCAGTTCCTCTGGCGACAGAACGCCGCGCTTCAAAGCCTCATAGTTAGCGTACAGCTGCTCGACGGTATCCATGCCGGGAATAAGAGTGTCGATGTCGCTCGAAAGGAGGTACCGCAAAGCCAAATCGGCTCGCTGTAGAGCGCCCCCCGCCAGGGGTTTCATCGCGATGGTGCCCAGGCGGAGTTCCTTAGACAATGTCAATGATCCCACAAACTGTGACTCGACAATGTTTAAAGGGAACTGCGCGGTATCAAAAAGTTTACTCTTAATGATTTCTTCGAGCACATCATTATTATGGCTAGTCACCCCTATGTATCGCACTAGGCCCTCTTTGCGTGCGGCAAGAAGCGCGGACAATGCGCCATCCTTGGCCTGTACTTGCTCCCATACATCAAGCGCACTCACCATATGTAGTTGATAGATATCAATGTAGTCAGTTTGCAAAAGCTTAAGACCAAGCTCTAAATCCTGCCTAAAACCTGCGGCGTCACGTCGCGCGGACTTCGAGGCTAGGTAGAAAGAACTTCGCCTTGACTTTAAGGCTTTGCCTATTTTTTCTTCGCTATCGCGATATCCTCTGGCCGTGTCAATGAAATTGATCCCTCGGTCTTGGCAGGTGGCAAGCATTTCATCAGCAACTGCCTGTGTTGTGCGTTGAATCGGTATGCCCCCTAAACCTAGTCTCGACACTAAGAGGCCCGTCAATCCAAGTGGGCGATACTGCATAACCATCCTCCTACTGCGCGAGAATTGCCGCTAACTGGTACAAATCATGTCTAAAATTAGGACCACTATGGAGCGCATCCATTATGGACATGGCGACAACTTCGCCCCGTTTTACGCCCACCATTAGCCCGCCGCGATTTTCTTTTAGTAAATCCACAGCCATAGCGCCCATTCGGCTCGCCAACATGCGATCACGGGCACTCGGCGTCCCGCCGCGCTGTACATGGCCTAAAACTGTGACTCTTGTATCGAGACCCGAACAGCGCGCCACAAACTCACCAATGGCCACGCCGGAACCAACGCCCTCTGATACCACAATAATACTGTAGAGCTTGCCCCTCTGCTGGCCGCGCTTCAGCCTCGCGCAAACATCCTCCAAGGGTAGGGGTACTTCTGGTACTAGGATTGATTCTGCGCCCGCGGCGACGCCTGCCGCAACGGCCAGTTGCCCAGAGTGGCGACCCATTACCTCCACAACGAAAGTTCTTTCATGAGAAGTCGCCGTATCACGAATGCGGTCCATGGCCTCTACCGCCGTGTTTACCGCCGTGTCAAAACCTAGGCACTCCTCGGTCCCCGGAATGTCATTGTCTATCGTCCCAGGTATCCCAACGGCAAGAATGCCGTTCTCATATAATTTTTGCGCCCCTTGCAAAGAGCCATCGCCACCGATCACCACAAGCCCTTCAATCTGTTGATCCCGCAGAAAGTCAAGCGCGCGCTGAAAGCCCTCGCTGGTCATAAATTCAGGCGACCGCGCGGTGCGCAGTATTGTTCCGCCGCGATGAATGGTATCGGCCACGGAACCCGCATCAAGTTTGGTAATATCGCCCGCCACAAGCCCCGCGTAACCGCGCCGGATGCCATAAACTTCAAGTCCGACACTAATCCCCTTGCGTACGACGGCTCTAATGGCGGCATTCATGCCTGGCGCATCGCCGCCACTTGTGAGCACCCCTATCTTCTTCATATTGATCCCTCGCTTCTATCTTTGGGGAGATGACTTCCGAAAAATATTATGCGCTATACGGGCCGACGCAGCAGCAGCAACCCCTGCGACCAAGTCGTCAAGAAAAGTGTGCACCATAGTAGGGTGGTTGTTAAGCTCGCGCAGAATGCCAGGTTTTACTTTGTCGAGATAGCCGAAATTCGTCAGACCGATGGTGCCATAAACATTAGTAATGCCTAGGGCGAGGATTTCATCAACGCCAAAAAGAGGCTCATCCTCCCCGACTATCGAACAAAGCGGTTCTTGCAAATGCCCCTGCTCGGCCAAAGTGTCAAGGGCTATTCCTACAAGAATAGTATGCTGCACTTCGCGCTTGTCTAGCACTGCCTGCACTGTGCTGAGACAGACTTCTGGGGTCAGATCGGGATTGTAAGGTTTTTGCAATTCGCTTACTATGGCTGCAATGGCCATTAGCTCGACACCTCGCTCGGACAACTTGCGAATAACAATGTCTTTCATGGGCACCTCCATAAAATCTCTATATTTTCTGCTCCCAACATTTTTTCTAGTTCATCTTCGAGGTGAGGGCTAAACTCTACATTCAGACTATAATCAACTCTTATCGTGGATTCTGACATACGCAAGTAGACAGGGATGGGACCGGGAGTGCGTTGCAAGAGAGACCGTAGCTCCAAGAGAAGAGACTTATCTCTCTCCCCGAGACGCAAAGAGATTTTTTCTGGCTGCGGGTCTTTGTCTTGTTCGCATTCCACAAGCCCGAGCAAAGTGACTTCGTTCACCGCCAGCGATAGGCGCTCCTCGCGCCGGTTGATGGCCCCGCGCAGCATGGCTGCGCGCCCAGCTACAAGTTGCTCCCCTTGCCGTTCAAAAATCTGGGGGAAGAATACCACTTCTATGGTGCCACTAAAGTCCTCGACTTGGGCAAAGGCCATGCGCCGTCCTGCCTTGGTGACAATGACTTTGACTTCATTAATCATACCAGCTATCGCGACCTCTGTCTTGTCTTCACTATCGCCTAGCAAACCGATGAGGTGTTTCCCATGCTTTTGTAAAACAGCTCGATACTGGTCCAGGGGGTGGCCCGATACGTAGAAGCCCAGCAATTCTTTTTCCATTTCAAGAATTTCACTCAAACTAAAATCACGAATGTCGGGAACTTTGATGGCCGCCTTGCTAGCTTCGGCCTCCCCGAATACATCAAAAAGGGAAATTTGCCCAGTATCGCGCTGCCGCTTTTCCTGCGCTACCTTATCAAAACACTCTTCCATGATTTCGAGCAGCTGACGGCGATTCAAGCCAAGCGACGCCATGGCACCAGCTCGAATCAAGTGCTCGACCGTACGTCGGTTAGCAACTCCATCATTAACCCTTAACAAGAAGTCATAAAGACTTGCGTATCTTCCCGCTCTCCGGTTCCTCACAATGGGTTCAATCACTTTGCCGCCCACATTCTTAATAGCCGCCAAGCCGAAACGAATGGCGTCACCCTTGACGACGAAATTGGCTTCGCTTTCGTTGACGTCGGGGGGCAACACATTTATGGACAGACGTCTACACTCCTCAAGGTACAACTGCAACTTATCCGTATTGCCAGCCACCGAGGTGAGTAAGGCCGCCAAAAATTCCCGCGGGTAGTGGCACTTAAGGTATGCCGTTTGGTAGGCCAGTACCGCATAGCCTGCGCCATGAGATTTGTTGAAAGCATATTTCGCGAACTCCGCCATTAAATCAAAAATGCTGTTGGCTACTTGCTTAGAGAGGCCAAGGGCGAGAGCGCCAGGAACAACTTTTGCGCCACCCTCTTCGGCTACGATGCCATTTAAAAAGTATTCTCGTTCGAGAGCCATAACTTCGGGTTTTTTCTTGGCCATGGCTCGACGCACTACATCTGCTCGGCCCAGAGAATAGCCAGCTAGCTCCCGAAAAATACGCTGCACCTGTTCTTGGTAGACAAGACAGCCGTAGGTCACCTTGAGGATTGGCTCCAAGCGCTTATCGGCGTACTCAATGTCCTCAGGGGACTCTCGCCCTGCCAGGTAACGGGGAATTTGTTCCATAGGACCGGGTCGAAATAGTGAAATGCCCGCCACAACATCCTCAAAACAGGTAGGGCGCAATCTAGCGAAGAAGTTACGCATCCCGCCGCCCTCAAGCTGGAATACCCCCAAGGTATCGCCGCGAGCAATCATGGCATAAGTGTCGGCATCTTCAAATCCTACTTGGGCAAAATCTATATCTTGGTTGGTGTTGGCCTTAATGTTTGCGAGGCAGTAGCGGATAACCGTAAGGGTGCGCAAACCGAGAAAGTCCATTTTAAGTAGACCTAGCTCTTGTACTGTATCCATATCAAACTGAGTTATAACTGCCTGACCTGATTTGGCCAGAGGGATCAAGGTATGAAGGGGGGAAGGTGCAATAACCACTCCCGCCGCATGGACGGAGAGGTGACGTGGCACTCCTTCTAGCGCTTGCGCGAGGTCTAAGAGTTCTTTAATGCGAGGGTCCGAGTTGTACAACTTAGACAAATCCGCAGACCTCTCCAAGGCGTCCTTCAGGGTAATGTTTACTTCCTCAGGCACTAACTTGGCTATGCGATCGACTTCGGGAAGGGATATGGAAAGTGCACGAGCCACATCGCGCACCGCTGCACGCGCCCCAAGGGTACCGAAAGTTACGATTTGACAGACATTTTCGTGCCCGTACTTGTCAGTTACATACTTGATTACTTCGTCACGGCGCTCGTAACAAAAATCAATATCTATATCCGGCATACTGATGCGCTCAAGATGTAAAAATCGTTCAAACAACAGATCGTAGGGCAAGGGGTCTAGATCAGTGATGCCTAAAATATAGGCTACAATCGAGCCTACAGCCGAACCGCGGCCTGGGCCTACAGGAATACCCTGTTGCCGCGCAAAGCTAGTAAAGTCCTGCACAATCAACATGTAGCCGGCATAGCCCGCTTTACCCAGGATATCTAGTTCGTAGACAAGTCGCTCAAGCACCTGTGGGCTCGGATTTGGGTAGCGCCAAGTTAGTTTGTCGCGACACAACTTCTCCAAGTATGACAACTCAGTGTAACCGGCGGGGATTTCGTACTGCGGTAAATGCACTTGATCAAAACGAAAATCCACATTGCATTGCTCGGCAATGCGCGAGGTGTTGGCTATAGCCTCCTCTACTACAGCAGGCGGCAAGTAGGGCAAACGTGCCATTAACTCTTCAGCCGAGGTGGCATGAAACTGTGGTACAAAACGCATCCGGCCAGGGTCGCTAATCGCCTTAGCCATTTGCACGCAAAGAAGCACATCATGTGCCGCATGGTCGCTAGGCGAAACATAATGTACATCATTAGTAAGGATGAGCGGCAACGACAGTTCTTGTGCTAGGGCGACAAGGGCGAGATTAACTGGCCGTTGTTCTGGTAGCCCATGCTCTTGCATCTCCAAGTAGAACCGCCCGGGGAAAATTTGCGCCAGGCGGCAGGCCACTTCACGCGCCCCGCCGTGGTCGTTTCGCATCATGCGCTGGGGTATTTCGCCACCTAGGCAAGCGCTTAGGGCGATGAGGCCGGACGAATGGGCCTCTAAAAGCTCCCAATCAATTCTGGGGCGATAATAAAATCCGTCGAGATAACTTGTGCTGACCATATTTATCAGGTTTTTATAACCGACATCATTGATCGCTAGGAGCACTAAATGGTAATTGTCGGCATCTATTTTTGGTTCGCGGTCGAGACGTGTGCGGGTTGCCATATAGACCTCGCAGCCGATAATAGGCTTGATGCCTTCTTTTTTAGCCGCACGATAAAAATCGATTACTCCATGCATATTGCCGTGGTCAGTTATCGCTACGGATTTCTGCCCTAGGGACTTAACATGCTTGATCAAGCTGTCGATTTTTGCAAATCCGTCCAATAGACTGTATTCAGTATGTAAATGCAAATGCACAAAATCCATGTTGGGGGACCTCCTAGTAGAACCACTATGTTCTAAAGGTATTATTTCGCCATCTACGGGCTGTATCCCTTGTCACCCCGCTCCGTCGCGTTACCGGCAATACTACCCATTGTAGTAGACTGGAGGATATCCCGTTAGGAGCAAACGATTGAGCGCGAGCAGGGAAAGGAATACCATACTTATTGGTCTTGGAGAGCCCGTTCCCAAGCTACCATAAGCTCGGCTAAGCGAGAACAAACCCGCATGTAGCGGTCTACTAGGCCTTTCTTGCTCTCTTTCAACTTGAAGAATTCCATGCTGGCCATGTACTCCTCTTGTTCCTGTTTCTCGCGCTCGAGGCGAGTTATCTCGCGTTCTAATACATCGATATCAACGGATGGCTTTTTTACTTCGCCGATCTTCTTCTGTATGCTTTTTGTGGCTGGTAGGGAGAAAAATTGGGCCTGACGCCAATTGCTATATCCCTGCCTATGGTCTACTATCTGCTTATCACTCCCGAACTGCCACAGCCGCGTCGCCACCTTGTCGAGAAAATAACGGTCGTGTGAAACGAAAAAAATTGTGCCCGTGTAACTAAGCAATGCTTTCTCGAGCACCTCGCGACTCTCGATATCGAGATGGTTAGTAGGCTCATCGAGCAGCAGCACATTTCGCCCGAGAAGTAGTAATTTAGCGAGACTTAGGCGAGTGCGCTCTCCGCCAGAGAGGGTAGATAGGCAGGCAAATACCCTATCCCCGCGAAACAAGAATTGTGCTAAGTAGGAGCGGGCCGCCCACTCTGACATTTCGTTGGCGACAGAAATCAACTCCGCTAGCACAGTACCCCGTGGGCTAAGGAGGGCTAGATGCTGATCAAAATAGCCCCTCTCTACCCCTGCCCCCCACCGCACCGTACCGAGATGCGGCAAGTCGCCGAGGAAAGCGCGGAGAAGGGAGGTCTTGCCACAACCATTAGGGCCGAGCATGGCAATGCGCTCACCACGCTTGACCTGAGCGGAAAAGGGAGCAAAGAGCATTTTATCCGCAAAACCTACCTGCAGATCGCAGACAGACAAAACGTCCCGCCCGCTACGGCGACGTTCGGCTAAAGTCAGCGCTAGGTGGTGCTTGGTGGGTGGCTTGGCAGTCGCACTTTTCTCTATGCGCCCAAGTCTTTTCGCCCAACTCTTCGACAAGGTAGCTCGTGAGCCAGCTCGATAGCGATTAACAAAATCCTTCATGCGCTGCATTTCTGCCTGCTCGCGTTCATATACATTGCCTTGCACGGACAAGCGCTCTGCCTTCAAGGCGCGATACTTACTGAAATTGCCTGGGTATTCAGTCAACCTATGGTTCTCGAGCTCTAAGCACCGTGTCACAACTTTATCGAGAAAATGCCGGTCATGCGAGACGATAAGCACAGCACCCTTGTAGCTAGGCAAGAAAGCCTCCAGCCATTCCACTGCCACTAAATCAAGGTGATTCGTGGGCTCGTCTAAAAGCAACAGAACAGGCTCCTCGAGCAAAGCCTTGGCTAAGGCTGCTCTGACTCGCTGTCCACCGCTCAAATATTCGACCGGAGCGGCTAGGTCCCCGTCCGCGAAACCAAGTCCTAGGAGCACTCTCTTAATGGCGCTCTCGATGCCATAGCCACCTAAGGCCTCGAAACGTTCAGTTAACAGGCTGTAGCGCTGCAAAAGCTTGGCTACATCGCGAGCCTCCGCCATTTTCTCTTCTAGCTTGCGCAGTTCACTCTCTAAGGCCAGTACAGGCGCAAAGACTTCACTCACCGCATGGTACAACGATAGCCCTGGCGCGAACTGAGGCTCCTGTTCCAAATAGTGCGCCTTGCCTCCTGCCGAGACGAGCATTTGTCCATCATCGGGCATCAATCGCCCTGCGATGACTTTAAGCAGGGTGGTTTTGCCACAGCCATTAGCCCCCAAGAGGGCTACTTTTTCTTTGGCGTGCAGGGCAAAGCTCACCTCGTCTAGGATAATGTTCTCACCATAATATTTCGTGATATTGCTTACTTGCAAAACGGGCATTTCATACCACTCCATCTAGACTCTTGCCTATTGATTAAGTGTAGATTGTTAAGCTGCGGCATGTCAACCTTGTACTGTTTTCGTAAAATTACTGACAAAAATCCCATGACGGGCGCAATATAATCGGCGAAAAAGTATTACCTGTTGTATAATTAGCCGTGAACGCCTCACCCATAGACTTTGCGCAGCCTGAAAGGAGCTTGCCCCATGGCCATCGCCGGCTTAGCCCTCTCATTTGTCGTCATCATCTTCCTCGTGCAACGCAAGATGCATTTGTACTTGGCCTTACTTATTGGTGCCCTGCTCGTGGGACTGACCACGGGGCAAGCTCCTTTGGCCTTGCTACAGGTATCTATAAGGGCCTTGCTTGAGCCTGTAGCCATAGACTTAATGTTGTCGCTAGCCTTGATCAGCATGCTCGGCAGTGTTATGCAGGAACTAGGGCTGCTCGCCAAGATGGTAGACCTGCTGCAAGTTGTTTTGCAGAGCACGAAACTGACCATTATGTTCGTTCCCTCTATCATCGGCTCGCTCCTAGTGACTGGTGGAGCGATCTTATCTGCACCCACGGTTAGAGAATTAGGGGCAGAGCTCGACTTGCCGCCGGAGAGACTCTCTGCTATTAATTTGTTATTTCGCCATGGGTGGTACTTTGTCTATCCCCTCATGCCTGCGTTTATCCTCATCACCACCATGACGGATGTAGCTCTTTCGACCCTAGTATTATGGCAACTACCTCTCACCGTTGCCGTTTTAGCCGCAGGTTACTTTAGCTACTTGCACAAAGTCAAAGATCGGAATACGACGAAGCGGCTCCCCTCACGGCAGGACTTTATTGATCTTCTAAAATATACTTCCCCCCTCTGGGCGAGCCTAATGTTGACCGTAGCCCTCAACCTGTCCTTTCCACTGGCACTCCTTTTTGGCCTAGGCCTTGCCCTCGCCCTAGGCGACGTAACGCCGGCCATGCTACCCAAGCTACTGTATCGTAGCCTTAACTTCCCTATTATCGCCTCGGGCGCGAGTATCATGATCTTTAAGGCGGTCACAGGCCAAGTGGCAGCCCTACCTCCCCTCATCGAACAACTCCTACAGGCCGGTTTGCCGCCACAGGCTCTCTTTATCGTAGTGCCCTTCTTGGTGGGATTTTTGTCCTCCTCTAATACTTCCGCCATCGCCCTGACCATGCCTCTTTTGCTCCCTGTCATGCAAAAGACCGACTTGGTTCTTTTTGGAGCTATTGCCGCCTACTCCTCCTCTCTCGTTGGCTACTTCGCTTCCCCGCTGCATCTCTGTCAAGTGGTGACGCTCTCGCACTTTAAATGCAAAATAATACCTCTTTACCGCGAGTATACTTGGCCGTTGATTGCGGTCGTCATCACCATGACAGGGATCTCCATGCTGCTTTTGTAGCGCTTGGAACTGAGACCGACAAGACCCCCCTCACCGCGCAAGGCGGTGAGGGGGGTCACTTTATCTTGCTATCGATCTAAGTACTAGACCGGCAAGGATTTGCGAAAAGCAACTACTAGGGCGAGAATGCCTACGACAGCCAGCTTGACCACAGTGAGGAGAACGATCCGAAGCGCCGCGGCCATAAAGAATGGTTCCGGAACCATTCGTATCAAATACTCTGTGGCGGGGTTGAGCAACCACAAATCATTGTCGAAAGTCAGCAAATGGAAGAGCGTAAAGTAATGTGTAAAATCTAGCGAGACCAAAACACCTATTATGGAGAGCAGGCCAAAAATTACCGCCGACCCCCAAAGATACCCTCTCGCTATTTTCCTAAAGTCGCGCCACCAAAGTAGCACTAGGGATAGCAAGCCTAGGACGACTAGGCTGACATTGCGCACTAAAAAAGTTAGGGCGAAGAGCGCTCGCACATCTTGCAAATGCTTGACCTCTCGCTCGCCGTAAAGCAAGCCATTGCGTCCCCGCACCGTAGCCACGACATTGGGGCTTGCCACTTCCCCTTGCAAGTACAGGATCAAGACCTCTGTATAACCCATGAGCGTTGGTAAATCCACCCTGAGATCCTCGGGGACAGAAAGCGCCGTGTATTGTGCTGCGTAGAATTCCCTGTCAAAACTGACACCAAGTATCGCGGTAGACAAGGCGGCGAGAAAAACGGCGAGGGAGAGAACTCCACCCAAGACGTAGGGCAGTGCGCGCCTCATGCCCTACTCTCGCACATAGACGGCCTTTGCCCGCGTGCCCATGCCGCCACGTAGAGCGAAATCTCCTTCCACTTCCATGGAGAGGGGCTGACAGACTGCTACCAAGTCGTTTAAGATCTGCACCACGGCATGTTCCTGTAATATGCCGACATTGCGGTAGGTGAGCAGGTAGTACTTGAGGCTCTTTAGTTCAATGAGTTTCTGGTCAGGCACGTAACTGATGTAAATGCCGCCAAAATCGGGCAAACCCGTCCAGGGACATACCGATGTGAATTCTTCGGTGTAGTATTCCACATCAACTTCTTGCCCAGGGTATTGGTAGTCCATGACCTCTAGCAAGTCGGCTCTCACTGCTGTCTCTTTTTCTACGTCAAAGCGTAGTGTAGTATATTTGTCAACTGTCACGGGACCTCTTCGCCTCCTTCTCGTATTCATCCTGATTGTAACAAACTACCGCCCCGGGGACAACCTTCGCCACGCCCCACTACCTGCATGAGCGAACATAGGGGACGGCAGACTGTGTCATAACTCCATTCTTACTTAAAGGGAGCGACAGAGGGGATACGGTTTCAACCACAGAGTACACAGAGAAGGCAAGAGAGGAACATGGAACGCTAATGACTACTTATTTGTGGCTAAAGATCTATGCCCCTCGTCTTGCCTCTGACTTCTTGCCTCTAGCCTCTAGTTATGCGACCTCTGTGGTTAGAAAAGTGTCCCTCTCCTCGTCGAACTTTCAATATCACAACAGAAGTCGAGAGCGCAGGGGACGGCAGGCTAGGTCATAAGTTCATTCGCACTTAGAATAGGCCCCTTTCAAGCTGATAGCTTGGAAGGGGTGCTTGTTTTCGGGGTTGGAACACGTCTTTTTTCAAACCTTCTGTTGACATTTATGGCAAATCATGATACTATATAACCATAGAGCGATGAAGGGTGATTGTGAATGGGCATTGTGCAAGGACTTAATCGCAACCAAATTATTATGGCCCCTACTCTAGACGAAACCGTTGCCGCGGACAATCCAGTGCGCGTACTTGACGCACTGGTTGACTCGCTTAATCTTAGAAAGCTTGGGTTTCCCGAAC
>Ga0209105_100029_pt1 | contig 56056 bp, 55 predicted proteins | sample SedPBSmetaG_FD_184158 | JGI IMG/M metagenome (GOLD analysis project Ga0209105, IMG submission 184158) | Freshwater sediment bacterial and archeal communities from Indian Creek, Illinois, USA to study Microbial Dark Matter (Phase II) -... | ecosystem: Environmental > Aquatic > Freshwater > Creek >...
ATTGGGAATAGTAAAAGAAGCTCTTAACGAGCTTCTTTTACTGATATAATTAATACGCAACTAACAAGTGTTTAATTTCTTGGTCTGGGTGACAGGAATTGAACCTGCGACCTCTTGAACCCCATTCAAGCGCGCTACCAAGCTGCGCTACACCCAGATAGGTTATTTGTAACAAATTCATCCTACCACAGTCTTACAAAAACCGCAACACATTTTTAATTGACAGTTCTTTATTTTATGTGCTAAAATATCACCTGTTGTTAGCCGCACGGAAGCGGTTTTAAATTCCCTAAAAGGGATACCGCGTTTTCGGCGAGACTGGTCGGGAGGAGGTAGGTGTATGTACGCTGTTGTAAAGACAGGCGGAAAGCAGTATACGGTACATGAAGGTGATGTTTTACGGATTGAGAGATTTAATGCTCAAGAAGGTACCGTTGTCGAACTTGGAGATGTATTGTTAATTAGTGATGATGCCGGTATCAGAATTGGAAAGCCGGTTGTGGAGAATGCTTTTGTTGAAGCAAGAGTTTTAGAGCACAACAAAGCTTCTAAAATTGTTGTATTTAAATATAAGGCTAAAAAGAATTATCGCAAAAAGCAAGGGCATAGACAACCGTATACATTGGTTCAAGTAACAAAGGTCGCTGTGCGCTGAAGGCTTTGATGTGATAATTATTTCAATTGAAGTTGATAAAAAGAGGCATATATCGAAGTTTGAAGTTATAGGACATGCAGGTTATGACGCATCAGGGAAGGACATCGTATGCGCTGCAGTATCAGCTGTTGTTCAGACAGCGGTAATTGGACTTACTGATGTGGTTGGTTTGAAAGTTGAGTATAGGCAAAAGAATGGTAATGCCTGCTGTATAATTCCGCAAGGCTTAAATGTTGAAGAACGCGAAAAAGCAGATATTGTAATGCAGACAATGTTGTATGGATTGAAGAGTATACAGTTGGGCTATGGAGAATTTGTATCCATCATAGAAAAGGAGGGAAAGTAAGTGTTTATAATGGATCTACAGTTATTTGCTCACAAAAAAGGAGTTGGTAGCACGAGAAATGGTCGTGATAGCCAATCAAAACGTTTGGGCACAAAAAAAGGTGATGGGCAATCAGTTTTAGCAGGGAACATTTTAGTAAGACAAAGAGGCACGAAAATATTCCCCGGTGTAAATGTTGGGATCGGTAATGACGATACTTTATACGCTAAAATAAATGGTGTTGTAAAGTTCTCACACGCAAGCAAGGACAAAAAGAAGGTCGGCGTGTATCCTGTTGCGCTTGCAGCAGCTGAGTAATATTTCTAAATAGAAAATTAGGCACAACTGAGTATAAACAATCAGGGGATAAACTTGTTTGAGTTTTTCCCCATTATTTTTTTAATAATCTTTATGCTGAAGTAATATAAGGGAAATTAGTTGAATTAATAAAAAAACATTGATATAATTTAATTTGAAGGTGAAATATGTTTATAGATACAGCGAAAATTCATATAAAAGCTGGTGATGGCGGTAATGGTTCCGTATCATTTCACCGTGAAAAATATGTTCCTGATGGTGGGCCGGATGGAGGCGATGGCGGAAACGGTGGAAGTGTGATCTTTATTGTCAATAATAATCTTTTGACACTTATGGATTATCGTTACAAAGAACGTCTGATTGCAGAGAAAGGTCAAAATGGAAAAGGTTCAAATATGACCGGTAAGACAGGCGAAGATCTTTATCTTGAAGTCCCTCCCGGTACGGTTGTTAAAGATGCAGAAACGGGCAAGGTATTGGTTGATATGACTGCTTTGGGGCAAAGGGCTGTGCTGGCACAAGGTGGAAGAGGCGGAAAAGGAAATTCGAGATTCTCTTCATCTACACGTCGAGCGCCGAAATTTGCTCAAATGGGAGAGAAGGGCGAAGAACGGTTCATTTTATTGGAGTTAAAATCTATCGCCGATGTTGGATTGGTAGGGTTCCCTAATGTTGGCAAATCTACACTATTGTCAGTAGTAACCGCAGCGCACCCGAAAATAGCGGATTACCCATTTACCACATTGTCGCCTAATTTGGGTATTGTTAGAAGGCAGGATCATTCTTTTGTTTTGGCTGATATTCCTGGGCTGATTGAAGGTGCACACAAAGGAGCTGGATTAGGACACGATTTTTTGAAGCACATCGAGAGAACTCGTATGCTAGTGCATGTTGTCGATGCATCAGGAATTGAAGGCAGAGATCCATTAGAAGATTATAGCAAGATAAATTTTGAACTGGCGTCTTTCAGTGAAAAGTTAGCTGGATTGCCACAAGTAGTAGCTGCCAATAAGATTGACTTGCCGGGTTCATTTGAGAATATTGAACGTCTAAAAGTGGCGCTTGAACCCAAAGGAGTTAAAGTGATCTCTGTGTCCGCTGCGACAAACAGTGGCATGAATGAACTGCTCGATGAGGTTTTTGCGACTCTTGAAAAGTTGCCTATAGGCGATAAGGCTGAAGTTGTGCAGATGGAATTAAGTATTCCGATACAAATTGATCTGAATTCATTTAAAGTTAAGCGTGAAGGATCTACTTATACCGTAACGGGTCCGGCTGTAGATAAGATTATGCGTTCGGTGAATTTAAATGATCGCGAGTCACTTGGATATTTTCAGAAAATGTGTAAACAAAAAGGTATTTTGAAAGAGCTGAAGAGGAAGGGCATGGTAGAAGGTGACACCGTACGTATCGGTGGTGTGGAATTCGAAAACATTGAATAACGTTGACAAATAAGTTTTAACGGGAGGTTAACGTCAGATCATGGACTGCATTCAATGCCATAATTGCGAGGTAGGGGAGATGACATATTTTTGCGTCGCAAAGAATGACTTTGTCATTGACACATCTAAAGTGGTTGTTATGGAAAAAGTAAGGGATGGGTGGAAAAAAGGGGATCCAAGGTACGAAGGGCACAGGCGGAAACTCAAAAAAGACATAGAGATTTAATTTACCCTATAATGTAAAATGGTGTATATCGAGTATTGGAGATTTACTTAAATTTATGGGAAATTCCTTGAAATTGGGCATTCTGGGTGGAACTTTCGATCCAATTCACACGGGACATCTAATAGTTGCTGAAACAGCAAGACAACAGTTTGCACTTGACAGAATTGTTTTTATACCTGCAGGCATTCCTCCACACAAATTAGTTAAAAAACTTGCATTACCGAAAGATCGTTTTGAGATGGTTAAGCTAGCCATTTGCGACAATCCTTATTTTGATGTGAGCACATACGAGCAGGATAGGGATAATATATCTTATACGGTCGATACTTTGAGCGAACTCAAAATTGTATATCCTAATGATACGTTATTTTATTTTATAATCGGTGTGGATTCTTTGTTGGAGCTTAAAAGCTGGAGAAATCCTTCAAAACTTTTTAGTATGTGTTCAATTTTAGTTTACTTAAGACCCGGGTTTGACAGCGAGAGAGCATTTGAAGAAGCGGAATTTATTAAAATTCAATATAAAACCAATGTTGAGTTTATAATAGGGCCTCTTATTGACATTTCATCAACTTTGGTAAGAAAAATGATAATAAAAAACATGTCAATTAAATATGTCGTTCCCGATAGCGTTGAAGAATATATACGTAAGAATAGTCTTTACCGAGAGGAATAAATGAGGAATGAATAATGAACGAGTTTAAAATATTGGAAACTATTAAAGCTGAGCTTAGCGAAGAACGTTACTTGCATATTGTTGGTACTATGGGCATTGCTGCTGATTTGGCTGCTATTAACGGTGTTGATGTGCGAAAAGCACGAGTGGCAGCTCTGTTGCATGACTGTGCAAAAGTGCAGTCGGTTGAAGAGATGCTAAGCAAAGCGTATATATATAAAGTATCGATAGACGAGGTGTCAATGTGGGAAACGGTGCTTATTCACGGACCTCTAGGAGCAAAAATTGCCGAGTATGAGTTTGGTATTGAGGATCAAGAAATATTGGATGCAATTGAGTGCCATACCACGGGAAAGAAAAATATGACAAAATTTGATAAGGTAATTTACATTGCAGATTATATTGAGCCAAACAGAGAATTTGACGGCGTTACCGAATTGCGCCGTATGGCTAATGAAGATTTAGATGCAGCGATGAAATTTGCGCTTGAATTAACCATTGCAGATTTGTTAAAAAATGGCAGACTTATTCACCCAAGAACATTGGAAGCTAGAAACCATATGATGATTTTACATAACAGGCGTTTTGCAGAACCTGCCTCTGATTTTAAGCGCCCTTCGGACCCGTTGTTGACAAAACAGGTCAAATCGTTATAATAAAGGTAGATTAAGTTTGCGCTTTAGACATTTATATTAAATGTGTGCAAAATATAAAAAAAGTTTGGGGGAAGATATTTGACAAAGGACGATGCTAAGGAACTGGCTGTTACTATAGCGCAATTGCTTGAAGAAAAAAAATCGCTTGATGTTCAGATTTTGGACATAAGTCACTTGACCACTATTTGTGATTTTTTTGTAATCGCATCAGGGCGTACAGAACTGCAGGTTAAAGCTATGTGTGATGCGCTTGAAAAGGAAGTCTCGCTTAAGGAAAATCGAGTTTGGCATAAGGAAGGCTATCGCATAGGTAAATGGATCGTTTTAGATTACAAAGATGTGGTGGTGCATTTGTTCCACAAAGATGAGAGAGCTTTTTATAGTCTTGAGAGGTTATGGGCTGACGGGTTGCGTTTGGGCATAAACAGCTTGGGATGAGATCATAAAACGCGGAGGTAATTATTATATGGTCTACCCGTTTCGGCAGACAGAGCAGAAATGGCAACAAAAATGGGAAAATGACAATTTGTTCAGTAGAACGGAAGGCAGTTCGAAAAAAAAATATTATGTGTTGGAAATGTTTCCATATCCTTCAGGGAAGCTTCATATGGGCCATGTGCGCAATTATTCCATAGGAGATGTTGTAGCCAGATTTAAAACAATGCGCGGATTTAATGTATTGCACCCGATGGGTTGGGATGCATTTGGCTTACCAGCTGAAAATTCTGCCATAAAACATGGCGTGCACCCTAGTGTTTGGACATTTAACAATATTGAAACCATGAAGCGACAGCTTAAACAGCTTGGTATGAGCTATGATTGGGATAGAGAAGTGACTACCTGCAGTCCTGACTATTATAAATGGACACAGTGGTTGTTTATTCAGCTTTTTAACAAAGGGCTTGCTTACAGAAAGAAATCAAACGTGAATTGGTGCCCGTCATGCAGTACGGTTCTTGCTAACGAGCAAGTTGTCGACGGTAGATGTGAACGATGTGATTTCGAGGTAGGTAAAAAGGATCTTGAGCAGTGGTTCTTTAGAATAACTGATTATGCTGACAGACTACTGGGTGACATGGATAAGCTTTCTGGATGGCCTGAGAAAGTAAAGTTAATGCAGCGAAATTGGATCGGCAGAAGTGAAGGCGCGATGATCGATTTTACTGTAGAAAACAGCGATATAGTATTATCGGTTTTTACTACTCGTCCAGATACTATCTATGGAGTAACCTATATGGCGCTTTCGCCCGAATCTCCATTGATTATGGACTTGATCGATAATGATCAACGGCCGATGTTTTCAGAGTTTAAGAGAAAACTTGAGCAGTTAAGCGAAATTGACAGAACGACTATGCGTTATGAGAAAGAGGGCATATTTATCGGGAAATATGCTATTAATCCTATTAGTGGTATTCGTGTTCCGCTTTTTGCAGCTAATTACGTACTTACCGGCTATGGAACAGGCGTCGTGATGGGCGTGCCTGCTCATGATCAACGCGACTTTGAATTTGCTACTAAATATGGTTTGCCGGTTGCGCCTGTAATAGTCAAAGATGATAGCGGTAAGTCAGATGAGATTTTAACTGAAGCTTACGAAGGTCAAGGAGTAATGACAAATTCGGGGCCTTTTAACGGGCTACAATCGGATCTTGGAGCTTTAAAAGTCATTGAATATATGGAGAAGAACAAAGTCGGAAGTGCTAAGGTTGGTTACAGGTTAAGAGACTGGCTCATCTCCCGCCAGCGCTATTGGGGCGCACCAATACCGATGATTTATTGTGATAGCTGCGGGATTGTACCTGTAAATGAAGAAGATCTGCCGGTCATCTTGCCTAATGATATTGAATTTACAGGCAGAGGAGAGTCGCCGCTGGCTGAGTCGGAATTATTTATGCAAGCAGCTTGTCCGAAGTGTGGAAAACCTGGCAGACGTGAGGCGGATACCATGGATACATTCGTCTGTTCATCATTTTATTATCTTAGATATCTTGATCCTAAAAACATCATGCAACCATTCGGTAAGGACAAGTCATTGTATTGGATGCCGGTTGATCAATATATAGGCGGAGTGGAACACGCGATTCTACACTTGCTGTATTCAAGATTCTTCACAAAAGCTCTTTTTGACATGGGGCTATCGTCTGTTGACGAGCCGTTTACTAATTTGCTTACCCAAGGTATGGTGTTAAAAGATGGGACTAAAATGTCCAAATCGAAGGGTAATGTTGTTAGTCCCGAAGAAATTGTTGAAAAATATGGGGCTGACACTGCAAGGTTATTTATATTGTTTGCTTCTCCACCTGAAAGAGATCTTGAGTGGAGTGACAAGGGAGTGGAGGGTAGTTTCCGTTTTTTAAATCGTGTTTATAGGATAGTCGATGAGTTTGGTGCGAACATCTCTAAATCATCTAATTATTCTACAAGAGAGATGAGTAGCAAAGATCGAGACTTGTGGTTTGTGTTAAACAATACCATTAAACGAGTGACCCAAGATATTGAGGAGCGCTTTAACTTTAATACGGCGATCAGTGCTATAATGGAGCTGGTCAATGCCATGTACAATTATAAAGAAAGTGTGCCAGATAGTTTGTGGAACAGGGAGCTCATGGGAAATGTAGCCACTAAGCTTATAATATTACTTGCACCTTTTGCTCCGCATCTTTGCGAAGAAAAATGGGAATACTTAGGGAATAAAGGGAGCGTACACTCGCAAGCATGGCCAAACTATGACTCTGCTGCTCTTGTTAAAGAAGAAGTAGAGGTAGTTGTGCAAATTAATGGAAAAGTGAAAGATCGGATGAAAATCAAAATAGATGCTACGACTGATGAAGTACAAAGTGCGGCATTCGCTTTACCGAAGATAAATAACGCTGTGTGTGCATTGCAAATTATCGATGTGATTGTTGTGCCGGGCAGGTTAGTTAATATCGTATGTAAATAAACTTCAGCCTTTATTATAGGACTTTGTAGACTTTTACTTTTGCAATCCGTTTTTCTTCAACCTTTTCTACTTTGAATATCATACCGGAGTATTCCAGCTCCGGTCTATCTTTTTCGTCCGGGATTCTCCCGAGTTGGCCTATCAGAAAACCGCTTAATGTATCATAATCCTCCGTAGGGAGATCGGCATCGAAGAAATCTTTAACGGTGTCCAATTCCACAGTTCCTTTTATAATGAACAGATTGTCATCGAGTTTTTCAATATCCGGTTCCTCATCATCATACTCGTCAAAAATGTTACCCATAATTTCCTCAATAAGATCCTCAATTGTTACTATTCCGGCTGTACCTCCATATTCGTCTATGACAACAGCCATATGTGTTTTATTCAATTGAAGTTCTTTGAACATTTCATCGGTTTTTTTTGATGGTGGGACAAAATAGGGCTTTCTCATGATTTGTTTTACGTTAAATTCCCGATCAGAACCATTGCCTAGTAGTTTTAAAACATCCTTTACATGAAGAATACCCACTATATTGTCTATATCCTCTTCATAAACAGGAAAACGGGTGTATTGCTCGTTATTTATAAATTCGAGCACCTCTTTTAAACCACATGTTATTGATATTCCAGCAACATTAGTTCGGTGGGTCATAATATCTGAGACAAGTTTGTTGTTAAATTCGAATATATTATTGATCATAACCTTTTCGGTTTGATCTATGGTGCCTTTTTCCTCGCCCACATTCACCATCATCCGTATTTCTTCCTCAGTGACTTTGGCATCTTCTGCATGAGGGTCGAATCCCAGCAATCTTATAAAAAAATCAGTAGAAATTGTCAAAAGCCTAACAAAAGGATGAGAAATGACTGACAAAGCGTGTAGAGGCCAAGCAACTGCCATCGAAATAGTTTCAGCTTTTTGCATAGCAAGTCTTTTTGGCACAAGCTCACCTAGAACAAGAGAAAAGTATGATAGCAGGAGGGTTATGGAAATGAGCGATATTCCTTCAAGCCAGTCTTCTGGCACAGGCAATCCTATAGAGAGCAAAAAGCTAACAATAGGATCAACAAAGCTTTTTGCAGCAAAGGCGCTTGCTAAAAAGCCTGCCAAAGTGACGCCGACTTGTATGGTAGCGAGAAATCTGCCTGGTTCGCATAACAGTTTTGCTAGTAAACCAGCTTTTTTATCTCCTTCTTCGGCCATCATTCTTAGCTTATTGTCATTAAGAGTAATAAGAGCAATTTCTGACGCAGCGAAAAAAGCATTTATAAATATTAGCAAAAATAATAACAAAATAGCTGATAACAAATTGTGAAACACCTCCGCGGGAAAAATAAAAAGGCTATAACAAACCTTTAAGGTAAAGGATTATTATGCCTATTCGTAAAATATCCGTTTAATTATAGCATAGGATGATCGATTATATCCTAAAAGCAAATATTCCGGATTTTCAGATAATCCAGTATAATATAAAAAGGGAAAAGAACAAATGCACCTTAGCCGCTTTGGCGGCTTCTTACTTATGCCCGCATCCTCGGGGTTATCGTCCATTAAAAAATCAACCTCCGTCTAAAAACACGCTAATACTATCACGAAAATCAATGATAAGTCAATTTCTTTTTGATTTTGAGTCTTTTTTTTAGCTTTATAACAAAACGCAGTATAAAAATCGAAATTAATAAACCCGCAATTGTTTGTAAAAATACGTATAAAAAGCTGTTATTCTCTACTCTATAGACAATGGTACTTATAACAGTCCTCTTCTCGATGCTTTCGGTTGCCAATAAATTAGTTTCGAAAACAGTTGTTCCATTTAGGATGAATTTTAACACTCCAATAGTCTGACCCTTTGATATAGGAGCGACAATTCTTGGATTGCCTTCCGGACAGTTGTATAACCACTGAATGCTTCTGCTTATATTCTGTAGATCCGATTTTCTAAAGAGATTCTCGAAACCATTTTGTGTAACAAGATTAACTTCTGATTTACCGTCAAGTTTGTAATTTTCGATATCAACTAAACCCATAGGTTGATTTCGTTCAACTAAACGATGAAAAGTAAAAGTTTCAAAGCCATAGTCAAAAAGTTCTCTGGAGTCAAGCCATTGTCCTTCTCTTGAGGTGTTTAAGACTACAGAGATAAGACTTATCCCGTTTTTGTAGGCTGATGATACCAGGCATGGTCCGGCGGGGATAGTCCATCCGGTTTTAATGCCTGTTGCGTATGGATAATAGAATTCACTCTCCGGATTTATTAGTCTGTTTCTGCTTATCCAATAGCGAATTTCACTTTGTATGGAATCATCTTGTGAACTGCTCCAGTCGGGATACTCAACTATTCGCTGTGAGACAAGGTCGCGGAAAACTTCGTTATTCATTGCTTCGCGGCTTATGAGAGCTAAATCATAGGCAGTCGTAAAATGACCTTCCTGATGATAACCATGAGGATTTAAGAATTGGGAATTATTAGCTCCGATTTGAGCGGCCCTTTTGTTCATAAGGTCCGTAAAAACTTCTATAGATTCTCTGATGCTCAGTTCAGGATTTTCCGACAACTTGCGTCCGACGTGAACGGCAATCGTATAACCCGCATCATTGCCGGAAGCAAGCATAAATCCTTTTATTAGGTTTTTGAGAGTTATTTGTTCACCTATATCAAGACCAGCCTTGCTGCCGTCGAGAGGGGCCAGATTGGCTTCATTTCCTACTATGACTATTTCATCAAGGTTTCCGGTTTCAATTGCGACTAAAGCGGCGAGTATCTTTGTTGTACTTGCGGGATAAAGTTGTTTATCCTTTTCTTTTTCAAAAAGCACGTTGCCGGTACTTTGCTCGATGAGTACAGCGCCTGTTGCGTCTAATGAGGGAAGTACAACGGTAAGCTGTGATTCGGTTGTTGCTTGAGGTGATGCAAAGACAAAGGGACTTGAAATTGATATTATAATTATCGCTATGAAAATGGAAAAAAGGATCTTAAGCAAAGTAACAGCACCTTCCGACAGAGAGTTTTATTATTAAGTATAACAGATATTAAAAGTGATATTCCAGCTCCAAAACGGGACGGTTTAATTAACCGTCCCGTTTTGGTTGTTGTATCTATATTAAATCGGGTGTTATAATAATTTTTAAGTCTATTGATACTTCACAATGAAAGAACAAAAATACGGGGGCCTAAGCTTCATGCTAAATCTTGATTCGAGGCAAAGTAAAATCTTTTTAATGCTCATCTCTGTTATAGTGTTATTGGTAGGTTTTAATGTCTATAGGGAATTTGGATTAATACAACCTGCTGTTCAGCTTAAAGAAGAGGAACTAATGCAGTTTTCGGCAGATAGTGGCCTAAATGAAGAAAAGGCGATTGATGAATCAGAGACAGCAATAGCTAATGCCGAAGCTAAAGAATTATATATTAAAGTACACATAGCAGGACAAGTTAAATATCCCGGTGTTATAAATGTTTTAGAAAATAGCAGGCTTTCTGAAGTGGTTGAACTAGCAGGAGGATTGCTTGAGGATGCGGATTTGCTGCGTATAAACCTTGCGTTAAGGGTTAAGGATGAAGGGAAGTATATAATACCAAAAATCGGAGAGGAATTACCAATCCCGATGATTATAGAACCCATAAACACACAAACGCAAAGCGCTGATGGAATTATAAATATTAATAGCGCTGATATGAATTTGCTTGAGACATTGCCGGGGATTGGTCCTGCCAGAGCCCAAGGCATTGTTGAGCACAGAGAAAGGCATGGGCGTTTTGAATCAATCGAAGAAATTAAAAACGTATCAGGAATAGGGGATAAGATTTTTGAGGGGTTAAAGGATTATATTTCGGTCAATTGAATTATTTAAAGTTTAGGAAGTGAAAAACATGCCAAAAAGACTGCTAGTGGTGGATGATGAACCATCCATTGTGAAAGGATTAAAATTCAGCTTTGAACAGGATGGATATATAGTAGACAGCGCATTTGACGGCAATGAAGCGATTGAGAAGTTGTCATTAACAAAGTTTGATTTGGTAATACTTGATGTAATGTTACCTGAAATCGATGGACTTGAAGTGCTTAGAAGGATACGTGAAAAACAACTGCTTCCGGTCATTATGCTTACTGCTAAGGGAGAGGACATGGATAAAATCCTTGGGTTCGAATATGGTGCGGATGATTACCTAACAAAGCCTTTTAACATATTGGAACTGAAGGCAAGGGTCAAAGCATTATTCAGGAGATCGATTTCAAATCCTACCGGAAAAGACAAGGATATGTATATCAATGTCAGGAACATGGTCATAAATGTTAGTAACCGTAGTGCGGCGATAGATGGTATTGATGCTAAACTTACTGCTAAGGAATTTGATCTTCTTTATCTTTTTGCGATAAATCCGGGTAAAGTGTTCAGTCGTGAGACCCTGCTTGAAGCGATATGGAAGTATGATTATATGGGGGATTTAAGGACTGTAGATGTGCATATACGTAGATTGAGAGAGAAGATAGAAAAAAATCCAAGTCAGCCTGAGTTTGTTTATACAAAATGGGGGGTAGGCTATTATCTTACCGACAAATAGACCATTTTTCTCAAGTTATAGATGGCAGGTTGCATTCACATATCTCGTTGTAATTGTGCTTGCTTTTATTGCTATAAACATATCTATATTGGAGATACTTGACGGAAACTTGCTCAGTAGAAGAAAAGATGTATTCAGGCTTTATGTTAATTGGGTGGCGCAATCGATTGTATACAATTACGCAAGCGATGATCCGGAGGTTTTCGCAAACGTTGCGATTGATATACAACGCATGGGAGAGCAGATTTACTCAAGAGAGCAGGAATCAACCCGTATAATTGTTATAAATGATAGTGGAGTAGTAGACTTCGATTCTTTTAATATACTAACAGGCCCCGATACCCTTTTAAGACGGAATCTTCTGGATGATTTTCCGGAGATTTCAATTTTTTTGGAAGGAGGCTTTGTTGACCCAAGGGATTTTTACGTTTTTCATGATGCGGAAAGATTTCCAAGCAGGATTCTATATTCATTTGCCCCGATTCATCATGAGTTGTATGGTGTTATAGGAGTTGTTATAATATCAACTTCGCTATCGGGATTACAAGAACTAATAATAGATGTAAGGAATAGATTGACAGTTTTTTCGATATTTGTTGGGTTAGCAATTTTTATAGCAAGCGCTCTGCTATCGGGTTATTTAACAAGGCCAGTAAAGCAGTTAACAGACGCCATAAGGGAAATGGGACAGGGGAAAATGGGCCAACGCATTAATATAACAGCTGGAGGTGAAATTAAGGAACTTGGTGAAGCGTTTAACATGATGAGCGAAAGGCTTGAAAATCTGGACAAAGCGCGCAATCAGTTTGTTTCAAATGCATCACATGAACTTCGAACCCCGCTTAGCGCGATCAAAGTTTTGACAGAATCACTACTTCATTCAGGTGTACGGGATTTTTCGGTTATTAACGAATTTCTAACAGATATAAACAGCGAAATAGACAGATTAAGTGCGATAATAAACGATTTACTTACATTAGTTCAGATAGACACGAAAGGTATCAAACTTAAAAGAGAGAACATAAATCTAGCTGACATGACTAAAGAAATCGTTCATGCACTAAGCCCTTTAGCAAACAAAAAGGGAGTTGAGTTCGAGATGATCTGTGAGGATTCTCTTGAGATAGAGGGTGACAAGCTGAAGCTTGAGCAGGTTGTAAGCAACATAGTGGATAATGCAATAAAGTACACTCCTGAAGGGGGGCGGGTAAAAGTTGAAACCGTTAAGGAAGGAAGCATTGCATTAATTAAAGTTTCAGACACCGGACATGGAATATCACAAGAGGAGATTCCTCGCCTATTTGATAGATTCTACAGGGTTGACAAAGCCAGATCAAGAATTACCGGGGGAACAGGTTTAGGGCTTTCTATAGCTAATGAGATAATCAATCTGCATGGAGGAAAAATTACTGTGACAAGCTTAGAAAATGAAGGATCAGTCTTTTCTGTGGAATTACCATTTGCAGGAAGCAATTGATTTATTAACGAAAATGTTAAGTATCTTTAAGAATTTCGTAATCTTATTGTAGTAGGATTACATAGGGCAACCTGCCTGTTAAATTCAATGGATTGAAAGATTGGAGGTTTTAGGTGAAGACGAAGCCTTATAAAGAAATTTTAATCGTAGTGTTTATTTTGATGATATTTCCCCTTTTTATTTTTTCCGGTTGCGCTCGAGTTGAAGAGCATGTACCTAGTGAAGTAACCGACGAAGGAAGTATAGAAACGCGTGTTCAAGATAGAAAGATAATAAATCCAGAACGCCAAGCTGTTGAAACAGATATTACTTTATACTTCAAACATGAATTTGCCGATTTTTTAGTTCCATCAGCGCGTACAGTACAAAAGGGGAAACAATCTTTAGAAGAACTAGTTGTAGAAGAACTTTTAAAGGGGCCTGCTAAGTTTGGCAGAATATGCATTATGCCTCCCAACGTGAAGGTGCTTGACGTGATACGAAAAGAGAACACTGTTTTTGTTAATTTAAACGAAGCTTTTAGAGGCGATATCGACGTGACTGTATTTCCGGGCAAACAGAATCTGACCGATGATATGAAACCGGCAGTTTTGTCTGAAATGAAAAGACTTGCTATGTTTTCGATCGTAAATTCATTGACTGAAATAAGCGGTGTACAACAAGTTAAAATTCTTATAAACAACAGATCAGTTTCATATGCGGATTTGGGAATGATGCAAATAGCCGCCACAATTCCGAACTTAACTCCTGATTCAGCAGTAATGCCATTATCAAGAAACAGTAGTCTTAATTTAAATCCTGCTCAAGTTGCTTTTGAAGTTTTTAGCGGCTTAGCGGATATGCTCCAATGGGAAAGAGCATATTCGTTTTTAACCGAAAATGACATCGATGGGGAGGAAATACTTCCACTTGAAGAATTCATGGAGATGTATCAATCTTACATTTCAGAGATTAAGTTTAATATAAAGGGTGAAGAAGTCAGACATGACGGAACGGCTTTTGTTACCGCAGATTTTTTTATCGCTTATGTTAACGGGGAAAATCGTGAAATCTTAAACTACAATTTAAGAATTATAAACGAGGAAGGTATATGGAAGCTTATATTTCCTGAATTTCTTCTAAGACCGGGGAATTAACCTATCGGGCACTTGCCGAAGGAGGAGAGGGTATTTTGAAAAAATGCACATTAGCACTCGTCTGTTTGTTAATATGTTTATTTTTATTGACAGCTTGTGTGGGAGCAAGTCCTGAGGTCAATATTGATGAAAAGGAGCATCTGATCGAAGAAAAGGCAATTGTCGAACCTAATGGCGATATAAACACTTCGCGTTCACAGGCACGAGATATGGAGAGGGTAGGAAAAAACGAACAGTTTGTTCAGGAGATTTCGTTATTCTTCTTCAATAGAATCCAGAACAGCCTAACTGCCGAGTTAAGAAGAATTGTGTCTTCTCAGCCGGGAATAAGTTTTTTCGAAATTATTGAGGCATTATCAAAAGGACCCATATCACCGGACCTTGAACCGATTATACCACCTCAAACGAAACTTTTGAGCGCAAGTCATATTGAGGGTTTAGCAACAATAAATCTGTCATCTGATTTTCTTGAAGCTAAAGACTTACTCGTGGCTCGTGCTGCGTTAGTTAACACTCTGGTTGACATAGACGGGATAGAATTTGTCAAAGTGTTAGTTGACGGAAAGGAATTTACCAAGAGTGGTACACAAGAGGGAGAAACTTTAGGTGTATTAACCAGATTTCCAACAAAGATCGAGGATATAATTGCGTTAGATAATAAAGCTCTTGTTTCAGATGAGGTTAGGACGCTTGACTGGGAACTTTTTTTTCAGGACAGAGAAGGCAATTTGCTACTCTCAGAAGTAAGAACGATTAATGTAAGAAACATGGAGTATGTACGTGCTATTGTTGAAGAACTGATTAAAGGGCCTAGCTCTCCAAATATTGGGCTATATCGAACCATCCCTAGCGGAGCACGTCTCCTAGATGCAGAAATAATCAAATCTTCAGATGCTGAGAGCAAGGACCTGTTAAAACTGCGCTTCACTGAAGAATTTTCGGCTGTACTTAATTTGGACAACTCAGCTTTAAGAACCACTATAGGTTCATTGGTTTTAAGTCTGACTTCTTTGAGTAACGTAGGACGAGTAAGTGTTGCTTATAATAATACAGTTGTCGAAATGACCGGTCTAATGGAAATCTTAAATAAGCAAGAAGGTTTTGTCAAAGAAGATTTTTCTGATATATTAGGAAGGCGCATACGAGTTTTCTTCAGTGACAGCAACGCTATGCATCTTGTACCCGAATACAGGGCTATGAACCGTGGCGACTTAAGAATTGCAAGAAGAATTTTAAACGATCTTATTGAAGGTCCATTGTACAAAGGCAATTTAGCCATTATGCCACTAGATCTTTCAATAGACAATTTAAGGGTATGGGTTGATAAAGAAACTGCTTATGTTGATTTGCCTGCAAACATAAATTTAAATCATTTAGGTTCAACCGGTGAGATAATGGCGATATATGCCATTGTTAACTCTCTAACAGACACGATGAATACAAGAAATATCAAAAAGGTGCAGTTTTTGGTCGGCGGGGTAGTGAATGAAGGCATAGGACATTTATCTCTCAGAGAACCTTTTGTCAGAAACCTTGCGATGATTAGCGATAAATAACATAATAAGATAATAAGAGTGGAAATGATAGTTGCAGTCAATACAGTTTATCTGCTATTATTTGTTTATTCAACAAATTGAAGTGGAGGAAGAGTTATGACAGAATACAACAGTAATGCTGAATTCCTTTTCGATACAAATTCTGTGCTTGATGCAGTTAAATCCATTGTGAATAATGCATATGATTCTCGAGTTTATATCAGCGGTCCCTTCATAAAGCCTATCACTGAAGTTTTGTTAGCTATGCTTAATGAAAAAAGCTCCAATCTTCAAATCTTTATGGTTGTACCTTCAATTTCGAGTAAAGATTATGCGGGGGCATCGTTTCTTTATTATGTCAACCTTTTATCCCAAAAAATACGCGTTAACAGCAGGGCAGTCCATTGTGTTCTTGCTGGAATGGAGGAAATGCTGCTCATATCTTATTTTTCTAGAAAATTCGGAGAGTATAACATATCCGGTGTATGGGTTAAGGATAAGACGGAAGCTGTAAAAGCTTCGGAATATTGTCTGGAGCTTTGGAATAGCAGCTTTCCTTTGCATTTTGAAGAGAAGATCTGAAATTCTAGTTTATATAGATATCGGAAAACTCCAAAGTTATTTTTTCAATACGACTTTGTTGTGCAAAGCCGTTTTCTTTTTGTACGAAACAATTCTTATGTTCGGTCTTATAGTTGGGCAGTCTTATCAAAAACTCAGCCCCTTTGCCTTCTGAACTTTTTGCCCAAATTTCGCCATTGTGCATCTTGACAAATGATTTGACAATCGATAGGCCTATGCCGCTTCCACCGCAATTTTTGCGCAAGGTCTTATCAAGCTGTTTAAATCTCTCAAATATCGTTTCAAGATTATCTGCGGGAATGCCAATACCCGTATCTTTGATCGATAGCATAACATTTTCATCGTCGCAATGCATGTTTACAGAGATAAAGCCGCACTCGTCAGTAAATTTAACAGCATTTGACAAAATGTTTAAAATGATCCGCTCGATTTTATCGGGATCGCACGCGATAATCATTTCTTCAACATTTGTGTCAAAAACAAGTTCTATATTATGCGTTTTTATGTAATCTGCAACAGACAAGCATATATCTTCAACCAGACTGACTATATTTTGATTTTCGAGATTAAGGTTTAAATAACCTGATTCAATTCGGGTCACGTCTATCATATTGTTTACAAGGCGAAGTAGGCGAAAACAGTTTTGTTTCATGACATGCATATATTTATAGATATTTTTGTTGCAATCACTAATATGCTCGTTTCTCAAAATAAACTTCAAAAGCTGGTGTGTGCTAATAATAACATTCAGCGGAGTTTTTAGTTCATGAGATAAATTGCAGTAAAACTCGGTTTTTAGCTTTTCGTGTTTTATAGCTTCGTCAAGCAGAGCTGTCTTGTCATCAATCTTTTTTTGAGCAGTGATATCGGCTGCGCATGCGATGTATATTTTCTGTTCAGGGATGTAAGCAATATACCAGCCAAACAAATTATAGGTTCCATCTTTGCATATAATCCTGTTTTCAAAAGTGATTGTTGCATTCTTCTTGGTGATTTTTTGCATATTAGTGAGAGTTGAATCCCGGTCATCAGGATGTACAAAATCATATAATTTGTATGCTGTAATTTCGCCATTCTTATTATCTAACATACGATTTCCGGTAGAATTAATCTGCAAAAAATTCCAATTTATATCAAAGACAAACATCATATCTCTTGGGATTTCAAACAAAAGATCCACCTTTTGTTGAGCTATCAGTAAAGCATCCAATATTTCATTGATTTCTTCGTTTTGGTATTTGACGCGCATTTTAAGATCATATATGCAATCCCTCAACCGCTGTTCAACTTGCTTGTGACGTAAACACTCTTTCTTATAGTTTAGCATAGTATAATATGAAGAAATCAACATTATTAAGAATATCACCGATAAAGCCAGAACAAGCAGATTGTACGGGTATTCAAACCTATCAAATGCCAAGCCGCCATCCTCCGATCCGATGCAATATCCTATAATTCTACAAAAATTCCTAAAATCCTCTTTTGAGAAACTTTTGATAAAAATGTTCAAACGTCTTGTGGTTTTGCCAAAGGATGCTATACTTAAATAGATGTTTTTTATTACTTTTTAGCGAATGGAGGTATTATTTTTGTGAGAAAGGATTACTCGAAAGGGGTGTTGAAACTCTTTCTATTTTTGCTGGCAGGCGTTATTGTTGGAGGACTAATCGGGCATTTGTTGAGTATATACTTCGACATGTCCATATTCAGAGAATCAATTGTAATCGGTACCGGTGAAACTCCGATATCGCTTAATTTGATTGTTGCTGATATTGTGTTCGGCGGCAATATTATTATAAATTTTGGAACTGTATTGGGATTATTGCTGGGAGTTTTGTTTTACACCAAAACATAAAAAAGTTAGTTTGATTTTTTGTTAGGCGAGCATATTTTTAGATATTATTATTTTTAATTTTTACAGGAGGACTACGGAGGGAATATGGGATTATTGAATTTACTGAGTAGGGATCTAGGGATTGACTTAGGTACTGCGAATACACTGGTTCATGTAAGAGGAAAGGGCATAGTTATAAGAGAACCTTCAGTCGTGGCAATTCGTACTGATACGAAGAAAGTTTTGGCCGTTGGTGAAGAAGCCAAACGCATGATAGGAAGAACTCCCGGTAATATAGTCGCTATACGTCCAATGAGAGATGGCGTGATAGCGGATTTTGACGTCACACAACAGATGATTAAATATTTCATTTTAAAGGCTTCTTATAGAATACTTCCTTTTATACACCCACGGGTAGTGGTGTGCGTTCCTTCGGGAGTGACTGAAGTGGAAAAAAGAGCGGTTTATGAAGCAGCTAAGGAGGCAGGCGCAAGAGAAGCATATCTGGTTGAGGAACCCATGGCAGCCGCAATAGGCGCTGGCTTGCCGGTCCATGAAGCTACAGGAAGTATGGTTGTGGATATTGGTGGCGGAACGAGCGAAGTCGCGATTATATCATTGGGCGGAGTTGTTACCAGCTGTTCTACGAGAGTGGGTGGAAACAAGATGGACGAAGCCATAACCATCTACGTGAAAAAAGAGTACAACCTATTGATTGGTGAACGTACTGCCGAAGAGATTAAAATTACGATAGGATCAGCGTTTCTTAAAGTAATAGAGCAAACAATGGAAGTCAGGGGTAGAGATCTGGTAACCGGACTTCCAAAGTCGATTACTATAACTTCCACTCAAATATTAGAAGCATTACGTGAGCCGGTAAACAGCATTTTGGACTCGATAAAACTCACTCTTGAAAAAACACCTCCTGAGCTTGCGTCAGACATAATGGATAAGGGAATAATGTTAACTGGTGGAGGAGCATTGTTGGATGGCATAGATAAATTGATCAGGCATGAGACCGGGATTTCTGTTTTCGTTGCGGACAATCCACTTGATTGCGTAGCTTTAGGCACAGGGAGAGTTGTGGAGGAAATGGAAACCTTAAAACGAGTCGCTATATCTGCCAGAAATATCATGTAGGCGGTGAAATAGCTTGACAAAGAGCTCTAAAGACCATACTTTTTTGATTGTTATAGTATTGTTGATACTTTTGTCCGGATTGGCTGCTATAACAGCTTCGCGAACTTCCGGCATGACGGTTATGGAAGGGGCTTTGGGGTCGTTTTTATCGCCTGTTAAGTCAATCGTTTACGATTTTTCATCTAGAGTGTATGGTTTTTTTGTTGATTTTGAAGAAAGGCGAGCCGTTTTTCAAAGATATGCTGATTTGCGCAAAAGTGTAGTGGAGCTTGAGCAAAAAATAATCGGCATGAGTGAACTTGAACGAGAAAATGAGAGGCTAAAAAATTTACTAAATTTTGTTGACCAAGTCGACATGGTTTCCATTACGGGCGGTAGAATAACAGGGAAGGAGCCAGGCAACTGGTTCAGTACTTTTACGATCGATGTCGGGACAACTTCAGGAATTGAAAAAGATATGACAGTAGTCAATGAAGCCGGACTTATAGGCAGAGTTTTTGATGTTGGGCATAACTGGGCAAAAGTTATAGCAATAATTGATGTACGTAGTGCAGTTAGCGGTATAGTGGAGCGAACACGCGATGTAGGGTTAATAAGAGGAAATAGTAGTCTAAGATTTGAAGATGGTTTGTGCCGGATTGTTTTTCTTCCCATAGATACCAGCATAGTTGTAGGAGATAAGGTTTTAACCTCCGGACTTGACGGAATATTTCCGAAAGGAATTCTGATTGGTGAAATTATAGAGATTTTAGGGCGCGAACATGAGCTTTATGTCAGTGCTGTGATTAAACCTGTTGTAGATTTTCAAAGGTTAGAAGAAGTGCTTGTGATAAGACAGGATTAGAGTTAGTTGCTATCCCGATAGTTCGTCAAACATCCAGCAAAAAGGAGGGGGATAATGGTCAAAGTTAGCGTGATAGCATTTATTTTGTTTTTTAACACAATAATTCAATCGGCCGTTTTCCCTTTTATCGATATCTACGGAGTAAAGCCAGATACGTTGCTCGTATTGGTCGTATCGGTTGCTTTGTTGGCGGGCAATCCTATGGCACTAACTGTGGGAATGTTTGGAGGCATTACGCAGGATTTATTATACGGTGATGTATTAGGCCTTTATGCTATACTGTACATGCTTATAGGATATCTAGCAGGTTTATTATACAAAAAATTACCGCACGGGGTGATCGTATTATCGGTTATTGTGACAATATTTTCATTAGTATTCAGAAACGCAATAATATGGGGTTATCTTTATTTTACTGATACTACAGTACATGTGTTAGATTTTGTATTTCATGTGTTATTACCAGAAATTGCGTATACAGCTATTATTGCGCCGCTTATATTCCTTGGAATGGCAAGGCTTTACAAGTGCAAGTTTATGTTCAAACGGTGGCTTTTCAGACAGTAAGCATAGGAGGTGACGGTATATTTTTAAGTTTTTAAAAAACAGGTTTTTAATATTCGGATTGGCATGCCTGCTGGTTTTTGCAGTTCTATTTCTTAGGTTGGCACAGATTACCGTCGTTTTAGGCGATTATTATTATGAAATTTCTAATGAACGAAAAACTGTAAGGTTTGAGCTTAGAGGCACAAGAGGAGAAATACTTGATCGCTATGGTTTACCACTTGCTCAAAATAGACAAATATTTTCTGTGCAGTTGAACAGACGGACAATGCCGATAGGACATAAACGAATAAATGATATGATTATTAATTTTATTGAGATTATTGATTTTAGCGGAGCGAAGAGTTCGCTTATTGACAACCTTCCCGTAAGAATAGATGAAAAAGGAAGAGTACATTATATATGGGAGAATGAAGAAGAGGAAGTTCAAATAAGAAAATTCGATAGGTGGAGAAGAGATGCATCTATAGGACAACTGCTGACCGCCGATGATATGCTTAAGCATTTAAGGGAGAGATATCAGATCGATGATAGTGTTCCTGATATTTTAGCAAGAAAAATCATTTCAATTAGGCTGGAAGTGTTTATTAATAGATTTTCGACCAATCCGGTTAGGCTGGCGACAGATTTGAGTCATTCGGCAATTTCAAAACTTGAGATGCGCTCTGATTCAATACCGGGAATAAGTACTGTTGTTGAAACGGAAAGAAAGTATCCTTTAGGGGATACTGCCGCTCATATTATAGGTTTCGTAGGCAGTATTAGTGATAATAACTCTACCTCGTTAGAGGAAATCCTTGAAATGGGCTATAATCCAGCTGTTGATAAGATCGGTCAGAAAGGCATAGAAAAATATGCAGAAAATTGGCTTACTGCCGGAATACTTGAAAGACATGGTGAGATGCTCGCTGAAGTGGATTCAAGAGGTCGCGTTACCCGTATAATTGATAGAATACCGGCGCAAGACGGAAAAGATGTGATGCTTACAATAGACAGAGATCTTCAAAAGGCAGTTGAGGATATTCTTCAACGTGAAATTTACAACATGAGCAGCCCCGAGCCGCCTTATCCCTATGACCGCGAAGATGGAGAAAGAAAAGCGCCCTTGGCTCGACGTGGAGCGGCGGTAGTCATGGATGTTAACACCGGAGAATTGCTTGCAATGGCGAGCTATCCTTCATTCGATCTCAATTGGTATATATCTGGGATTTCACAGGAGAATGAAGATATTGTAAACGAAACGAGAGCTCTTACTGCTATGTCTTATCAGGAAAGGTTCAATCCCGGGTCAACATTCAAAATGTTGATTGGAATAGCGGGACTTATGGAGGGAAAGATTACGACTGATGAAGTAATTAGATGCCGCGACGAGTTTATAAGATATGGCTGGAGCGAAGCAACTGCACCTGGATGTTGGCTTGAAGGAGGGCATGGGGATTTAGATCTACAAAGCGCCATAGAAGTATCCTGTAATTATTATTTCTATGAAGTTGCAGATCGGTTAGGAATAGATGCTATAAATAAATGGGCTGACATATTTGGTATAAATGGATTGACTGGCATTGATGAGATCGATGAGGTGGAATCTTTTGTAGGTGGTCCTCACAGAAAGGCTTCAGATCACATGGCAAGCATCAGAAGCCATATAAATTCAATTTTGAGCACAAACATTCCGGAGTTCAATGAAATGGATAGAGAAGTTCGACAGGCTCATGTGGAGCGCTTGGCTGATCTTTCTTATACAGTGGCTTTGAGTGAGATAAGGCGGATAATAAGCGAAGAGATGGGATATCTTGTTGAACAAGAGGATAGAGAGACTCTCGTTAGTGTTGCGGGTACAATAAGATCTGACGTGCTTCGTCAGTATAAGCGATGGGGTGCTATTGATACTGTTTTGACAGGAATCGGGCAAGCTGATGTGAAATTAACCCCTTTGTCCGCAGCAAGATTTACAGCGAGCTTGGCGAATGGCGGGAAAGTTCTCAAACCAAGGCTTATTAAAGGGTTTATTTCTGAAGATGGGGAAATCGAATACACAGCCCCTGAAGTTGTAAGTAGAACAAGTGTTGATGAACCATACATGCAGGCTATCAGGCAGGGAATGTTAAAAGCGGTTTTTGACGTTACACCGGGAGTAGGCAGAAGAGGTACGGCAGTCGGAACTTTTGCTGGAATTGACGAAAGTATCACATTAGGAGGAAAAACAGGCACGGCACAAACTGTCGCCGGAACGCCTGAAAGAAACACAGCATGGTTTTTTTCTTTCGCTCCTTTTGAAGATCCTCAAATTGCCGTTGTGGTCATGATTCCCAATGGAAGAACATCTAGCAACGCTGCTTTTGTGGCAAGAAGGATTATTGAGGAACACTTCAGGCTTTCTGAACATCGAAAGAATTTTGAAAAGATGGGGAATCCGAATTCGATATTGTTGAGATAAACTACATGATAACTTAGATAGTTAGGAAACATGCAATTATCGTTATCTCCCCACATGGCAACAAATAGATGAAAACTTTTTTGAAGGGATGAATTTGTAATGACGGAGAGTTCGGTCATTTTAAGAGGAACTAAAGCAGGACTTAAAGTTATTTTAGACGATTCTGCTGACCTGCCTAAAATCAAGGCAGATCTTGTGAAAAAAATTAGAGACAGTCGTTCTTTTTTTGAAGGAGCGTCGGTAAATCTTGTTTTTACAGGCAAATCTTTAACTCAAGGTGAAGTAGAGCAAATCATGACGCTTTTATCTAAAGAAATAGAATTGGGAAGCGTAATGTTTGAAGATGATAAGCAGGTGCAGTTGAGTGAGGGGGTTTTTGATGGCATTGAGGAAGGAATGACCAAGTTTTTTAAAGGCACTATAAGAAGTGGTCAGAGAATTCATTACGGAGGGAATGTAGTAGTTATCGGTGATGTAAATCCCGGTGGTGAAGTTATAGCCGGAGGCAATATAATGGTTATGGGGATGCTAAGAGGTTTAGCTCATGCGGGAGCAGTTGGCAATACACAAGCTATGGTTTGCGCATACGTATTTCAACCAACCCAGCTGAGGATAGCAACACTAATCGCGATGCCACCCGAGGATGAGAACACTAGACCTAATTATCCGGAAATTGCCTTGATTAAAGGCGATAATTTAGTAATAGAGGCTTATTTGCCAACGCGAGCAAAATAGGATATAATCATAGGTAGACTTTTATTCTTTATAGATAATGCTATGAAAATTATAACAGTATAAATTTTGTGATTATGTTAATATTAGCCCAGTATAAGTGTGGGGGGAGTTAACGGAATGGGAAACGTAATAGTTGTAACATCAGGCAAAGGTGGTGTAGGCAAAACAACCACCACGGCAAATATTGGAACTGCATTAGCACTGCTTGGTAAGAGAGTTGTTCTTATAGATGCTGACATTGGTCTTCGGAATCTTGATGTTGTCATGGGGCTTGAGAACAGAATAGTTTATGATCTAGTCGATGTAGTGGAAGGAGTGTGCCGCATCAAACAGGCGATAATTAAGGACAAGAGATATGAAGGGCTTTTTCTACTACCTGCGGCTCAAACCAGAGATAAGACGGCTGTAACACCTGCCCAAATGCAACAGCTATGTCAGGATTTAAAAGAGCAGTTTGATTATATTTTAATTGATTGCCCGGCAGGAATAGAGCAAGGTTTTAAAAATGCCATTGCCGGCGCAGACAAAGCAATAGTTGTAACAGTGCCCGAGGTGTCGGCGGTCAGAGATGCTGACCGCATAATAGGGCTGCTTGCCGCAAACGAGATATCTGATCCATTGCTAGTGATAAACAGGATTAGAATGGACTTGGTTAAACGCGGAGATATGATGAATATTGAAGATACAATCGACATACTCGGAATAGATCTTTTAGGTGTGGTGCCTGATGATGAAAAAATAGTCGTGTCCACAAACAAAGGCGAGCCTGTGGTAACAGTACAAGATTCACTGGCGGGGCAGGCTTTCGGCAACATCGCAAGACGTTTGATGGGAGAGGATATTCCGGTGTTCAACCTTGAGAAGGAAAATACTATTATGGACAGGTTGAGGAAATTTTTTGGTAAAAACGGCAAGAAAAGAGCATAGGGGTGATATAAATTGTTTGATCTGTTTAAATTTTTAAGAAAAGAGCAAAGCTTAAGCAAAAATATTGCCAAAGAAAGGCTCAAACTGGTTTTGATCCATGACCGAGCCAGTATTTCACCGCATTTTTTAGAAGCCATAAAGGGTGATATTTTAAAGGTTATATCCAACTATATGGAGATTGAAGAGGGTGAGCTTGATATCCATTTTGCGAATCTCCCCAAAGAGGGCGATAGTTTTTCCTCTGCTCTGGTTGCCAATATTCCGATACGCAGAATGAAGAATATAGGCAAGAACAAAGGTTGAGTTCGGAAGTGATATAAATGTTTGACAAAAGATATGTCAAGAATTTTGATTTTGTTATTCCGATTATCTTGATTTTGTTAGTTGTCTTAGGGGCGGTTGGAATAGGGATTTCTATGCGGCAACCGACAGATGGGCAGGAGCAAAGCATAATCCAATTAATAGCAAGTTTCAATTTAAGGCATGTTAATTTACATTTTTTATGGTTGGCGGCTGGCTTAGTTGTTATGGTTGTTGCTATAGCTATCGATTACAACTTTTTCAATGATTTTTCTGTATATCTATACTGGATTGTAATAGCGGCGCTCATTTATGTAGATTTGGCGGGAGATATAGCCGGAGGAGCACAGAGCTGGATTAACTTTGGCGCTTTTGGTTTTCAACCTTCAGAATTTGCTAAGATATCAGTAATAATTGTGCTTGCAAGGTTGCTGTCTCTTAAAGAGGATGGCGTTAAAGGTATAGGAGACTTGTTTCCCGTAGCTATACAAGCAGGTATACCGCTTATCTTGATTGTGCTTCAACCGGACTTTGGTACAGCTGCTGTTATTTTTGCAATTACTTTTGGTATGCTCTATTTGGGGGGCTTAAGTTACAAGCTGTTGCTCGGAATATCGTCAGCAGCTGGGGTGGGACTGTTGACCATGTGGTATACATTTCTCACAGAAGAGCAAAAAAGCAGAATACTCGTATTTTTGAATCCCGGAGCAGACGAAATGGGTTCGGGTTATCATGTGATGCAATCTATTATTGCAATAGGTTCAGGGAGAATTTACGGTAAAAGTATTTCTGATACTAATATGCTAAGTCAGCTGGATTTTATACCCGCTAAACACACGGATTTTATTTTTTCCGTTACAGGGGAGGCTTTTGGTTTTTTAATCGGAGCTTTGATAATTTTGCTTTATGCTATTCTTATTGTAAGGACTATTATGATAGCGTCGACCGCTCGTGACAAATTCGGGTCAATGCTTGCTTCCGGAGTAGCTGCAATGATAGCTTTTCATGTTTTTGTTAATATTGGAATGACGATGGGTCTTGTGCCCATAACTGGAATACCTCTTCCCTTTATGAGCTATGGCGGAAGTTCAATGATTACTAATTTTATTGCTTTCGGATTGGTATTAAATGTAGGAATGCGAAGACAAAAGACCATGTTTTGATTATTGATACTTATACGGGTGTAGTTAGCATTTAAATTTATACACAAGATTTGATTTATTTATTAGGGAATATAAAATTAACAAGCGAGGTAATTTATTTGTTGATGGAACAATTGGATAAGATTCTACATCTGGTTGAAAAACCTGCCCGATACATTGGAAATGAGTATAATATTGTTGAAAAAGACAAAGATAGTAATCTGATAAGATTTGCGTTTGCCTTTCCGGATGTATATGAAGTGGGAATGTCGCACCTTGGGTTAAAAATGATGTATCACAAGATTAACAATAGAGAAGACACATATTGTGAAAGAGTTTTTGCTCCGTGGGCAGACATGGAGCAAAAAATGAGAGAATCCGGTATACCGCTTTTTGCTCTTGAAACAAAAGATCCGATCAAACAATTTGACATGGTGGGGTTCACACTTCAGTATGAAATGACATATACAAATGTGATAAACATGCTTGACCTTGCCGGCATACCTCTTTTGTCTAAGGATAGAGGGGAAGAAGACCCGATTGTTTTAGCAGGCGGACCCTGTGCATTTAATCCGGAGCCGCTTGCTGATTTTCTTGATTTAGTTGTCTTAGGTGATGGTGAAGAAGTGATTGATGATCTGCTTGATATTTATAAAATCACCAAAGAAAAAAAACAGAACAAAGAGGTTTTTCTTAAAGAGGCTTCAAAAATTCGGGGGGTATATGTTCCAAAGTTTTACGAGCCCAAATATAGAGACGATGGGACTATACTTGCTATTAATCCGATATCTGCAGACATTCCAAGCACAGTAACCAAAAGTATTGTAGCCGATCTCGATAAAGCTTACTATCCCAAAACAATGATAGTCCCATATATGGAAATAATACATGATAGAATTGCGCTTGAGATATTCAGAGGTTGCAGCAGAGGCTGCCGTTTTTGTCAAGCGGGGATAATATATCGACCTGTGAGGGAGAGAAGTGCCGATGCGATTTTAAAAGTAGCTTCTGATCTTATAAAGAGCACAGGTTATGAGGATTTATCACTTGTTTCATTGAGTTCAAGTGATTATCAGCAATTTGATAAGCTCTTGCCGGATCTTACTAAAATGCTAAAATCTAATAAGATGTCATTATCATTGCCATCTATGCGTATAGACTCGTTTGCCAATGAATTCAAAGATGATATTCATACTATCAAAAAAACAGGCGTTACTCTAGCACCGGAGGCTGGTAGTCAAAGATTGCGCGATGTAATTAACAAAGGGGTAGAAGAACAGGATTTATATGCAAGTGTGAAATACGCCAATGAAATGGGTATAGATTCGTTTAAGTTATATTTTATGATCGGATTACCTACAGAGGAACAGAGTGACATAATCGGGATAAGTGAAATGGTAAAAGGGGTTAAAGAATGCCGGTATTCATTAAACAAAACAAATAAAGTGCCAAAACTTAAGATAACTGTCAGTGTATCATCGTTTGTTCCTAAGGCGTTTACTCCGTTTCAGTGGGTTGCTCAGGATTCGGTCGAGCAATTAAAAGCAAAGCTTTCGAATTTAATATCTGGTCTTCGTATTAAAGGAGTAGTTTTCAACTGGCACGATCCGGCATTAAGTTTCATCGAGGCAGTTCTGGCAAGAGGTGACAGAAAATTAGGAAATCTAATTAAAAGAGCATGGGAAAACGGATGCAAGTTTGACGGATGGTCTGAACACTTCAAACTGGAAACATGGTTACGATCTTTTGCCGAAGTTAACTTGGATCCGCATTTTTATGCCAATCGGAATAGAAGTGCCGACGAGATTTTTCCGTGGGAGCACATCGATGTGGGTGTATCAAAAGATTATCTTCTTAGAGAATATGAAAAGTCTCTAAGCGGCGACACAACTCCCGATTGCAGATCATCTTGTTCAGATTGCGGCATTCAAAACGTCTTAGAAGGAGTATGCTGATGCGTCTGATTTCAAAGTATTCCAAGGAAGATAGACTAAAATACATATCGCACCTTGACATGATGAGGACATTTCATAGAGCTATACGAAGGGCAACATTACAAGTGGCGTATTCTCAAGGTTTCAACCCTCATCCAAAGTTGGCGTTTGCCTCCGCACTCTCGGTGGGCTTAACGAGTGAAGGGGAATATCTTGATACAATTATGGATAATTACATAGATCCTGAAGAATTCAGCACAAGATTGAATGCTGTTTTGCCTTCCGGACTTAGAATTATTCGATCGGTAAAAATTGATGTTAAGAACCCTTCTTTGATGAGCATGATAGAAAGAGCTTCGTACAGTATTTTTATACCTGTTGCGGTTAAAGAGCTTGCAGCTCAAATAGCTGCCTTTTTAGATCAGCCATATGTTTTAGTAACAAGTGAGAAGAACGATGAGTTGAAGCATATCAACATAAGACCAATGATCCATTGGGCTAAACCAAGATTAAATGACCATTCAGAACAAATGGTGGATGTTATGCTTAATTCGGGTAGCAAAAGCAATTTGAAGCCGATCCTCTTTGCTGATGCTTTATTTAGATTTCTCAATGAGGACAGCAGTACTATGAATTATAAAATTCACCGCTTAGATATGTATTTATTAAGAAATGACAAATTCGTCACACCGCTCGATTTAGTGGAGGGTTAGATATTGGATAAACGTATTATTGTTGATGCACACTATGGCCAAATTCGTGTTGCTTTGCTGGAAGATGGAGAGATGGTTGAACTATATGTCGAGGATCAGAACAATCAGCAAATTTTAGGCAGCATATATCGAGGAAAGGTAGTCAATGTACTTCCGGGTATGCATGCGGCTTTTGTTGATATTGGGGTCGAAAGAAATGCGTTCCTATATTTTGGTGATATAAATGCCGACAAAACTCTTTTTCAGTTCGGTTCGAGTAACAGTATCATTGAATTCGACATGAAAGATTCAATACGTGAGGGAAAAGAGATCACTGTGCAAGTTGTAAAAGAGGCAATGGGAACAAAAGGTGCGAGAGTTACAACCTACGTGACACTGCCGAGTCGCTACTTTGTTCTCATGCCTTTTGTCAATCATGTGGGAGTATCAAGGAGAATTGAGAGTGAGGAAGAACGGCAAAGATTAAAATTGATTGCAGAACAGTTGAAGCCACTTAATATGGGAATTATTGTACGAACTGCTGCGGAAGGGAAAAATATAGAGGACTTTTATCCCGATATTGAATTTTTGTCCAGGCTTTGGAGTAGTATAAAAGAGAAAGAAGTTAATAGTAAGGCGCCCAGATTGATTCATAAAGATGAAAGCCTTTTATTTAGAGCAGTAAGGGATCTTTTCACTGGCGATGTCAATATGTTTGTTATAAACAACCGGGAACAATACATTAAAGTGCTCGAATTGATAGATTTAATTTCGCCAACATATAAGGACAGAGTTTACTGTAATGATCTGAATGGGGATGTTTTCAATCAGTATAATATAGACTCTAAAATTGAAAAAGCTATACAAAAGAAAGTTTGGCTCAAGAGCGGAGGCTATCTGGTCATTGATGACGCTGAGGCTTTGACGGTAATCGATGTCAACACGGGTAAATTTGTAGGCAAGGTAAACCTTGAGGACACAGTCTTAAAGACTAACCTTGAAGCCGCAGAAGAGATAGCGCGCCAGATAAGATTACGAGATATAGGAGGAATAATAATAATTGATTTTATAGACATGGTTCGTTCAGAGCATAGAGAAAGGGTACTAAATATTCTCAAACAAGCATTTAAAAAAGATAGAACAAAGACCCATATAATGGGCTTTACCGGATTAGGTTTGGTTGAGATGACACGCAAGAAAGTACGCCAAAGGCTAGCGTCCACTTTGTTAAAACCGTGTCCTTATTGCAGTGGTTCCGGTGTGGTATATTCTGATATGGCTATAATGATTAGGGTGGAAAAAGAATTAGAAAAGCTCTTTGAGCTTGAAGCCGCATGGGGGGCGCTGGTTGAAGTACATCCTTCCGTAGCGCGTTTGTGGATGGAAGGAAACGGGAAAACATTAGTCGAGCTTGAAACTGCTTTAGATCGCAAGATCTATGTTAAGCCAAACCCGGATTTCCACGTTGAGGACAGCAATATAGAATTGATTCATCGACGTGAGGATATTATAAGCGAAAAATCTGCGTTAAAATTATGATATGAATGGTTCGAATCATAGTTGTGTTTTACAACAACACTTTTTTCGTTTTTATTGACAATTTTTTATCGGGCTGATAGAATTCAAGCGTGTTATATTTCGTGTTAATAAGGTGTATTAAAGTTACATTTTAACGTGAAGCGTATAATGTGAAAGGAAATGATATTCTTGAATTCTAACAGGCGTGAAACCATAAATACATATATACAAGAGAATGGCACGATAAAATTAAAGGATCTAGAAAACATCTTTCCGAGTTTATCGAGCATGACATTAAGAAGAGATCTCGAATTTTTAGAGAAAAACGGTAATATAATAAGGATTCGCGGAGGAGCTAAGTCGTTAAACTCGTTCCCTAGATCGAAAGAAGACATATACAGCCAAAGAGCTATGGAAAATATTAGTGCAAAGGTAAAGATCGCAACAAAAGCGCTTGAATACATAGGGAACAGACGTTCAATTTATCTTGATTCCGGCACTACGATGATGTGTTTTGCCAGAGAATTACCGGATGAAGATTTGTCGATATTAACCAGCGGCCCTTCCATAGGATTAGAAATACTCAAGAACAACAGACCTTCAGTTACGATTCTTGGAGGTAAAATCAGCAGAAACACCTTATCAGCATCGGGCTCCAATTCTTTGGGATTCTTAAAAGAAGTCAATATAGACATAGCTTTCATGGCCGCATCGGGATTTTCGCTCGAACATGGGTTTACAAGCGGTGACTACTACGAGTGCGAGCTTAAAAAAGCCGTTATAAAAAAAGCTGGTAAAGTCATAATGCTTATGGATGTAAGCAAGATCAACAAGAATATGCTTTTCACATTTGCCACCTTAAAAGACATAGACGTGCTGATATGCGATGAAGAATTGGATGAAGCGATTATCAAATCTGCGGCTAAGTATGGTGTTAAAATAGTATAAAGCACAAATCGATTCGGTCGGCAAGACGATCTATTTATCTGAAAACAACTTTACTTAAGCATTATTTGTCCTCCCGTGACAGGTATAGCTTGGCCTGTTTCGTAGACCTGCTCGATCGCGTAAAAGACGGCTCTCGCGACATCTATTATGCTACAGCCTCTTTTTAGAGGCACCATCGACTCATAATGCCTTTTTACATCTTCGAAGGTTTTGGCGCCGGGTATCTTTCCTGCTTTGAGATATTGTACAAAAAGACCTTTTTCGGGATCAGACCAGAGCGGACCGTCAAAGAAATTGCCGGGGCATATTGAATTGACCTTTATTCGATATTCAGCCAGTTCGAGGGCAAAGCTCTGAGTTAGGCCTATGCCTCCGAATTTACCGCCTGCATAGGCAAAGTTTTTATTACTTCCGGAAATACCGGATTTTGAATTGATTTGGATAATGTCCATATAATGGCTGCCGTTGAACCGATTTTGAATTTTCATATACTTTGATGCATATTTGACTCCGATGAAGTATGCCGTATAATTGACTTTTGTAACAAATTCAAATGTTTCGGAGTCCATCTCTTCAAGACCGCCTGCCCTGAGAATTCCCGCATTGCTTATAAATATATCTACACCGCCATATTCAAGTACCGTTTGAATAAACATTTCCCTGATATCAGCTTCTTTTCCGACATCAACTTTAAATGCAATTGATTTTCCGTATCCATATCTATCGCAAAGACTTAAAGCGTTTTCGTTCGCCTGATCAATATTGATGTCGGTCAAAACTACATTAGCGCCTTCTCTTGCCATTTCTTCGGCAAGTCCCTTGCCAAAGCCCTGAGCGCTGCCGGTTATAACCGCAATCTTTTCGTTTATTTTTTTTCCGCCATTGGTTTTAAGAGCTACTTTCTGCCTGTAGCTTTCAACTTCCCAATTTACGATAAATGATATCAAATCTTCGCTCATATGCTTAGGTCCGCCGAAGGAGTTACTGTAAACGCTTATTTTTACTGCGTCTATAAAGAGATCCAAAGCATCTGAAACGTCTTTTTTGCTTTGTCCGCAAGCGAATATGCCCAGCTTTTCTATTGCGATTATTTTAGGCAAAAACCCGTGCTCGCCATTATATTTTTCTATTGCGCAGGCGACTGCTTTGTATTGCTCATCTAAATCTTCTTCGGAATGGACAAACAAAAACTTATGTCTGCAATAGACGATATGATCGGGTGTAAAAGGTAAGCTTAGCGGGCTGAATGATTCTTTATCATTTACAAACCTGCTTATCTCCTTGTTATTTCTGTAAGTGACTATACCATTGCCATTACTCATGAGCATCATTCTTATAGCAGGCGAGATTAAAGAAGCTCTTTCTTTGTTGTGTTCAAAAGGCGAAAAGTCAGGAATATTCTTTAAATTCTGCTTAATCACTCTGAACACATAATCGTGTAGTGAAGAAATTTCTTCTATTGAATCTGCTGCCGCGAGAAGTCCATGGTTTTGCATGAATAACAGTTGTGGAGGTTTTAACATCTCCAAAGCGTACTTGTTGACCTTTTCTTTTACGGCGGATGCCAACAAAAAGCCGGGTTTAATTTCATCAATCCAGATTACATGGTCGCCAAATAGTTTTTCTATTGCCTTTTGCCCCTCATTGCTGCAGGTTATGGCATTGACGATCGCGGGATGAGTATGCACAACAAATCGCTGAGGAAATATATCATGCAACAAAACCTCGACGCTGGGCCTTTTTGAGTATTGATCAGGCCTTCTTGCGTCCATTACGTCTTTTAGTATATCTTTTTCCCTAAGATCATCATTCGACGGATATTGTTTTGTCCATAATGATTGTAAAAGGACTCTATCCATTATTACGAATTGATCTTCGGTTATGTCCGCTAAAGAAGTGCCCGATGCCTTAATATAAAGCTTGCCTTCGATCTTGCAGGACGTATTTCCGCCACCAGCTAAAACATATTCAGGGTCACTTCCGAGTTGGTTTGAAAATGTTCTAAGTTGCTTCAAGTAATCAAATTCAGACATTTTTTCCTCCTGATTCGATAGATATTATTCCTTTTGCGCTTAAGATATCTGACCAGCTTTCGGGTATGGGTTCATCGGTAACAATTATGTGGATATCATCTGGTTTTGCAACCATTTCGCACCCAATGCGCCCAAATTTTGTTTTGTCGCAAAGAAAAATGGCCTTTTGGGATCGGCTGATCATGGTTCTTTTAATTTGAGATTCCTGCTCGTTTGAATCCATAAGACCTCGCTCTGGTAAAAATCCCTTGCAAGAGAAGAAAACTTTGTCGGCTACATAGTTTTCGAGAGAAGTTTGAGCGGATTTACCTATATATGACATGCTTTTGTGCCTTAATATTCCGCCGGTTGATATTAGTGTAATTTCATCGGAGTTTGAAAGTTCGAAGATTATCTTCTCGGAGTTAGTTATAACAGTGAGCGATTTTTTCTCTTTTATATGCTTGGCTAAAAATAGGCATGAAGTGCTTGCGTCAAGCATTATAGTATCACCGTCTATGACATGCTTTGCGGCCTCTCGCCCTATGGCGTTTTTGCCGGATATATTTATTCCTTGTCTTATTTCCAATGGAAATTCTGATTTTGCATCATCGGTGCTTATCGCGCCACCATGCGTTCTTAAAAGAAGTCCTTGGTTTTCTAACTCCTTTAGATCACGTCTGATTGTTTCCTCCGTAACGCCAAACATTTGCGAAGCATCCTTTACGAGTATGCTTCCCTTCTCGCTTAAATGTGATAAAAGTTTTGTCTTTCGCTCTATGTTAAACACGAGTTTTGACCTGCCTTTGCCCGATATTTTTAAACACAGATATTCTTTCGTATAAGTCCGGATATTTCGATATAACCGATGAAGAAAACATTCCGCTGCATGGATCTTTAGCGGATTCAAATTCATGACCGATAAGCGCCCAAGTCGAGTCGAAAAGATTTCTGAATATTTCGTTTCTTTGTGCTTCGCATATGAAACGTTGTCGGGGAGAATTTATGTCTTCACCGCTAATTTCAAGCAGGTCATATTTTTCACATAATTCCTTTACTCTTACCAGTTGTTTCTGGGTATTTCTGGAAGGCATATAAGTAACCGCTCTGAATCCAATGCTTTTTATAGTTTCAAACAATAGATCCAAATAACTGTCTTCGAAACTCTGAGGTCTTTTATCACCAGTTACCGAATCTGAAATATCGCCTAAATAAGCGTAAGCCGATATTGCTCCTATTTGTTCTGATAATCGCATAACTTCCATAATATCAGGGCATTCAGCTGAAGCGTCGATATAGAATAGCGGTACTAAATCCGACTTTAAAAGCCCAAGAAGGTCATATTCGTAAAACTCATTGTGAGGGTCCTGAAGATTATCTGCAGTTTTTGAACTTAAATGAAGATTTAAGCGATCGGCAAGAAAATTAAAAAGCGTTTTACCCTTGCCGAATATACTTATAAGCTTCAAAGAAAAAGCGAACAGAATGTGTCTTTCGGTAATACTGCCTCCATTGTATGATTTAGATAAAGGAACGACGTCTTTGTCAAAATCGATTGACACATTGAACGGCTTAGTAATTTCGTTTAATTTCGCTGTCATGTGCCTGTTTCTCAAATTACGTTCACTTAAAAAAGGATCGAAGAATCTTTTGACTTTTTCTATCTGGGTATAAGGAATACCATGAAGTGCCACATAGGCTATTGAATCTTGATCGGGGTTGTTAATCCTTTTCCCGTTTAATGGAGTCTTTGAGAAGTCCGTCCTGCATTCGACTCCTGTGGTTGTAGCTATACCGGCTATTTGACCGGCTTTTATGAATTCATCTGCGCCGCTTACGGAGTCATGATCCATGATCCCGGCAGTAGCAAGACCTGAGGAATATGCCATCCAAACAGCCTTTGTCGGAGAGTATGGTGAAAAAGAATACCAGGTATGTATATGGTTATTGACATCACTGCCGGTAATCGGTGCTTCCATTTCACCGGTATGTATTTTGCTCATAAGAGTGTTTAAGGCTTCAAGTCTTAAGGATTCAGAATCGTTATTCAGATGTTCTATAAGCTTTTCACAGCAAGAACGCATGTTTCACCTCGCAATATTGGGGACGGTTCCATCGATGGGACAGATCTCAGTCGTCGGGTGTCGGTCGTTAGACGTCAGGTTTAAAAGATCAGAGGTCGAAGGTCAGCAATCAGGATAAGTGATTTAACATCTAATTCCCATGAAAATTATTATACAATACATGCCTGAATATGTCTATATTCTTTTAGATATATTTTTGATTATTTCTGTTTGTGTTGAATTCTGTGTTTATCTATGGTAAAATAACTTTACTGCGATAGTATCTAAATTTTGCGGAGGTGTTAACAGTGAAGACAAAAGCAGTAAGATTATATGGGAAAAACGATTTGAGGCTTGAGGAGTTTGAACTTCCGGATATTGAGCATGATGAAATATTGGCACATGTAATATCAGACAGTATATGTATGTCAACTTATAAGGGGGCAATTCAGGGGAAAGATCATAAACGCGTTCCTGACGATATACATAAAAATCCAATTATGACAGGCCATGAATTTTGTGGAGAGATAGTTCAGGTAGGTGGAAAATGGGAAAAAGAATTTAAGATTGGTAGCAAATTTACTATTCAAACTGCGCTCAATCAAATTGATGATCCTTATGCGGCGCCGGGCTATTCCTTTAAATACATAGGTGGAAGCGCGACATATGTAGTTATCCCGAATGTGGTTATGGAACTGGGTTGTCTTTTGCCTTATGAGGGAGAAGCATATTTTTATGGTTCGCTGGCTGAGCCTATGTCTTGTATAGTAGGTGCGTTTCACGCCCAATACCATACTATACGTGGCCAATACAGGCACGAAATGGGAATTGTGCCGGGTGGCAATATGGCAATTCTTGCCGGCGCAGGTCCTATGGGATTAGGCGCAATTGATTATGCGATTCATTGCGACAGAAAGCCCGGCTTGCTTGTAGTAGCCGATATAGATGAAGCAAGGCTCAATAGGGCTGCTTCTGTTTGCAGTGTTGAAGAGGCTTCAAAAAACGGAGTAAAGCTTGTTTACGTAAATGTTTCCGAAAAACTTGATCCGGCCAAGTATCTGTTATCTTTGACTTATGAAAAAGGGTTTGATGATTTATTTGTCTTTGCGCCTGTGGCTTCGGTTGTTGAGCTGGGAAACGAGATTTTAGGGTATGACGGCTGCATGAATTTTTTTGCAGGGCCCAACAATTCAGATTTTTCAGCAAAATTTAATTTCTATAACGTGCATTATAATTCAACGCACGTGGTCGGAACAAGCGGAGGTAACACACAGGATATGCTTGAATCCCTAGAGTTAATGGGAAAAGGAAAGATTAACCCTGCTTCGATGATAACGCACATAGGAGGATTAGACAGTGTTGTCGAAACCACTCTTAATCTTCCGAAGATTCCTGGGGGAAAAAAACTTATATATACAAATATTAATATGGACTTAACCGCCATTGAGGACTTCGAAAAAAAAGGAGAAAATGATCCGTTATTTGCAAAGCTTAATCAAATAGTCTATAATAATAACGGTTTGTGGTGTGCGGAAGCTGAGAAATTTCTGCTCGACAGCAAAGGTTAATTGTTGTTTATTTTAATCTTTAAGGAGGTATTTAATTGTACATAGTTCTATTAGGCCCGCCTGGCTCAGGCAAGGGTACACAAGGCAAAATACTGGCTGAAAAGTTCGGTGTTGCTCATTTATCGACAGGGGATCTGTTCCGCAAAATTCTGGAAAACTCCCAACACCCTTTTTATACCGATGTATTGGTAGTTAAAGAGGGAAAGCTGGTTTCTGATGAAGTAGTCAATATGGTTGTAGAGGATGGCTTGAAGAGTCCCGAATATAAAGCCGGTGTGCTGCTTGACGGTTTCCCGCGAACGGTTGCGCAGGCTAAAGCTCTTGAACAGATTCTTGCGGGCATGGGTGAGCGAGTGGATATAGTTGTAGATTTCGATGTTACGACAGATGTCTTGCTTAAAAGACTCTTAGGTAGGATCATTTGTCCAGAGTGCAAGAAGATATATCATACAGGGCAAAAATTAACCCACTGTACTGAATGCAAAGTTCCTTTGATAAAGCGTGAGGACGACAATGAAGAAACAATTAGGAAACGCTTTGAAGAATATAGAGTAAAGACTGCGCCTTTGCAGGATTTTTATCAAACCAATGCAGCTCAATATATACGGTTGATAATAGATGATGCTTCGTTGACTCCGCAAGATGTTCAAGATAGAGTTCTCGTAGAGATGGTTAATAGAAAACTTGTCTAGGGAAGTCTGATGAAAATATATGCAATCGGCGATCTTCATCTGTCCGGAGCTTTTCCTAAGCCTATGGATATTTTTGGGTCGCATTGGGCTGATCATTGGAAAAGAATCAGACAGCATTGGTTCGAGATAGTCTGCAATGATGACATTGTGCTTATACCCGGTGACATAAGTTGGGCTATGAAACTTGATGAAGCGCTCGTGGACTTACGGAAAATAGGGGAATTACCCGGCAGGAAAGTAATAATAAGGGGAAATCATGATTATTGGTGGAATTCAGTTTCCAGAATACGAAGTGCATTGCCACCCGATATGTTTGTTCTGCAAAATGACAGCGTCGAAATCGATGGAGTACACTTTTGTGGCACACGAGGCTGGCTTTCTCCGGGAGGAAGAGAGTGTAAGGAACAGGATCTGAAAATATTCAAAAGAGAAGTCGACAGGTTGGGACTATCTTTATCTACCGCACGGACGGCAGAGAATATTGTAGTATTGTTGCATTATCCGCCTTTTGACGAAAAAGGAGTCGCAACAGCTATGATAGAAAAGCTACGCGATTATCGTGTGAGTAATGTTGTTTATGGACACCTTCACGGCCCTTCATTCAGAGTGACAGAAGGGGACATTGAAGGCATAAGATATCATCTTGTTTCCTGTGATTATTTGGATTTTGTGCCAAAGCTGATTGCTTAGCAATGGAAGCTATTGCTAGAGATTAGTGATACTCTTTTTCTTTATGAGATGATCTTTTATGGTATAACTATATTAATCTGGATTTTTGCAACAATAGGCCTTGAGAATCATATTTCAAGGTCTTTTATTTTTCTCAAAAAAAATGAAGGATTTTTGAAAATTACATAGAATAATTAAATAAAGTGGTTGCAAGTGGAGGCAAGTGGAGTAAAGGGTGATCATGTGTTTATCGGAGAGCATAAACATGCATTAGATCCTAAGGGGAGGATAATAATTCCCGCAAAGTTCAGAAGCGCTTTGGGCGATAGATTTGTTGTGACCAAAGGGCTTGATAAATGTTTGTTTGTGTACGCTCTGGACGAATGGCAAACTTTAGCAACCAAGATAAGTTCTTTACCGATGACTGACAAGGATGTCAGAATGTTCATCAGATTTTTCTTTGCAGGCGCTTTCGAATGTGAGATTGATAAGCAGGGCAGGGCGCTTATACCGCCTAACCTTAGAGAATATGCGAAACTTGACAAGGATATAGTCATAACAGGCGCTTTGACCCGAATCGAAGTTTGGAGCAGCGAAACATGGGATGATCATAGTGCAAGCATAGATATCGAGCATCCTACGATAATTGACAAAATGGTCGGACTTGGGATCTAAGATGGAGTACATATATGACTTTTAGCCATATTCCGGTTCTGTTGAGTGAAGTGCTCGATTTGCTGCAATGCAAGCCTGGTAATATTGTGGTTGACGCAACAGTCGGAGGTGCGGGACACGCTATTCCAATAATTGAAAGAATTACTCCCGGGGGAATGCTAATTGGGATTGACCGTGATCCAAATGCTCTTATAGCGGCTGAGTTAAAACTAAAAGATTATCCGGATTCATTTTCTTTGTTGCGCGGGAATTTTGTACATATAAAGGAACTATTATTCGAATTGAAAATTGATCAAGTCGATGGGGTGCTGATGGACTTAGGAGTATCGTCGCATCAACTTGATGAAGCATCAAGGGGTTTTAGCTTCAGACAGAGCAGCCCTCTTGATATGAGAATGGATCCTGATCAGAAGTTTAGCGCTTATGAACTGGTTAATAGCTATACTTTGGAAGAACTGGCAAGGGTGATAAGAGATTATGGCGAAGAACGGTGGGCTAAACGCATTGCTGAATTCATAATCGACAACAGGCCTATAACTACAACCGGAGAATTGGAACAAGTTATCAAGATGGCAATTCCCAAAAGTGCAAGAAAAGGTGATGATCACCCTGCAAGGCGCACATTTCAAGGAATACGAATAGAAGTCAATCAGGAGATTTCTCTTTTGTCAGATGCTATTAAGAATGCTGCGGATGTTTTAAAGCCGAAAGGCAGGTTGTGCGTAATATCTTTTCATTCTTTGGAGGATAGAGTCGTAAAGCACACATTTAGGCAACTTAGCGGACAGTGTAAATGTCCTCCAGAACTTCCTTTTTGCGTATGCAAAGCTGAAAAGAAAGTAGAGATTTTAACTACCAAACCCATCATTCCAAGTTTTAATGAGCAACATTTAAACCCAAGGTCGAAAAGCGCGAAGCTTAGAGCCTGTTACAAATTATAGTAACAAGAGAAATATTAATAGTGCAAGGAGGCTGAATCAAATTGTTAGCGGCTAAGAAGAAAGTTTATACTAAATCAATCGAAGTAATCGCACGAAAAAAGCATATCAGGAAAATCCTGACCAGAACAGTTGCTCAACCGGCACTAAAGCTTAAAATATTACATATAATGGTAATTCTCTTCATTTTTCTTACCGCAGGTCTAACTATAGGCCGATTTGCTGAGATATCAAGAAACCACAGACAAATTATGGCGTTGGAAGATGTTCTGAAACAAAGTCAGGTTGCGAGTGCTCTGCTCGAACTTGAACTAGCTTCGAGAAAAGACTTAAGTCGTATAGAAAAAATAGCTGCTACCGAGATAGGAATGAAACATCCTGATTTCACTCAGGTGCAGCACGTTATGCTTCCTAATGTAGTGGCTGAAACTACAGATGGACTGGAAGAACCGAATTTGAAAGTTGATTCCAGTAAAACAATATGGACAAGGATTTTAAATCGTTTGGTACCATAGTTTAATTTTGCAACCAAATAGATCATACCAAAGCCATAGATATTGCAATAAAATCTGATATAGAACAATAGGGGGATTGAATGGGCAGCTTCCGTTCATCGCAAGGAATTAACAATAGGAATAGATTGATTGCTCTTTTAATTTTTTTTTCGCTAATTTTGATTGCGCTTATAGCGCGTTTAGGATATATACAGCTCGTGTGGGCAGATGATCTGCAAGATAAAGCCTTGGAACAATGGACGAGGGAACTAGACGTGCATCCTATAAGGGGGTCTATTATAGATAGAAACGGCAAATTGCTTGCTCAAAATGCAACTACGGAATCGATAGCTGCACGCCCTGCAAGAATTAGTGACCCGGCTAATGTTGCCAGAGAACTTGCTTCGATACTGCAAATGGACGAAGCGCTCTTGTACAGTAGATTAACTGATGGATCAAGGGGACATGTATGGCTTGTGCGTCAGGCGGATAGATTAATGGCTAACAAAGTAAGGGAACTAAACATATCGGGTATTGAACTTACCGAAGAACTGAGAAGATTTTACCCGAACAGAAGCCTTGCATCACATATATTAGGTTTTACGATGAGATTTGCCGAACCTGGCTATGGAATCAAAGGACAAGAAGGTGTCGAACTCTATTCTGATAGACATCTTAGAGGATTAACCGGCAGAACTTTTATGAAAACTGATATACATGGAAGAGAACTTCCGTCGAATGAGAGCAGATATGTGCCTCCCGTTAACGGTTTGGACGTAATGTTGACTATCGATTTGGTAATACAGCATTTTGTTGAGCGTGAAATAGATAATGCAGTAGCTAAATTTAATCCCCGAAGAGTATACGCAATAGTGATGAATCCGAAAACAGGCGAAATTTTAGCATTAGCTAATTATCCTGATTTTGACCCTAACGACCCACCAAGAAATTTTGAAAATTTCGAGCAAATGCAGGAATATGTGAGAAATTTTTCTGTCAAGGAGAATCTGGAGCCGGGTTCAATTTTTAAAATATTGACAGCAGCTGCGGCGGTTGAGCAAGGAATTGCGAACTTGGATAAGACATATTACTGTCCGGGATATATGATTGTGGATGGGCAAAGGATAAGATGCTGGAGGTCAGGCGGACATGGAAGACAGACTTTTTCGGAGGCAGTTGAAAATTCTTGCAACCCGGCATTTATGGAAATGGCATTGCAATTAGGATTAGATGAGTTTTATAATTATATGGCTCTATTCGGATTGGGGCAAACTACCGGTATTGATGTGCTTGGAGAAGAGAGAGGGATTTTGGTTGATAGAGACCGCGCAAAGCGAGTTGATCTGGCAAGGATGAGTTTTGGCCAGGCGGTTGCAGTCACTCCTTTACAACTAATAAATTCTGTAGCGACTGTTATAAATGGCGGATATCTGATGAGACCTCATCTTACAAAAGCTATTTATGAAAACTTCTTGGATGATCAATCAGACGTTGGTACACAGCGATTAGTAACAGAAGAAATGCCGCAAAGAATCCGGCGGGTCATCTCACCTGAAACTTCAGCTATTATGCGAAACGTACTTGAAGACACTGTAACTTACGGAAGCGGGAGAAATGCCTTTTTAGCAGGCTTTAGGGTAGGGGGCAAAACCGGTACGGCGCAAAAATACGGTCAGACAGGCCAAATACTAGAAGACAAAAACATCTCGTCTTTTATAGGGTTTGCTCCGGCAGATGATCCTGAAATAATAGTGCTGTTCATGGTGGATGAGCCCCAAGCTGAGGTAACTTTCGGAAGCGTCATAGCTGCACCTCGTGTTGGAAGAATACTTGAAGACGCTTTGAAACATTTAGGGATTGATCCTGCTTTTGAAGTTGTACCTCAAGAGTCTACTCAAAAGGTGGAAGTACCCTGTGTCGAAGGTTTGTCTTTGGAGCAAGCCGCAGCAATGCTCAATAAAACAGGTCTTAATTATATTGTAGAAAAATCGGGGAAGGTAGTCATAGCACAGGTACCTAACCCTGGTTCACAGGTATCACTTAATACAATGGTGCTGCTTTATTTGGGAGAAGAAGGGAACGAAGGCTTTGAACATGAAAAAGCGATCCAACAGATAAGTGTTCCAAATCTAATCGGTAAATCTATCCGTGAAGTAAACAACATTTTAGCTTCAGAAGGACTGTTGCTAGTGATCGAAGGCCAAGGAACAGCTTATGAACAACAACCGGAGCCTGCGTCGATGGTAGATCCTGAATCAGTCGTAACAGTGAGATTTAGGATGTCAGGTAATTGAGGTAAAATGAGGTGCGACTAGTTATTTATTAACATTTGGAGGAAATTAAGTGCAACTTTTGAAAATGCTCAATGATATAATGGACTATAATATTAAAGGATCGATTGACAGAGAAATTGAAAGTATACATTACGATTCAAGGCAAGTTGGTCCACGTTCATTGTTTTTTTGTATAGAAGGCCTAAAATATGATGGTCATAATTTTGCACTGGATGCTGTTTTAAAAGGTAGTTATGTGGTAGTTTTACGAAAGGATGTTAGTCTTCCTGAAGATGTTACAAAGATAATTGTACCTGATACCAGGGTTGCTATGGCTTTAATGGCTAAAGCGTACTACGACAAGCCTTCTTCGCTAATGGAACTTATTGGAGTTACCGGAACCAACGGTAAAACAACAGTTACATATCTTATAAAATCGATACTTGATGCAGCGGGTAAAAAAAATGGCTTAATCGGGACTATTGTCAATTTTATAGGGGAAAGGAAGATTTACTCCGAGCGTACCACGCCTGAATCTTTAGATCTTCAGAAACTTTTAAGAGAGATGGCGGATAGCGGATTGGAAAGCGTTGCGATGGAGGTATCTTCTCATTCGCTTGCATTGAAGCGAGTGGCAGGATGTACTTTCAAAGCAGGCATTTTTACTAATCTTTCAAGGGATCATTTAGATTTTCATGGGACTGTTGATAATTATAGACAAGCCAAAGCAAGTATTTTTGATATTTCTGAATGCGCTGTTGTCAATGTTGATGATGATAGCGGCAGATTAATACTGGATGGTATCAAGGGGGAAATTTTAACATATGGAATAGAAAGGGAAGCGGATGTTTATGCCCGTGACATAGAAGTTTCGTCAAAAGGGGTTAGATTTAAACTGCATCTTCCAAATAGCAGTGATTTTATAAATTTGAGAATTCCAGGGATATTTAGTGTTTATAATGGTCTTGCTGCGGCTTCTGCAATGTATTCGACAGGAGTTGCACCTGACTTTATAAAAGAGGGACTAGAAGCCGTTACCGGTGTTCCCGGCAGATTTGAGCTGCTTGATACGGGGCTAGATTACACAGTAATTTTGGATTATGCACATACACCGGACGGCTTAGAAAATATACTAAAAACAGCCAGAGCGTTCACAAAGGGTAGAGTTATTACGCTTTTTGGCTGCGGAGGGGACAGAGATCCTGGAAAAAGGCCGGTAATGGGAGAAATTGCGGCAATCTATTCGGATATTTGTATAGTAACATCTGACAATCCAAGATCTGAAGAACCTATGAGAATTATCGAAGATATACTGCCAGGCGTAAGAAAGGTGAATTCTTCTTATACAGTTGTTGAAAATCGAAGAAATGCTATAGAAACAGCGCTTATGGAAGCTAGAGCCGGAGATGTTGTGATACTGGCTGGTAAAGGTCATGAAACCTATCAAATACTAAAAGATAGAATAATACACTTTGACGAGAGAGAAATAGTAAGCGAAATCCTGAAAGGGGTACGACCTTGATGGAGAGATTACTATTAAAGGACGTTATCTTAGCGACCGGAGGGACTCTTATACAAGGTGAGTCCGCTTGCGCTATAGACGGTGTTAAAACAGACAGCAGAGATACAAACTTAGGAAATATGTTTATTGCTTTGAAGGGTGATAGATTTGACGGGCATAATTTTATTCATGAAGCAGTCAAAAAAGGTGCAAAAATTGTCATTACTCATGAAATAATGAGAGATATACCAAAGCATATCAGCGTTGTGCTGGTTAAAGATACTCTGAAAGCACTGCAGGACATTTCTGCCTTCTACAGAAAGCTTTTTGATATTCCTATTACTGCAGTTACAGGCAGTACAGGCAAGACGACCACAAAAGATATGATACACGCTCTTCTCGCTACAAATTTCGATATACTAAAGACCGAAGGAAACTTAAATAATCAAATAGGGTTGCCCATTACGCTTCTTAAGCTTAATGCGAGCCATCAGATGGCTGTTGTTGAGATGGGTATGAGTGGATTTAACGAAATTAGCCGCCTGGCTGCTATTAGCGAACCAACATTAGGAGTTATAACCAATATAGGGTTATCTCATATTGAAAACTTGGGGAGCAGAGAAAATATATTGAATGCTAAGCTTGAACTTTTTGAGCATTTTGACAAACGATGTAGTGCAATTCTAAATGCAGATGACGATATGTTGTGGGGTCTTAAAGATAAATTCAGTTTTCCCATAATATACTACGGCACAAAAAAAGGTATCACTTTGCGCGCTGAGTGTATTGAAAGCCTAGAGGGGAAAGGGATTTCATATATTCTTAATTGCGATGGAGAAAAGCATAAGATAGTTTTAAATGTTCCCGGAAGGCACAATGTTTACAACAGCATGGCAGCTATAGCGGTAGCAAGACATTACGGATTGCATATTGATCAAATCTTATATGCGCTACAAGATTTCAAGACGCATAAAATGAGGTTAGATATAATAGCTCTTAGGCAAGCGCTAACCGTTATCGATGATGTATATAATGCAAGTCCAGACTCGAATCTATCCGCAATATCGGTATTACAAGACTTACCAGGCAAACGTAAAATCGCCATACTAGGGGATATGCTGGAGTTAGGCGCTTATTCGGAATATGCACATCAATTTGTAGGCAAAGCAGTATTCAATTCCGACATTGATATACTTATAACCAAAGGAGAATTAAGTCGCATATTTGCAGATGAGGCTTTAAAAATGGGAATGGCTGAAGAACGTGTTTTTCGATTAGACAGCAATGCAGATGTGATAAATATGCTGGAATCTTTCATAAAGAGTGGTGATACGATACTAGTTAAAGGATCGCGAAGTATGCACATGGAGGAAATAGTTATGTTTTTAAAGACAAGGTGGGGTATATAATAGATGAGTGATTTGCTCTTGTCAGTTATGTTATCTTTTGTTCTGGCTTTGGTAATAGGTTATTTGGCTATCCCGATTCTAGCAAAACTGAAATTTGGTCAGCGAGTAAGAAATGACGGACCTAAGACTCATATCAAAAAGACTGGGACACCAACGATGGGCGGAGTGATATTTCTGATACCTGTGATAGTGGTTTCGCTTATCTTTGCAGGTAGCAGTTTAGGATTTATCACGATTGCAATTTTGATTACTTTAGGCTTTGCGCTCATTGGATTCGCAGACGATTTGTTAAAGGTAGTTCTGAAACGTTCCTTAGGACTCAAAGCAAAACATAAACTCATCGGTCAGATCTCTTTAGCTGTGATTTTCGCTGTGTATGCTTATACTCATCCGGATATTGGAAGTGCTATAGTGATTCCGTTTGCTCAATTCGAATGGGATCTTGGAATATGGTATGTGCCTTTTGTAGCGTTTGTTGTGGTTGCGACCACCAATAGCGTTAATTTGACTGATGGATTGGACGGGCTCGCGGCTGGAGTGAGTTTGGCTGTGACAGTTACGTTTGTTATACTAGCCTCCCTATATGCTTATGTAGCAGAACAAGATGGGTTGTATCATACCATATTATTAAGTGAAGGGATGGCGATATTCAGCATTGCTTTGACAGGAGCTATTTTAGGCTTTCTTAAGTACAATATTTTCCCCGCAAAGGTATTTATGGGAGATACAGGTTCTATGGGTTTAGGCGGAGCAATTGTTGCGATTGCAGTAATATTGAGACTACCACTGTTTTTGCCTTTAATGGGGGGCGTATTTATGCTGGAAACGCTTTCGGTGATCGTACAAGTTATATATTTTAAATTCACTGGAAAAAGGATATTTAGAATGAGTCCGCTGCACCATCATTTTGAACTGGGCGGGATGTCGGAGAATAAGGTTGTTACGAGTTTTACTTTTGCTTCCGTGGTACTGTGTTTGATAGGATTCTTTGGTGTGTTTGTCGGCATGCGGTAATTTCATGCAATAGTGTTGGAGGACGAAGGATTGAAAGATTTTAGCGGTAAAACTGTTCTGGTCGTTGGATTGGCAAAAAGCGGAATGGCTGTTACTCAATATCTAGCCAATGCAGGCGCTCAAGTTCTTGCTAGCGATATTAAGGATGAAACAAAGCTAAAAGCCGAGGTTCAGACTCTTTCGGCAATCGGCGTTAAGACGCATCTTAATATGTCGCCTGAGAGCCTAGTTTCGAAAGCAGATTTTATAGTGATAAGTCCGGGAGTTCCGATTCATTCTCCTTTCGTCGGTATTGCAGAAAAAATGGGAAAAGAGGTAATTAGCGAGATAGAACTAGCATACCGTTTGTGTAAGGCTTCGATCATAGCAATTACGGGAACAAACGGAAAGACGACTACAACTGCTTTGACAGGTGAGATATTGCGCTCGTCAGGATTCGAGACCCATGTGGTAGGAAATATTGGCACTCCTTTTATATCCAAAGTGCATGAAATTTTACCACATCACAAGGTCGTTGCTGAAATAAGCAGCTTTCAGCTTGAAGCGATAAGAGATTTTCATCCGTTTGCAAGCGCAATCTTGAACATCACCGAAGATCACTTGAATCGCCATAAAACGATGGGAAACTATATTGCCGCTAAGGCCAGGATATTTGAGAATAGCACAAATAGTGACTTTGTGGTTTTAAACGCCGATGATGATATAGTAAACAAACTTTCTCAGCGCACACAATCGAAAACCTTATTCTTTAGCAGGAAAAACGTATTAAATAGAGGTGCTTGGATTGAAAACAGCATGATCACGATTGATCTAGGTGAAGGTAAAATCTCGATATGTCATGTTGATGAACTGCTTATTCCGGGCGAGCATAATATCGAAAACGCCTTGGCTGCGACATTGCTTTCAGCTATTGCTTCGGTTCCTTCTGAAGATATTGCAAGGGTTTTAAGAAGTTTTCAAGGAGTTGAACACAGAATAGAGTTTGTAGATCAAATAAATGGCGTATCCTTCTACAACGATTCCAAAGGAACAAATCCTGATGCCTCAATTAAAGCTATTAAAGCCATGAAAAGACCAACTGTATTGATTGCCGGAGGAATGGACAAGGGAGGCAGCTTTGATGAACTAGTTGATGCATTTGGTAATATTGTGACTTATTTGGTTATTATTGGCGAAACGTCTGATAAGATTGCTAAAACAGCAAAATCAGCCGGTTTTGAGCGGATAATGCGTGTCGATACACTGGAAGACGCGGTACTTAGCGCATTTAAGGTATCTGGGCCCGAAGGGAATGTGCTACTCTCTCCGGCATGTGCTAGTTGGGATATGTTTATAGATTACGAACACAGAGGCAGAGTATTTAAAGATACCGTGAGAAAGCTGAGGGGGACGAGTGAATAAGAAAAACATCGATTACACTCTTCTGATAATAACTCTTGTGCTTGTGGGGATTGGTATAGTGATGGTATTCAGCGCCAGCTATTATACTACTGAGCAAAGATGGGGAGATAGTTATTTCTTTTTAAGAAGGCAACTTATGTGGGCAGCAATAGGCTTTATAGTTTTGATAGGTTTATCCAATCTGGATTATGCTTTGCTGCGGAAATTCTCAATACCCCTTGTTTTGCTTAGTATAGGACTTTTAATATTAGTGTTAATTATTGGTGAAGAAAGAAATTTCGCTAGAAGATGGCTTGATTTTGCAGGAGTTAGCGTGCAGCCTTCAGAAATTGCGCGTTTTGCAATGATCCTATTTCTTGCTGACAGCATATCGAGGCGAAAGGATCGATTAAAGTTTTTTTTCAGAGGTGTAGTTCCATATTTGCTTTTATTGGGTGTATTTTTCATTCTAATACTGATGCAGCCCAATTTCAGTATGGCGGGCAGTCTTACAATCCTTGTCATGGTTATACTTTTTATAGGAGGTATTAGATTTTGGCATCTGTTACTTCTTGCGGCGTCAGGATCGGCGGGTGGCTGGGCTCTGCTTAAGGCTGCGGACTATCGTGTGGACAGGTTAACCGCTTTTTTGGATCCGTGGAGCGATCCTCTGGATACGGGATTTCAATTAATTCAATCTTTGTATGCGCTCGGTTCGGGCGGAGTAAGAGGTGTGGGAATTGGGCAGAGCATGCAAAAACACTTATTTATACCTCATCCTGAAACGGATTTCATATTTGCAATATATGGGGAAGAATTTGGATTTTTAGGAGCGACTGTACTGATTATTATATTTTTATGCTTGATTGGGAGAGGTATTTCAATCGCAATGGCCGCTCCTGATCTTTTTGGCTGTCTTCTTGCAACCGGTATAACTTCTATGCTAGCAATTCAGGTAATAATTAACATTGCTGTTGTCACAGGATCTATGCCGCCTACAGGGTTACCTTTGCCGTTCATAAGTTTTGGAGGATCCTCACTTTTGATTTTTATGGGAAGCGTCGGAGTTTTGCTTAACATTTCAAAGCACACATCCCTACCTAAGCAAATTGTGCGTGTAAAATGACGGCTTAAAAAAGGAGATTTTATGAATTGTGGTATAAGGAGATGCCTGTTTTGGATGTATATCTGTAGTTTTTTGATGGTAACAGCTTTTGTTGGAGACCATGTATTTTCAATCGAAAAAATAACTATTTTGGGGAATAAGGAATTCGTGTATAATGACTTGTTAAAGCTGTCGGGAGTATCAAGTGACCAAAACATCCTGATGCTTGATAAGGAGTTGATGCAAAAGAGGATTGAAAGCAACCCAAAGATTGAGGTTATATCCATATCGAGAAATTTTCCCGACGAAGTGGTAATCACCGTAAGAGAAAGGGAAATAGTTGCTTTTATAGAGTATCTGACTTTATGTGTAATGATCGGTAAGGATGGAGTAGCTATTGAGACGAGAGAACCTCAACATACTTACGAGAATATTAGAGTTAGAGGGTTGGATGTAAAAGGGTTTGTCCTTGGAGATGAACTGCTGGTAGAGAATGTATATAGCTTGGATGCATTAAAGAGTGTGTTGACTGAAATTAATGAGCAAGGGCTAAAAGACGGTATAAGTGAAATTTCGGTCAGTGATATAAATGATATTCGCATAATATCTGATGAGGGTTTGAATGTAAGATTAGGACAGGCTGTTGAAGTGGGCATGAAACTTCGGTGGATGAAGACTGAGCAGTTTAATCAACTGGAAACCGGGGAAGTACAGGGTGAATTGGACTTAAGTGTACACACTCAAGCCGTGTTTATTCCGCAAAATGATTGAGGTGGGTTATACGATGAAAGGATTAAGAGGAGCACAATTAGGCCTGGCCTTTGTAAGCTTGATATTGGGATTAGCGCTGGCCTTGCAGTTTAGAAATGTGCAAAGAATAGGTGGAGTTGTGTCATTGCAGCGGGCTGAAGACTTAACAAGAAGAGTCGAACAGTTGCAACAGGAAAATGACGGTTTAAGATCTCAAGTTAGGGAGAACCAAAGGCGCATAACTGAGTTTGAAAATGCGATTGAGGATGAGGATGATAGTGTAAGGCTTGTTAATGATCAACTTGAAAGAGCAAGAACAATTGCCGGACTAACTGATCTTGAAGGTCCTGGAGTAATTGTCAGCATAGATGTGAAACAAGCTTTGGATTGGGGTGCTGATGTTATTGTTCAGGATTTGCATTTTACCGATTTATTAAAGTTGGTAAACGAACTTAATGCAGCAGGTGCTGAGGCAATATCTATTAATGATGAGAGAATAATATCCACCACTGAAATACGTAGTGCTGGAAATTTCATAATGATAAACACAAACAGATACAATACACCTTTTGAGATAAAAGCGATTGGCAACCCTGAAACTTTAGAGGCATCGCTTAAACTGCTTGGAGGAGTTACAGATGAGTTAAGCGCTCATTTAGATATCAGAATTAGAAGTGAAAATGTTATTAGGATACCTAAATTTGGAGGTCATTTGGAACCCAGATTTGCCCAACCTGTGCAGGTGACTAATTAGTAAGTAGGAGTACTTATATGTATAAAAAAGGAATATGGCTGATTTCCGTTACATGTGTTATTTTAGGGTTTTTTGCGGTAAATGAATTTGGCGCCGCAAGTGATAATGTTAAAATAGGTGGGGTAACTTCGGCACTGCACATAGAAAACCTGCTTGTACAAAAAGAAGCTTTGGAGGCGCAAAAACAATTGCTTATTGACAGCGTGCGTGAAAAGGAAGTATTGATAAAAGATTTTGAACTCAGAAGCGTTCGTATTGGTATGACAGATGAAGATATAAAGCAGCAAATGTGGAATGCTAGAGTTTTGTCAGGTCTTACTGAGTTGCAGGGACAAGGAATCCGGATTGTGCTCAATGATCGCCCGAGAGAGAGCATAGTATTCAGCGGACAATTTGATTTAAGCAGTTTTATTGTGCATGATACTGATCTTTTGGCTGTTATCAATGAGCTTCGCATCGCAGGGGCTGAGGCGATTGATATTAACGGGGTAAGAATTCTTGCGAATTCCAGGATTAGCTGTGGCGGACCGACTATCAATGTAGGAAGAGAACAAAGGTTTACTCCTCCATTTGTTATACACGCAATTGGTGATCCACAAGCGTTGGCGGGGATTTTTCAAGAACCTGATAGCATATATCACTTGCTGGTGTTTTATGGATTGGAATTTCGAATTGAAATCATGGATATTGTAAATATTCCCAGATATTACGGCACCACTAATCTGGAGTATGGTTTACCTGCTAAGGGAGGTTCTTGATATATGTGGATGCCTATGCTGGGTTTAATTTTAGGCATTGTTCTTGGATTAATATTGCCTTTGAGAATTCCACCCGCGTATTCTTATTATATGTCGATTGCCGTACTGGCTGCTTTGGATTCGGTTTTTGGTGGCATAAGAGCAAGTCTTGAGAAAAAGTTCGAAACAGACGTTTTCATATCTGGTTTTTTCGGCAATGCTCTATTGGCTGCCGGACTAGCGTATATAGGAGATCGTCTTGATGTGCCAATATACTTGGCGGCAATATTTGTTTTCGGCAGCAGGTTGTTTCAGAATTTTGCGATGCTACGCCGTTACTTGCTTAACCGTTGGCGCAAGAGGGATGCTTTAGATAATTAAAATGATTTTTAGGAATATTGTATAAGAATTATAAAAGAGGAGGGTATTGTTTTGATAGAATTCGATGTTGACATGGAACAATTTGCTCAGATCAAGGTGGTAGGAGTAGGAGGTGCAGGTAATAATGCCGTAAACCGTATGATCCAGGCAGGTTTGAAGGGTGTGGAATTTATAGCAATAAACACCGATAAGCAGGCATTATTTATGTCGCATGCCAATATTAAAATCCAGATAGGAGAAAAACTGACTAAAGGTCTGGGTGCCGGAGCAAATCCGGAGATCGGCCAGAGGGCTGCCGAAGAAAATCGTGAAGAACTTATTCAAGCGCTCAAGGGAGCGGATATGGTTTTTATAACTGCCGGCATGGGAGGGGGTACCGGCACGGGAGCTGCACCCGTGATAGCAGAAATAACAAAAGAACTAGGGATCTTGACAGTCGGTGTTATAACGAAGCCATTTCTTTTTGAGGGTAAGCTAAGAATGCTTAATGGCGAAAATGGTATGCAACTACTCAAGGAAAAAGTGGATACACTTGTTACCATTCCTAATGACAGACTGCTTCAAGTGGCAGAAAAACGCACTTCATTTGCTGAAGCATTTCGCATTGCCGATGATATATTGAGACAAGGCGTGCAGGGGATCTCGGATCTCATAGCCGTTCCCGGACTGATTAATCTTGATTTTGCGGATGTCAAAACAATTATGAAAGAAAGAGGTTTGGCGCATATGGGGATAGGCCGCGCAACTGGCGAAAACCGCGCTATTGAAGCTGCCAAGCAGGCCATACATAGCCCTTTGCTTGAAACAACAATCGAAGGTGCAAGAGGTGTATTGCTAAATATAACGGGAAGCTCTAATTTAGGACTTTTTGAAGTGAACGAAGCTGCCGAATTGGTCGCTCAATCTGCCGATCCCAATGCTAATATAATTTTCGGTGCAGTTATCGATGATAACCTTCCGGACGAAATTCGTATTACCGTTATTGCAACTGGGTTTGAAGCGAAGGATAAAATCAGAAATAAAAGAATGGATAAACCATTAGAGACTGTTTTGTTTGCCGCTAAAGATAAATATAACGATGAAGGGCCTGATATTCCAGTATTTCTAAGACCAAAAAAGCGCTGAAGCTAAGATTGATGTCCTTTCAGAATACAATAATAAACTATCATGTAGTTATTAAAGAATTAAGCCCTTGCTTGAATACAAGGGTTTTTTGTTTGAATTTAAATTTCTGATATTGAGAAAACCTTCGCTAAAAAGGAGTAGACGCATCTTGTCGAAAAAAGATATAATACTTATGGGTTAGTTGTTTTTTTGAAGTAAATCGGAGGTCATATCAAATGAAGTGTCCTTTTTGCAACTATTTAGAAAGCAAGGTAGTGGATTCTCGTCCAACTGACGAAAATTCTACGATCAGAAGAAGACGTGAATGCATGATATGTACAAAGAGATTTACAACTTACGAAAAATACGAGCAGCTTCCGGTATTTGTAATAAAAAAAGATGGCAGAAGAGAATTATTTGATGCAACTAAGATAATGCACGGTTTACTTAAAGCATGCGAAAAGCGACCGGTATCGCTTAAGGCCTTAGAAGTTCTGACTGAAAACATAGAAAAACAAATTTACAATTCTCTTGAACAAGAAGTAAGAAGCCAATGGATAGGACAAGTGGTAATGCAGGAATTGAAAGACCTGGATGAAGTCGCGTATGTTAGATTTGCATCAGTATACCGGCAGTTTAAGGACATAAATACATTCATGGAAGAGTTGAGTAAAATTCTCGAAGAAAGATAAGAATATTACCGGATATTCCTTCTTTGTAAATTTTCTTCAAAATCCGACATATTTGGAGGTGATAAAAAAATTGCATATTGTAAATCAGTCTATCTTGCTTGTTGATGATGAAGAACATATAGTTGAACTTCTCGAATTTAATTTACTCAATGTCGGCTTTAAAGTAATAACATCAATAAATGGAGAAGCAGCGTTGAACTACTGTCATAATACTTTACCTGATTTGATACTTCTAGATATTATGCTGCCTGGTATGGATGGCCTTGAAACGTGTAAAAGGCTAAAATCAAACTCGCGCACAGCATCAATCCCGATAATCATGATTACCGCTAAAAGTGAAGAAATAGACAAGCTGGTTGGTTTTGAGCTAGGTGCTGACGACTATATAACTAAGCCTTTCAACATTAGGGAATTGATTGCAAGAGTTAAAGCCTTGCTTAGGCGTTCTTCAATTGCCACAAGGGAAGTAAATGATGATCCTAAGATGATAAAAGTGGGGGATCTTACAATAGATATCTCAACATATGATGTGCTGCAGGGAGAGAAGAAAATTGATCTTACCCTTAAAGAGTTTGAGATGCTTAAACTTCTCGTAATAGGTGCCGGCAAAGTATTGACGAGAGAACTTTTGCTGGAAAGTATTTGGGGATATGAATACTATGGTGAAACGCGAACGGTGGATGTACACATAAGACATTTACGTCAAAAACTTAGCGATGATAACGGAAGTAAATATATTGAGACCGTCAGGGGAATAGGTTATAAGTTTAACTATAAGGAAGAACACTGATGAAGTTTAAATTGCTGGCAACATATGTTTTGACTGCCGGAGCGAGTATATTTAGCATAATATTTGTCAGGTTAATTTTTGGAGTGCAGAATTATATAGTAATCGCGTTTATCACTTTTATAATTGTATTGACTTTGGGAGTATGTTTTTCTGAGAAATTTTACAGCGAGATAAAAGCTTCGGTAGATCAAATGAAAAAACATTTAGCAAATGTTTTAAAAGGAGAAACATACAAAAGTGATGTCGGAGAAGTTTCATTGGAATTCGAACAGTTGGCGCAAGCGATAAGTGCAATGCAGGTTGATATCTGTGAGAGCAAAAACAAACTAATCAAAGAAAGTAATAGTCTTAAAGCTATACTGGACAGTGTATCAAACGGAATTGTAGCAGTGGATACTTCTTCTAATATACTTTTGGCAAATTCAGCAGCTAAGAATTTGTTCGGCGTTAATGGTGATGTTTTAGGCAAGTATTTTCTTGAAGTTTTTTTTGACACCCGTTTGGATAGAGTGCTTCAAAATGTTATAAACAAAGGCACAAAGTCGGTAATTACAATTCATACAAAACTAGAGGAGCCGAAAATATTCAATATAGAGGCATCTGCTTTAAAAGTTGATGACTCAACGATCGGGGCAGTGATGCTTTTGCAAGATATAACTGAACTACATAAGCTGGAACAAATGCGTTCGGATTTTGCGGCAAATGTATCTCATGAACTAAAAACACCATTGACATCAATTAAGGGCTTCGTTGAAACACTGCTTGAAGGTGCAGTTGCAGATATTGATACTGCGAAGAAGTTCCTTGAGATAATAAGAATTGAGGCTGACCGTTTGTCACGGTTAATAAACGATATATTAAGTTTATCTGAAATTGAATTTAAGAAAGGAAATCAACTTTCTAAGCGGATAAACATAGCGCTGATTTTAAAAGACACAATAGAGATGATGAAAACTCATGCAAGAGTAAAAGAAATATCGATAGGCCATCTATTTGCAAGCGATGAAGTCTGGCTTAATGCTAACACAGACCGCATCAAGCAAATGGCGATTAATCTAATAGATAACGCTATAAAATATACTCCGCATGGAGGAAGCATAGTTGTTTTGCTCGAAGATTTCGGAGACAGGATTATTTTGAGAGTAAGAGATACCGGAATTGGAATTACCAAAGAACATATACCAAGAATATTCGAGAGATTTTACCGGGTTGACAAAGGACGATCAAGAACAATGGGGGGTACAGGCCTCGGGCTTGCTATTGTAAAACATATCGTAAAATCTATGAACGGGCACATTGAAGTGAACAGCAATCCGGGGGAGGGGACTGAATTTGCAGTTTATATTCCTATAAGGAAACAATAGTCGACTTAACACAAACTTAACATAAACTTAATATGAACTTAACAATGGCATGGTATAGTAACCGACGGATAAGCTAAAATGTTTTTAAGGAGGAATTTAAATGCGTAAAAAAGTTTGGGGTTTTTCGTTGATTTTAATA
>Ga0209105_100032_pt1 | contig 53205 bp, 53 predicted proteins | sample SedPBSmetaG_FD_184158 | JGI IMG/M metagenome (GOLD analysis project Ga0209105, IMG submission 184158) | Freshwater sediment bacterial and archeal communities from Indian Creek, Illinois, USA to study Microbial Dark Matter (Phase II) -... | ecosystem: Environmental > Aquatic > Freshwater > Creek >...
TAATAATTTCAAAACAAAAAATGTTTGAAAAACTTCAATCAATAAAAAAATCAGTAAAAAATAAAGAAATTAAAGATTTAATTAAAAATATTTTAATTATTTTATTAGTTTTTTTAATTATTTCTGGGTTTTTTGCTCTTTTATCTGAACCAGGTGAAGAAATTAAAGAAATTTCTTTAAGTCAGGTGGTGAGAGAAATTAATGATGGCAATATTAAGAGAATTATTGTCATAAATGATAATCTTTCAGTTTTTCATATTGATGAAACAAAATTAATATCAAAGAAAGAAGTGGGGATTGGAATTACAGAATCATTAACTAATCTTGGTGTAGATAAAGAAAAATTAAAATTAATAGAAATTCAAATTCAAGAACAAGCTGAAACATGGGCTTGGTTATGGCCATTATTATTACTTTTATCTCCATTAATTTTTTTGGGTATATTTTTCTTTTTTATTTTTCGTCAAGCAAAAGTTGGGGCGATGCAAGCATTTAATTTTTCTAAAGCTAGGGCTCGACTTTTTGGTGCTGAAGGCTCATCTAAAGAAAAAATCTTTTTCAAAGACGTTGCTGGTTTAAAAGAAGCAAAAGAAGAGCTGATGGAGGTTGTTGATTTTTTAAAAAATCCTAAAAAATATTTAGAAATGGGAGCAAAAATTCCAAGAGGAGTTTTATTGGTTGGAGCTCCTGGAACTGGCAAAACAATGTTAGCAAGAGCAGTTGCCTCAGAAGCTAATGTTCCTTTCTTTTCTATTTCTGGATCAGAATTTATTGAACTTTTTGTTGGGGTGGGGTCTAGTAGGGTTCGAGATTTATTTACTACCGCCAAGAAGGCCGGGCGATCAATTATTTTTATTGATGAACTAGATGCTATTGGTAGAGCTAGGGGAGCAGGAATAGGTGGTGGACATGATGAAAGAGAGCAAACATTAAATCAAATTTTAGTTGAGATGGATGGATTTGAAAGAGAATCAACTATAATTGTTTTAGCAGCTACTAATAGACCAGATGTTCTTGATTCAGCGCTATTGCGTCCAGGTAGGTTTGATCGAAAAGTAATATTAGATATTCCTGATATTAATGATAGAGAAGCAATTTTAAGAATTCATTCTTTAGGAAAACCACTGGCTACTAATATCAATCTAAGAGAAGTAGCCGAAAGAACACCTGGTTTTTCTGGAGCTGATTTAGCTAATATTGTTAATGAGGCCGCTATTTTAGCCGCTCGACGAAATAAACAGCAAGTTTTTCAGGAAGAACTTTTAGAATCAATTGAAAAAGTTTTATTAGGGCCAGAGAGGAAAAGTCATATTTTATCAAAAACAGAAAAAGAAATTGCTGCTTTTCATGAGGCCGGCCATGCTTTGGCCTCTGCCTTTTTACCACAAACCGAACCAATTAGAAAGGTCTCTATTATTGCCAGAGGTAGAGCCGCGGGCTATACTTTAACCACACCAACTGAAGATAAAAAAATTAAAACAAAAACTGCTTTTTTATCTGAAATTGCAATTCTGCTCGGGGGTTATTGCGCTGAAAAAATAAAATTTAAAGAAATTACTACTGGAGGGGCAAATGATTTAGAAAGAGCTTCTCAATTAGCTAGAAAATTAGTTAAAGAATATGGAATGTCTTCATTAGGACCTATTTCCTATGGAGAAAAAGATGAGTTGGTCTTTTTAGGAAGAGAAATTTCTGAACAGAGAAATTATTCTGAAGAAGTGGCGGCTAAAATTGATAAAGAGGTAGAAAAGTTTATTAGAGAAGCAGAAAATGAGGCAGAAAAAATATTACTTAAAAAGAAAGCGCTTCTTGAGAAAATTGCTAAAGTTCTAATTGAAAAAGAGACAATTGAAAAAGAAGAGTTTGAAGAATTAATTAAAGAGAAAAACTCTTCTCGTCAGCGCGCATAGCTCAACGGCAGAGCACCCGGCTTATATCCGGGCGGTTCTAGGTTCGAATCCTGGTGCGCGCATTTAAAAAGGGGGCAATTAGCTCAGCGGCAGAGCACTTCCTCGACACGGAAGGGGTCGTAGGTTCAAATCCTACATTGCCCAATATAACTAAATGAAAAACGAAAAGTTTGAAATTATCTATGAAGATGAAAACTTGTTAGTCATTAATAAGCCAGCTGGAATTAATGCAGATGATATTCCAAAGCGAGTCCACAGATTAGACAAAGATACCTCGGGAGTGCTTTTAATTGCCAAAGATGATAAGACCCTAGAATTTTTGCAAAAAGAGTTTCAAGAAAGAAGGGTTGAAAAAAAATATGTTGCCTTGGTAGTTGGTGAAATAAAAAATAATGAAGGAATAATTGAAACCTTGCTTGGTCGCTCTAAAAATGATAGAAGAAAACAAAAAGTTTATTTTTCACACGAACCAGGGGCTGAGGGAAAAAGAAAAGCAATCACTAAATACAGGGTCTTGCAAAAAATCAAAAATTATACTTTAATTGAGATTAAGATTGAAACTGGTAGAAAGCATCAAATTAGAGCCCATTTTGCTTATCTTGGATATCCAATTGCTGGCGACAAAATGTACGGCTTTAAAAACCAACCTTGCCCAAAAGAATTAAAAAGACAATTTTTACATGCTAGCCAAATTGAAATAACATTACCAGGTGGAGAGAGAAAAGTTTTTAAATCAAAGTTACCTGAAGAGTTAGAAAAAATATTAAAAAATTTAAAAATATGATTACAAAAATTGAAACATTACTTAATGCTCAACTAAAAAGAAATCTTCCTGATATTCGTCCTGGTGATACTGTTCAGGTTCATCAAAGAATTAAAGAGATTATAAAAAAAGGTCAAAAAAAATCAGAGGAAAAAGAAATAAAAGAAAGAATTCAAATCTTTGAAGGGTTGGTTATTGCCAGAAAGCACGGCAAAGAAATAGGTGCCACGATTACAGTTAGAAAAATTACGTCTGGAGTTGGGGTGGAGAGAATTTTTCCAATTCATTTGCCAACCATAGAAAAAATAGAGATAATAAAAAGGGGTAAAGTAAGGCGGGCAAAACTTTATTATTTGAGGGACGCTAAGAGTAAAAAATCACGACTAAAAAAGAAAGAAATTATTGAAACAATAAAAGAAGAAAAATCAGAAGAGATAGAGGCAGAAATAATAGTAAAAAAGGAATAATTTTATTAGCGCGGGTGCTGTAACCGGTAGCCAGGCTAGCTTGAGGTGCTAGTGTCCTTATGGACGTGGAGGTTCAAGTCCTCTCCCGCGCACACCTGGACGACTAGCTCAATGGCTAGAGCATCTCATTTACACTGAGAAGGTTATAGGTTCGAGTCCTATGTCGTCCACCAAATCAATTTCCAAAAGTCATAAAGTTTGTACTCTCATACTTTTTAGCACCGGCGCTAAAAAATTTAAGCGATAATATTACAACACTCAAAAGTCAAACATGGAAACAATCAAATCAGTTGTTCTTTCTTTGTTTTATTTGCAAAAAGATTTATTATAAACCTAATAATCAAATATTTAATTGTTAAAAAATATGGAAAATAATATAGAACCAGAAACAAGCGAAAGACTTTATTTTACCCGCCGTGGTTTAGCAATTCTCCACAATAAGATTGAAGAATTAAAAGAAAAGCTCCGAGACCTTGAATCTCAGGCCGCTCATATTGCCGAAGTTAGTGGTGACCAGTGGCACGATAACCCAACTTACAATTCTCTTGAAATTGACATTCGGAGCATTGACCACAGAATTTTTAATGAGCGCCAGGTTTTGAACAAAGCCATACTCGTTGAGGCACCAATAAACTTTGACAGAGTGGCAATCGGCACCAAAGTGAAGATTTCTCGTGACAGTGAAGAAATAACGCTAGAAATAGCTGGTTTTGGAGAGTCTGATCCTGGTCGCAACGCGATCGCCTACAACACCCCACTTGCGTCTCTTATTATGGGAAGGCGAAAAGGCGAAGTAGTGAGTGGGATAATCGCAGGCAAAAAGACTGAAATCGAAATACTGGAGATTGCGAAAAGGGATGAAGAAAATGTTTGTGATTCTTGAAGGCGGCGATGGTTGCGTGATAATTGATAATTTAATTGGGGACTAATTGGGGACGTGTATTATTTTGTTTGTCTTGCCGAATATTAAATGTTAAAATAAACCAATGAATAATAAAAATCTCCTTGCAGTGAAATCTTTTCAGGAAACGCTCCACGGCGGGTATTGCGGGCCGGCAAGTTTGAAGATGGTGCTGGAATACTGGGAAGATATGATTATTCGGCAAATCATTGCCGTGTATCCAAAAGAGTATAAGTAAAATGAGCGGGGTTGAACCCCGCTCATTTTTTTGACTCCGTGACGGCTAATTTGTCCACTTTTCAATCATTAGAATATTTGATTTTTTTTGATTGCCCATTGGAATGAATTCCCAGATTGCTTCTGTCAAAAATGGCATAAATGGATGAAGAAGTTTTAGACAAGTGGTAAAAATTGTATAAAGCATCCATTGAGTAGATTCTTTTTCTTGTTTTGTTCCGTTATTCAGATATTGTTTACTTTCTTCTAAAATAAGATCAGCAAAGGTATGCCAAAGATAATGATAGATCTTATCTGCGGCTAAATCAAATCTTAAGTCTTCAAAATTTTTAGTAACTTTTTTTGAAATTAAATTAACTTCCTTAATGTGTTTTTTATCTTTTTTCAAAAGTTTTGGTTCTTTTATGGTGTTTAAGTCTTCTATGTTCGTCAAAACAAATCTGGCAATATTCCAAACTTTATTTGCAAAATGTTTATAGCCCTTAATTTTATCCTCTGACAAGGCAATACTCCCACCAGGAGGATTGCCAACAATAAGCGCTATTCTTAAGGCATCTGTGCCAAACTTATCACTCATCTCAATCGGACTAATAACATTACCCTTGCTCTTACTCATTTTTTGATTTTTAGCATCATTAACCATTCCATGAAAATAGACGGTCTTAAATGGAATTTTTTTAGCTAGATAAAGTCCAAACATTATCATTCTTGGCACCCACTTAAAAACTAAATCAGAGCCGGTTTCCATTAAATCAGTTGGATAATAACTCTTAAAATCGCCTTTGTCTGGATAACCAAGAGTAAGTAATGGCCATTGTCCAGAAGAAAACCAGGTGTCAAATGTGTCAGGATCTTTTTTCCATCCCTTGCCTGGCAAACTATGACCAACCCTTATTTCTTCATTCTTAAACCAAGCTGGAATCGGAATTCCCCAAACAATCTGTCGAGAAATATTCCAATCCATTATATTTTTCATCCAGTGTAAAAGTATCTTTTTTTGATAAGCCGGCAAAATAGTTATCTCTTTTTTCTTTTCAACTGAATCAATGACCATTTTTGCTAAGGGCTTCATTTTAATAAACCACTGCTTTTTTATTTGCGGCTCAATAATCACCTCAGTTCTTTCACAGACCAAAATTGAATGAAGATAGTTTTCATCAATTTTTTTTAAAAACCCTTTTTGTTTAAATTTTTCAACAATTTTAGACCTAGCTTCATCAATTTTCATTCCCGCAAACTCTTTAGCAATTGGCAAAAGCCGACCATCCCAGCCAATAATTTGTTCTTTGTCTAAATTATGTCTTTGGGCAATTTCAAAATCTGCAGAAGAATGCCAGGGTGTAATTGTCATTACTCCAGTACCAAATTTTCTGTCAATGGCTTTATCTTTTATAATTGTCGCGGTTACTTTTCCATTAATCCACCCTACTTCTATTTTTTCTCTATGCTTATATTTTTTATACCTTTTATCATCTGGATGCATTACAACATATTTATCGCCAAATTTTGTCTCTGGTCGAACTGTACTAATTACAAATGGCCCATATTGCAAATAATATAAATGGTCTTTTTTTTCAACAAATTTTGTCTCAATGTCTGATAAAGATGTTTGAAATTTTGGATTCCAATTAATAATTCTTTCACCGCGGTAGACCAAACCATCTTCATACATTTTAATAAAAACATCTTGAACATTTTTGACAACATCTTTATCAAGGGTAAATTTTTTCCGAGACCAATCGCAAGATATACCAAGTCGTTGAACATCTTTTTCCATAAAATCGCGATTTTCCATTGTAAAATCCCAAATCTCTTTATAAAATTCTTTTGGGGGTATATTATAACTAGAACGCCCCTCTTTAAGAAGTTTTTTTTCAAAAACCATTTGCGTTTCAAATCCAGCATGGTCTGCTCCAGGTAGATGAAGTGTCTTTTTTCCTCGCATTCTCTGAAAACGAATTGCAATGTCTTTTAGGGTTAAGCAAAGAGAATGACCAACATGAAGTCGGCCATTCGCATTTGGTGGTGGCATTATTGTGCAATATGGTTTTTTATGTCTACTTGGTAAATTGTCAGGATTAAAATAACCGCTATCTTCCCACTTTTTATAAATTCTCTGTTCCTCTTTTTTTGGTTGATAAGGGGTGTTAAATTTATTAAGATTGTTCATAGAATTATGATGCACTAATATATTAAAAATCAGAATGGCTCTTTGAACGAGGGGTTAGGGTGTGGCGAGCCCGAGCGAAGCGAGGGCGAAGTAGGGAGAACGAGTGAAAAGAGCTATTCTGATTTTCTTGCTAATGGGTTTTTAAATATTAGTAGTATATATTATGCACCATCTTGCAAGATTTTTCAAGATAGGTTATTATTGTTGTATGAGCCGCGGTAGCTCAGAAGTAGAGCGCTTCTCTGAAAAAGAAGAGGCCGTCGGAGCGTTACCGACTCGCGGCATATTTAGAAAAATAAGTGCGGGAGTAGTTCAGTGGTAGAATGTCTCGTTGCCAACGAGAAGATCGCGGGTTCAAATCCCGTCTCCCGCTCCTTAATGTTAATTTAATTTATTATGTTAAAGTTGCCAAAATATATTGGTCCATCAGCGTTTGGGCTAAAAATGGGAATAATTTTACCTGGTATGGCTATTGTAGATATGGTTTATGAACAGCTCTCCCGTTGTCATAAAGATGGGCTTTTACATAATGGCGACATTGTTTGTATTACAGAATCAGTTGTTGCAAAATCGCAAAATAATTATGTAACAACTAAAGATGTTGCTGAAGAAGTAAAAAAAAAGCTTAATATTTCCTCAGATAAAAAAATAGGTGTAGTTTTTCCTATTGCTAGTCGCAACCGCTTTTCAATGATTTTAAAAGGAATAGCTGAGGCAGTACCCAGTGGCGAGGTAATAGTTCAATTTTCTTTTCCACGAGATGAGGTTGGAAATTTAGTTATTTGTCCTATTTATACAAAAAAATTAGGAAAAGATTTGATTACTTTAGAAGATTTAGGAGAGCAGCGATTCAAACATCCGATTACTGGGGTTGATTATTTGGAATTATATCGCAATATTATACATTCAACTGGAGCAAGAGCGGAAATTATTTTTTCCAATAATCCTCTTAAAGTTATTGAATATAACCCAGACGGAATAATTGCCGCAGATATTCATACTCGCAATGAAACAAAAGGCGCTATTAAACAGATTTTTAATAATTGTATTAGTTTAGACAATCTTTGCACAGAAGGTCAGGCATGGTCAGAGTGGGGTTTGTTGGGAAGTAATATGTCTTCAGGAAATAAATTAAAACTAGCTCCTCGTCAGGGGAGTCAAGTTGTTTATGAATTACAGCAAAAATGCGCTAAACAATTAAAAGTTAAAGTAGAGGTAATAATTTATGGAGACGGCGCTTATCGAGATCCCAGTAGTGGCATTTATGAATTAGCAGATCCTCAAACAACATTTGCTGCAACAAGTGGATTAAAAGGATTTCGCGAAGGATTAAAACTTAAATATTTAATTGATCATTATTATTATAAACATAATAAAAACGCCTCTGAAATTAAACAACTTCTTAAGCAAAATAAACAAAATCGTTTGTCTAAAAATAATATTCAGAAAGAAGGAACAACGCCAAGGCGCAAAGAAGATATTTTAGCTACGATAGCCGATTTAATTAGTGGATCAGCCGATGCTGGAACTCCTGTGGTTTTAATTAAAAGATTTTAGCCTATCCTCTGGCAAGAACTACTCCAATAACTTCCTTCGCGCCAGCTTTTTTTAAAATTTTAGCTGCTTCTTCCATTGTTGATCCGGTTGTATAAACATCGTCAATTAAAATAATTTTTTTATTTTTTATTTTTTCTTGATTTTTCACAATAAATACATTTTTTATATTTTCTTTTCTTTCTTCATCACTTAATTCAGTTTGAGGTCGAGTTTTTTTATTTTTGATTAAAGAGTTAGAAATTAAGGGAATAGTTAAAAATCTTGCTAATTCTTTCGCAATCTCTTCTGAAGGATTAAATCCTCGCCATTTTAATCTTTGAATATGGGATGGGATGGGAATTATAATAAAATTATTTTTATTAGATAAAAATTCTGGTTGCTTTTCTATTAGGGAAAAATGATCTATAATTAAAGAGGCTAATGGTTGAGACAATTCTTTAATAAGGGGATTATATTTAAAATAATAAATTAATTTTTTAATAAAAGTTTTTTGATAAGAAAAAGGAAAGTATAAGCCATCAAGTTTTTTATTTTTACATTGACAACATTTAGGGAGTAATTTTGGTTTTTTACAAAGACAATATTGGTGTTGAGAAATTTCAAAGCAGCCTTTGCAGTCTTCGCAAAGATAAGTTCCTTGTTTTTGGCAGCCGAAACAAATCTTAGGAAAAAAAATATCACACAATAAAGAAATTATTTTTTTAAACATTGCATAATTATAAATATTTGTTATTATTACCATAATATTTTAAAAATATGAATTGGAATCCTTTTTCAAAAATATTTCCTCCTAAAAAATTTTTAGGAATTGACATTGGCAGTTATTCTATTAAAATAGTAGAAATTTCTCACTCTGCAAACAAGAAGAAATTAATAAATTATGGATCTGTTTCATCAACGATATTTAGTGAAAAACCTTTTCGAAATTTTGAAAAGAAAAATATTTTATTTTCTACTCAGGATATTGTTAAAGGAATTAAAAGTATTCTTCTAGAAGCGAAAATAGATACTCGTAAAGCTATTTTCTCTGTTCCAGATTTTTTAACATTTTTTACTAATTTTGAATTACCGTCAATGAAACAAGAGGAGTTGCCAATGGTGATTCAGTATGAAGCAAAACAACACATTCCTTTGCCCTTAAAAGAAGTTACTCTATCTTGGCAAATAATTAAAGGAAAATTTTTAAATGAAAGAGGTTATAATCCTACTGAGCATAAAAAAATAAAAGTTCTTTTAGTTGCTGTTTCTAATGAAATTATTAATCAATATCAAGAAATTGCCAGATTGTCTAATTTAGAATTAGTCTCTTTAGAGGCAGAAGTATTCAGCTTGACAAGACCTTTAGTTATGAAAAATGAAAAAGAAGTAATTGCCCTGGTTGAGGTTGGAGCCAGAAGCACAACCTGTACTCTTATTAATAATGGGATATTAGAAAATTCTTATAGTATTGAGATGTCGTCAGAAGAATTTGATAGGGCAATTGTTGAAAAATTTAATATTAATTTTTTTGAAGCGGAAAAACTTAAAAAAGAACAGGGGTTACTTCAAAAAGAAGGAGAGATTTCTCATTTGTTATTTCCCTTAATTGATGTTATTGTAAATGAAGTTCAAAAAATCTTTTATAATTTTTTTCAAAAAGAAGGAAAGGATATTCAAAAAGTAATATTAGCTGGGGGGGCAGTTTTACTCCCAGGCTTAAAAGAATACTTTCAAGATAAATTAAAAAAAGAAGTGGTTATTTTTCAACCATTTGCTAGCCTTGAATATCCTCCTTTCTTAGAAGAAACATTAAAAGAAATAGGCCCGAGTTATGCCATTGCTGTTGGCGCCGCTCTTCACAAGAAGTAGTTGTGAAAAAAATAGTTGCATAAATTTAAAAGTTTTATTATAATAAGACTATGGAAATAATACAACAAGAAAAATTAGAACAACCGAAAAGTTTAAAAATATTATTTTATTTTCTATTATTTATTTTATTTTTTTCTATAATTGCTTTTTTTGTTTTGAATTTTTTTCTTAGCAGAGGGCAGAGTGAACTTAAAAGATTGGAGGCAGTTTATTTAGAAGAATTATCTTTAGAAAAATTAATAATGGAAAAAGAGGTTTTGGGAGTAAAAAAAAGAATAGATAATTTATCTTTTTTAATTGATCAACAAGTAGAAACTTCAAAATTTTTTCAAGCCTTTGAAGAAATTACCCATCATAATATTTGGTTTTCTAACTTTAATTTAAGCTTAAAAGAAGAAAAAATAGTCACTCTTTCTGGGCATGCAAGAAATTTTCAATCTTTAGAAGAGCAACTTTTTATTATGAAAAACACAGATTGGATTGAAGATTTTACTCTGGGAACAGTGACAATGGCAGAGGGGAGAATGGTTGATTTTAGTTTATCTCTTTTCTTAAGTAATAAAATTTTTTAAAAAATGACAAAATTTAACCTTAAAAATCCTTTTTTTATTATTACTATTATTTGTTTTTTTGTAGTGATAATTATTGGCATATTTTTCTTATTTCCAAATCATAACAAATATGCCTGATGTAGCTTTAAAAAGCCTGTCAGAGGAAATATTAATCTAAAAAATCAACAACTTCAACAAAGAGAGATGTATTTTTTAAATATTAAAGAGGCTAAGCAAGAAATAGAAAAGCATCAAGAAGAGTTAATAAAAATTATTTCTGCTCTTCCCAGCGACGCAGAGGTAAGCTTGCTTACTTTATTTAGATTTCTTGAAATAACTAGCGGCGAAACAGGTTTAATCTTAACAGAAATAGGTCCATTTACTATTTCTCCTGTTCTAGAAAAAGAAATTAAAAAAACTCAATTTAATTTTCAAGTTGTTGGTTCATATTCTTCTCTTTTAGCCTTTCTTAGTCGATTGGAAAAATCTTCAAGAATAATTGTAGTAGAGAGCATTTCTTTTTCTACCCCAGAAAGAGGAATATTATTTACTTTTGATATAGGAATAAAAGTTTATAGTTATTAAAACTTATATGGCAATTTTTTTTCAAACACAAGAAAAACAAAAAAACAAACCAATATTACTATTTATTGCTTTAATTTTATTTTTTTCTTTTCTGGCTTGGTGGTTTTTTTCTCGAAGAGAAATAACTGTTTTAGATGAAGTTCATCAGGGTCTAAATAAAGAAATAAAAATTAATTTTGAGATTTTAGCCATTCCGGAATTTCAAAGACTTGAGCCATACCTAAGAATTGAAGAATTCAAACCAGGAAGAGTAAATCCTTTTATTTCTTTTTAATAATTTAGACCTATGGACTTAATTCAACAATTAGTTGAAAGGGGAATGTTAGAAAAAGAAAAAGCAGTTTCTTTAACTTCTCAAATTAAACAATCCAACAAAAAAGAAGAGGAAATAATTTTAGAATCAGGCCTAATTTCAGAAGTGGCCTTATTTGATGTTAAAAGCGAATTTCTTAAAATACCAACAAGAGATGTTGATATAGAAAAAGTGACTTTATCAGTTTTAGAACTAATTCCCGAAGAAACAGCAAGGCACTATCAAATGGTTCCTTTTTTTAAAAAAAATAATTTTTTAGAAATTGGCATGCCATATCCAGAAGACGTAAAAGCTCAAGAGGCTTTAAAATTTTTAGCTCAACAAAATAAATTTGATTATAAAATTTATATCATTACCCCAACAACTCTTGAGAAGATTTTAAAACAATATAAAACTCTTAAAAAAGAGGTAAAGATGGCTCTAGAAGAACTAGAAGAAGGGTTGTCAAAAGAAGAAATTAAAGTAAGGCCGAGGAGTATTACTGAGTTTGAGATGATGGCGGAAGAGGCGCCAATTACTAAAATTGTTGCTGTTATTTTAAGGCATGCAGTAGATGGATTATCCTCTGACATTCACATTGAGCCAACTAGAAATGAATTAAGAGTTAGGTTTAGACTATTAGGTATTTTATATGCATCTATTCACTTGCCATTAAAAGTGCATTTAGCAGTAGTTGCTCGCATTAAAATTATTTCTAATTTAAAGATTGATGAATCAAGAATACCTCAAGATGGCAGATTTTCTGTTGAAATAGATAAAAGATTTATTGATTTTAGGGTATCTACTTTTCCAACTGTATTAGGAGAAAAGGTGGCGATTAGAGTTTTAAATCCTGAAACCCAAATAAAAGATTTTGAAGAATTGGGATTAGAAGGAAAAAATCTTGAGGTTATTAAACAACAAATTATTAAACCACATGGTTTAATTTTGGCAACTGGACCCACTGGCAGTGGTAAAACAACAACCCTCTATACACTTTTACAATCTCTCAATAAGGAAACAGTTAATATTATGACATTAGAAGACCCAGTAGAGTATTTTATAGAAGGGGTTAATCAGTCACAAATTAGACCAGAGATTGGTTATGATTTTCCAGTTGGTCTTCGCTATACACTTAGACAAGATCCTAATATTCTTATGGTTGGTGAAATTCGAGATGAAGCAACTGCTAGTTTAGTTACTAATGCCGCCCTAACTGGTCATATTGTCCTGTCAACGGTTCATACTAATAATGCCATTGGTGCTATTCCTCGATTAATCGACCTAGGAATTAAACCTTATTTAATTCCACCCTCTCTTAGTTTAATTATTGCCCAAAGATTAGTAAGAAGATTATGCGATAAATGCAAAAAAGAAATAGAGGCTGACTTAAAAACCAAAGAAATTCTTTTAAAGGGAGTTTCTTCTTTGCCAGAAAGGATTAAAAAAGATTTAAAAATTAAAGAACCACTGACTATTTTTGTTTCTCAAGGGTGCTCAAAATGCGAACAAACTGGCTTTTCTTCTCGAATTGGATTATTTGAAATTTTATTAATGACAAAACAACTCTCAGAAATTATTCTTAAAGAACCATCTGAAATAAAAATAAAAGAAGAAGCTGATCGACAAGAAATGATTACTATGTATCAAGATGGTATTGTGAAGATTTTAAATGGTATAACAACCATTGAAGAGGTTTTAAGAGTTGCGGAAGAAGAAGAAGAATAATAATATGCTTAATGATTATCTATTACAATTAAAAGAAATTTTAGAAATAACAATTAAGGAAGGGGCTTCAGATCTTCATCTTTCTGCTAATTATCCTCCAATGCTAAGAGTGGTCGGTCGATTGGTTCCTATATTAAATCAAAAAAAACTTTTTGCTGTAGATACTTGGGGGTTAGCTCAAATTTTGATGACTGAAGAACAAAAAACAAGACTTTTAAAAGAAAGAGAGATTGATTTTTCTTATGAATTTGAAAATCGAGCTCGTTTTAGAGTAAATATTTTTTTTCAAAAAGGAAATATTAGCATTGCCCTTCGTTTAATACCAATTAAAATTAAAACAATTGAAGAGTTAAATTTGCCAAAAACCTTACACAAGTTTACTAAAACAAATCAAGGACTTGTTTTAATTACTGGACCAGCTGGTCATGGTAAATCAACTACCCTTGCTGCTTTAATAGATGAAATTACATTAACAAGAGCTGAGCATATTATTACTATAGAAGATCCGATTGAGTATGTTTTTTCTGGCAGCAGTAGGTGTATAGTTGACCAACGAGAAGTTTATCAAGACACTCAAAGCTTTGCTAGGGCACTAAAAGCAACTTTTCGCCAGGACCCTGATATAATTATGGTTGGTGAGATGAGAGATCCGGAAACTATGGCAACAACACTTACTATTGCCGAGACTGGGCATTTAGTTTTTTCAACTCTTCACACCAATAGCGCCTATCAAACTATTCACCGAATTGTTGATAGCTTTCCTTCAGATCAACAAAATCAAATTCGAATTCAACTAGCCAGCTCTTTGTTTGGTGTGTTTTCTCAACGATTAATTCCAAGGATTAATGGCGGGTTGGTTCCAGCTTATGAAATAATGATTTCTACTCCAGCAGTTAGTAATTTAATCAGAGAAAATAAGATTCATGAGTTGCCCTTGGTTATTGAAACATCATCTGATAAAGGAATGATTTCTTTAAATCAAAATTTAATTAGTTTAATAAAAAGAAATGAAATTTCTTTAGAAAGCGGTCTTAACTATTCGCTGGATCCATCTGGGCTGAAAATGCTCATTGGTTATTAAAATTATGAAATTTAATTATCAAGCAAGAAATGGTTTACACTGATTTGCAAAAACAAAGGCCTTATTATATTTTTTCTTTAAAAGCAAATAAAAAAAAAGAAAGCAATAGATCTAACTATTCACTTAATCCACCTGGGCTGAAAATGCTCATTGGTTATTAATATTATGAAATTTAATTATCAAGCAAGAAATCAAGAAGGAGAAATAAATATTGGTCAAATTGAGGCTTCTTCAGAAGAAACAGCTGTTGCTATTTTACAAAAACAGGGTTTTTATATCACTTCTTTAGAGGCGGAAGAAAAAGAAGAAAAAAGCATTCTTTTTAGAAAAATCAAGTTTTTTGATAGAGTTTCAAGAAAAGATGTTGTTTTATTTTCTCGCCAAATGTCTATAATGTTTCGATCAAAAGTTTCTTTAGTGGAGTCTTTAAGAACCTTTTCTACTCAAACCTCAAACCCCAATTTTCAAGAGAAGGTTTTAAAAATTTCTAAAACAGTAGAGGGTGGAACTCCTTTTTCTCAAGCCCTTTCTTTATATCCTAAAATATTTTCCCATTTTTATATTGCCATGATTAAGGCGGGAGAAGTTTCCGGAAAACTTTCTGAATCTTTAGACTATTTAGCCGAGCATATGGAAAGAGAATATCACTTAACATCTAAAGCAAAGGGAGCTTTAGTCTATCCTAGTTTAATTGTTCTAGTAATATTTGGAGTTTTAGCAGTAATAATTTTTTTAGTTCTTCCCAATCTTATTCCTGTTTTAGAGGGAATTGGTAGACCACTGCCATTGCCAACTAGAATTGTTATTGGGTTTGCTGATTTTATGATTAAATGGACCCCCTTAATGATTATTGTTGCTATATTGATGATTATTGCTCTTATTAAATACAATCAAACTAAACAAGGAAAGAATTTTTTTCATCGTTTTTATCTTAAGGTTCCAATATTGGGCGGAGTTTTAAAAATGATTTATATTAGTCGCTTTGCTGAAAACCTTTCAACTCTTATTTCTGGCGGACTACCGATTACTCGAGCCCTATCAGTTACTGGAGATATTATAGATAATGTTGCCTATAAAGAGATAATTTTTTTAACACAAGATGCGGTAAAAAAGGGAGAAACAATTTCTTCTGTTTTGTCTAATTATCCAGATTTTTTTCAACCAGTTTTTGTTCAGATGGTTTTAGTGGGAGAAAAGACAGGAACGCTAGGAAGTACTCTTTCTAATATGGTATCTTTTTATCAGAAAGAAGTAGAAAGAACTATTGATAGTTCTTTAAGTCTTTTGGAGCCAATTTTAATGATTTTTTTGGGAATAATTGTTGGGGGAATTGTTATTTCTGTTTTGATGCCTCTTTATGAAGGATTGGGAGCTGCTGGATAAAAACACTTGACAATAAAATAATAGTTTTCTATTATTATAAATAATATTAAGAATTAAGGTCGAAAAAAAATAAAAAATAAAAAATAATGTTAAAAAAACTAATCAATAAAGAAAAAGGTTTTACTTTAATTGAACTCTTGGTTGTTATTGCTATTATTGGTATCTTGTCTGGTATTGTTATTGTTGCTGTTGGAGACGCAGTTCAAAGAACTAGAGATGCTCGAAGATTAGCAGATGTTAGGCAGTTAGCGTTTGTTCTTGAAAGAGAAGCTGCTATAAATCCACCTGTCGCTTTACATGGCTGTACAACGGCAAATTCCTCAACAACGCTTTGTGGGCTTACAGCGACTGTTGGCGATGGCGCTACTGATAGAGTGGAAAGATATTTTAGCGCTATCAGAGATCCTCTTAACCCAGCCACGGCTTGCGTTCATAATGCACCTGCAAACTGTGCTTATAGCATTAGCACTGACCCAGCCGTAGCAACAGCTGATATTCGAACTAATGATTATTTAATATGTTTTCGATTAGAAGTAGGTGCTGATGGGTTTGGACCAGGAGCTCACTCAATAAGAACTGGCGCTCGTATTGTAGTAAATAGTTGCCAGTAAATTATATTATCTTGACAAAAAAAATTATAAATGCTTTTCTTAAAGAAAGAAAATAAAGGTCGGAAAAAATAAAAAATAAAAAATAAAAACAATGTTAAGAAAATTAATTAAGAAAGAAAAAGGTTTTACTTTAATTGAACTCTTGGTTGTTATTGCTATTATTGGTATCTTGTCTGGTATTGTTATTGTTGCTGTTGGAGACGCAGTTCAAAGAGCTAGAGATACTCGAAGATTAGCTGATGTTAGGCAGTTAGCGTTTGTTCTTGAAAGAGAAGTTGCTATAGGGAATCTAGTCGCTTTACAGGGTTGTACAGCGGCAAATTCCTCAACCACAGCATGTCATTTAACTACTCCAGTATCATCACCTGAAGTTGGTCGTGTTTTTGCCGCTGTTCAAGATCCTGGTGCCGCAACTGGCGCTGCTCTTTGTGCTACAACCGCTCCAGCTGCAGGAACTCTTTGTAATTATAGTATTAGAAGAGAAACTCTTTCAGAGGGAGCACGGACAAATGATTATCATATTTGTTTTCGTTTAGAAACAAATATAGATGGAGATGGGCCCCTTGTGATTGGAAATAATTCTATCAGAAGTGGAGCTCGATTATTTGGCGCTTGTTTATAAGTGCCTCTTTAATTTTACAAAAATATAAAAAAGCAAGCTTTTCGCTTGCTTTTTTATGTGGTATAATAAATAAATGTTAGAAATGTTTTTACTTATATTAATATTTATTTTTGGTTTGATTGTTGGCAGTTTTTTAAATTGCGTTATTTATCGCCTAGAAGTTGATGAAAGTCCGTTAAGCGGTAGTTCTTATTGTCCTCATTGTCGGCATATTTTAAGATGGTATGATTTAATTCCTGTTTTAAGTTTTATATTTTTAAGAGGTCAATGTCGTTATTGTTCTGAGAAAATTTCTTGGCAATATCCATTGGTTGAAATAACGACAGGATTGTTGTTTATTTTATTATTGAATTACGAATTACGAATTACGAATTACGAATTATTGAATTTTGAAGTTATTCTTAATTTATTGTTCTCAATTCTTATCACCTGTTTTCTAATCATTATCTTCGTCTACGACTTAAAGCATTATATTATTCCTGACAAGGTTATTTATCCAGCAATAGTAGTTGCTTTAAGTTTTAACTTATTGAGGTCCGACCTCCTTGGGAGAACGGACCTCCTTTTATCTGCTCTGGGGGCGGCTGGTTTTTTCCTATTTATTGTTTTAATTTCTCAAGGCAAATGGATGGGAATAGGAGATATAAAATTAGCCTTTTTAATGGGTTTAATTTTGGGTTTTCCTAATATTTTAATTGCTTTATTTTTTGCTTTTTTTACTGGCGCGATAATTGGCGTTGGATTAATTTTATCTAAGAAAAAAACATTAAAATCAGAAGTTCCTTTTGCCCCTTTTTTAATTATTGGAACTTTTTTCGCTTTATTTTGGGGACAAAATTTTTTTGAATGGTATTGGTATTTTTTTCTTTTTCTGTTAAAATAAATTTATGAAAAATAATAGTGGTTTTAGTTTAATTGAATTGCTGGTAGCGGTGGTTATTATTTCTTTAATCTCTACTATAGTTTTAATTAATTATCGTCAGGGGAGAGAGCGTTTTACTCTTCAAAGATCAACTCATGTATTAGCTCAGGATATAAGAATTGCTCAAGAATTAGCAATGAGGGCTGAAGATTTTCAGGGTACTGTTTCTCGAGGGGGTTTTGGGATTCATCTTACAAGCGCTACTTCTTCTTATGTTTTATTTGCTGATTGTGACAGAGATTTGGAATTTGATATTAGTGGCGGGGCGGCGAGTTGCGCTGTAGCAACAACAGCCAATCCATTTCCAGAACAATTAGAATTAAGAAGATTAGAGGGTGGGGTAACAATTCATTCTATATCTCCTAGCTCCCCATCAACCATTGTCTTTATTCCCCCCGATCCGGGGACTAGAATTAGAGCAGGCGGGGTAACCACTACTGCGATTACTATTACTTTAGGTGTGATTGATGATGGTGTGCTTGCAACCTCAACTGTTTCTGTTAATAATGCTGGACTGATTGATATTAGGTAAAATAAATAAAAATTATAAAATTATGTTGGAAAATATTAAAAAAAATAGAAGTAATAAGGGCTTTACTCTATTAGAAACTGTTGTTTCTACTTCTATAATTATGATTGCAGTTATTAGTCTTTTGATTGTTTCTCAAGATACTATTTTAATTATTTTTTTAGCTCGTGATCGTCTTACAGCTGCCTATCTTGCTAAAGAAGGAATGGAAACAATAAGAAATAGAAGGGATCAAAATTTTTTACGAGGAAGGCCATGGAGTGAGGGAATTTCCTCTACAGCAACTACTACATTATTAATTGATGCAGATCGTTTTTATAATTATACTACTGGCACAGCAACAAAGTTTAATAGAAGTCTTAATATTACTTTTATTAATCCTGATATTATAAGAGTAAGGGCTGTGGTAGGGTGGGATGTTCGACCGGGATTTGCTGGTCATACTTTTGTAGTTGAAGAAAATTTATATAATTGGAGATGAAAAAAAATAACAAAAAAAATGGTTTTAGTTTAGTTGAGCTTTTAGTAGCCATTACTGTTTTTTCATTAGTAATGAGTATTGCTGCTGGTCTCTTTGTTCATGTTTTTGAAAGTCAAACTCAGGCATTATCTTATCAAGAGCTTTTTGATCAAACTAGTTTTATAATGGAATATCTTGCTCGAGGAGTGAGAATGGCAAAAAAACAAAGAACGGCTACTGACCCAATGAATCCAGCTTGTATTTCTGTTGGTCGTAATTATGAATTAGTTAGTCAGAGCCATCTAAGGTTTATCAGACGGGATGGAACATTAACTCCCCCCGCCTTTATTTGTTATGAATTTCGTTTAAGTGGAACAAGATTAGAGGTGAGTAGGGATAGAGGATCCTCTTGGAGCGCCTTAACTTCGCCTAGATTAGAAGTAGTGACTTTGAGATTTAGAGTTGTCGGAGATGGCATTGAAACGCCTCCACTTCAACCAATGGTTACGATTGTTTTAGAAGTGCGAGGAAGGGGATATGGGCATGGCAGAAGATCAACAATTCATCTTCAAACTACTATTTCTCAACGAGATTTTGATATTTAAAAATAAAATGAAGAAACATAAAACAAAGGAAAGGGGCGTGGTTTCAATGTATATAACTACGATGATTATGATAGTATCACTAGGTATGATTTTAGGGTTAACAGTTATTTTTGTTGGCTACCTTAGAATTATAAGAGGAATGGGAAATTCAGTAATTGCCTATTATGCCGCTAATACTGGCATAGAGAGAATACTCTTTGAAGACAGAATTTGTCGTTTAAGAACCTCTCCATGCATTTCTCCTTGTACAGAAGATTGTCTCGGTCTTATTTCACCATCTTCTTTTTCGGAAACTCTCACCAATGGGGCTAGGTTTGAAGCAACATTTTCCATCCGTGATAATAGAGAACATTTTGAATCTATTGGCATATTTGATAGGGCAAGACGCGCTATTAGAGTTACTCGTTAATCTTAATTATGTCCAAAAAAGAGATTCAAAAAAGAATAGAAAAACTAAGAAAAGTAATTAATCATCATCGTTACTTATATCATGTCTTGGACAGACAAGAGATTTCTGACTTTGCTCTTGATTTGTTAAAACATGAACTTTATAAATTAGAACAAGAATATCCAGAATTTATTACTTCTGATTCGCCAACTCAACGAGTTGGCGGTCAGCCGTTAAAAGAATTTGAAAAAGTAGAGCATAAAGTTCCAATGCTTTCTATTGAAGATATTTTTATTGAGAAAGAACTTCAGGATTGGGAGGATTATTTAAGGCGGTTAGCCAAAGCGGGGTCTGACCCCGCTGAGCGGGGTCAGACCCCGCTGAGCATTGAATATTTTGTTGAGCCAAAAGTTGATGGCTTAGCTGTTTCTTTAATTTATAAAAATGGACTTTTTTTAAGAGGAGCAACTAGAGGTGATGGTAGAATAGGAGAAGATGTTACTCAAAATTTGAAAACCATTGAAAGTATACCTCTTAAATTAGAAAATTATTCAGCAGAGTTTGAGGTAAGGGGTGAGGTTTATATTGAAAAAAAGGATTTTGAAAAGCTTAATCAAGAACAAATAAAAAGGAACTTAGCTCCTTTTTCTAACCCAAGAAATTTAGCAGCTGGCTCTATTAGACAATTAGACTCTAAATTAACTGCTTCTAGGCCATTAAAATTTTTAGCATATAATATAGTAAACGATTTTAATCAAAAAACGCATAGCCAAGAACATCAGGCTTTACTAAGGTTTGGATTTAAAACTGAAAAAGGTAAAGTTTGTAAAAATTTATCTGAAGTAGTTGATTTTTGGAAAGAGATGATTAATAAAAGAGAAATATTGCCATTTCAAATTGATGGCTTGGTGGTGACAGTAAATAATAATCAGCTTTTTAAAAAATTAGGGGTAGTTGGAAAAAGTCCGCGGGGGATAAGAGCTTTTAAATTTCCCGCGAAGGAAGCAATAACAAAAATTTTAGATATTAAAATTCAAGTTGGTCGTACAGGAGCGCTTACACCAGTTGCTATTTTAGAGCCAGTTGAAATTGGTGGAACAATTATTAAACGGGCAACCTTGCATAATCAAGATGAAATTACTAGAAAAGATATCAGAATTGGCGATACAGTAATTATAGCTAGGGTTGGTGATGTTATTCCGGCTGTAATTCAGGTTTTACCAGAATTAAGAAGCGGAAAAGAAAAGCCATTTTATTTTCCTATCAAATGTCCGATTTGTGAAAAAAAATTAATTAAATCAGGAGGTGATGTTATTTGGCGATGTTCTAATCCTAAATGTTTTGCTAAACAAAAAAGATATTTTAATCATTTTGTTTCTCGGTCAGCTTTTAATATTAAGGGTTTAGGTCCAAAAATTCTTGCTCAATTCATTGATGTTGGATTAGTTTCTGATCCAGCTGATTTATTTGAATTAAAACAGGAAGATTTATTGCCCTTAGAAAGATTTGGAGAAAAATCTGTTCAAAATTTAATAGAAGTGATTCAATCAAAAAAAGAAGTTTCTTTTTCAAAATTTATTTATGCTTTAGGAATTAGGCAGGTTGGCATAGAAACAGCTCAAGATTTAGCAGGGCATTTTAAGACTTTGGAAAATTTAAAAAATGCAAAAATTGAAGAATTAGAAAAAATAAAAGACATTGGCAGACAAACAGCAGAATCAATTTTTAACTGGTTTAGGCAAAAAAGTAATATTGAGTTTTTAGAAAAACTAAGAAAAATTGGAATAAAAATAAAAAACAAAGAAGGTTCGATCTCCTTTATAATGCAAAAATTAAAAGGAAAAACCTTTGTTTTGACTGGCGCTTTAGATTCACTAACTAGAGAAGAAGCAAAAGAAAAAATTCGGAATTTAGGAGGAGAAGTATTTGAATCAATTTCAAAAAAAACAAATTATTTAGTAGCTGGTGAAAATTTTGGCTCTAAATTGCAAAAAGCAAAAGAACTTGGTGTAAAAATCATCAACGAACAAGAGTTTTCAAAAATAATAGAATAAAAAAGCAGAGGTCGGGTCTCCGCTACTTTCTATGATGAATATAATAAGTCATTTTAAAAAACTTGATTGGATTTTGATTGTTATAACTATTTTTTTAATTAGTTTTGGACTTTTATCAATTTATAGTTCTTCTATTAGCCGAGGAGATTTTTCAAATTTTTATAAACAAATTATTTTTTTGGTTATTGGTTTCTTTTTGATGATTATCATTTCTTTTTTTGATTGGCGATTACTTAAAAATGATTCTCATTTAATTTTAATTTTTTATTTTTTAGGTCTTTTAAGCTTAATTGGCTTATTTTTCTTTGCCCCAGAAATTAGAGGAATAAGAGGTTGGTATCGAATAGGAATGATTTCTATTGATCCAGTTCAATTTGTAAAAATTATTTTAATTATTTTATTGGCAAAGTATTTTTCAACTAGGCACATAACAATGTATAATCCTGGACATATTTTTCTTTCTGGTTTCTATATTTTTTTACCTAGTATTTTAATTTTTTTTCAACCAAATTTTGGTCCAGTTTTAATTTTACTTTTAATATGGCTTGGAATATTAATTATATCTGGAATTAAAATACGTCATTTTTTATTTTTATCACTTTGTGGATTTTTAACTATTGCTTTTCTTTGGCATTTTTTACTGTTAGATTATCAAAAAGAAAGAATTATAACATTTATTGCTCCATATTTAGCTGATCCCTTAGGGGCTGGTTGGCAAAGAAATCAAGCAAGAATTGCAATTGGTTCTGGTGGTCTCTTAGGAGAGGGGTTTGGACAAGGATCGCAAACTCAGAATAGATTTTTACCTGAACCTCAAACTGATTTTATTTTTGCTAGTATTGCAGAAGAGTTTGGATTAGTTGGAGTATTAATTTTAATTTTGTTTTTTTTAATTTTATTTTTTCAGATTGTTAAAATTGCGATTTCAAGTCAAGCTAATTTTTCTCGTCTTTTTTCTCTTGGATTTGCAATTTTTCTTTTTGTTCAAATCTTTATTCATATTGGTATGAATCTGGGAATATTACCCATTATAGGAATTTCTTTACCCTTAGTCAGTTATGGTGGCTCAGGTCTCATTGCTACATTTATTGGATTGGGAATTTTACAAAGCATAAAGATTCATTGAAATAAATAATATTAACTCAGTCCAATCTATATCTAGCACTTCTTATAAAGAAAACTTATAAAAAAAAGAATTAGTCAGTTATGGTGGCTCAGGTCTCATTGCTACATTTATTGGATTGGGAATTTTACAAAGCATAAAAGTTTATTAAAAAATTGACATTTTTTTAATATTTGCTATACTACTTATTGACATTTAAAAAAATTTAGTATATAGTAAAATCTCATTTAATTAATTTTTAATTATTTTGATTCTTTCTTTGATTAAAATTTAAAAACATTTTTTCCTTAAAAAATAATTTAAGGAGCTTTTTTGATTAATATAAAATATAATGGCATCCTATATTAAAAATTTTAGCAAAGTAAAAATTAAGCTCTCTCAACCTTCTTTACTTTTAATTCAAAAAGAAAATTGGCGGCTTTTTTGGGAAAGAGATTTAAAAGAGCTTTTTAGTGAAATATCTCCAATTAGAGATTATAGTGGAAAAGAATTGGAGCTTTGGTTTTTAGATTATAAATTAGATGAACCAAAATATAAAACTGATTTAGAAGCAAAAAAAAATAATGACTCTTACGATGCCGCTTTGCGAGTTAGAATTAAGCTTGTTAATCTTAAAACAAAAGAAAGTCGAGAGCAAGAAATTTTTTTTGGTGATTTTCCTATAATGACAGAAAGGGGAACTTTTATTGTTAATGGAGTTGAGAGAGTAGTTATTTCTCAACTTATTCGTTCTTCAGGGGTATTTTTTACAGCTCAGAGAATTGGAAATAAAAATTATTTTGGAGCTAAAATTATTCCCAATCGTGGAGCTTGGTTAGAGTTTGAAACAGACTCATTTGGAACAATTGGGGTTAAGATTGATAAACGAAGGAGAATAATGGCAACAACCTTATTAAAAATTTTAGGATTGAGTCAAGATGAATCTATAAAAGAAACTTTTCAAGATGTAGATAGGGGAGAAATTAAATATATTGAAGAAACTTTAAAAAAAGATACTACCAAAAATCAAGCAGAGGCGTTTGTTGACGTTTACCAAAGATTAAGACCAGGTGATCTTGCTTCAGTTGAAACTGCGAAAGAATTAATTGAAAATATGTTTTTTAATTTTGAAAGATATGACTTGTCTAAGGTCGGTCGATGGAAAACAAATCAACGACTTCCAGAATTATTAAAAACAAAAGGAAAGGAAGAAGAAATTAAAATATCAGACAGAACTCTAAAATTAGATGATGTTATTTGTGTAATTAAAGAGATTATTCGCCTTAATAATAATCCTCAGGCTAAGCCTGATGAAATTGATCATTTGGGCAACAGAAGAGTAAGAACTTTAAATGAATTATTGCAAAATAGATTAAGGGTTGGGCTTATGAGAATGGAAAGAAATATCAAAGATAAAATATCAACCCTAGATCTTTATGCAATTAACCCAGGTCAATTAATTAATCCTAGGCCTTTTATAGCCGTAATTAATGAATTTTTTACTTCCTCTCAAATAAGTCAATTTATGGATAGTGAAAACCCATTATCTGAACTTGAACATAAGCGTCGGTTATCATCTACTGGGCCAGGAGGATTAGCCAGAGAAAGGGCTAGTTTTGAAGTTAGAGATGTTCAACCATCTTATTATGGAAAAATTTGTCCTATCCAAACTCCAGAAGGCCCTAATATTGGACTAGTAAGTCATTTAGCTTCTTTTGCTAGAATTAATAAATATGGATTTTTAGAAACACCCTATTTTAAGGTTGAGAAAGGCAAAGTCACATCTGATGTTCAATATCTTAATTCTTATGAGGAAGAAAAATATAACATTGCTGCTGGAGCACTATCCCTAGACGAAGAAGGAAATATCCTTTCTTCAAAAGTAGAAGCAAGAATTAAGGGAGAACCAGGGGTATCAAATAAAAATCAAATTGATTTTGTTGATGTTTCTCCAAAACAATCTGTTTCTGTCGCCTCTTCTTTAATTCCTTTTTTACAAAACAATGATGCTAGACGAGCACTAATGGGTTCTAATATGCAAAGACAGGCAGTTCCTTTAATAAATCCTGAATCGCCAATAGTTGGAACTGGAGTAGAAAAAATAGTTGCTCAGGATTCAGGACAAATAATTCTTGCTGAAGAAGATGGAGTTGTTGTTGGTGTCGACGCTAATCATATTACAATTAAGAATAAACAGGGAAAAGTAAAAACTTATGAGTTAAAAACCTTTCTTAGAACCAATCAATATACTTGCTTTCATCAAAAACCAATAATTAAAAAAGGAGACAATATTAAAAAAGGAGATGTTTTAACTGATGGGGGAGCAATTTCTAAAGGAGCGCTTGCTTTAGGTCAGAATGTTCTAGTTGCTTTTATGCCTTGGAGGGGAGGTGGTTTTGAAGATTCAATAATTCTTTCTGAGAGACTAATTAAAGATGATGTTTATACTTCAATTCATCTTGAAAGTTTTATTTGTGATGTCAGAGAAACAAAATTAGGGCCAGAAATTACTACCCCTGATATTCCTAATGTTTCAGAGGAAAAATTAAAAGATTTAGATAAAGAAGGAATTATTTGTGTTGGAGCAGAGGTTGGATCAAATGATATTTTAGTTGGAAAAATTTCACCAAAAGGAGAACAGGATTTAACAGCTGAAGAAAGGTTATTGCGAGCTATTTTTGGGGAAAAGGCAAGAGACATAAAAGATACTTCTCTTTTAATGCCACATGGAAAAAGAGGTAGAGTAATAGGGGTTAAAGTTTTTTCTAGAGAAGAGGGACATAAACTGAAACCAGGAGTCATTAAAACAGTTGAGATAGATATTGCTCAAACAAGAAAGATTACTGCTGGTGATAAAATAGCTGGCCGTCATGGTAATAAGGGAGTGGTTTCTATGGTTCTTCCTATAGAAGAAATGCCATTTACAAAAGATGGAATTCCTGTTGATGTAATCTTAAACCCAATGAGCGTTGCCTCTAGAATGAACATTGGTCAAATTTTAGAAACTCATCTTGGATGGGTAGCAAAAAAATTAGAATATATAGCTATTACCTCAGCTTTATCCGGGGCAACAGAAGAAGATATTAAAAAAGAATTAAAAAAAGCTGGCCTTTCTGAGGATGGAAAAACTATTTTATATGATGGAAAAACTGGGGTATCTTTTCCTGAAAAAATTACAATTGGCTATCTTTATATGATGAAATTAAATCATATGGTTGAAGACAAGCTTCATATGAGAAGTATTGGTCCATATTCATTAATTACTCAACAGCCATTAGGTGGAAAGGCGCAATTTGGTGGACAGCGATTTGGAGAAATGGAAGTCTGGGCATTAGAGGGTTATGGAGCAGCTCATACTTTACAAGAAATGTTAACCATAAAATCAGATGATGTTTTAGGTAGAGCAATGACTTATGAAACAATTTTAAAGGGTGAAGAAATCAAAACGCCCAATGTACCTGCTTCATTTAATCTTTTAGTGGCAGAATTGAAATCATTGGGTTTGAGCGTAGAAGTGAAAGAAAAATTATAAAAGTAACAGACCTACAATCAATTAGAATAAAACTATGAAAGTAACAGGCCTACAATCAATTAGAATAAAACTATGAAAGTAACAGACCTACAATCAATTAGAATAAAACTTGCTTCGCCAGAGGATGTTTTGAGTTGGTCTTATGGAGAAGTTACTAAGCCAGAAACTATTAATTATCGAACTCAAAGACCAGAAAAAGATGGGCTTTTTTGTGAAAAAATTTTTGGACCAACAAAAGATTTTGAATGTTATTGTGGTAAATATAAAAGAATTCGCTATAAAGAAATGGTTTGTGATCGGTGCGGAGTTTTGGTAACTAAAGCTCAGGTGCGCCGAGAAAGAATGGGACACATAAAACTAGCTGTGCCATGTGCTCATATTTGGTTTTTAAAAGGATTGCCTTCAAGGATAGGAATGGTTTTAGATATTCCAATGCATTTTTTAGAAAAAGTTATTTATTTTGCTGCTTATTTAATTGTTAGTGTTAATGAAGAAGCTAAAAAAGATATTTTACAAGAAATTGAAAATGAATATAAAAGAGAAGAAAAAAATATTAAAGAAAAAAAAGATAAAAACATTATTGCAGAATTAAAAATTGCTAGAGACAAGGCTAAAGAAGAAGTAATAAATTTAAAACCATTAAAAATTTTATCTGAAAATGAATATCATCATCTTTCTTTAAAATATGGAGAGATTTTTGAAGCTGGAACTGGCGGAGAGGTTTTAAAAGAAGTTTTTCAAAATATTGACCTTAAGAAAGAAATTAATAATTTAGAAAAAGAAAATAAAGAAACAACATCAGGAGACAAAAAGAAATTTTTAACTCGATTAAAATTCTTTCAAGATTTATTAAGAGAAAAAATTAGGCCAGAATGGATGTTTTTATCTGTTTTGCCAGTTTTACCTCCTGATTTACGGCCAATGGTTCAATTAGATGGTGGTCGATTTGCTTCTTCTGATTTAAACGATCTTTATAGAAGAATAATTAATCGAAATAATCGCCTGAAATATCTTTTAGAAATAGGGGCGCCAGAGGTTATTGTTAGAAATGAAAAAAGAATGCTCCAAGAAGCAGTTGATGCTTTAATTGATAATGGAATGAGAAAAGGTGGAAAGGGAATCATGACTGCAGCAACTACTGGTGGAAAAAGAATGCTTAAATCTTTAGCCGATATTCTTAAAGGGAAGCAGGGTCGATTCAGACAAAATCTTTTAGGAAAAAGAGTTGATTACTCTGGAAGATCAGTTATTGTTGTTGGTTCTAATTTAAAATTTAATCAAGCTGGTATTCCTAAAAAAATGGCCTTAGAGCTTTTTAAGCCATTTGTTATTAAAAAAATAATGGAAAAAGAGTTGGCTTATAATGTGAGGGGAGCGTCTAAACTAATTGAGGAAAAGACTAATGAAGTTTGGGAGAGTTTAGAAGAAATAGTGAGCACTAAATTAGTCTTGTTAAATCGAGCGCCAACCCTTCATCGATTAGGTATTCAAGCTTTTTATCCAATCTTAATTGAAGGAGAAGCAATTCAATTTCATCCAATGGTTTGCCGAGCATTTAATGCTGATTTTGATGGAGATCAAATGGCTGTTCATCTTCCTTTATCTATTCTTGCTCAAAAAGAAGCCAAAGAAATTATGCTTTCTGGGGTTAATTTATTAAAACCAGCAACTGGCACTCCCGTTATTTCTTTAGATCAAGATATTGCTTTAGGTTGTTATTTTTTAACTAAAATTAAAGAAGGGGCTAATGGAGAGGGGAAAATTTTTTCTAGCTCCGAAGAAGCTCTTATGGCATATGAATTTAAGAATGTAGACTTAAAAGCAAAAATTAAATGTCGAATTCTTGAAAAGAATTTAGATTTAATTGAAACAAGCGTTGGTCGGATTATTTTTAATCAAGCTCTTCCTAAAAATTATTCTTTTCAAAATTCCATTGCAAAAAAATCAGAATTAGAAAGAATTACTAGGGATATTATTCAAAAACATAGTACCAAAGAATCAGAAGAAACATTAGATAATATAAAAGAATTGGGTTTTAAATATTCTACTTGGTCTGGCGTTTCCTGGGGTATGGATGATTTAATTATTCCGAAAGAAAAATCAGAGATTTTAAAAGAAGCAGAAAAAGAAGTAAAAAAAGTAGAGGAACTTTTTGAAGAGGGCTTTTTAACAAAACAAGAAAAAACAGCTAAAATTATTGAGATTTGGAGTAAGGTAAAATCAAAAATTGAAGAATTAGTACCTAAAATTTTACCTCAAGATGGCTCTGTTTTTCAAATCATTGATGCTGGCGCTAAGGGTTCTTGGAGTCAACCAGTACAAATGGCGGGAATGAAGGGGTTGGTGGTAAATCCAGCTGGACAAATTATTGAATTACCTATTAAAAATTCTTTTAAGCAAGGATTTGATATTTTAGAGTATTTTATTTCTACTCATGGTGGAAGAAAGGGATTGTCTGATACTGCCCTTAGAACTTCTGCTGCTGGTTATCTTACTAGAAGATTAGTTGATGCTTCTCATGAAATAATCATTAGAGAAGAAGATTGTAAAACAGAAAAAGGAATGACTTTTTTAAAAAAGGATAGTGATGAAATTAATCAGAATTTTATTTATAAAATTTTAGGAAGAATAATTTTAGAGGATATTAAAGATATTTGTCATAAGGGAGAAATAATTGATTGGGAAAAAATTGATAAAATCATAATAAATAAAATTGAAAAATTAACAGCTCGGTCGCCTTTAACTTGCGAATCAAGGAATGGCATTTGTCAAAAATGTTATGGTTGGGATTTAGGAAGAAATTCATTAATTAAGATTGGGGAAGCAGTTGGAGTTGTGGCTGCTCAATCAATTGGAGAGCCAGGAACTCAATTAACAATGAGAACCATTCATACTGGTGGAGTTGCTGGTAAGGAAGATATTGCTATGGGATTGCCTAGAGTTCAAGAAATTTTTGAAGCTAGAACCCCTAAAGGAAAAGCTGAGGTTTCAGAAGTTGATGGAAAGGTTTTAGAAGTAACTTCAGATGGAATAATTAAAATTAAACCTATTTTAACCAATGATAATAATAAAAAATCTAAAAAATCTAAAGGATTAGATGATATTATTGAATATAGCTCCTTATCTAAAGTTGCAATTTGGGTTGAGCCTGGTCAAGAAATTAAAAAAGGACAACAGCTTTTTGAGGGTAATTTAGATTTGAAAGATTTTTTTAGATTAGTTGGGATTGAAGATACTCAATCTTATATTATTAAAGAAATTCAAAAAATTTATGTTTCTCAAGGAGCCTTAATTCATGATAAGCATATTGAGGTAATTTGTCGTCAAATGTTTTCTAGAGTAAAAATAAAAGATCCGGGTGATTCTTTGTTTATTCAAGGAGAGGTTGTTGAAAAAATTAAATTTTTACAAGAAAGGATGCGTCTTAAAAAAGAAAAGAAAACACAGCTACCTAAAGCTATTCCTGTTTTATTGGGAATTACTCAAGTTGCTCTTACAACTAATAGTTGGCTATCAGCCGCTTCTTTCCAAGAAACATCACGCGTTTTAATTAAAGCCGCATTATCTGGCAAAGAAGATAAATTGAAGGGCTTAAAGGAAAATGTTATTATAGGAAAAATCATACCAGCGGGAACTGGATATAAGAAATAGCAACTTAGAGACTTGCTTAGAGACTTAGTTTTTAAGCAACTTAGAAGCTAAGTCTCTAAGTAACTGGTTATAATAATGAGAAATGAAGAAAAAAAAGAAAAAAAATCATCATATTGGGCCCTACAAAGCAGGGGTCGGATTTTTTAATCAAATAAATCCAATTAAATTTATTTTGCGAGTATTTAATTGGATTGTTTTACCTGAAAAAATAAAAAAACGAATTTTAGGAATAATTATTTTTATTTTAGTAATTATTATTATTTTAAGTTTTTTTAATTTAGCAGGAGAAGCGGGTGAGGTGTTAATGTGGACTTTAAACACGATAATTGGGAAGGCTGTTTTTGTAATCCCCTTTGTTTTATTTTTAGGAGGAATGGTTTTCTTTCATGTTAAACATGAAAAATTTTTAGGATTATTAATCCTAGCAATTTTTGCTTTAGTTATTGGCACTATTGGTATTTTAGAGTCATTTAAAATAGAGGGAGGGTTTTTAGGAAATTTAATTTCTTTATTATTTTTAGAATTTTTTGGACCACTTGTAACTCAAATTATTTTTTTAGGAATTATTTTGATTGGCTTATTAATTTTTTGGCACTTACTTAATTTAGATATAATTTTTCTAAAAAAGAAAGAACAAGCAGAAAGGTCTTCAGCCTTTGAGGTGTTCAAAAGGGTGATTAAAGAACCTAGATTAAGAATTCAAGAAAATAAAATAAACACTAAAGAGGCCATATCTTTAAAACCGATAATAAAAGAAGCCTTTTCTAGCCCAAAAACAACATTTATTTTTATGGGCAAGGAATATAAGGCACCAACCTTAGATTTATTAGAATCAGAAAGAGGCAGGCCAAGCGCTGGTGATACAACAATAAACTCAGCTATTATTAAAACAACTTTAAAAAACTTTGGATTAGAGGTGGAAATGTCAGAAATTAATATTGGCCCAACAGTTACTCAATATACCCTAAAACCAGCTGAAGGCATTAAACTTTCAAAAATTACTGTTCTTTCGAATAATTTAGCATTAGCCCTAGCAAGTCACTCTATTAGAATTGAAGCTCCAATTCCCGGCAAAGCTTTAGTTGGCATTGAAATACCAAATAAAGAAAGATGCTATGTTCGACTAAAAGAATTAATTTCTAATCCTTATTTTCAAGAAGCTAATTCTAACTTAGTTTTTTCTTTAGGAAAAGATGTCTCTGGAAGTCCTTGTTATGCTGATTTGGCTAAAATGCCTCACCTTTTGGTGGCTGGCGCCACTGGCACAGGAAAAACAATTTTTTTGAACAGCCTTATTTTAAATTTACTTTATAAAAACTCACCAGAATCATTAAGAATGATTATGATTGATCCAAAAAGAGTAGAGTTTTCTGCTTATCACGGCCTTCCCCATCTTTTAACTCCAGTAATTTTTGATGCTCAAAAAACAATTAATGTTTTGAAATGGCTGATTGGTGAAATGGAAAGAAGATTTGATGTTTTATCAGGAAACGGCTCAAGAGACATTACAAGCTATAATGAGAAAATTTTAAAAGAAAAAGAAAAAGAAAATGGACAGCCTCTTGCTTATATTGTTTTAATTATTGATGAATTAGCGGACTTAATGGCTGCTCGCGGACGAGAAATGGAGGCTGGAATTGTAAGATTAGCTCAGATGGCAAGGGCGGTTGGTATTCATTTAGTATTAGCCACTCAACGACCATCAGTTGAAGTAATTACTGGTTTAATTAAAGCCAATATTACTTCTAGAGTTGCTTTTCAAGTTGCCTCTCAAATTGATTCACGAACAATTATAGATGCAGCTGGGGCAGAAAAACTTTTGGGTTTTGGTGATTTTCTTTTTATTTCTCCTCAGACAGCTAAGCCAAAGAGAATTCAAGGAGCTTATGTTACAGAAAAAGAAGTAAAAAAAGTAATAAATTATATTAATACTAAAAATTTTGAAATATTTAATAATCAAACGATAGAAAATGAAATCATTGAAAATCATTTAGCAAGAGATCTTGAAGAAACCTTAAACAAAGAAGAATTTGATGATGAGAGGGATATTTTGTATGAAAAAGCCAAAGAAATTGTTATTGCTTCTAAAAAGGCGTCAGCCTCTCTTTTGCAAAGAAGATTAAGTATTGGTTACGCTCGGGCTGCTCGGTTGATAGATATGTTAGAAGAAAGGGGAATAGTTGGCCCGGGTGAGGGTGCTAAGCCGCGAGATGTTTATTTTTCAGGAGAAATTGATGGGGAAGAAATTCCTCTTACTAGAGACAACCTCTCTACAGAGAGTGAAAATAATGATGGTTGGAAAAAAGTTTAAAAATATAGTATAATAAAAAAATGGTAAAGAAAAAAGAAGATAAAATAGATTTACAAGAAACGGTTGATGAAATTAAAGAAAGGTTTGGCGATGGCGCAATAATGAAATTAAAAGATGTAAGGGCAGTAGATGTTGACGTTATTCCAACTGGCTCAATTTCTCTTGATTTGGCTTTAGGTGTTGGCGGAGTACCAAGAGGAAGGGTAATTGAAGTTTATGGACCAGAGTCATCAGGAAAAACTTCTTTAGCCCTTCATATTTTAGCTGAAGCGCAAAAACAAGGAGGAGTAGGCGCTTTTATTGATGCTGAACATGCCCTAGACCCTGATTATGCTAAAAAAATAGGAGTTAATATTGAAGATTTATTAATTTCTCAACCCGATTCTGGAGAACAGGCTCTTCAAATTGTTGAAGCTTTAGTAAAATCAGGCGAAGTTGATGTTATTGTTGTTGATTCTGTTGCTGCTTTAGTTCCTCAAACTGAAATTGATGGTGAGGTTGGTGAATTTCAAATTGGTCTTCAGGCGCGCTTAATGTCGCAAGTTTTAAGAAAGCTTTCGGGTATTATTTCTAAAACAAAAACAGTGGTTATTTTTTTAAATCAAATTAGAATGAAAATTGGAATAATGTTTGGAAATCCCGAAACAACCTCAGGCGGAATGGCTTTAAAATTTTATGCTTCAGTCCGAATTGAATTAAGGCGATTGGCCCAAATAAAAAAAGGAGATGAAATTATTGGTAATCGAGTTAAAGTAAAAATTGTCAAAAATAAAGTTGCTGCTCCTTTTAAGGTAACTGAGTTTGATATTTATTATAATGAAGGAATTTCTAAACTTTCAGATATTATAAACACCGGAATTAAATCCGGTATTATAAAAAAAAGCGGTAGTTGGTTTCAATATGAAGAGACAAAAATTGGACAGGGAATGGAGGGGGCGAAAACCTTCTTGAAAGAAAACCCAGAAATTACTGAAAAAATTAAAAAACAGATTCTTGATTTTTTAGAGGTCCAACTTTAAAAAAATAAATTTGTTCAAGGTCGGGCCTTGAACAAAGTTTATCTTGGAGGGATTGGGTCTTTGCTTGTATAGGCAAGCAAAGCTAAAAATCGGGCTCTTTTAATGGCTTGAGTTAATTTTCTTTGATGGCTAGAGCAAGTGCCAGTCTTTTTTTTAGGCTTGATTTTTCCTGAAGCAGAAATAAATCTCCACAGAATTTTTGTATTTTTAAAATCAATTTGCTGAATATCTTGTTGGCAAAAATAACAATTCATAATTTTAAATTAAAGAGGAATATTTTTTACGTTAATTTCCTCTTCATCTTCTTCAATAATAGGGATGTCTTCTGATTGAACAACTTTATTTTTTTCTGGAAATTTTTCAGAAAGGTTAGAATTTTTATTTTCAGTTGATCTGGGCCCTAGTTGTAGGCTTTCACCAATAATTTCTGTTCTTGTTTTTTTATTGCCAGCGCTATCTTCCCAGGCCCTTGTTTGGAGCCGTCCCTCAATTAAAACTAAAGAACCCTTTTTTAAATATTGCGAAGCAATATCTGCTAATTTTCCAAAAAGAACAATATTGTGAAACTCTGCTTGTTGTTGTTTTTGACCGGATTTATCAGTGAAAAAACGACTTGTTGCCATTCCAAAATTTACTACTGATTGGCCTGATGGCAAATTTTTTGCCTCAGGATCACGAGTTAATCGGCCAATTAAAATAACTTTATTAAAATTCATAATTTTATAATATTTCTTCTAATTTTTTTTCAATTTCTTCTAATTTAATCTTTTTTTGTAACACACTTTCTTTTCTTTTTACAACTATTGGAACTTTTGTCGGCATAGAGCGTGTCTTTGATTTATTTTTAATAAAAGCAACAATTAAATAGCGAAGAATCTTTGTTTTTGATTCAATTTGTTTTTTAATCTCTTTTAATCTTTCTGGCTCTATTTGAAAGGTTAAATTAGCTAAATAAGCAGTTGCCTTTTTTTTAATAGGGTAACTTAATTGTTTTTTTAATAAAGGAGAATGCTTTTCTAAAATCCCTTGATTTTCTTTAATAAAAGAATTTATTTCTTCTAATAAAGAATTTACTTCTTCTTCAGAAAGATCGGAAGATATTAAATATGTTAATTCGTATAGTTTCATATTTTAAACTCTATTATATCACCATCTTGGACGAGATAATCTCGACCAGTAGTTTTTATATATCCCTTTTCACGAGCCTTTTGCCAGGAACCGGCAACTATTAATTTTTCCCAATTTATTACTTCTGCTTTAATAAATTTTTCTTCAAAATCAGAATGAACTTTTCCACCAGCCTGAGAACACTTAGTTTCCATTTGAGTTGTCCAGGCTCGCACTTCTTTTCCACCAGTAATTGTATAAAAAGTAATTAAATTAAGAATACTATAGCAGTTTAAAACCAATTGGTCAAGCCCCGACTCTACTGCTAGTTCTTTTTTTTCTTGGTTAGAAAGTTCAGAAATTTCTTCCTCTAATTTTAAATTTAAGAAAATCAGCGGAGACCCGACCTCCGCTTTTAACGGAGGTCGGGTCTCCGCTCCCTCCACTCCCTTCGCTCCATTATTAGTATTAAAAAGATAGATAATTGGTTTTTTACTTAAAAGATTTTCTTTTTCTTTTGACTCTAAATCCTTCATTTCAAGTTCTGTTTTAATTATTTCAATTTCATTTTTTGGATCTGCATTTTTATCAAATATTTTAACAACTTGAATTAGAAGATCACACGCTCTAATTTGAGCTAAGAATTGATTCCCCAATCCATCGCCCTTATGAGCATTTTTAACTAAGCCGGCAATATCAACAAATTCAATTATCGTTGGGGTAATTTTTTCCGGTTTAATTATTTCTGCTATTTTTTCTAATCGCTTATCAGGAACAGCAACTATTCCTATATTTGGTTTAATGGTGGTAAAAGGATAATCAGCAATATCAACTTGTTTTTTAGTTAGCGCTTTAAATAAAGTTGACTTACCAACATTTGGCAATCCAATAATACCAATTGGAAAACTCATAAAATTATAGTATAATAAATTTATATGAAAATCAATTATATTATCAATCCAGCTATTTTTAAAGCTTATGATATTAGGGGAATTTATCCTAAAGAGATTAACAAAGATTTGATATTTTTTCTAAATTTGTTATAATAAAAATTATGAAGCAAGTAATTATCAAAAGAAAAATTCTTAATATTCAAAATGAACTAGAATTTCTGAAAAGGTTTTTTATTGAAAAAACAGATTTTAACATTGATGAAAAAAATTGGAAAGAAATTAGACCAACGTTAAAGGAGATTAGAAAAAGAATTTATCAGAAGTCTTATGTTAAAAAATAGAGTTTTTTTAGATTCAAGTATTTTAATTGCCGCCCTTCTTTCTTCTAGTGGCGGTTCTTTTTATATTTTAACTCAACTTAGAAATAAGTTTTATTTTCAAATAAACAAATATGTTTTAGAAGAAATTATAGAAGTATTGACAAAGAAATTTTCATCCAGAGAAGAACTTAAAAGTGGTTTATTTTTCTTATTAGGATTAGCGAGGGTAAAAGTATTATCTAATCCAACAAAATTTTCATTGAAGTTATTAGATAGAATTATTAATCAAAAAGATGCGCCAATTTTAGCTTCTGCTTTACAAAATAGTGATTATTTTCTTACATTAGATAATGATTTTTTAAATGAAAAGATTCGAAATTTTACAAAACAGAATAATCTTTTAATATTTACACCGAAACAATTTATAGAATTTTTTTCAGAATAGTATTTATACAATTAAATTTATATGAAAATCAACCCTATTATTTTTAAGGCTTATGATATTCGAGGAATTTATCCTCAAGAAATAAATAAACAATCTGCTTATCTTATTGGGAGAGCTTATATTAAATTTTTAAAAAAGAAAAACCCTCAGATTGTAATTGGTCAAGATAATCGTTTTTCTTCATCAATTTTATTTAAAAAATTAGCCAAAGGAATGATTGATTCTGGAGCTAATGTAATTGATATTGGCTTATCTACTACCCCAATGCTCTATTTTGCTGTTGCTTGTTATGGATTTGACGGTGGAATACAAATTACTGCTAGTCATAATCCTTCAGAATACAATGGCTTTAAAGTGGTAAGAAAAAAAGCAATTCCTATTAGCTCAGTCACTGGCTTAAAAAAAATCCAAAAATTAACAGAATCGGATTTTGTTAATTTAAAATTAAAAGGAAAAATTATTAAAAAAGATGTTCTTCAAGACTACATAGCATTTAATCTTAAAATGGTTGAAATTAAAAAAATAAAACCTTTAAAAATAATAATAGACACTGCCAATGCTGTGCCGGGTATTATTGTTTCTGAAATTCTTAAAAAAATTCCAGGAAAAACTTATCATCTTTTTAAAAAATTAGATGGAAACTTTCCTAACCACCACCCTGATCCATCAACAAAAGAAAACTTAAAAATTCTTCAAAAAGAGGTTTTAAAGAAAAAAGCTGACTTGGGAGTTGCTTTTGATGGTGATGGTGATAGGGTAGTTTTTATTGATGAAAAAGGAGGGATTATTTCTGGGGACTTAATTTGTGCCTTAATGTCTAAATTTTTATTAAAAGAAAATCCTGGTCAAAAAATTTTACACGATCTTCGCTGTAGTAAAATAGTCTCGGAAACAATTAGCCTTTTTGACGGAAAGCCAGTTTTAAGCAGGGTGGGACATTCTTTTGTCAAAGAAAAAATGAGAAAAGAAAATATTCTTTTTGGCGGTGAACTTTCTGGCCATTTTTATTATAAAAACCATTATTTCACTGAAGCGCCTATTTTCGTTTTATTAAAAATTCTTCAGATTTTATCTGAGACTCAAAAAAGTTTTTCTAAATTAATTAAACCATTTAAGAAATATTTTTATTCTGGCGAAATGAATTTCAAAGTTGAAAACAAAGAAAAGAAAATTAAAGAATTAAAAAGTCATTATCAAAGCGGAAAATTATTAGAAATTGATGGCTTAAGAGTTGATTTTAACGATTGGTGGTTTTTAGTTCGTCCTTCTAATACTGAACCGGTTTTAAGATTAATTATAGAAGCGAAATCAAAAAAATTATTAGAACAAAAAATAAAGGAGCTAAGCTCCTTTATGTGAGGCCCATTTTTTGGCGGACATCTTGGATAGTTGATTGGGCAATAATTTGAGCTCGTTTTGCTCCCTGATTTAAAATTTCTCTAATATAAACCTCTCTACCAAGAAACTCTTTTCTTTTTTTTCGAAATGGTTCTAATTTTAGAATTAAAAGCTCAGCCAACTCTTTTTTGAAATCACTATAATTTTTATCTTTATAGATTTTTTCTAATTCCTTAATTGTTTGATTAGAAAATAAAGAATAAATAGTTAAAAGATTAGAAATGCCTGGTTTATTTTTAAGGTCATATTTTATTATTTTTTCTGTATCAGTGACTGCTTTTATAATTTTTTGTTTTATTATCTCTGGTTCATCAAAAAGACCAAGATAACTTTCAATAGGGTCGCTTTTTGACATCTTTTTTTGCGGTTCAATCAGACTCATTATTTTTGCGCCTAATTTTGGCAATTTAACTTCAGGGATTTTAAAAGTTTCGCCAAATCTTTGATTAAATTTTTTCGCAATTGTTCTTGTTAACTCAACATGTTGTTTTTGATCTTTGCCAACTGGCACAATATCAGTTTGATAAAGAAGAATATCAGCGGCCATTAAAATTGGATAATTTAAAAGCCCAGCGCTTATATTTTGTTTAATTTTTTTCGCCTTTTCTTTATATTGAGTCATTCTGAGTAGATCACCAATAGGGGTAACAGTGTTTAGTAACCAAGTTAATTCAGTATGTTCTTTTACTTCCGATTGAACAAAGATGATCGATTTTTCTGGATCAACTCCAGCGGCCAAATAAATAATTGCTCTTTCTAAAATTATATCTTGAAGCTCTTTGTGATTATAGGGAGTGGTTAGGGCGTGCAAATCAACAATACAAAAAAGGCATTCATTTTTTTCTTGAAGCTCAATCCATTGTTTTATTGCTCCTAAATAATTTCCAATATGGAGAGCACCTAAGTTGCCTGTTGGTTGAATCCCGCTAAATATTTTCATAAAATTATTTTACCATAATTTAAATTAAAGTAAAAGTTTTTACTGAAAAACCCTTTATTTAATTAAATCTCTTGAGAGAAAAATTTAGATATTTACTAAGTTTCCACTTAGATATTTTTCGTAACTAACTAAATCCAAAAGCCCATGTCCTGAAAGGTTAAAAAGAATTGTTTTTTCTAATCCTTCCTCTTTACATCTTAAAGCTTCATCAATTGTTGCTTTTACAGCGTAAGAAGATTCAGGGGCAGGAATAATTCCTTCGGAGTGGGCAAAATCAACAGCTGCCTTAAAGACTGAAACCTGGGGATAGGCTCTCTTTTCTATGATTCCCTCATGGCAGAGCAAGGAAATAAGTGGTGCCATACCATGATATCTAAGCCCGCCAGCATGAATGGGGTTAGGAATAAATTTATGACCTAGGGTATGCATTTTTAACAAAGGGGTCATCTCGGCTGTATCTCCAAAATCGTATTTATATTCACCTTTGGTTATTGATGGGCAGGCAGTTGATTCAACAGCAATTGTTCTTAAATCCTTTTTAATACCCTTTAACTTATCGCCTATAAAAGGAAAACTTAGTCCGGCAAGATTACTTCCTCCGCCAACGCAACCAATAACAATGTCAGGATAATCATCAACCAATTGCAATTGTTTTTTTGCTTCTAATCCAATAATGGTTTGATGCAAAAGGACATGGTTTAACACGCTTCCTAAGGAATATTTAGTGCTATCATGTGTTAATGTATATTCAATTGCTTCACTAATAGCAATACCTAAACTACCAGCGCTGTTTGGTTGCTCTTTTAAAATTTTTCTTCCAAATTCAGTATTTGAACTTGGGCTGGAAAAGACTTTTGTTCCAAAAATTTGCATCAATGTTCTTCTGTGAGGCTTCTGCTCATAAGAACATCTAACCATATAGACTGTGCATTCTAATTCAAAAAAATTACAAGCCATAGAAATGGCACTGCCCCATTGTCCTGCCCCTGTCTCGGTTGTCAATCTTTTCACCCCTTCTTTTTTATTGTAATAAGCTTGAACTAAAGCAGTATTTAGCTTATGACTTCCAACCGGATTTATGCCTTCATATTTGTAATAAATTTTAGCAGGCGTTTTCAGAAATTTTTCTAATTTCTTTGCTCTAAAAAGTGGAGTGGGACGATAAAGTTTATAGATTTCTCTTACTTCTTCTGGAATTTCAATTTCAGGTTCCATGCTTACCTCTTGTTTAATCAATTCCATTGGGAAAATTCTGGCTAAATCTTCAGGGCCAATCGGTTTTTCAGTTTTTGGATTTAAGGATGGTTCTAAGGGCTTTGGCAAATCTGGCAGGATATTATAGAAGTGTGTTGGTAAATCTTTTTCTGATAATAAAATTTTAGTTTCCATAATTTTTAAGTTAGAAATTTTAAAGGAATATTGCAACTAAGGGGTCTTTTAGGAATAATATGTCGTGTAGTTTTCACTGGAAACTTATTGCCAGATTTTGCACGGAATAATACAATTGCTTTTGATACCTTTATATTTTTTCGTCGCGGCAATACCCTGATTTTCGGATCAGTATAATTTACTAGATGGGCTGGAATTTTCTTAAGCTTTAAAAGCCGAACTACCTGTACTCGATGATGTCCATCTAGAATTGTCAAAGAATTCTTTTCCACAATCACTGGATTCTTTATCTTCCCATCGATTAAAATTCTTCTTTTTAATTTTTCTAAATGTTTTTGATTAATTTCTTCGTGCGATTTTAGCTTCTTTACCTCAATTAATAAAATTTTCATATTGCAATAAAATTTCTAATATAAACTTCGATTCGTTAGTCGACCTTTGGTTTCTAGCGAAATTAAAAATCCTCTCTGACAAAGTCTAGAGAGGATGAATTTTTCTAAATTATAGTATTTTATCAGCTCAAAACCAGACCTTGTCGAAATAAAGACAAAGTCCACCACCAAGTATTATTTAAGTAATTTTTCTGAAATTTCATAATTAATTAATAATTATCATAATCAAAATTCTTTGTCAAGCCCTGTTATTCATAATTCATTTTTTTCTTGAAGTTCAATCCATTGTTTTATTGCTCCTAAATAATTTCCAATATGGAGAGCACCTAAGTTGCCTGTTGGTTGAATCCCGCTAAATATTTTCATAAATTTATACCTCTATGATAACTGGCAAAACCATTGGTCGACGTTTAGTTTTAGTATACAGAAACTGCCCAACTTTGTCACGAATTTCATTTTTAATATAAATTAAATTTATTGTTGACCCAGTGGCATGATTTATAATATCAATTACTTTTTTTCTAGTATTTTTTAAAAGCTCTTTTGATTCTTTTAAATAAACAAACCCCCTTGAGATTATATCAGGAGAGCCTTTGACTTTGCCAGTTTGTCGATCTATTACAGCAATAATGACAAACATTCCATCTCGAGAAAGGACATTACGATCTCTTAAAACCACTTCTCCAATATCGCCAACGCCCAAGCCATCAACCATAACATAATTAGAGGGGGCAGTTTCTTTTTCAATAAAAATTTTGTTTTGACTTAAATTAATTATTTGACCATTCTCAGCAATAAGGCTATTTTTTTCTAGCAAGCCTGCTTGATGGGCTAATTCAACATGAGAAACTAACATTGAATATTGGCCATGAATAGGAATAAAAAACCTTGGCTTTATCATCTCTATCATTTTTTTTAACTCATCTTGTCTTGCGTGTCCACCAGCATGAATATCCATCATTTTATAATGAAAAACCTTAGTGCCCTGTCTTAAAATATCATCTTTTAATGTTTGAACAGTTCTTTCGTTGCCTGGAATAATTGAAGAAGAAAAGATAACTGTATCTTCTTTTTTAAAACCAATAAAGCGATGTTCGCGATTAGCAATTCTCATTAAGACTGCTTGGCCCTCACCTTGAGCGCCAGTACACAAAATAGTTATTTTTGAATCATTATAATCATTAACATTTTTTGCGCTAATTATTGTTTCTTTTTTTGTTTTAATATAGCCCAACATTTTTGATATTTCGACATTTGTTTTCATTGAATATCCCTCAATAATCACTTTTCGTCCATACTTTTCAGACAACAAGATAATCTGTTGAATTCTATTAATAAGAGAAGAAAAGGTGGCGGCAATAATTCTGCCAGATGTATTTTTAATAATTTCTTCTAAGTTTTCAGAAATTTCTTTTTCAGAAAAGGAATGGCCTTTTTCTTCGGCGCTAGTTGAGTCAGACATTAAAAGCAAGACCCCCTTTTTAGAAAATTCTTTAAGTTTTTCAAAATTAGTTGAAGGTTCGTTTAAGGGATGATTGTCAAACTTAAAATCAGAGCTATGTAAGATATTGCCGACTGGTGTTTCAATAAATAGCCCAAGATTATCTGGAATAGTGTGGGTTTGTCTAAAAAATTCAACATTAAATGGTCCTAACTTTATTTTAGACCCGTCTTTTACTTGTTCAATTTTTAATTTTGGAAGAGAGGGGAAGTCCTCTTGTCTTTTTATAATTATTTCTCTAGTTAGTGGGCCAGTATACATTATTGGATTGCCAATCTGTTCGATTAAATAGGGGATAGCGCCAATGTGATCATAATGTCCGTGAGTAAAAATAATACCCAATATATTTTTCTCTTTTCCTTTTAAGTAAGAGATGTTTGGAATGGTAAAATCTATTCCTGGCATGTCTTCTTCTGGAAAGCCAAAGCCCATATCAATAATTAAAATCGCCCCATTGTACTCAAGGAGCATCATATTTCGACCAACTTCACCTAATCCACCGAGGGGAATAATTTTAAGATTTTGTTGCATAGTAATTTTTAAAAACGAAAAGCGTAAAGTGAAAAGCGTAAAACTACAGCGTAAAATTTGAAATCCCAAAAAAGAATCTTGAATCTTGAATTTAGAATCTTGAATAAGAATTTAGAATAAATGAATCTTGAATTCTATATTCAAAATATTCAATATTCCCATTCTAAATTCTAGATTCTATGTTCTATATTCTAAAAATAATAGTGCGGACGGTGGGAATTGAACCCACAAGCTTTCGTAAGCATAGCGATCTGAACGCTACGTGTTTTCCATTTTCACCACGCCCGCTCAATCTCTCGAATATATTGTTTTAATTCTTTTGAGAATTCTGGGCGTTGAAGAGCAAAATCAATAACTGCTTTTAAATATTCTAATTTATTACCAGTATCATAATATTTGCCATTTTGAATTTTACAGGCATAAACTGGAAATCCAGTTGCAATTAATTTATTAATTGCGTCGACTAACCAAATTTCTTTATTTTTCCCAGGCTTTAATTTTTTAATAATGTCAAAAATTTCCGGAGGCAGAATATAGGCCCCGTGAGTGGCTAAATTTGATGGTGCTTCACTTGGTAATGGCTTTTCAACAATTTTTTTAATTTTAAAAATATTTTTCTCAACCAACTCTACGTCAGCAATACCATAACGAGAAAGTTGATTTTTATCTTTAATTTCAACAGCAGAAATGATTGCGCCTTTATATTTTTTATAAGCTTCAAGCATTTGAGTTAATCTTGGTGGTTGAGCAATGATAAATTCATCTCCCCAGAGAACGGCAAATGATTCATTTCCTATAACTGGCTGAGCATTTAGAATTGGTACTGCATTTCCATAATGTTTTCCTTTTTGTCTAATATAAATAAAATTAGCTAGTTGGGCAATTGTTTTAATTTCATTTAGCTGATCTTTTTTGCCTTGACTTTCTAGATGTTTTTCAAGTTCAAAAGATTTATCAAAATGGTCTTCAATAGCTCTTTTTTGCCAGCCAGTAATAATAATAATATCTTTGATTTCAGCCGCAACTACCTCTTCAACAACATATTGAATAACTGGTTTATCAACTACTGGCAACATCTCTTTTGGCATTGCCTTGGTAGCTGGTAAAAATCGAGTGCCCCAGCCAGCTGCTGGAATAATTACTTTTTTAATTTGGGTCATATTAATTTTTGATTTTTAATTACCTCCAAACTCTTCTTGTTTTAATATACCAATTTTCAATATTAGTGAATCTTTTTGCTGGAACAACAATAATTCCATCAGTCACCCCCTTTATCTCATTAGAAGTGAAATAAAAAAGCAATGGATTAAACAAAAATAGAGCTGGATTTTCTTCTAGTAAAATATTTTGAAATTTTTCTAATAATTTATTTTGTTCTTCCTTATCTAAAGATTGACGAATTTGCTCTAATAATGCATCTGCCTCTTTGTTTTCAAACGAAGTTAAGTTTAATCCTGGACTTCTTCTTTGGTTAGAATGCCAAAATGGAAATGGATCAGGAATTGCTCTAAGGGCCTGTCCAAATAAAAGTATTTCATAATTTCTTTTCGGAATAATTTCTTGCGTTAAAGTTAAAACATCAAAGATCTTTATTTCGAGATCAACTCCTAAATCAAGCCATTTTTCTTTTAAGTATTCAGCAGTTTTAATTAATAATGGCTGATTGGCGGTAGTTAGTGAAAACTGTAAAGGGAGAGTCTCTGCTTTTGGTTGGTGACAGAGTTCATTTAATTTTGCTCGAGTTCTTGCTCCAACTCTACCTGTGCCTCTTCTTAAATTATCAGGAGTTAAAATTTCTTCTTTATGTTTTTCTTGAAATCTAATTACGGCCATTCTTGTATTGTCGCCAAAATATCCAGAAATCACCCCTCCTGGATAAATTTCTGGAAAATTAGCTAAGCATCTTTGAAGTTCTTTTACGTTATCACCCCTATCTCCTGGACGGAGGTCTCTTCTAAATTGAAAAGCTGGTTGATGATGGATAGTTTTTTGTCTAATACCATCTTTTTTTTCTACAAAACCTTCTTGAATTAATAAATTTATCGCTTTTTCAAAATTAAATTCTTGAATATTTTTAGGCGCAGCAAAACCAAAAATTTCTGGCAAAACAGGAGAGATAACAACTTCTGCTTTATTGGGCATTATACTATTAATAATTTCCTGTCTATTTGTTCCATAATCTAATGCCTTTCTAATTTCTTTTCTTTCTAATATTTTTGACTCCTCTTGATTAAAAAATAGAGCAAAGTATCTTGGAATAAGAAAATGGTATATTAAAAATTCTCTATCTTCTAAACTATTTTTTAAATTTTCTTTTTCATTAATAAGTGAAATGGATAAGCCGGTAATTTGATTATTTTTAGCTGCTTTGACTAATTCTGTTTCATTTTCAAAAAAACGAAAAATTACTTGAGAAATATAAGGAGGTGATCCGTGATATTTTGGGTTAATAATTAAAGATAAAGAATCAAGTTCATTTTGTCTGTTTTGTTGAAAGTTCTTAACTTTATATAAACCAGAACCAATTGGCTGCAAGTTATAATCCATTCGTTTCCAACTTTCCTTTGGAATGATTGACCAGATATGTTTTGGAATTATTCCAACGGTTGTATTTTCTATAAAAACAGGAGATGGATTTTTTAATTCAAAACGGACTTTTAATTCAGAAATTTTTTCTACTTCTATATTTAACCACTTTGCTCTAAGTGGGCTTAAAGATAGGGGATTTTGAATTGCTTCAATTGTAAAAATAATATCATCAGCAGTTAGTGGCACTCCATCTGACCAAAATAAATTTTCCCTTAAATAAAACTCAAAAACCTTACCTTCTTCAAGAATACTATAATCTTTTGCTAAATCAAGAATAATTTGATTATTTTTATCATATTTCATTAATCCAGAAAAGATAAGCTTTGTTAAATCTTGATCAATATCAGAGTTGATTGCATAGATTGGATTAATAAAAGAAGGAAAACCCACTACACCCTCGATATGAACGCCACCCTTTGCCGGGACAACTTTTGTATTTTGAAAATAAAAATTAAAAATAAAAAAACTTAGACTACTAATTCCTAAAAATAAAAAAATAAAAAAAAGTTTTTTTTCTTTTTGGTTTAATATAGAAAGAAAATGGTTTAAACCCCTTAAAGTTAAAAGTCGCGCTAAAGCGTTATTCATATATAAGAGTTAAATTCTTATCTAAAGACAAGATTAAGAAGGGTTAAAATTATAAATAAAGCTCCTAAAATAATAGTTATTATGTAGATTTTTTGTTGAACACCGCGTCGGGTAGAGTAAGTTCCGCCGCTATCACCACCAAAAGCAGATCCCAAAGCAGTTCCTCCTTGTTGTAAAAGAATAAAAATTATTAAAAGGACAGAAACAATAATTTGAGAAATGAGTAAAATTTGATTCATTATGTTTTTTTATAAACTCCTAAAAAAATATTAGTTAACCAAAAAATAATTGCTATCCAAAAAAGAGGAATAATGCCTATTATTATTAGTTCTGGAAAAAGAATGTCAACTATCCAGACAATAATCATGTTGACCACTAAACCAAAAAGTCCAAGGGTCAATATTCTTAGTGGAAGAGTAATTGTGTTTAAAATTGGTTTAAGAAAAAAATTAATTAAACCCAAAATAGAGCCAATTAAAACCATAACTTGCCACCAATCGGTAAACTGAATTCCAAAAATACCTGATATGCCAGGAATTATATTTATTTCAATTCCAGCAATAAACTTAACCGCAATCCATAAACTAATAATACCAGCAATAATATGTAAAATCAACCGATTCATATATTATATTTTTTATTATATCAAGAAGGATATTAGAAGTCAAGGCACTGCTATAGTTGACAAAATTTTAATAATTATTAAAATAAGAAATAGAAATAAAAAGGTCGTTATTAAATTAATAATTAAAAATAAAAAACTATGAAAATTAAACCATTAGGAAATAATCTTCTTATTGAGCCGATTAAAGGAGAAGAGAAAACAAAAGCAGGAATTTTACTTCCTGAAACGGCTGAAAAAGAGCGGCCAGAACAAGGAACAGTTATTGCTTGTGGCCCAGGCAGAAAAGATAAAAAGGGGAAAATTATTCCTCTTGAAATAAAGCCAGGAGATAAGGTTTTATTTACTAAATATGGACCAAATGAAATAAAAGTCGAAAATAAAGAATATCTTATCGCGAAAGAGGAAGATATACTCGCAATTTTAGAATAAAATTATGGCAAAACAAATTAAATATAACGAAATAGCTCGACAAAAATTAAAAGTCGGAGTTGATAAATTAGCAAATGCAGTTAAAATTACATTGGGCCCTAAAGGTCGCAATGTTATTTTAGATAAGGGTTTTGGAGCGCCGACAATTACTAATGATGGCGTCACTATTGCCAAAGAGATTGAATTGGTAGATAAAATAGAAAATTTAGGAGCAGAAATTATAAAAGAAGTAGCTGAAAAAACCAATGAGGCGGCTGGCGATGGAACCACTACAGCAACGATTTTGGCTCAGGCAATAATTTCAGAGGGCTTAAAAAATGTGACTGCTGGAACAAATCCTTTAGCAATAAAGAGGGGAATTGAAAAAGGGGTAAAAATTATTGTTGCTGAATTAAAAAAAGTGTCTAAACAAATTTCAAGCAAAGAAGAAATTGAACAAGTGGCAACAATTTCAGCTGAAAGTAAAGAGATTGGCTCTCTTATTGCTGGGGCAATGGAAGAAGTTGGAAAAGACGGCGTAATTACAATTGAAGAGTCCAAAACATTTGGCTTAGAAAAAGAAGTTGTTAAAGGACTTCAATTTGATAGGGGATATATTTCTCCATATATGATTACTGATACTGAAAAAATGTCAGCTGAATTTGAAAGTCCTTATATTTTAATTACTGACAAGAAAATTTCTTCTTTACAAGAAATTGTGCCGATCTTAGAAAAAGTGGTTCAGACAGGAAAAAAAGAATTAGTTATTATTGCTGATGAACTTGAAGGCGATGCCTTAGCAACTGTGGTAATTAATAAATTAAGAGGAATATTCAATGTTTTAGCAATAAAGGCGCCAGGTTTTGGCGACAGAAGAAAAGAGATGTTAGAAGATATTGCTATTGTTACTGGTGGTAAAGTTATTTCTGAAGAGATTGGTTTAAAATTAGATAAAATTGAAATGCAATTTTTAGGACAGGCGCGCAAAGTAATTTCTGTTAAAGAGAACACCACTATTGTTGAAGGAAAAGGAAAAAAAGAAAACATTGAAGCGAGGATTAAGCAGATTAAAAATGAGATTAAGATTTCTACTTCTGATTTTGATAAGGAAAAATTACAAGAGCGATTGGCAAAATTGGCTGGTGGGGTGGCAGTTCTTAAGGTTGGCGCGGCAACTGAGGTAGAGCAAAAAGCGAAACAGCATAAAATAGAAGATGCTCTTTCTGCCACTCGAGCCGCGGTTGAAGAGGGGGTTGTTGCTGGCGGCGGCGTCGCTTTATTAAGAACTATTGATTCCTTAAATAAGATTGAAGTAGATGATAAAGAGGAAAAAATTGGAATTGAGATTTTGAAAAAAGCGATTGAGGCGCCAATTCGTCAGATTGCTCAAAATGCTGGAAAAGATGGTTCAGTGATTGCCGCTGAGGTTTTAAAGCTAAAAGATAATTTTGGCTATAATGCTTCTACTGATACTTATGAGGATTTAATGAAGGCGGGTGTGGTTGACCCAACCAAAGTTGTTAGATATGCATTAGAAAATGCCGCTTCAGCCGCTAGTATGTTTTTAACTACTGAATGTGTGGTTGCTGAATTGCCAGAGAAAAAAGAAAAGGGTAATATACCGCCAATGATGCCAGGCGGTATGGGAGGGTATTAATGACCTGTCTAACTTGTAAAATTAAATTATCAAATGATTTGCCCAACTTGTAAAATTAAATTATCAAAAGTGATTCTTCATAATGTTGAGATAGATTATTGTGAAAAGTGTCTTGGAATTTGGTTTGATAAAGATGAGTTGCGATTAGTAAAAGATAAAAAAGATGAAAAGATAAATTGGTTAGATATTGATTTGTGGCAGGATCCAGCTAAGTTTAAAATATCCTGTTGTCAAAAACTTTGTCCGAGTTGTCGCTTGCCATTATATGAGGTTGAATATGGTGATTCTGAGATAAGAATTGATGTTTGTAATTTATGTCAGGGCGTTTGGTTAGACAGGGGAGAGTTTAAAAAGATTATTAATTATTTAAAGAATAGAGTTGATTATGAAATTTTAAATAATTATGCTAAAAATTTGACTAAAGAATTTTGGGAAGTTTTTACTGGACCAGAGACTCTAAAAGAAGAGGCTTCAGATTTTTTAACAGTTTTGAAATTGTTAAATTATAAATTTGTTACTCAACATCCGACTATAACAAGTATTATCTCTGGTTTACCCAAATAAAAAAGCGACCGCGGGGCCAGGCCCCGCGGTCGCTTTAGGAGGGGTCGCATAGAGGCCGAGTGCGCGCGCTTGGAAAGCGCGTATCCGGAAACGGATCGTGGGTTCGAATCCCACCCCTTCCGCCAGATAAGAACGATTTATTTGCTATTAAGAGGGTGTTTTGTTAAAAAGTTAAGCGTCCAAGTTATAGCTAAAATCGCTAAAGCGTTGGGCGTTAATATTGAAGATTTATTGAAATAAATATGACTTCTAAAATGCCACAAAATGCAAAAAGAGTTTTTAAGGGGAGAATTTTTGAGGTTTGGCAATGGGAACAAAAAATGTTTGACGGGAGTGTAGAAGTTTTTGAAAAACTCAAAAGGCCAAACACAGCACAGGTTATACCGGTCGTAGGAGATAAAATCCTAATTCAAATTGAAGAACAACCACAGAGAAAACAATCATTTCCCTCAATTCCTGGTGGACGGTTTGATGAAGGTGAAGAACCGTTACAAGCTGCTAAACGAGAACTATTGGAAGAAACTGGTTACGTTTCAAGTGATTGGATTTTATGGAAAGAAGTTGATCCGCTATTCAAAATAGAGTGGACTGTATACACGTTTATCGCTCGAAATTGTATTTTTGAAAAAGAAGCGGAAACTGATGCGGGAGAAAAAATAGAAACAAGATTGGTCAGGTTTGAAGAATTTATGAAAATTGCAACCGAAGACCCGTCATTTTATAGTCCTGAAATTGTGCCCGATTTGCTTCGGTTGCAATTTAATCCTGAAAAGAAAGAAGAATTTCGAAAATTGCTTTTCGAAGAAAAATAACAAATAATGAACATATCTATGAAAACCATTTTAGTTGACGCAGTAGATGGCTTTGTAATTGAAACCACAAACGGCTTTCAAATTTTTGAGAAAATGCGCGATTTACTCGAAACCTTTCCAAATCGAAAAATTATTCTGACGGGAGCGAATGATGAACAATATAAAAACTTCGGTTTGGATAAAATGCCATACGAAGTTTTTACTCTCAAGCATAATCCTGAAAAAACTGACTCAAAATATTTTGAGACAATACTTCAACATTTCGGCTTGAATAAAGATAACGTTATTTATTTTGAACACAATCCCGAAGCGGTTAAAAGTGCTGAATCTATTGGAATAAAGTCGCATTACTACGATCCAGAAAAGAAAGATTTAGAAGCCCTAAAGAAATTCCTAATAGAAAATTTATAAAAAGAATTTGCCGCTAAAGAGAAATTTGAAATCGTCCATTTGTTTCCGCTTCAATGTGAGGTGGGCCCCGCACAAATCCCTTCGGGATTATTCGGGGTAAACTCCAGGGGGTTACTGGCCGGGGGAATTTTTACCCCGCACTTCGCGCGAAGCGAGATAGTTGCGGGGCCGCCCGTCGTTTTTTTAAATTTATTTTTTAATTCAATGAAACAAAAAATCCGACATCTTGGCATCATTATGGATGGCAATCGTAGATGGGCTAAAGCCCGGGGGCTTATGCCATTTGAAGGACATAAAGCCGGCTACAAGAAAATAGAAGAAATCTTGCGCTGGTGTAGGGAAGCTGAGATTAAAGTTCTCACACTTTTTGCTTTTTCTATTGAAAACTGGCAGCGCCCAAAAGACGAAGTGGATTTTTTGATGAAACTTTTTCTTTATGCCTTTACCAAAGAGATTAAAAAATTTCACAAAAATAATGTTCGTGTGCAAGTTATCGGTCGCAAAGAAGATCTTTCAAGAAAACTCTGTCAAGCTATTAAAAAATCAGAAGAATTGACGAAAAATAACACTGGCGAAATTTTAAACCTTGCCATTAATTATGGCGGAAGGCTGGAACTGATAGAAGTTTTTAAAAAAATTCTTGCCAATCCGCCGAAAAAAATCACTGAAGAAGTGATTTCAGCTAATCTTTATACCGCTGGACTGCCAGATCCTGACTTGATAATTCGTACTTCGGGTGAACAGCGCCTGTCTGGATTTTTAACTTGGCAGTCAATCTATTCTGAATTGTTTTTTATTCAACATTATTGGCCAGAATTCTCTAAGAAGGATTTTAATGCGGCTTTGGCTAATTTTGTTAATAAACAGAGACGTTTTGGAAAATAAATGATTTTTAGTAAAAAATTTAATTGTTCAATGGTCATATTGTAAAATTTTCAACAATGAGTTATTATTTGCCTAATGATTTCTTCGCCTATTGACAAAGGTGATACACTTTTGATACACTTAAAATATGCCTACCACAAAAACAAGATTAAATATTACTCTTTCGCCCGTAGTTGAAGCAGTTATTAAACAACTTGCAAAACGAGATAAAATTTCTCGGGCGGGCAAGGTAACCGAACTTCTTCAGATTGCTCTTGAAATTGAAGAAGATCGTGTTTGGGATGAACTTGCCTTTAAAAGGGATTCAGGGAGAACTAAATTTATTTCTCATGAAAAGGCATGGCGCTGAATTTTAAGATATTTTATCATGAACTTGTGGTTAAACAAGATATTCCTCGCCTGTCTTCTGTTTGGAGTAATAAAATTAAGAGAGCGATAGAAACTCGTTTAACTACTTACTCTGAAATATACGGAAAACCTCTTAGACGATCATTAAAAGGGTATCGCAAACTGCGTGTTGGCGATTATCGTGTGATTTTTAGAATAGATGATTACTTGGTCAAGGTTTTAATTATTGAACATCGTTCTGTAGTATATAAAATAATAAAGCAGAGAGTTTGAATTCTTGATATTTTTTTATCATTGTAAAATTTTTTAGAATAGGCTATTGTTCATTTAATGACTTCTTCACCTATTGATGAAATAAAAAGTCGTTTGGACATTGTTGATGTAATTGGAGGTTATGTTAAACTTCAAAAAACTGGACAAAATTTCAGAGCGCTTTGTCCGTTTCACTCAGAGAAGACACCTTCTTTTTTTGTTTCACCAAGTAGGCAAATTTGGCATTGTTTTGGTGGTTGTTCTGAAGGAGGAGATATTTTTAAGTTTATAATGAAAATTGAAAGAGTGGAATTTGGCGATGCTCTTCGTCTTTTAGCTCAAAAAGCAGGGATAGAATTAAAAAAAGAAGACCCAAAAATAAAAGATGAAAGAGAGCGACTTTATAAAATTTGTGAAATAACAACAAAGTTTTTTGAAAAATATCTTGAAGAAAGTAAAGTTGGTAAAGAGGCAAAAGCATATCTTCTTCAAAGAGCAATTTCTGAAGAAAGTATTAAAAAATGGCGCATTGGCTATGCTCCAAATACTTGGAAAAGATTATCTAACTTTTTATTGTCACGAGACTATTCTCAGGAAGAAATAAAAAAGGCTGGATTAGGGTTATCATCAGAGCGAGGCTCTTTTTATGATCGATTTAGAGGAAGAATTATTTTTCCAATTCTTGATTTAAATTCCAGGGTGGTTGGTTTTAGTGGAAGAGTTTTTGTTGATAAGGATAAAAATGATGTTGCTAAATATATTAATACTCCACAAGGACTACTTTATGATAAGGGACGAATTTTATATGGATTAGATAAAGCAAAAGAAGAAATTAGGAAAAAGAATGCTTGTATTTTGGTTGAGGGAAATACTGATTTAATTATGGTTCATCAGGCAGGATTTCAAAATGCTGTTGCTGTTTCTGGAACTGCTCTAACAACATATCAATTAAATATTTTGAAACGCTATTCAGATAATTTATTTATTGCTTTTGATATGGATACGGCTGGCCAAACAGCAACTAAAAGAGGAATTGATTTAGCCCAAGAGCAGGATTTTAATATCAAAATAGTAACTCTCCCAGAGGGAAAGGATCCAGCAGAAATTATTTCTAAAGATCCTAAAAAATGGGAGAAAGCCCTAGAGGAAGCAAAAACAATTTATGAATTTTATTTTGATAATGCTTTTTTGAATAAGGATATTAAATTTCCTGAAATAAAAAAAGAAGTTGCTAATACTCTTTTATTGGTTATTAAAAAAATTACAAATAAAATTGAACAATCTTATTGGATTCAAAAATTAGCTGAAAGACTTATGGTGAAAACAGAATATGTGGAAGAAGAATTAAAAAAAACAACTATCATTTATTCTTCAGTAGCAAGTACAATAGAAGAAAATAAAGTTATTTTAGAAAATAATAAAAGCAGAAAAGAAATGATTGAAGAAAGAATTATTTCTTTAGCCTTAAAATCACCTAAGCAAATTGATATTTTAGAAAAAAATATAATTTATTTTTCCAGCTTAACTCAAAAAATTTTAACAAATATTAAAAAAGGCAATTTAGATTTTAATACTGAAGATCAAGAGATTAAAAACTTTTTAAATTGCCTTTCTTTTAAGGCGGAGATTGAAGAAATTGAAGAGAAGGATATTTTTTTAGAAATTCAATCCTGTTTAAAAGAATTTCAATTAATAGACACCAAAAATCAATTACATAAAATTTCAGAAGATATTAAAAATGCTGAACAAGAAAAAGATTTTAAAAAAATTGAAAAATTGACCCAAGAATTTAATATTATTTCTAAATCATTTTTTGACTTAAAAAATTAATTATATGTTAAAAATAAAAAAAATAAAAAAAATAAAAAAAA
>Ga0209105_100033_pt1 | contig 51266 bp, 69 predicted proteins | sample SedPBSmetaG_FD_184158 | JGI IMG/M metagenome (GOLD analysis project Ga0209105, IMG submission 184158) | Freshwater sediment bacterial and archeal communities from Indian Creek, Illinois, USA to study Microbial Dark Matter (Phase II) -... | ecosystem: Environmental > Aquatic > Freshwater > Creek >...
AAATAATAATTAGTTAAAGCATAGTTATGGCAAAAAAAGGACAAATAGAAAAATCTAAGAAAAAACCAAAATTTAGTGTACGACTTGTAAGGCGTTGTTTCCGTTGTGGTCGAAGAAGGAGTTATATGAGAAAGTTTGGTTTATGCCGCATTTGTTTTCGAGAAATGGCAAATAAAGGATTAATACCAGGAATTAAAAAAAGCAGTTGGTAATTTAAAAAATATTATTATGTCTGATCAAATTTCAAATATGTTAACATCAATAAGAAATGCCCAAGCTGTTATGCATAAAACAGTTAGTGTTCCATATTCTAATATAAAATATGAGATTGCTGAAATTTTAGCAAAACAAAATTTTATAGAAAAAATTGAGAAAAAGGGAAAAAAAATAGAAAAAATTATTGAAATTACTTTAAAATATAATGATGGAGCGCCCGTTATTTCAGGGTTAAAAAGAATTTCTAAACAAGGTCAAAGAATTTATACTTCTGCTCAAGAAATTAAAAAAGTTAAAGATGGTTATGGTATAGCAATAATTTCTACATCAAAAGGAATTATGACCAATAATGAGGCAAGAAGAAATAAGTTAGGTGGAGAAGTAATTTGTCAAATTTGGTAAAAAATATGTCACGCATCGGTAAAAAACCAATTATAATATTAGATGGAGTTGAAGTAAAAACTGAAGGGCAAAATGTTATGATTAAGGGCCCAAAGGGAGAGCTTTTACAAAAAATTCCCTCAGAAGTTAAGGTTGAGATTAAGGACAATCAGATTTTTGTTCAGCCTTTTTCAGAGAAATCATTAATAGATAATAAACAAACCAAGGCTATTTGGGGATTAATTCGAGCTTTATTGGCTAATATGGTAGAGGGGGCAAAGAATGGTTTTGAAAAAAAATTAGAAATTCAAGGTATAGGATTTAAAGCAGCAGTCGAGGGAAATATTCTTGTTTTAAATGTTGGTTTTAGCCATCTAGTTAAAATAAATATTCCTCAAGAATTAAAAATTTTAGTAGAAAAAAATATTATTACTATTTTAGGAATTAATAAAGAGTTAGTAGGACAATTTTCAGCAACAATAAGAAAAATAAAACCACCTGAGCCATATAAGGGTAAGGGGATTAGATATTTGGGAGAACAAGTTAGAAAAAAGGTTGGTAAAAAAGTAGCAACAACAAAATAAAAATGTCTTTAATAAAACAAAAAAAACGACTTAGACGTCATAAAAAAATAAGAGCTAAAATTTTTGGCACGCTTCAAGCGCCACGACTTTCTGTCTTTAGATCAATTAAATATATTTATGCTCAATTAATTGATGATGAAAATGGTAAAATCCTTATTGCTGTAAATGATACAAAAATAAAAGAAAAGAAAAAAATCGATAAAGCAAAAGAAATTGGTAAGTTAATTGCCCAACAAGCACTTACTCAAAAAATTCAAAAAGTCGTATTTGATAGGGGTGGGTATAAATATCATGGTAGGGTAAAAGCAGTTGCTGAAGGAGCAAGAGAAGGTGGTCTTATATTTTAATTATGAAAAAAGATTTTAGAAAAAATAAAGAACAAAAACAAAAAGATGATTTTGAATCAAAGCTTTTGAATTTATCTAGAGTTGCCCATACTAGGGCAGGGGGAAGAAAAATGAGATTTAGAGCAGCAATGATAGTTGGTGATAAAAAAGGAAAAATAGGATTTGGAGTATCTAAAGGAAAAGATGTTTCTTTAGCTATTGAAAAAGCAACTAGAATGGCAAAGAAAAAATTAATTAATGTTTTAATAGTTAATGATACTATTATTCATGAAGTTCAGGGAAAGTTTGGAGCAGCTGAAGTTCTTCTGAAGCCACAAAGAAAAGGCAGGGGATTGGTGGCTGGTGGAACAATTAGAATTATTTGCAGTTTAGCTGGAATAAAAAATATTTCTTCAAAAACACTTGGTAGAACTGGCAATAGATTAAGTAATGCAAGGGCAACAATTTTAGCTTTATCAAAATTAAAATTAAAATCTAAGGTTTAAACCCTAAATATTATGCAATTACATGAAATTCAACCAACTCATAAATTAAAAAAAATAAAACGAATTGGTCGTGGTGGTAAGCGTGGCACTTATTCTGGTAAGGGAGTAAAAGGTCAAAATTCTCGATCTGGCAAACGTTTAGAGCCAGTAATTCGTGGTTTAATTAAAAAATATCCAAAGTTAAGAGGATATAGGTTTAAAAGCATAAAACGCAAAACGCAAAATGTTTAATCAGGTCATTCAAATATTTAAAATTTCTGAATTGCGTAAAAAAATTCTATTTGTTCTTGGTATTTTTATTATTTTTAGAATAATGGCCAACATTCCCATACCCGGAGTGGATCCAGAAAGAATGAGAGAATTTTTTGCAGGTCAACAACTTTTTGGCCTCTTAGACTTATTTACTGGCGGAGCGCTAGAAGCAGTTTCAATTGTTATGCTTGGATTAGGACCATATATTACGGCTACTGTTATTATGCAACTTTTAACAATGATTTTTCCTACTCTAAATGAAATGTATAAAGAAGAAGGGGAGATTGGTCGTCAGAAATTTAATCAATATGGAAGAATATTAACTGTTCCTTTTGCCGCACTTCAAAGCTTTGCAATGTTAACCTTGCTTCAAAACCAACAAGCAATCACTGATTTACCGCCAATTATATTATTTACATCTATTTTAACCATTACTGCTGGTTGTGTTTTTTTAATGTGGCTTGGAGAATTAATTACTGAAAAAGGAATTGGAAATGGAATTTCTCTTTTAATTTTTGCTGGAATTATTTCAATGGTTCCTATGCAGCTTCGTGAATTATTAATTGCTTGGGACCCAGCAATGATTCCTGCTTATTTACTTTTTTTGGGCATCTCTTTATTAATTATTGCTAGTGTTGTTTTAATTAATGAGGGTAGAAGAAATATTCCAGTTTCTTATGCAAAAAGAGTTAGGGGAATGAAAATGTATGGTGGGACTTCTACTTATTTACCCCTAAATATCAACCCTGCTGGAGTGATGCCAATTATTTTTGCAATGTCAATTCTTCTTTTGCCAGGAATGATTGCTGGATTTTTTGTTAATGCAGAAGGAATAATTGGTTCTATTGCTCAGATAATTACTAATTCTCTTGGAAATCCAAATTCCCTAATTTATATTTTTTCTCTTTTTATTTTAATCGTTCTTTTCACTTATTTTTATACTGCAGTTACTTTTGACCCAAAAACAATTGCGACAAATTTACAAAAAATGGGTGGATTTATTCCTGGCATAAGGCCGGGTCAATCTACGGCTAACTTTATATATATTATTTTAAATAGAGTTTTATTAATTGGCGCTATATTTTTAGGAGTTATAGCTGTAATGCCATCCATTGTAGCTGATATCAGCGGAGTTAATGCTTTTGGATTTTTAATTGGTGGAACATCTATTTTAATTATTGTTTCAGTTATACTTGAAACAATGCGTCAAATTAAAGCTCAGCTTCAAATGCGTGAGTATGAAACATTTTAAAAGTCCATTAATTATTATTTTCTTAGGAAGATCTGGGTCTGGAAAAGGGACTCAAGCTAAGCTTTTAGAAAAAAAGCTAAAATTAGAACTTATAAGTTCAGGAGATCTTTTAAGAAATAGAAAGCAAGAAAATGATTTTACTGGAAATAAGATTGCTTCTGTGATAGATAAGGGGGGGATTGTTTTAACTCCGGTTATTTTTAAATTATGGCTAGATAAGTTTGAAATATTAAAAAAGAAGAAGAGTTTTAAGGGGTTTATTTTTGAAGGTAGCCCTAGAAAAATTTTAGAAGCCTTTTTACTTAATGAAACATTAGAATGGTTTGAATGGGGAGAAAATATTAAAATTATATTAATTGATATTTCTCCAAAAGAGGCAATTGCCAGGCTCTTAAAAAGAGGGCGAGAAGATGATACTATTTTAGGAATTAAAAAACGATTAAAATGGTTTAAAACAAATGTTTGGCCAGTAATTAATTTTTATAAAAAAACAAAAAAATTAATTAAAATTAATGGTGAACAATCAGTAGAAAATGTTTTTAATGATATTCTTAAGAATTTGAAATTATAATGATTTTTTTAAAATCAAAAGAAGAAATTGAAATAATGACTGAAGGGGGTAGAGTTTTAGCAGGGATAATGGAAGAATTAAAAAAAATTGTTAAGCCAGGAATAACTACCAAAGAATTAGACAAGACCGCTGAGGCTCTTGTTTTTATGTCTGGAGTTAAATGTTCTTTTAAGGGGTATGAAGGCTTTCCAGCCTGTCTTTGCGTTTCAGTTAATGAAGAAATTGTTCATGGTGTACCATCTGAAAGAAAACTAAAACAGGGTGATATTGTCTCCTTAGATCTGGGAATTTTATTTAAGGGTTTTCATACTGATATGGCCATTACTATTCCAGTGGGAAAAATTAATCCAGAAATTCAAAAATTAATTATGGTTACTAAAGAAGCTCTTAAAAGAGGAATTAAAAAAATTAAACCAGGGAATACCTTTGGCGATGTTGGAAATATTATTCAGAGATATGTTGAGTCGCAGGGCTTTAATGTGGTGAGAAATCTTTGTGGTCATGGTATTGGGAAAAGTATACATGAAGATCCTCAAATTTTAAATTATGGCAAAAAAGGAGATGGTTTAGAAATAAAAGAGGGAATGGTCTTTTGCTTGGAGCCAATGGTAACAATGAGGGATTATAGAATTAAGAGAGCAAAAGATGGTTATGGCTTTATAACGACTGATGGTTCTCTTTCTGCTCATTTTGAACACACAATTGCGGTTCTAAAAGATGGAGCAAAAATTTTAACTTTGCCCTTCGCCTAAGTAGCCCTGCGCTCCTCACGGGAACCCCCTCGCTTTCGCTCGGTACCTAGGCTGTGGTGCTCGTTTTGCTTAGGCTTCGGGCTACCACATCTCTCTGTATTTTTTATTTTGGGCATGGTATTATGATATATGATGAAAAAAATATTTATCGTGGCAAATTGGAAGATGAATCCCCAAACATTGACTGAAGCTAAACAGCTTTTTGAGGGAGTAAAAAAAGGAATTAAAAATATAAAAAATAGTGAAGTAATAATTTGTCCACCATTTATCTATTTGTCAGAATTAGGAATTAGGAATAAAGAATTAGGAATAAAATTGGGGGCGCAAGATTGTTTTTGGGAAGAAAAAGGAGCTTATACTGGCGAAATATCAGCCATAATGCTTAAAAACTTGGGCTGTCAATATGTTATTATTGGTCACTCAGAAAGAAGAAGATATTTGAAAGAAACAGACGAAATGATAAATAAAAAAATAAAAGCAGTTTTGAAAGTAAAATTAAAACCAATTTTATGTATTGATAAAATTTCCCAGATTCCCAAAGATATTGAAAATTTAATTATTGCTTATGAGCCTCTTTTTGCCATTGGTACTGGCAAGCCATGTGATTGGAAAAAAGCAAAAGAGATGAAAGACAAAATTCAAAAAGTTTCAAGTAAAAACACAAAAGTATTATATGGAGGCAGTGTTAATAGTCAAAACGGAGTTAGTTATATTAAACAGGCCGGGTTTGATGGTTTGTTAATCGGCAGTGCTTCTTTAAATGCTAAAGAATTTGGGAAAATAGTAAATTGTTTATGATTGACTATTGACGAATTAATGATATAATAAATCTGAAAAAAGAATCTTGAATCTTGAATTTAAAATTTATGCTCTCAAAACTTCTAAAAATATGTTTTCTAAAAAAAAGACGAGGGGGGGGGTTCACTTTAATTGAACTCTTAGTTGTTGTTGCCATAATTGGAATTTTATCTGGTATAGTTATTGTTGCAGTAGGAGATCACACAGAAAGAGCAAGAATGGCCAGAAGTCAGGTTTTTAGCCGAACAATTCATTCCCAAATAGGAATGGATATGGTTGGTAATTGGCCACTTAATCATGCTGTTGGCACACCTCCTGTCACCCATGACCTATCTGGCTGGGGTAATGATGGTACACTGGTAGATGGCAATCATGCTAATGCTGATGGAAACACTCCACCAACATTTGTTCCTGGAGTAATCGGTCAGGGTTTAAGATTTGACGGTGTGGATGATTTTGTGGATGCTGGGAATGCTCCTAGTTTAAGAAATATGGGTAGTGCAGTTACAGTTGAAGCTTGGGTAAGATATGATACTTATACTGGCGGTGGCGGACGTCCTTATTCAGTAATTGCTGTAAAGGGCTACCCCTGGACTTTTTTACTAGAAAATCCTTCGCAAAGAATAAGATTTCGAGTTACAGCGGGTGGTGTTGATGCTAGTGCTTCTGATTTAGCAATTCATACATTAAACAGATGGTACCATTTTGTTGGGACATATAATGGTCAAAATATAAGAATTTATAAAGATGGTATTCGAGTTGGTATTACTTTACGAACAGGGGAACTTGCCATAAATGAAGGGACAGTAAGAATTGGGACATGGGGAAATACAAGCTATAATTTTAACGGCATCATTGACGAAGTCCGGATTTACAGAGCGGCGATGCCGACAAGTTATATTCAAAAAAGATATGTTCAGGGTATAAAGGGTTTGGTTGCTAATGGAGGAATAACTCAAGAAGAAAAGCAGGAAAGATTAGCAGTATTGAGAAACTCTGACCATTTAGCAATTGACCTTGATGCTGCCTTATTTGGCAACATTGACTTCTCTCAATACGACAAATACCTCGCCTTTGAAAAATAAAAAAAGGCCGAGGGTCGCCCTCTGCTATTTTTGACCAAATTTGACATTAATTTTCAAAAGAATATAATGAAATTATATGACCAATATAACTGTTTCTACAAAAGAATTAAAAATGGTGTTAAAAGAAGGTGTTCGTGAAGTATTTAATGAAGAGCTAATGAAGTTTCGTTCTTTGGTTTTACCATTTGTATCTCAAGAAGAGCAAAAAGATATTGAAAAGCGTTATGGTAGACCATCTCGAAAAGTAATGAAATCAATAGAAATTGAATTATGAATTGGCGTATTGATTTTTCTTCAAATTCTTTAAAGTTTCTTAAACAAAATAACCTTGAAGAGAATTTTGTTATTGAAAAAATAAAACTCGCTCTTTATAAGTTTAAAGGAGAAAACATAAATATTAATATTAAAAAACTTTATGGAGAATGGGAAGGATTTTATAGAATTCGTTCTGGTAAATTAAGAATTATTGTGGAGTTTCAGTTTGAAATAAAGCGAGCATACATTGAAGAAATTGATTGGCGCGATAATGTTTATAAATAAAATTTCATTTTATAATTTGCCCTTAACGTTGTTCTATTCGGCAACATTGACTTCTCTCAATACGATAAATATTTAGCCTTTGATAAATAATCACCTCCCGAGGGTCAATAAGTGGATTTTTTTGGAACAAAGAGATAAAATTAAAAATAAAAAATTTGATTATGAACAAAATTTATCCAGTAAAATTAAAAGTTGGCGATGAGGTTAGAATTATTGCTCCTTCTTGTTCTTTGGCAATAATTTCAGAAGAGGCAAGAAAAATTGCTAATGATAGATTTTTGGCATTAGGGTTAAAAATTAGCTTTGGGAAACACTTAGAAGAAAAAGATGATTTTTTTTCTTCTAGCATAAAATCTCGTATAGAAGATTTACATAATGCATTTCAAGATAAAAATATAAGAGCAATTTTTACAGTTATTGGCGGCTTTAATTGTAATCAACTTTTAAGATATTTAGATTGGAATTTAATTAAGAATAATCCAAAAGTTTTTTGTGGTTTTTCTGACATAACAGCTCTTAGTAACGCCATTTTTGTCAAAACTGGACTAGTTTCTTATTCTGGTCCCCATTATTCAACTTTTGGACAAAAGCTTTATTTTGATTATACCCTGGAATATTTTAAAAAGTGTCTTTTTTCAAAAGATTCATTTGAAGTTTATCCAAGTAAAGAATGGAGTGATGACATTTGGTATAAAAATCAAAAAGATAGAAATCTTATTAAAAATAATGGTTTTTTCATTATAAATGAAGGGGTGGTTTCTGGAACTATTCTTGGTGGAAATCTTGGTACTTTTAATTTATTGCAAGGAACAGAATATTTTCCAAAATTAAAAAATTCAGTTTTGTTTATTGAAGATGATGATCAATCATTGCCTCATATTTTTGACCGAGACTTACAATCACTTATTCATATTCCAGATTTTAGCAATGTAAAAGGTATTATAATTGGTAGATTTCAAAAAGCTAGTAAAATAACAGATAATTTACTTGTTAAGATTATTAAAACAAAAAAAGAGTTAAATAAATTGCCTATTGTAGCAAATGTTGATTTTGGACATACTGATCCTAAAATTACTTTTCCAATCGGTGGTGAAGTAAGCTTTTTTGTAAAAAACGGAAAAGTAAAATTAGAGTTTATAAAACATTAAAAGAAAATTTTCTAATAAATAATAACCATGAAAACAAGTAAAGAAATTAGGCAAAAATATTTGGATTTTTTTAAATCAAAGGGGCATAAAATAATTCCCAGTGCTTCGTTAATTCCAATCAATGATCCATCAACTTTATTTATTAGCTCAGGAATGCAGCCTTTAATTCCTTATTTACTTGGCGCAAAACATCCAGAAGGAGTTAGGTTGTGCAATTCGCAAAAATCTTTTCGTTCTGAAGATATTGAAGAAGTGGGTGATAGTCGTCATACTACTTTTTTTGAAATGCTTGGAAATTGGTCGCTTGGCGATTATTTTAAAAAAGAACAATTATTTTGGGTTTATGAATTTTTAGTTGAAGAACTTGGGTTAGATATAAGAAGATTGTATGCAACTGTTTTTCGCGGTAATCAAGAATTAGGTGTGTCTCGAGACATAGATTCAGTTAGTTATTTAAAAGAAATTTTTTCATCATATGGCGTTGAGGCAGAAGATATTGACTGCCCAGAAAAAAATGGAATGCAAAATGGTCGAATTTTTTATTATGCTGAAAATAAAAATTGGTGGTCTCGCTCTGGCCCACCAGCTAGTATGCCGATTAGAGAAATTGGCGGCCCTGATAGCGAAATTTTTTACGATTTAGGGGTAGATTTAAAAAAACATGAAAATTCTCCATGGACAAATCAACCTTGTCATGTAAATTGCGATTGTGGCCGATTTATTGAAATTGGAAATAGTGTTTTTATAGAATTCCAAAAAACTGAACAAGGGTTTGAAAAATTAAAACAGCAAAATGTTGATTTTGGCGGCGGATTTGAGAGAATAACAATGGCGGTTCAAAATCTTGATAATGTTTTTGAAACTGATTTATTTATAAACATTATTAACAAAATTAAAAAACTTTCTGGAAAAGAATATAAAGAAAATGTAAAAAGTTTTGAAATTATTGCTGACCATTTAAGAGCCGCGACTTTTATAATGGGAGATGATATGGGAATAGGGGCTTCCAATGTTGGTCAGGGTTATATTATTAGGCGATTAATTAGAAGGGCGATTAGGCATAGTCGACTTTTAGGAATTAAAACTGAATTATGGACAGTAGAAATTGCCAGAATTATAGTTGGCGACTATGGAGAAATTTATCCTGAACTTCAAAAAAATATAGATTTTATTATTAATCAATTCAAAGAAGAAGAAATAAAATTTAGCAAAACAATTGAAATAGGTTTAAAAGAATTTGAAAAAATTTGTAGTAAAGTTGACAACATTATTTGTGGAGCAGATGCATTTAATCTTTATCAAACATATGGTTTTCCAATTGAAATGACCAAAGAATTAGCTCAAGAAAGAGGCTTTGAGGTAGACGAAAAAGGATTTAACGAGGGGTTTCAAAAACATCAAGAATTGTCTCGTGATACTTCAGCAGGGATATTTAAGGGTGGGTTAGCAGATGCAAACTTTGAAACAACTAAACTTCATACTGTTGCTCATTTAATGTTAGCTGGCTTAAGGGTGGTATTGGGAAATCATGTAGAGCAAAAAGGAAGTAATATTACTGCTGAAAGGTTACGTTTTGATTTTTCTCATAATCAAAAAATGACAGAACAGGAAATAAAAGAGGTTGAGAGATTGGTTAATGAAATCATTAAAAATGATTTATCAGTTAAATGTGAAGAAATGGATTTGAAAAAGGCAAAGGAATTAAATGCGGTTGGTGTTTTTGATTCAAGATATGAAAATAGGGTTAATGTTTGGACTATTGGGGAGGGTGAAAAAATTATTAGTAAAGAAATTTGTGGTGGTCCTCATATTGAAAAAACAGGCATTTTAGGTTATTTTAAAATAATAAAAGAAGAAAGTGTTTCCGCTGGCGTGCGAAGGATAAAAGCAATTTTAGAGTAATTGGTGTTCATGTAATAAAAAATTTTTAAATTATGAAGAAAAAAATTACCGATATTATTTCTCCACATAAAAACGAGAATAAAGCCTATCAAAAAACTCATAAATCGTTTAAGCTAGAAATTTTTAATAAAGAAGCTTTATTGAAAAACAAAAATAAATATTTCATTATTTTCACTTTAATTCTAATTGGCATTTTTCTTTATGGTTATTTTATTTTAGCTAGAGTAGAGATTAAAATTTGGCCCAAAACTGAAGAAATAAATTTAAAAACAAAGTTAAGGCTAGAAAATAGAGTTAATCAACCTTTTTTTCATCAAGAAATAGAAACTAAAGTATTAGAAATTGAAGAAATAATTAATCAACTATTTCCTGCTACTGAAAAGTTTATGAAAGAAAGTAGGGCAGAAGGAATAATTCGAATTTATAATGACTATTCAACCAACCCACTAACATTAGTACCGCGAACTCGATTTATTTCTGCTGATGGACAACTATTTAGAACGCCAGAAAGAGTAATTATTCCAGGTAGGCGACAAATAGGAGGAAGATGGCTTCCAGGAACAATAGATATTAAAGTAATAGCCGATCAACCAGGAGAAAAGTTTAATATTAAACCAACAACTTTTGTTATTCCAGGATTTCTTGGCTTAGCTAGATATCATAAAGTTTATGGTCGATCTGAACAACCAATGGCTGGTGGTATGGCTAAAGAGGCTATTCGAGTTAGTGAAAGAGATTTAAAAACAGCAGAGAATACTTTAAAAGAAAAAAAAGAAGGGCTTTGCTTTAATCTTTTGAAAGAAGAAATCTTATCAAAAGAATTTAACTTCTTAAAAGAAACAATTCAAATAGATATTTTAGCCAAAGGGGCTAATGTTGAAGTTGGAACAGAAGTAGAAAATTTTAATTTTGAAATAAGGTTTAAGTGTCAAGTATTATCTTTTAAAACAAAAGATATTGAAAATTTTGCTAAAGAGCTTATTTATAAACAACTCCCAGAAAACAAAATGATTGTACCAGAAAGCTTAATAATCAATAAATCTCTTCAAGAACAAACTCTTGGTTTAGAAATTATTGTTGATATTTATTCAGCAATCAATAAGTCATATTTACAGCAAGTATTAGTTGGAAAATCGCTAGAGGAAACTCAATCTTTTTTTAGAAATCTGCCCGAGATTGATAGGGTCTTTGTAAATTTTTGGCCAATTTGGGTAAAATCAGTTCCTGAAGACTTGGGTAAAATTAAAATAGAGTTGCAATTTATTGACTAATAAGCTATAGTTTGCTATATTAATATTGTTTTAATGTTAGATAAAAAAACTTTTAAAAAATCAGGAATTATTTTAGAGACACTACCTAGTCTTCTTTTTCGTGTAAAATTAGAAGATGGAGAAGAAATACTTGCTCATTTAGCTGGTAAGCTTAGGCTTCATAGAATTAAAATTTTAGCTGGAGATAAAGTAACAGTAGAAATGAGTTCTTATGATTTAAAAAGAGGTAGGATTGTTTATAGAGGAAAATAAATTTATGAAAGTAAGGCCTTCAGTTAAAAAAATTTGTAAAGATTGTAAAATAGTTAGACGTAAAGGTTATGTTTATGTAATTTGTAAAAAAAACCCTAAACATAAACAACGTCAAGGATAAATATGCCAAGAATTTGCGGGGTAAATATTCCCGAACAAAAACGAATAGAAATTGCTTTAACCTATATATATGGAATAGGAAATTCTTTAAGTAGAAAAGTTTTAATAGAAACTAAAATTAATCCTGATACTAAAGCAGGTCAATTAACTTCTATTCAAATAAATGAATTAAAAGAAGCAATTGAAAAAAAATATAAAATTGAAGGAGAGTTAAAAAGAGATATAATAATGAACATTAAGAGATTGAAAGATTTAGGAGTGTGGAGGGGGGTGCGTCATTTGAAAAGATTACCAGTAAGAGGACAGAGAACTAAAACAAATAATCGCACAGTGAGGGGAAATACTAGAAAAACAGTTGGTTCTGGTAGAAAACCACCCACTAGCCCGACATAATTATGGGAAAAAAAAGAATTATTAAAAAAAATGAAGAAGAGATATTAAAAGAAAAAGAAAAAGTAGATATTAACACAACAAAAGAGTTAAAATTACCCTTTAAAAGAATAAAAGAGGGGAAGGTTATTATTTTTTCTTCTTATAATAATACTATATTTACCCTTACTGATTTTAAGGGAAATGTTTTAGGCTGGACAAGTGCGGGTTCCATTGGCTTTAAGGGGACTAAAAAATCAACTCCATTTGCTGCCTCTAAGGTTGCTGGGGTAATGTTGGAAATGATTAAAAAATTAGGAATTGATAGTATAGCAATTTTAGTAAAGGGGGTAGGTTCTGGTAGAGATTCAGCAATTAGATCATTAACCACTAAGGGCTTAAATATTATTTCAATTAAAGATATTACGCCGATTCCTCATAATGGTTGTCGTCCACCAAAAGTAAGAAGGTTATAGTATTAATAATTTTAAATGCAAAATGCAAAATATAAAATGTAAAATTTGTCGTCGATTAGGAATGAAACTTTTTTTAAAAGGGGAGAGGTGTTATTTGCCTAAATGCGCAATGATCAAAAAACCTTATTTACCTGGTCAAAAAAGCAAAAAAAGACAGAAAGCACTTTCAGAATATGGAAAAGAGTTACAAGAAAAACAAAAATTAAGAAATTGGTATTGTTTAAGCGAAAGACAATTTCAAAAGTATGTTAAAAAAGTATTGCAATTAAGAGGAAGGGTTGAAAATGCATCAAATACTTTAATTCAAATTTTAGAAAGCCGTTTAGACAACATAGTTTTTAGATTAGGATTTGCTTCATCTAGGGTTTCAGCAAAGCAAATAATTTCTCATGGTCATGTTTTAGTTAACAATAAACCAGTAAATATTGCTAGTTTTTTAGTAAAAAAAGAAGATTTAATCACCATTAAACCATCTTCTATGAAAAAAAATATATTTAAAAATCTTTCTCTATCCTTGAAAAAACATAATACTGCATCATGGCTTAGATTATCAGCAGATAAAATAGAGGGAAAAATTTTAGATGTTTCAAACTTAGAAGAAGCTGCTCCACCAGCAGAAATATCATCTATTTTTGAACATTATTCACGTTAATAAAATAAAATTATGATTTCTTTACTAAATCAACCTAAAACTATAAAAAAAGAAGGAAATAAGGATTAGCTTTAAAAGAGACTAACGACAGGAATACAAATTTGATTTTTTATTTCTTATAAGAAGATAAAAAACAAAGACATTATTCTTGTTAATAAAAATACATTCAAATTAAAAGTTATCAATAAAAAATAGTTACAAACAAACACGTTAATAAAATAAAATTATGATTTCTTTACCAAATCAACCTAAAACTATAAAAAAAGAGGGGAATAAAACAACATTTGTAATAGAAGCTTTATCTCCTGGCTATGGAGTTACTGTTGGTAATTCTTTAAGGCGAGTTTTGCTTTCATCTTTAGTGGGGGCAGCAATTACTCAAATAAAAATTAAGGGAGCTTCTCATGAATTTTCAACTATATCTGGAATTTTTGAAGATGTTATTGTTATTATAATGAATTTAAAACAATTAAGATTTAAGATGTTTACTGATGAACCACAAATAGCAACCTTAAAAATTAAAGGCGAAAAAGAAGTGCGAGGTAAGGATTTTAATTTTTCAAATCAAGTAGAATTAATAAATCAAGATTGTCATATTGCTACTTTAACTAATAAATCAGCTGAATTAGAAATGGAGATTCAGATTGAAAAAGGAATGGGTTATTCTCCTAAAGAAGATAGGGAAAAAAGCTCTGTTTCTATGAAAGAAAAATTGCCTATGGGAATTATTCCTATTGATGCTTTTTTTTCCCCAATTAAAAGAGTAAGTTATGAAATTGAAAACATGAGAGTTGGAGACAAAACTGATTATGATAGATTATTTTTAGAAGTAGAAACCGACGGAATAATCACCCCTGAAGAAGCTCTTGAGCAAGCTTCAAAAATTTTAATAGACCATTTTTCAATATTTGCTCTTGAAAATAAATCTGAAGATAAAATAGAACCAAAAACAAAAAAAGAAGTAAAAAAGAAAATTATTAAAACGAAGAAAAGGGCTGTTAATAAAAAAATAACCAAAAAGAAAAAACTATAATTAATTTATTCGTATATTCGTATTAATTCGTAATTTCGTAGGGATTTATGAAAAAACAAAAAAAAGGAAGAAAACTTAGTTTGAAAAGAGATCAAAGAAAGGCTCTTTTAAAATCTTTAACCACTGCCCTGATTTTGAAAGAAAAAATTAAAACCACAGAAGCAAAAGCAAAAGAGCTTTCTAAATTAATTGAAAAACTTATAACTAAAGCTAAAAAAGGGGATTTAGCTTCTATAAAATTATTAAATAATTTTTTAGCCCCTCAAATAGTTAAAAAATTAATAACTAAAATTGCTTCAGAGTATAAGGAAAGAAAAGGAGGTTATACAAGAATTATTAAATTAGAGCCTAGAAAATCAGATGCAGCTAAAATGGCAATAATAGAATTAGTTAAATAATATGCAAAATAATACCCATACAATAGATGCTACAGATAAAATATTAGGCAGATTAGCTGTAGAGATAGCAGTTTTATTACGAGGGAAACATCAACCTGATTTTGTTCCCTATAAAGAGGGTCGGGAAATTGTTATTGTTGAAAATGTCTCTAAGTTAAAATTTACTGGAAAAAAACTGGATCAAAAAAAATATTTTCAACATTCTGGCTATCTTGGAAATGCAAAAGAAATACCTCTTAAGGTTCTTTTTGAAAAAAACCCAGGAGAGGTTTTAAGAAGAGCAGTTTTAGGAATGTTGCCAAAAAATAAATTAAGAGCAAAGACAATAAAAAGATTAAAGTTTATATGACAAAAAAAGAAACCACTAAAAAAATATCAACTAAGAATAAAAAAAATAAAGAATTAGAATCAAAACCAAAATTATTAAAATACTTTTCTGCGGTTGGTAAAAGGAAAACAGCGGTTGCTAGAATACGAATTTTTACTTGTAAAAATAATGAAGAAAAAGAAGAACTGTATTTAGTTAATGAGAAACCCTTAAAGGAGTATTTTCCAATACTTGAGTTGCAAGAGGTAGTTTTTTCACCTTTTAAAGAAATAAATTCTTTAGGTTTATTTAGGGTTTCAGCAAAAGTTAAGGGTGGTGGAATATCTGCCCAAGCTGATGCAATTAGAAATGGAATAGCAAAGGCATTAATACTTTTTGATTCTGATTTTAGAAAAAAATTAAAAAAAGTAGGATTTTTAACAAGAGACTCTCGAATGAGAGAAAGAAAAAAGTTTGGATTAAAAAGAGCTCGCCGAGCGCCTCAATGGTCAAAACGATAAAATACTCAAAGAACTTATTGATAAATTTTATTCAGTAAGCCCTCCTTTAAATTTAAAAGAAAGATTGTTCAAAAAACTTTTTAGATTTCTTAATAAAAGATAAAATCGTTGTAGAAATAAAAAAATTGCTTTTAAAAGAAAGAAAATTTTGTTGCTGATTTATGCTCAAAGAACTTATTGATAAATTTTATTCAGACAAAGAAAAAGATAAAGAACAACATCATTTTTACATTACCGATGCTGGAAAATGTTCTCGGGCAATTTTTTTTAAATTTAAAAATATTCCTCGTAAAAAAATAGAGCCTCGAATTTTGAGGCTTTTTGATCATGGCGATTATATTCAAATGCAAATTTTAAATGCTTTATTTAGCTTAGGATTAGTTAGGGCTTCAGAAGTTAAAATTCCTCCTCAAGAAATAATTTCTGGTCGCGCTGATGCTATTATTACTTTAGAGAATGAGCTTTATGTGGTTGATTTTAAAAGTATGAATAGTTTAATTTTTAGAAAATTAACTAAACCTAAAGAAGAAAATGTTAATCAACTTCAGCTTTATATGCATTTTTTTAAAATTCCTAAAGGGATACTTCTTTATGTTAGTAAAGATGACTCAGCCTTAAAAGAGTTTTTAGTTGAATATGATAAAAGTAAAGCCAAGAAACTTTTAAAAGGCTTATCTGAACTTAAAGTAAAAATTGAAAACAATATTATTCCAGCCGCTATTACAGAATATCCTACTGATTGGCAGTGTAAATATTGTCAATTTAAAGAAATTTGCAAAATTAGTGGTTGTGAATCTTTAAAATGGCAAAGCTTTAAAGAAAAAATAAAAGCTATCAAATAAACCATGTTGACATCCGATGTCAACAGACAGAGTGCTTTCTTGTTCTTGTTAAAAAATCAATTTTAAAGTATAGTAAAATTACTATGAAAAAGATTGGAATAGATTTAGGTACTTGTAATTCTTTAGTATTTGTCCCTGGGAAAGGGGTAGTTTTAGACGAACCATCAGTCGTGGCAGTTGATATTTTAGAAAATAAAATTTTAGCAATTGGTAAAGAAGCAAAAGAAATGATTGGCAAAACACCAGAGTCAATTAAGGTTTATCGTCCACTTAAAGATGGAGTAATTGCTGATTTTCGGGTTACTCAAGCAATGCTTAAATATTTTATAAATAAAGTTTCTGGACCATTTAATTTTTTTAAACCAGAACTTTTAATTGGAGTGCCAGCTGGTATTACTTCTACTGAAAAAAGAGCGGTAATTGAGGCAGGAATATTGGCTGGTGCAAAAACTTGCTATACAGCTCAAGAACCAATTTTAGCGGCAATTGGAGCTGATATTGATGTTAATTCTTGTTCTGGTAATATGATTGTTGATATTGGTGGGGGGACATCAGAAATAGCTGTTATTTCTCTTGGTGGAGTAGTAACTTGTCGTTCGATTAGGATAGGGGGAGATGAAATAGATTTAGGAATTTCAGATTATATAAAAAAAAGATATAATTTAGCAATTGGTGAACAAACCGCAGAAGAAATAAAAATTAAAATTGGAACAGTTTTTTTACATTCAGCTGAAGACATGGCATTAGAAATTCGTGGTCGTAATTTAGTTTCTGGATTACCCCAGACAATTAAGATTTCATCTCGAGAAATCTTTGAAACAATTTCTGATGTTTTAATTGAAATTATTCAGGGGATAAAAATTGTTTTAAGAGAAACTCCTCCTGAATTATCAGCTGATATTATTGATAGGGGAATGGTTATCTCTGGTGGAGGCGCTCTTTTAAGGGGAATTTCTGAAAGAATTGCACAAGAAACAGGTGTCCCTTGTATTTTAGCTAAAGATCCATTGCTTTGCGCTGTTAAGGGAGCTGGAATGGTATTAGAAAATCTTGATTTTTATAAAAGAAGTATAATGATGAAGAAGTAAATAAGCTAAAAAATAACCTTTGCGATAATTTTATATCTTATAAGATAATTTTTTGTAAATAAAATAGATACATTAAAAGTTTTTAAAAGAAAAAACTTCAGATCAATAAATAACATTAATAAAGACTTGCGCTGTTAAGGGAGCTGGAATGGTATTAGAAAATCTTGATTTTTATAAAAGAAGTATAATGGTAAAAAAATAAGGCATGTTAATTGGTCATCAAAAAATCTGGCAATACCTGACAAACATAGCAGAGCAAAATAAGTTTTCTCATGCTTATTTGTTTACTGGACAAGAAAAGCTAGGTAAAAAAAAGGTGGCATTAGAATGGATTTCTTTTCTTTTTAAACAAAACATTAAACAAGAAAAACATCCAGATCTATTTTTAATTGAATCTCAAAAAGAGATTCAGGTCGGACAAATAAGAGATTTAATTTGGAAATTAACATTAAAACCGCATTCTGCGCCCTTTAAGGTGGCGCTTATAGATAATGCTCACTTAATGAATCAAGAGTCTCAGAGTGCTTTGTTAAAAACACTAGAGGAGCCAAGCGGTAAAACGATTTTAATTTTAATAACTGAATTTCCAGAAATGCTTTTTTCTACTATTCTCTCTCGAATTCAAAAAATAAAATTTTTTCCAGTTAAAAAAGAAGAAATTAAAAAATATTTAAAAAAACAAGGAACTGAAGATAGGGAAGCAGAAGAAATTATTGAACTATCTTATGGAAAACCAGGATTGGTAATAGATTTTATTTTAGATTCTGAAAAATTAAAAAATCAAAGAAAAATTATAAAAGAACTAATTGCTATTCCTAAATCCAATTTATCGTTTCGTTTTCAATATGTTAAAGACTTGAGCGGGGACAGCCCTCGCTCAGCGAGGGCTGTCCCCGAGGTTTTAAATATCTGGTTAAGATATTTTAGGGAACGATTGATATTAGAAATTAATTCTGGTAAAATATCTAATAGAATAAGTAAGTTTAAAAATATTATTAAACAAATTCAGAAAATAAATTTTTTAATTTCAACCACCAATATTAATCCTCGGCTAGCCTTAGAAACGCTAGTGCTGGACTTTGAGATATAAAAAATGAATTTTAAAATAATTTTAAATTTTGCATTGTAATTTTGACTTTTGATTTTTAACTTTTAAATTTATGTATCAAGAAATTATTAATAAAATTAAACCAGAAATAGATAAAACAATTAGCTTCTTAGAAAAAGAAATGGCAAAAATTCGAACTGGTCGAGCAACGCCTTCTTTAGTAGAAGATATTATTGTTAATTGTTTTAATCAAGAGCTTCCCCTAAAACAATTATCAGCAATTTCTATTTTTGGTCCAAGAGAAATTTTAATTCAACCCTGGGACAGTTCTTATATTGAAGGAATTGTTTCTGCCTTAGGAAGGGCTGGGCTTGGGATAAGTCCAATTGTAGATAAAAATGTAATTAGAGTAATTTTACCGTCTTTAAATGAAGAATATAGGAAAAATTTACTTAAAATTATTTCTGATAAACAAGAAGAAATAAGGATAACTATTAGGCGTTGGCGAGAGGAGGCATGGAAGGAAATACAAGAAAAAACAAGAGAGGGTAAAATTCGTGAAGATGATAAATTTCGAGCTAAAGATGAATTGCAAAAAATTATTGATAAATGTAATGAAAAAATAGAACAAATTGGCGAAAATAAGAAAAGAGAGATAATAAATTAAGCGTAAAGCGAAAAACTAAAAACTAAAAACAACAATTTAAAATTCAAAATTAAATTAAAGAAAAAAGTTTTAAACTTTACGTTGTAGTTTTACACTTTTCGCTTTGAACTTTTCGTTTTTATATTTATGTTGGAGAAATATCTTCAAAAATTAACCCAAACTTTTAAAGAAAATGATGTCATTTTAGCATATTTGTTTGGTTCAGAGGCAAAAGGTACTTCTCACAAAGAGAGTGATGTTGATATTGGTGTTTTATTTGATAAAAAAGCGCAATCTCAAGATTATCTAAAAAAAGAAGGAAAATTAATTGAGTTTTTTTCAGAAATTTTTCCCAAAAAAGAAATAAATATCGTTAATTTAAATATCAGTTCACCCCTTTTAAAACAAGTAGTCATTTTAGAAGGAAAGCTTTTTTATCAAAGAAATGATTTAGACCGTATTTTATTCCAAATTCAAACCCTTCATGAATACGAGGATTATCTGTATCTAAGTAATTTCTATTATCAATTTTTAAAATTTAAAATAAAGACTTTATGACTAAAATTATAAAAAAACAACTTCAGGAAAAAATAGACAATCTTTTAAGGATTTATCAGGGATTAAAAAAGATTCAAAGATTTACTTTAAATGATCTTAAAATGAACATTGAAAATGTTTGGTCAACAACCTTTGGCTTAGTCGCTGGCATTGAGGCAGTTTTAGATATCAGTCAATATATTTTAACTGATAAAGAAATAAAAATTGAGAGTTATGGTAAAATTCCGGTTAAGTTAGAAGAAGCGGGAATAATTGATAAAAACTTTTCAGAAAAAATACAGAAAATGGTTGGATTTAGAAATCGGGCTATTCATAACTATCCATCTTTAGATGAAAAACAGCTTTATGAGATTTTACAAAATGATGTTGATGATTTTAGAGAATTTTTAGAAATTGTAAACTCATACCTTGAAGATTTAAAAAGTGAATAGGAGAAAATAAGAAAAAAGAGATAATAAATTAAGCGTAAAGCGAAAAACTAAAAACTAAAAACAACAATTTAAAATTCAAAATTAAATTAAAGAAAAAAGTTTTAAACTTTACGTTGTAGTTTTACACTTTTCGCTTTTAGTTTTACGTTTTTATTACTATGTTAGAAATCCTAATTATTATTTTAACTTTTAGTATTTTGATTATTATCCACGAGCTGGGTCATTTTTTAGTGGCGAAAAAATTTGGTGTTAAAGTTGAAGAATTTGGACTTGGTTTACCGCCACGGCTTTTTGGTAAAAAAATAGGGGAGACCATTTTTTCTTTAAACGCTATTCCTTTTGGCGGATTTGTTAGAATGTATGGACAAGAAGAGAATATTAAAAATCCTCAAAGTTTTAGTGGAAAATCCATCTGGCAGAGATTTTTAATTGTTATTGCTGGATGTGTGGCTTTTTGGATAATTGCCGCTATTTTGTTAAGTATTATTTTTGGAATAGGAGTACCAATGGCCATTAGTGATGAAGAGATCAATAATTTAACTAATGTTAGAGTTCAAATTATGGCAGTTGCTGATGGGTCACCAGCAGAGATAGCTGGTTTAAAAATAGAAGACACTGTTCGTCAATTTTCAATTGCTAATTTTCAATTTCCAATCAATAAAGTTAAAGATGTTCAAGAATTAATAGAGAAATATAAGGGACAAGAAATTATTTTGACAATTCAAAGAGGGCAAAAGGTTTTTGATGTTGCTTTAATTCCAAGAGTTGATCCGCCAGAAAATGAAGGAGCAATTGGCGTGGCTTTAGTCAGAACAGCAGCGAAAGCATATCCTTGGTATGAAGCGCCATATCAAGGAATTTTAGCAACTGGCTCTATAACAGTAAGAATAGTTCAGGCCTTTGGACAAACAATAACATCAGCGGTAAAAAGAGAACCATTGCCTGAGGGTGTTCAAATAATGGGACCAGTTGGAATTTTTGGCTTTATGGGAGATAGACTTCAAATGGGCATTATTTATTTTTTAAAATTAATTGCTATTATTGCTATCCATTTAGCTATAATTAATCTATTGCCGATTCCGGCTCTTGATGGGGGAAAATTAGTTTTTTTAGGAATTGAAGCGGTGCGAGGTAAACCCATTTCTGAAAAAATAGAGCAAAACATTACCGCTATTTTCTTTTTTCTTTTAATTGGCTTAATAATTTTTGTTACTATTCAAGACATAACTAGAATTTTTTAATATGAAACAATCGCAACTTTTTACAAAAACAATTAAAGAAGTGCCAAGAGACGAAGAAAGTATTAATGCTCAGCTTTTGATTAGGGCTGGTTTTATTCACAAAGAGATGGCTGGTGTTTATACTATTTTACCCCTTGGATTAAGAGTATTAAGAAAAATAGAAGACATTGTTCGCAATGAAATGAATAAAATTGGAGGACAGGAATTATACCCAGCTGCTCTTCAAGATAAAACTATTTGGGAAAAGACAAATAGATGGGATGATAAAATAGTTGATAACTGGTTTAAGACAAAACTAAAAAGTGGCCAAGAGATAGGTCTTGGGTATACCCACGAAACGCCCCTTACAAAATTGATGATAAAATATGTTTCTTCTTATAATAATTTGCCTGTTTATTTGTATGAGATTTGTAGTATGTTTAGAAATGAGATGAGGGCTAAGTCTGGACTACTCAGGGGGAGGGAATATTATTGGAAAGCGTTATATTCTTTCTCAAAAGATGAACAAGAACATAATAAATTTTATGAAAAGATGAAAGGGGTTTATACAAATATCTTTAAAAAGGTTGGTCTTGGAAGTAAAACTTATATGACGTTTGCGTCGGGAGGAACTTTTTCAAAATATTCACATGAATTTCAAACTCTTTGCAAAGCAGGCGAAGATATTATTTATTTAGATAAAGAAAAAAAGCTTGCGATTAATAAAGAGGTTTATAGTGATGAAATTATAAAAGAATTGGGATTAAAAAAAGAAAACTTAATTGAAGAAAAAACAATTGAGGTTGGTAATATTTTTTCTTTAGGCTATGGCTTTTCTGAACCATTAGAATTAAAATATAGGAATCAAAATGGTGAAGAAAAACTTGTTTATATGGGAAGTTATGGGATTGGGATAACAAGATTAATAGGAACAATTGTTGAGGTCTATAATGATGAAAAAGGAATGATTTGGCCAAAAGAAGTGGCCCCATTTCAAGTTCATTTAATTCAAGTGGGAAATAATAGAAAGATTAAAAAAATAGCTGAAAAATTATATCAAGATTTACAAGGAAAAAAAATTGAGATATTATATGATAATAGAGAAGATAAAAGTCCTGGTGAAAAATTTGTTGAAGCAGATTTAATTGGAATACCTTTAAGAATTGTAATAAGTGAGAGAACTATTAGGGAAAGCTGCGTTGAAATTAAACGAAGAGATAAAAAGAAAGTTCAATTAGTAAAGATAAACCACTTGCTACAATTCTTAAACGTAAAGCGAAAAGTTAAAAACGTAAAACAACAGCGTAAAGTTTAAAACTTTTTTAATTTTGTTTTATATTTTGAGTTGTTATTTTACACTTTTCGCTTTACACTTTACGTTTTAATTTTATGTTTAATAAAATTTTATCATATATTTCTGAAGACATTGCTATTGACTTAGGAACAGCCAATTCTTTAGTTTATGTTCGAGGTAAGGGTATTATCATTACTGAGCCGTCAGTGGTTGCAGTTAATAAAAAAACAGGCCAGGTTTTGGCAATTGGCGAAGAGGCAAGAAAAATGGTTGGTCGAACACCTGCCCATATTGTTGCTACTAAGCCCTTGGTCTCTGGAGTGATTTCTGACTTTGATACAACAGAACAAATGTTAAAATATTTTATTGAAAAGGCTCATAATAAAAAATTTATTTTTAGTTCTAAACCAAGGGTTATTGTTGGTATTCCTTGTGGGGTAACTGAAGTAGAAAAAAGAGCGGTTTGTGATGCGGCAAAAAATGCTGGCGCGCGCGAGGTTTTTTTAATTGAAGAACCAATGGCGGCGGCAATTGGAGCAAGATTGCCAGTTCAAGACGCTGGTGGTAATTTTATTGTTGATATTGGCGGAGGAACAACTGAAATAGCGGTAATTTCTTTAGGGGGAATAGTGGTCGCTAAAAGCTTAAGAATTGCTGGTGATAAACTTAATGAAGATATTATTCAATGGGCTCAAGATGAATACAAATTATTGATTGGAGAAAGAACAGCTGAAGGAATTAAAATTGGCATTGGTTCAGCAAACAATGGGGCAAAAGAACAAAAAGATAGGTTTTTAGAAAAAAAGGAAATGCCAATGAGGGGGAGAAATTTAATAACTGGATTGCCAGAAGAAATTTTAGTTTTAGAACAAGACGTCAGGCGAGCAATGGAAAAATCAGTCAGACAAATTGTAAGTGAAATTAAAATAGCAATTGAAGAAACTCCTCCTGAATTATTAGCTGATATTATGGTCTCTGGAATACAATTGGCTGGTGGGGGATCTCTTCTGAGGGGATTAGATCTTTTAATTCAAAAAGAGACTAAAATTCCAACTAAAATTATTGAAGACCCAATGACTGCGGTTGCCAGAGGTGCCGGGATGGTTTTAGAAAATCTTGACCAATTAAGGGAGGTTTTAGTGGATACAGAAAACTTAGAACCACCAAAATTATGATTACTAAACAAAAAGTTCAACATATTGCCAAATTAGCTAGATTAAGTTTGTCTGAAAAAGAGACTAAAAAACATCAGAAAGAATTTTCAAAGATTTTAGATTATATTAATGAATTAAAAAATATTAAAATATTAAAGGTTGATGAAGTAGATTATTTTTCTTCCAATATAACAAAAAAAGACGAAGTTTTGAAATTTAATAAAAAATTAATAGATGGATATATAAAAGTCCCTTCTATCTTAAAATGAATTTAACTAATTTTACTATTTCTGAGATTCATTTAGGGTTAAAAGAAAAAAAGTTTTCAGCTAGAGAGCTTTGTCATTCATATTTAACTCAAATCAAAAAGGAGGATAAAAAAATTCTTGCTTTTTTAACTGTTAGTGAAGAATTGGCTTTATCTCAAGCAGAAAAGATTGATGAATTAATATCTAAAAATAGAAGAATTTCTTTATTAGCTGGTGTGCCAGCAACAATTAAAGATAATATTTTAGTTGAAGATATAATATGTACAGCTGGTTCTAAAATTTTAGAAAATTATATTGCTTCTTATGACGCTACGGTTATTAATAAATTAAAAAAACAAGGAGTAGTAATTTTGGGTAAAACAAATTTAGATGAATTTGCAATGGGTTCTTCAACAGAAAATTCTGCTTTTAAGACAACTAAAAATCCCCTTGATTTAAGTCGGGTGCCCGGCGGATCTTCTGGCGGCTCTACTGCTAGTGTAGCGGCTAATATGGCAGTTTATTCTTTGGGTTCTGATACTGGTGGCTCTATTCGATTACCAGCTTGTTTTTGTGGTGTGGTTGGATTAAAGCCAACTTATGGAGCAGTTTCTAGATATGGATTAATTTCTCTTGCTTCTTCGTTAGATCAAATTGGTCCAATAACAAAGACGGTTGAAGATGCTAAAATAGTATTTGATGCGATAAAGGGGAGAGATGAATTTGACTCTACGAGCGTGGAAGTAGGCGAAAAGCAAAAAATGAAAAGCGAAAAATTTAATTTTAAAAACTTAAAAATTGGGATTCCGCAAGAGTATTTTATTAAAGGAATTGATCCCGAGATAGAAAAAGTAATTAAAAAGGCAATAAAAAAATATGAGGATTTAGGGGCAAAAATAGTAGAGATTAGCTTGCCTCATACAAAATATGCTTTACCAGCCTATTATATTATTAATCCTTCTGAAGCGAGCGCTAATTTAGCCCGTTATGACGGCATTAGGTTTGGCTATTCTATAGCCAAACCACAGATAAACACAGATAAAAAACAGATGAACACAGATGCTTTATTAGATTATTATTTAAGGGCAAGGTGGGAGGGATTTGGAGAAGAAGTTAAAAGAAGAATTATGCTTGGAACATATATCTTATCAGCTGGTTACTATGAAGATTATTATTTAAGGGCTCAAAAAGTAAAAAGTTTAATTAAACAAGATTTTATAAAAGCTTTTAAAAAAATAGATTTTATTATTACCCCAGTTTCACCCTCTCTGCCATTTAAAATAGGAGAAAGAAAAGACCCTCTTTCTATGTATTTAAATGATATTTATACTGTTTCTATAAATCTAGCTGGTTTACCTGCTCTCTCTTTGCCAGTAGGAAAAATAGGGAAATTATCAGTTGGATTGCAAATTATTGGCAAATGGTTTGAAGAAGATAAAATCTTTGAAATTGGAAAAATAATTGAAAATAAATAAATTTATGTATTATTTTGAAATTAATAATTTAATTAATTTAATTCCATATATCATTTCACCCCCACCACCTTTTAATCAATGGCTTATAATTGTAAGAGGAGTGTTTATTGGTATTTCTTTATTGTTAACTTTTGTTATTATTTATCTTATACTTAAAACAACTTGGTTAAGTTTTAGCTTTTCTGAAAATATAATTGAGCTTTTAACTTATAAACCATTAGGAGCTGGAAAAATTATAAAACAGTGGCAAAGAATTAAGTCTCGGTTGAGGATTGATTCAGAGGCAGAGAATAAATTAGCTATTATTGAGGCAGATTTAATTTTAAATAGCGCGCTAGAAAAAATAGGATTTGCAGATAAAACTTTTGAAGAGCGAATAAAGCGTCTTACATCTGATTTATTGCCTAATACTGATCAAGTCTTAGAAGCTCATAAAATTTACAATAATATTGTCTATGACCCAGATTATAAATTAGATTCTAATGAAGCTAAAAATATAATATCAATTTACGAAAAAGCTCTAATTGATTTACAAATATTGTGAGAGATATCTTTAGTGGTTTTGGTCTTTTTAGAAGTTTATTTATTTTCTTTTAAAAACAAGCAAACTGAATTTTTTATTTTAAACCCTGGTTGGATTTTTTATTGAAAATATCAATTTACGAAAAAGCTCTAATTGATTTACAAATATTGTGAGAGATATCTTTAAGTAACTTTTAGTTTTCTTAATTGATTTACAAATATTGTGAATTATGTTAATATATAAATATATTTCTTCGCGGGGTAGTGGAGTAGTACCATACGAGGCCCATAATCTTGAGACGCCGGTGCAATTCCGGCCCCCGCAATATATTTTGCCGGTGTAGCTCAGTGGTTAGAGCAAAATCTTCATAAGGTTGAGATGAAAGATATTTTTATTAGCATTTCTTCTTTATTAATTATTTACCTTCTTTTAAAAATAAATAAATTAAATCTTTTTTTAAAAGTAAATTGAATTTAGGATAATATCAATCTATAAGAAAAATCTGAGTAATTTATAAATTTTTTGCCGGTGTAGCTCAGTGGTTAGAGCAAAATCTTCATAAGGTTGAGGTCGTTGGTTCAAATCCAACCACCGGTAATTTCTTAAGCGGGTGTAGCTTAGCTGGCTTAAAGCGCCTCCCTGTCACGGAGGAGATCGCGGGTTCAAATCCCGTCGCTCGCGCTTTATTAATATAAAACAGGGACATAATCCTGTTTTTTTATTGATTTTTATCTACTTTTAAGTTAAACTAAAGATGTTATAAAAATGACAAAAGAAAAAGAAATAAAAACAAAAAAAGAATCTAAAACAGACTATGGCGCAAAAGACATTTATGTTTTAAAAGGCCTTGAGGCTGTTAGAAAAAGACCGGGAATGTATATTGGCACAACTGGATCTGATGGTTTACATCACTTGATTTATGAGGTGACTGATAACTCTTTAGATGAGTTTATGGCGGGTTATGGAAACCAAATGAAGGTAGCTTTATTGCCAAATAATCGAATAATGGTATCTGATGATGGGCGCGGAATTCCAACTGAAAAACATCCTCAAACTGGCAAATCTGCCCTAGAAACAGTTATGACCACTTTGCATGCCGGAGCTAAATTTGGAGGAAAAAGCTATCAAGTTTCTGGTGGATTACATGGTGTCGGAGTTTCTGTGGTTTGTGCCTTATCTAAATGGATGCGAGTTGAGGTTTGTCGGGATGGGATAAAATATGCTCAAGAATATATAAAAGGAAATGTAAAAACAAAAGTTCAAAAAATTGGCACTTGTAAACAATCAGGAACAACTGTTTTTTTTGAACCAGATCCAGAAATATTTAAAGAACTTGGAGAGTCTATTAATTTTGATTTTAAAAAAATTTTAACTCATCTTAGACAGCAGGCCTATTTAACAAAAAAAATTAAAATTATTATTTCTGATGAACGAATTATTTCTGAAAAAAAGAGTCATGCTTTTTATTTTGAAGGAGGAATAAGTGCTTATATAAAATATTTAACATCTGGCATAACTCCTTTGCAGGAAAATATTTTTTATGGGTCAGGTGAAAAAAATGGAATTTTAGTTGAGGTCGCTTTTAAGTATACTGAAGAATATGAATGTTATGAAGAGAGTTTTGCTAATAATATTTGGACCAAAGAAGGTGGTACTCATTTAACAGGATTTAGAAGCGCTTTAACTAGAACATTAAATGATTATGCAAGAAAAAATGGATTAATTAAGGAAAATGGAGATAATTTAACTGGTGAAGATATTAGAGAGGGCTTAACTGCAGTAGTTTCAGTCAAAATAAAAGAACCACAATTTGAAGGTCAAACTAAGGCAAAATTAGGTAATCCTGAAGCAAGGCAATCAGTAGAGCAATTAACAACAGAAGCTTTAACTGATTTTTTAGAAAGAAATCCTCAAGATGCTAAGGCTATTATTGAAAAATGTGTTTTATCTTTAAAGGCTAGAAAAGCAGCTAGAGCAGCTCGAGATGTTGTTTTAAGAAAAGGAGTTTTAGATGGCTTGGCATTACCTGGAAAATTGGCTGATTGTGCTTCAAAAAAACCTGAAGAATCAGAATTATATATTGTTGAAGGAGAAAGCGCTGGAGGTTCCAGTCGACAAGCAAGAAATAGACATTTTCAAGCTATTTTACCATTAAGGGGCAAAATATTAAATGTTGAAAAGGCTCGATTAGATAAGATTTTAAGTTCAAAAGAAATTAGATCATTAATTATTGCCTTAGGGACAGCAATTGCAGAAGATTTTAATTTGGATAAATTAAGATATCATCGAATTATTCTTATGGCTGATTCTGATGTCGATGGCCAACATATTGCTACCCTTCTTTTAACCCTTTTTTATCGATACTTTAAGCCTTTAATTCAAAATGGTTATTTATATATTGCTCAACCACCACTTTATAAAATACAAAGCGGTAAAGAAATTAAATATGTTTATACTGAAAGTCAAAAAAAAGAAACAATAGAATATTTTGGCAGTAGACCTATTGCTGTTCAAAGGTATAAAGGATTGGGGGAGATGAATGCAGATGAGCTTTGGGAAACGACAATGAATCCTGAGAAAAGAATTTTATTAAAAGTGTGTATTGAAGACATTAAAGAGGCAGACAAGGTGTTTGATACCTTGATGGGAAATGAAGTGTTTCCTCGTAAAAAATTCATTCAGACGCATGCTAAAAAGGTTAAAAACCTTGACATTTAATAAATATTGATTATGCTTAAAAAATATGTTCAAAAATATTCCAAATAAAATTATTACTTTTCTAAAAGAAGTTCAATTAGAAATGAAAAAAGTAAATTGGCCGACTAAGCAAGAAACTATAAAATATACTTTTATTATTATTAGTATTTCAGTAATTATTGCTATTTTTTTAGGAGTTTTAGATTTTATATTTATTCGCTTACTTGATAAATATATTTTATAAAAATGTCTAAACAACAAATTTCACAAGAAAAAAATTGGTATGTTTTACACACTTATTCTGGATATGAAGATGCGGTTGCTAAAAATCTTCAACAAAGAGTTGAAAATTTAGGTATGGAAGATAAAATATTTAATATTTTAGTACCAAAAGAAAAAAAAATAAAAATAAAAGAAGGCAAGAGAAAAACAGTCCAAGAAAAGATTTATCCCGGATATGTTTTAGTTGAAATGATTGTTACTGATGATTCTTGGTATATTGTTAGAAACACTCCAAATGTTACTGGCTTTGTTGGATCAGGAACCACTCCAGTTCCAGTAGCAATAGAAGAAATTGAAGATCTAAAGAAAAGAATAGCAAAAGAGGAGCCGCAATATAAGATTGAGCTTGAAATAGGGGAAATAATAAAGATTACCGATGGTCCTTTTAAAGACTTTAACGGTAGGGTTTCAAGTATTGACGAAAGTAGGGGAAAAATAAAAGTATTAGTTAATATGTTTGGCCGAGACACACCCATAGAATTAGATTCTTTACAGATAAAAAAAATATGAAAAAAATTAAAACTATAATTAAATTACAAATAGAAGCTAGCAAGGCAACGCCAGCGCCACCAATTGGGCCAGCCTTGGCTCAGCATGGTTTGAATATTTCTGAATTTTGTCAGAAATTTAATGATGCAACTCAAAATAATCAAGGATTTAAAATTCCAGTAGAAATTTCTGTTTTTGAAGATAGAACTTATACTTTTATATTAAAACAACCACCAGCTTCTGAGTTATTAAAAAAAGCAGCGGCTATTGAAAAGGGTTCGGGCAAACCAAATAAAATAAAAGTGGCTAAAATTACTAAAGAAGAATTAAGAAAAGTAGCTGAACAAAAAATGCCAGACTTAAATACTGATAATATTGAGCAAGCAATGAAGGTTATTGAGGGTACAGCAAAAAATATGGGCATTGAGGTTAAATAAATTTTATGATTTTATCTGATAAAGAAATAAAAGAATATGTAAAAAAATATAAAATGATTACTCCTTTTGAGTCATCTCAAAAAAGAAAGGGGGTAATTTCTTATGGAGTTTCTTCTTATGGCTATGATTTTCGCATTGCTGATGATTTTAAAATTTTTACAAATGTTAATAATGCCGTTGTTGACCCTAAAAACTTTGACCCTAAATCCTTTGTTGATTTTAAGGGTAAAGAGTGCATTATTCCCCCAAATTCTTTTGTCTTAGGAAGAAGCGTAGAGTACTTTAGAATTCCTCGAGATGTTTTAGGAATTTGCCTTGGTAAGTCAACTTATGCTCGTTGCGGGCTTGTAACAAATGTTACTCCATTGGAGCCAGAATGGGTCGGTTATATTACAATAGAAATTAGCAACACTACCCCCTTGCCAGCTAAAATTTATGCAAACGAAGGTATCTGTCAAGTATTATTTATTAAAGGAAGTCAAGTTTGTGAAATTTCTTATGCTGACAAAAAAGGAAAATATCAAAATCAGCAAAAACTTACTTTGCCAAAAATTTAATGCAGAAAAATAATTATTCTGGAAAATTTATTGTTTTTGAAGGACTTGATGGTTCGGGTCAATCTACCCAAGCGGGATTATTAAAGGACTTTTTAATTAGTGAGGGATTTGAAGTAATTTTAACAAAAGAGCCGACATTAGATTCTGAAGCAGGAAAAAAAATTAGAAATGTTTTAGACAAAAAAACTGAGGTGTTACCCCATCAATTGCAAGAATTATTTATTCAAGATAGAAAAGAACATTTAGAAAATTTAATTATTCCCGCCCTAAAACAAAGCAAAATAGTCATTTCTGACCGTTATTTTTTTTCTACTTTTGCTTATGGCGCAGCTAGTGGTTTGGATTTAGAATGGTTAATTAAATTAAATGATAATTTTTTATTACCTGATTTAACTTTTTTTTTGAAAGTAAGTCCAGAAATTTGTATTCAAAGAATTGAAAATAGGGGAGAGCCAAAAACACTTTTTGAAAAAAAAGAAAAATTAAAAAAAGTTTGGCAGGTTTATCAAACCCTATTAAATCGATTTCAAAATATTTATTTAATTGATGGGGAAAAATCAATTGAAGAGGTATTTTTACAAATAAAAGAAGTATGGCAGAGATATTAAAAAACAAGGGTAGTCATCGGATTTTAGCGATTATGGTTGGTTTGGATAATAAAAACCCCTTGCAATTAATTGAATTAGCTGGCCGGACTGCTTATCAAAGTCGCGATAAAATTACTCAAGATTCAGCTGAAAAGTTTGTTAAAATGCTAAGAAATAGAGGACATGAAAGTGTTCTTGAACATTCTTGTATGACAGTAGAGTTTAATAATGTTTCCCGGGGACTTACCCATGAATTAGTTCGTCATAGAATAGCTTCTTATACCCAAGAGTCAACACGCTATGTTGATGGAAGTAATTTTTTAGTTGTCATTCCGCCAGATAAAGATGCTGATGAAAAATTAGTTGAATTGAATTTGCCAAACGGAACAAAATTAAAGGTTTCTTTTCAGGAATGGATGGATTTAAACGAGCAAATGTATAGAGGGTTAAGAGGGGTCGGTTGGCTTCCTCAAGATGCAAGACAGGTTTTGCCAACAGGTATTAAAGCTCAAATTGTTGTCACTTGTAATTTTAGAGAATGGCGTCATATTTTTAAATTAAGAACCGCTAAAGATGCTCATTGGGAAATTCGCCAGGTTATGATAAATCTCTTAGAAGAAGTAAAAAAACAAATACCAATTATATTTGATGATTTGTAATTTTTCATCTATGAAATTATCAAAAATAGACCCTAAAATTTATAATTTAATTAATAAAGAGATTAGAGTTTAAGAAGCTTAACTTTCTTTGAAAACTTCCTTAAGAGATTTCTTTATAAGAAACTTTTTTAAGAGAATTTATTTGATTTGCTTAAAATAAAAGGTATAAATTAAATCTATGAAACTATCAAAAATAGACCCTAAAATTTATAATTTAATTAACAAGGAAATTGCTCGCCAAAAAAATGGCTTAACTTTGATTGCTTCGGAAAATTATGCTAGTCCGGCTGTTTTGTCAGCGATGGGAACACCTCTGAGCAATAAATACGCTGAAGGTTACCCAGGAAAAAGATATTATGGCGGCAATGAGTTTATTGACCAAATTGAAAATTTAGCAATTGAACGAGCTAAAAAATTATTTAAAGCCGAGCATGCCAATGTTCAACCCCATTCCGGATCCCAGGCCAATGCCGCAGTTTATTTGGCATTATTAAAGCCCAGTGATAGAGTTTTGGGAATTGATTTGTCGGCCGGCGGTCATTTAACTCATGGTTCGCCAGTTAATTTTTCTGGTCAGTTTTATAATTTTAATTGTTATAGCGTAGATTCTAAAACAGAAAAAGTTGACTTAAATGAAGTTGAAAAAATTGCCTTAAAATTTCAGCCCAAATTAATTATTGTTAGTACAACCTCTTATTCCCGAACGTTTGAATTTAGAAAGTTTAGAAAAATTGCTGATAAGGTCGGAGCTTATTTAATGGCTGATATTGCTCATATTGCTGGTTTGGTCGTTGTTGGCTTTCATCCTCATCCTTTTCCTTATTGTGATGTTGTTACCACGACTACTCATAAAACCCTAAGAGGTCCTCGTGGTGGATTAATTTTATCTAAAATCAAAGACAGAATAGACCCAAAAGCAAAGTTAAATCTGGCAGAAAAAATTGACAAAGCAGTTTTCCCTGGCATTCAGGGAGGGCCTTGTGAGCATATAATTGCTGCCAAAGCAGTCTGCTTTTTAGAAGCAATGAAGCCGTCATTTAAGAAATATCAAAAGCAAATAATTTTGAATGCCAAAGCAATGGCTGATGAGTTTCAAAAACAGGGGATAAAGGTGATTAGTGGTGGGACAGATAATCATTTAATGGTTATAGATATTTCTCCTTTTGAAATTAGTTCTAAATTAATTCAAGACGAGCTAGATAAGGTCGATATTTATGTCAACCGCAATGCTATTCCTTTTGACAAAAGGCCACCTTACAATCCTTCGGGTATCCGATTGGGCAGTCCGGCAATAACCACCAGGGGTCTAAAAGAAAGGGAATGCCGCGAAGTTGTTAGATTAATAGCTGATTTAATAAAAAACATCAAAAACCAGAAGATAAAAATAAAAATTAAAAAAAGAGTTAGGGAAATAACTAAAAAATTTCCAATTTATGAAAATATAAATAACATTGCTCTTTGATTTTTATTTTAAAATTGTTATTATTAAAATAATGTGAAAATTGAAAAATATCCTGTTAAAAAATTAAAAAAAGAAATTTTAGAAATCATTGGAAAATATCTAAACTTAGAGCAATATCAAGTTTTCTTTTTTGGTTCTCGCGTTAGAGGTGACAATTTTCCGCGAGCTGATATTGATATTGGTATTAAGGGCTCTCAAGAAATACCAATAGGGGCAAAATTAGCTATTGAAGATGAGATAGATAAATTGCCAACCCTTTATAAATTTGACATTGTCGATTTTAAAAATATCTCCGAGAGTTTTAGAAAAGAAGCGGAAAAAAATATTGAATATGTTAAATAATAATCCAATTATAGAGGACTTCAAAAAATCTATCAATCGTTTAAAGGAGGTTTTAGAACTGGAAAAAACAGCAATAAACCGCGATTCAGCTATTAAAAGATTTGAACTTTGTTTTGATTTAGCTTGGAAATCAATTAAACTATATGCTAAAAAAGAGGGTATTGAATGTAATTCGCCTCGCGCTTGTTTTAAAACCGCTTTTCAATTAAATCTAATTAATTATGAAGAAAAATGGCTTAAAATGATTGATGATCGCAATTTAACCACTCATTTATATAAAGAAGAGTATGCGGATCAAGTTTATGAACGTTTATCTGGCTATATAATATTATTTGAAAATCTTTATTCTAAATTTATTTAATAAAAAATTATGAAAAACATAAATAACATTGCTAAATTAATAGACCAGACATTTTTAAAAAAGGGGGCGAGTGATGATGAAATAAAAATAATATCTGAAGAAACAAAGCAGTATAATTTTCGGGCGCTTTGTATTTTCCCTGAACATACTAAGTTAGCAAAAGAGATGTTGCAAGGAACAGATATTAAAGTAACAACCCTGATTGATGAGCCAACTGGGACTAACTCACATAAAGAAAGAATAAGAATGGTAGAAGAGGCGAAAAAAAATGGTAGTGATGAAATTGAATTAGTAATGAAAATAGACGCTTTTAAAAATAAAAGATATGATGAAGTTTTAGATGATCTAAAAATACTTTGTCAAATTTTACCAACAAAAGTTATTATTGGTTCTGGTTATTTAACTGATGAAGAAATTAGAAAAGCCTCTGAGTTAACCAAGGAAGCGGGCGCGATTTGTGTTAAAACCGCAACCATTGATGATCCTTTGGATAATAAAGAGTTGTTTGAAAAAGCAAAACATATTAGAATAATGAAAGAAATAGCCCCTAATTTATTAATCAAGGCTTCTGGTAGTATTAGAACATTAAGCGACGTTAAAATAATGATTGTAAATGGCGCTGATATTATTGGTACGAGCTCTGGGGTAGAAATTGTCAATGAAGTCCAAGGAATTCAAGTTGATGAAATAAAAGATGGCAGAATAGTAGAGTAAGAAATATTATGTATAAATCAATAATTGGATTAGAGATTCATGTGGAACTTAATACAAAAAGCAAGATGTTTTGTGGTTGCCTTAATGATTCTGATGAAAAAAATCCTAATGTTAATATATGTCCGATTTGTTTTTCACATCCTGGTACTTTGCCCGTGATAAATCAAGAAGCAGTTAGAAAGGTAATAAAAACTGGATTGGCTTTAGGTTGTCAAATTCCAAATCATTCTGAATTTGATAGAAAAAATTATTTTTATCCTGATTTACCAAAAGGTTACCAGATATCGCAACAATACTTTCCTCTTTGCAGGCAAGGATTTTTGAAAATAGATGGTAAAAAAATACGAATAAGAAGAATACATTTAGAAGAAGATACGGGTAGGCTTGTGCATCCTGTGGGAGCAGATTATAGTTTAGTTGACTTTAATCGAGCTGGGGTTCCTTTGATGGAATTAGTAACTGAACCAGATATTACTTTAGCTAAGCAAGCAAGGAAATTTGCCGAAGAATTGCAACTTATTTTAAAATATCTTAAAATCTCAGGAGCTGATATGGAAAAAGGACAAATGAGAATAGAAGTAAATATTAGCTTAACAAAAGATATTAAAAAATTAGGCACTAAGGCAGAAATTAAAAATCTCAACTCTTTTAGATCAGTAGAAAAAGCAATTGAGTATGAAATTAAAAGACAAACAGATATTTTGAGTAATGGGAAAAAGGTTATTCAAGAAACTCGAGGCTGGCACGATATAAAAGAAATAACTTTTAGCCAAAGAGAAAAAGAGCAAAGCCAGGATTATCGCTATTTTCCAGAACCAGACTTGCCGCCACTTTATCATTCAAAAGAATTTATTAACGGAATCAAAGCAGAAATTCCAGAGATTCCTCAACAAAAAAGAGAAAGATTTAAAAAAGAATATAATTTATCTAAAACAGAAATTGAAATTTTTGTAATTTATAAAGAATTAGGTCAGTATTTTGAAAAAGTGATTTCAGAATTACAAGAATGGGTATATTCAATAGAGCCTAAAATAAAAATTTCTGAAAGCGAGCAACAAAAATTAAACAAACTTACTTCTAATTATATCATTAGTGATTTACAGGGATTATTAAAAGGAATGTTGGTTCTTGATAAAAATTTTTGTATTACTCCGGAAAATTTTGCCGAATTTATTTGTTTAATTTACAAAGGAAAAATCTCATCAAAAATTGCTAAAATGATTTTAGAAGAGATGTTTAAAACTGGGGCTGATCCTTCTCATATTATTAAAGAAAGGGGCTTAATTCAAATTACTGATGAGGTAGAAATTCAGAAAATTATAAAAGAAGTTATTTCTAAGAATCAAAATGCAGTTGCGGACTACAAAAAAGGAAAAACAAACGCTTTTCAATATTTAATTGGCCAAATAATGGCTCAAAGCAAGGGCAAGGTAAATCCAGAAATAGCGAGTAAATTTTTACAAAAACTTCTTTACTAATTTTTCAACTTGTCTTTGGTTTTTTATCCAAAAAATTCTTTTATCTTTTTTAAACCAAGTCATTTGTCGCTTAGCAAATTGTTTTGTGTGAAGAATGATTAGATTTTTAACTTTTTCTGAGCGGGGACAGTTCTTACTGAGCGGGGATTGTCCCTGCTCAAGAGTTTCTTTCCACTCTTGATAACCAATTGTTTGAAGTGCAGGAACCCAGCCATATTTTTTAACCAAACTCTTAACTTCTTTTTCTAATCCTTTTTCAAACATTTCATTAACTCTTTTTTTAATTTTTTTTTCTAACTCTTTTTTTGGTAATTTTATTCCCAAAAGTAAAATAGGGTAGGAAGGTGGCTTTGTGCTAGTTAAAGGAACTGGCTTTTTTGTTTTTATAATAATTTCTATTGCCCTAATAAGCCGTCTTTTATTTTTTCTATCAATTGTCTTTGCTCTTTGAGAATCAAGGTTTTTTAATTTATTAAATAACTCTTCTTCAGATTTTTTTTCTAATTTTTCTCTTAATTTCCAATCTGGCTTAACCTCAGGCATTATTATTCCATCAACTACTGCTTGAATATAAAACCCTGTTCCTCCACAAAGAATAGGAAGTTTTCCTTTTCTGAAAATTTTTTCTATTGCTTTTAAGGCTAATTTTTGATATTGGGTGACCGTAAATCTTTTCTTTGGAGAAGCGACATTTAAAAGATAATGTTCAATTCCTTTATAAAAATAATTTTTACTTTTGAGTTGTAATTTTGACTTTTGGTTTTTGACTTTTCCTGTTCCAATATCCATTTCCTTATAAACCTGTCGCGAATCAGCCGAAATAATTTCACCATTAAACTTTTTAGCCAACCTAACAGCTATCTCTGATTTCCCAGAGGCAGTTGGCCCCAAAATAACAATTAGTTTTTTAGACATTTTCTTTAAGAATTGCTCGTAAAACCTTTTCTCTTTGTTTTTTTTCTTCCCAAGAGACATCATCTTTCATTCTAAAAGATGATGTTCCTGAGCGAGGAGAATATTTTGAAATAAAAGCATTATTAAATTTTATTTCTTTAAAAAGTTTTATTGTATTTTCAAATTGTTTTTTAGTTTCACTGGGAAAGCCAACAATAATATCGGTTGAAAGTTTAATAGCTGGTACTTTATTGCGAATTTTTTTAACTAATTTTTTATATTGCTCGATTTTATAGGGTCGATTCATTTTTTTTAAAACTTTATTGTCACCTGATTGAACTGGCAAATTAAGATATTTCATTATTTTTTTATTTTTAGCAATAACTTCAATTAATTCATCAGAAAAATCCTTTGGATGGCTAGTTAAAAAAGTAAGTTGAAAATTGCCAGGGAGATTAGCAATTTCATCAAGTAATTGAGGAAAATTAGGATAACTATTTACATTTTGACCAAGTAAGGTTATTTTTTTAAATCCATTTTTAATTAATTTTTTTGCCTCGCTTATAATTTCTTTTTTTTCTTTATAGTATTCTCTGCCCCTGGTGTAGGGGACAACGCAGTAGGTGCAAAAATTATTACAACCCTCCATAATTAAGATAAAGCCGTCCGGGTGCTTTGGTTTTGATTTAATTTTAAACAAATCAGTAAATTTTATAATTTCTCCATATCGAGTAAACTTTTTTTTGTCCTCTTCTAAGATGCAACCAGTAAATATAATTTTTTTATTTTTAAGACTATCTAATCTTTTTACTTTATTAAAAACACGATCTATAGCTGATTGTCTAATAGAGCATATATTAATAACAATTAAATCCGCTTGCTTTTCATTTTTAACAGGTTGATATTTCTTACCCTCTAAAAGAGTAGCGATTCGTTCAGAATCGCTTTTATTCATTTGGCAACCGTAGGTGATAATAAAATATTTCATTTTTTTTCTTAATTATTTCAATAAATTTATTTATTTTTATTACTCCAAGATCGCCTTTACCTCTTTCTCTAATACTAACTGATTTAGTTTCTATTTCTCTATCGCCAACAATTAAAAGATAGGGTATTTTCTGAATTTCTCCTTCTCTAATTTTTTTAGAAACTGTCTCATTTTCATCTTTGATTTTTATCCTTAAGGAGCCAAGCTCTTTTTCAAAGGAGCTTAGCTCCTTTTTGATTTTTTGAGCGTATTGCTGATGCTTGTCATTAATAGGTATAACCCAAATTTGTTCAGGAGCAAGCCAAAAAGGGAAAGCGCCAGCATAATGTTCAATTAAGACGCCCATAAATCTTTCTAAAGAGCCTAATAAAGCCCGATGAATAACAAATGGTCTCTCATCTTTTCCTTCTTTGTTTTTAAACTTCATATTAAATCTTTCTGAAAGATTAAAATCAAATTGAACAGTTGATAACTGCCAAAGCCGACCAAGAGAATCTTTAACTTTTATATCAATTTTTGGACCATAAAAAGCGGCTCCGCCAATATCAAGTTCATATTTTAATTTTTTCTTTTTTAAAATTTCTAAAATTGTTTTTTCAGCTAAATTCCAATCAGCATCACTTCCCATCTGTTTTTCTGATTTTTTGTCTCTAAAAGAGGCCTTAACTTCTACATTAAATCCAAAAATGTCTTTTAAGGCATAAAAGGCAAAGTCAACGACTTTTTCCATTTCTTCTTTTAATTGATCTTTAGCGCAAATTATATGAGCGTCATCTTGAGTAAAGCCGCGAACTCTTGTTAAGCCACCTAATTCTCCTGTTTGCTCATAACGATAAACAGTTCCAAATTCATAGTATTTTAATGGTAATTCTTTATATGAATGTGGATCATCGTTATAAATCATTATATGAGCAGGACAATTCATTGGTTTTAAAATATAAATTTCACTTTCTTTTGGTTTTCGCTTATCTTGATAATCTCCTAATGTTTGTCCAAACTCTATTGGCGGGAACATAGAGTTATTATAAAAATTCCAATGTCCAGAAATAACCCAAAGATCTTTTTTACCAATATGAGGAGTTAAGAGTGGCAGATAGCCCCTTTTTTCTTGTTCTTTGCTAAACCAGTTTTTTAATATATTTAATATTATTGCCCCTTTTGGCTTCCATAAAATCAAACCAGCGCCAACTTCTGACTTGACTACATATAACCCGAGTTCTTTTCCTAATTTTCGGTGATCTCTTTTTTCCGCCTCTTCTATCATTATTTCGTATTGTTTTAATTCTTTTTCAGTTTCAAAGGCAATTCCATAAATTCTAGTAAGCATTTTATTTTTTTCATCGCCTTTCCAGTAAGCACCAGCAATTTTGGTTAATTTGAAAGCATTTAAAGGAATTTCTTTGGTTGATTTAATGTGTGGCCCTTGGCATAAATCAATAAAATCTCCTGTCTGATATATTGAAATTAGCGGAGACCCGACCTCCGCTAGTTCTTTAATTAGTTCTAGTTTGTATGGTTGGTTTTTGAAAAGTTTTTTTGCTTCGTTTTTAGAAATTAATTTTTTCTGAAATTTAATATTTTGCTTAATTAGTTCTTGTATTTTATTTTCTATTTTGGGTAAATCGTTTTCAGAAATAGGGGAGATAAAATCAAAATCATAATAAAAGCCATTTTCAATTTCTGGCCCAATGCCAAATTTAGTTCCTGGATACAATGTCTGAATTGCATAAGCTAAAATATGGGCTAATGAATGTCTAATTTTTTTTATTTTCATAATGTAATTTTAATTAGCTCTGAGGGGGTTGAACCCTCCACAGGCTTTACTTTAGTTATATTTCTAAAATTTCTTCTATGCTTTCACAAATTATTTTTGGCGATTCATCTCTGTTGCTTATTTTACCACTAATAAAAACAATTTTATTTTCTTGGAGCGCTGTTGGATTGTTTTCAACAATAGATGGGAAAACAATTACTTCAATTTTATCAGTTAAGTCCTCTAAGTTTATAAAAAGCATTGGACTTCCATTTTTAGTAATAATTTTTTTAATTCTAGTAATAATTCCACCTATTCTTACTTTTTTATTAGAATTAAAATGAGTAATTTTAGAAATCGCAGTTGTTTTTTCTTCTAAAATTTTTCTAAAACTATTTAAAGGATGACTACTAATAAAAAGTCCCAATAACTCTTTTTCCCAAGCTAGTTTTTCTTTTTCAGTTGCTGATTCAGTAGGGGTTAATTGTATTTCGCTATTAAATTTTATTCCCTCAAAAAGACCAATTTGTCCATTGCTTTTTGTCTTTTGAACTTCTCTTGACCAGTTTAGTAATCGCTCTAAATTAAATAACAATTGGTTTCTTTCTGCTATTTTATCAAAAGCTCCCGCCTTTATCAAGCTTTCTAGAGATTTTTTATTTAAAATTCTTGCCTCTTTAGAGCTGATTCTTGAAATAAAATCTTGAATTGAAAGATATGGTCCATTGTCTTTTCTTTCTCTAACTATTATTTCAATAATATTATTTCCCACATTTTTAATCGCTGATAATCCAAAGCGAATTTGATTTTTTTTAGGAACTACACTAAAAAAAATAAAGCTTTCATTTATATCTGGTGGTAAAACCTCAAGGCCCATTTTTTTAGACTCTTCAATTAAAATAGTTACCCTTTCAAGATCGCTTTCTTCTGAAGTTAGAACTGCAGCCATAAATTCCACTGGAAAATGAGTTTTAAGATAAGCAGTTTGATAAGCAATCGTTGCATAAGCAGTTGAATGGGCTCGATTAAAGCCATATTCAGCAAATGGTAAAATCCATTGCCATATTTTTTTAGCAGTTAATTCATTAATTTGATTTGCAATTACCCCTTTAATAAATTTTTCTTCTTGCTCTATCATTAATTCTTTTATTTTTTTTCCTACTGCTCTTCTTAAAACATCAGCTTCAGAAAAAGTAAAATTAGCTAATTCTTGAGCAATTTTAATTATTTGTTCTTGATAAATTGCAATCCCATAAGTTGATTCTAAGATTGTTTTAAGTTTTGGATGGAGATATTCAATTTTCCTTTTTTTATGTTTGCCGGCAATATAATCATTGATAAACTGCATTGGTCCGGGCCTATATAGGGCTACCATTGCAATAATATCTTCAAACTCTGTTGGTTTTAATTGTTTTAAATATCTTTGCATTCCTCCTGACTCTAACTGGAAAACGCTAGTTGTATTTCCTTTTTGTAAAAGATGATAAGTTTTTTTATCGTCAAGAGAAATGGTTTCTATATTAATGCTTTTTCCATGAACTTTATAAATTCGACTTAAAGTATCTTCAATAATAGTGAGATTTTTTAATCCTAAAAAGTCCATCTTTAATAAACCAAGAGCTTCAATAGAATACATTTCATATTGCGTAACAATTGTTGTATCGTTTTGAGTAGGATGCTGAAGTGGAACAATATTATCTAATGGGGTATCGGAAATAACTACGCCGCAAGCATGAGTAGAGGCGTGACGTGCTACCCCTTCTAATTTTTTAGCAAAATCAATTAAGGCTCGGGCTTTTTCATTTGTCTCATAAAGAGAACGAAATTCAGAAACCTGTTTTAATGTTTGATCCAAAGTTAATCCAAAAGGAATCATTTTTGCAATTTGATCGCAGAATTGATATTCATAATTTAAAGCTCGACCAACATCTCTTATAACCGCCCTAGCCGCCATTGTTCCAAATGTAATAATTTGAGCTACCTTGTCTCGTCCATATTTTTGAGCAACATATTCTATAACCTCATCTCTTCTTCTATCAGTAAAGTCAAGATCAATGTCTGGCATAGAGATTCTGTCTAGATTTAAAAACCGCTCAAATAAGAGATTGTATTTTAATGGGTCAATATTGGTAATATTTAAAATATAAGCGGCCAAAGAGCCGCCCACACTTCCTCTGCCAGGACCGACAACAATCCGATTTTCTTTTGCCCAATTGACAAAATCAGCGACAATTAAAAAATAAGAAGCAAAGCCAGTTTGTTTAATGACTGAAAGCTCATAATTGAGGCGGTCTAAAATCTCTTGTTTTGGTTTTTCGCCAAATCTTTTTTTAATTCTTTCTTGACAAAGTTTTTCTAAATATTGGTCTGGATTATTAGCTAGGTCAGACTCCGCGGAGTGGGGACTGACCCAGCTCAGATCAAATTTTGGCAACTTTACTTTACCCAATTCAAATTGAAAATTACAGACCTCGACAATTTTCTGAGTATTTTCTAATGCCTCTGGAGTATCTTTAAAAAATTCAGCCATTTTTTCAGGAGAGTGCATTGAAAAATTATCTATTTTAAATGTTAGTCGCTCTGAATCATTTTGGTTAGCGCCAGTATTAATCATCATTAAAACATCTTGCGCTTCAGCATCTTCTGATTTTAAATAGTGAACATCATTTGTGGCGACTAAGGGAATATTATATTTTTTTGAAATAGCAATTAGTGTTTCATTTGAAATTTTTTGTTCTGGTATATTGGGGTGGTGTTGGATTTCTAAATAAAAATTATCTTTTCCAAAAATTTTTTGATATTTTAAAGCAGTCTCTTCTGCCTCTTGAATTTTTTTTGACAAAATAAGTTTAGGAATTTTTCCCTGCAAACAAGCAGTAAGACAAATTAAACCATCACTGTATTTTTCAAGTAATTCCTCGTCAATTCTTGGCTTATAATAAAAACCTTCAAGATGGGCTTTGGTAATTAGTTTAACTAAATTTTTATACCCTTGCTCGTTTTTAACCAACAAAACTAAATGATGTCTTTTATCATCAATGTTTGGTCGCTTCTGATTCATACTCTCAAGAGCAACATAAAATTCACAGCCAATTATTGGTTTAATTCCCTTTGTCTTTGCCTTTTGAAAAAATTCTACTGCGCCGTAAATATTGCCATGGTCAGTAATTGCGACAGAATCCATTCCTAATTCTTTTACATAATCTAAAAGTCCATCAATTTTTGCTAAACCATCAAGTAGTGAATAATGGCTATGAACATGAAGGTGGGTAAATTTTGACATTGTGGTATTATATACTATAAAGTAAATACTTGCAAAAAAAATTTTTTTTTGTTAGTATATAAAATATGTCAGTACCTAAACGAAGAAAAACAAAATCAACAAGGAATCAAAGAAGGTCTAATATTTTTATTAAGATACCTAATTTAATTTTATGCAAGAAATGTAATCAGCCATCCTTGCCCCATATTGCTTGTAAAAATTGTGGTTCTTATAAAAATAAAGAAGTAATTAATGTTTTTAAAAAATTAACTAAAAAAGAAAAAAAACAAAAAGAAAAAGAAATAAAAACAAAAGAAGCAATAAAAAAAAGAGAAACCAAGAAAGAAGAGGCGATAAGTATGGAGGGATTATCTAAAAAATAACTATGGCTTCAAGGCATCTTTCACGCTCTATAATTCTTCAAAGTTTATATGAATGGGATTTTTGCAACAAGAGAGTTGGATTAGAAAAGATTTTAGAAAAAAATATAAAAGAATTTGCCATAGGCTTAGAAAATCAAGATTTAATATGGCAATTAATTAGTGGGGTTATAAAATATATCAAGGAGTTAGATAATATTATTGAAAAAACCGCCCCTAATTGGCCAATCGATCAAATTACAATTATTGATAAAAACATTTTAAGAATTGGAATTTATGAATTATTATATGCAGACAAAAAAGAAGTTCCTTCAAAAGTAGCTATTAATGAAGCAATTGAATTGGCAAAAACTTTTAGTGGGGAAAACTCTGGAAAATTTATAAATGGGGTGTTAGGCACAGTGTATAAAGAATATGAAGGACTTTTCAAAACTTGAAAAACAATTAAATATTAAATTTAAGAATAAAAATTTATTAGTTCAAGCCTTTACTCATCGATCTTATTTAAATGAAAATCAAAAACTTAAATTAGAGCACAATGAAAGAATGGAATTTTTAGGCGATGCAGTTTTAGAATTAGTAATTACTGAAGAGTTATATATAAAATATCCTGCTAAAACAGAAGGAGAATTAACAACTTGGCGAGCGGCATTAGTTAATGCTAAAATTTTAGCTAAAATTGCAAAAACCCTTAATTTTGATGATTTTCTTTTGCTTTCTAAGGGAGAACAAAAAGAATTGGGCAAAGCAAGAGAATATATTTTAGCTAATACTTTTGAAGCATTTATTGGTGCTTTTTATTTTGATCAAGGATATAAATATTGTCAAATATTTATAAAAAAATATATTATTAAAGAATTGCCTAATATTCTTAAAAGTGGATTACATAAAGATGCTAAATCTCGTTTCCAAGAGGAGGCCCAAGAAAGACAGGGAATTACACCAACATATAAAACATTAAAAGAACAGGGGCCAGAACATGCTAAACATTTTTTAATTGGTGTTTTTCTGAAAAAAGAAATAATTGCTAAAGGAGAAGGTTATTCTAAACAAGAAGCAGAAGAAATGGCTGCTCAAAATGCCTTAAAAATTTATAATAAAAAAATAATATGCTAAAAATACGTTTAATTAGAGTTGGTAAAAAAAATCAACCATCATTTAAAGTAGTTATAATAGATAAAAGAAAATCATCAAGAGCTGGTCATTTTATAGAGCAAGTTGGTTTTTATAATCCTTTAACAAAAGAAAGGGCTTTAAAATCAGAAAGAATTAAATATTGGCTATCTGTTGGCGCTCAGCCATCAGCAACGGTTTATAATTTATTAATTAAAGAAAAAGTTGTTGAGGGCAAGAAAATTTCTGTTCACAAGAAGTCAAAAAAAGAAGAGGAAAAAAAAGAAGTAAAATTAGTCACTGAAAAAAAGGAAGAAGAGTTGACAAAATAAGATTTAATATATAAAATATAGATAATAGTAGTTATTCAGGTTTTCCTGAACTGAAAGGTCGAACTGCTAAGTATATTAATGATTTAAATTATAGAGTTATGATGATAGAAAATAAAACCTCTGACAAAGATTTTCTTGAATTTTTAGTAAAGGCTTTAGTTGATTACCCTGAAGATGTCAAGATTCAACGCAGAGTTGATGAAATGGGAGTATTACTCTCTTTAACCGTAAACACCGAGGATATGGGTCAGGTTATTGGAAAAGAAGGCTCAACCGCTCGGGCAATTAGAAATTTAGTTCGTATCGTTGGCCTTAAAAATCAGGCCAGAGTGAACTTAAAAATTGAAGAGCCTATTGGTGGTAAACCAAGAGAAGAAAAAAAAGTTTATGAGAAGAAAAGAGATGCAGAAGAGGGATTAGAAGATTTAAAGCTATAAAAGAACTTATCTTTAATAAAAACGGTGTTATAATAAAAAGGCGCCGTTTTTATTTTAAATTATGAATTTTCATATTATTACAATTTTTCCTGAAATATTCGATTCTTTCTTAAAAGAGAGTTTAATTGCTCGCGCTCAGGCAAAGAAAATAATTAAAATTAAAATTCATAATTTAAGAAAATGGACAGAAGATCGACATAAAACCGTAGATGATCGACCCTATGGTGGGGGATTGGGAATGGTATTAAAAATTGAACCGATTTTTAGAATAGTTCAATTTTTAAAGCGAAAAAAGAAAAACGAAAAGCGAAAAATCAAGGTAGTTTTATTTACTCCACGCGGCCGAAAATTTAATCAAAGAATTGCTTATCAATTATCAAAACTAGATCAAATAATTATGATTTGTGGGCGATATGAAGGGGTAGACGAAAGGGTGGCAAAACATATTGCGGATATGGAATTATCAATTGGCCCTTATGATTTAATGGGTGGGGAATTACCAGCAATGGTAGTTATGGAAACAGTGAGTCGTTTAATTTCTGGTGTTATTGGAAAGCCAGAATTATTAAGAGAAAGAATTACTAAAGAAAAAGGCTTTATTGAATATCCACAATATACTCGTCCTGAGGTTTTTAAAGTCTCTAATAAAAAAAAATGGAATGTTCCGAAAGTTCTCCTTTCTGGTAATCATAAAAAAATTGAAGAGTGGCGGAAAAAATATTGCAAAACTATTGAATAAAAAAGCTTTTTATATTAAAATAATCTTGAGTTTTGAATTTTGATTTTTTAGGGTAGGTGGCAGAGCGGTCAATTGCACCAGACTGTAAATTTGGCGCCTTCGGGCTACGGGGGTTCAAATCCCTCCCTACCCACAAGCGCCGATGTAGTTCAGTGGTAGAACGTTTTCTTGGTAAGAAAAAGGTCATGGGTTCAATTCCCATCATCGGCTTATTAAAAAATAAAAAAATATGGCAACAAAAAAGAAACCATTTGTAAAGCTTCAATGTTCTAATTGCAAAGAAATTAATTATTTTATTCATAAATCCAAAGGGATAGTTGAAAAAAAATTAGAATTAAAGAAATTTTGCAAAAAAGAAAGAAAACATACAATCCATAAAGAGAAGAAATAAATAAAAATTCACATTGGGTCTGTAGTTCAATTGGCTAGAATGGCGGTCTCCAAAACCGCAGGTTCCAGGTTCGAGTCCTGGCAGGCCCGCTTTTACTTATGAACTACTTTCAAGCAATTGTTTTAGGCACAATTCAAGGAGTTACTGATTTCCAGAAATATTTAATTCTTTTTAAAAGAAAGAATGATTAAAAAATATTCAACTTTATGAACTACTTTCAAGCAATTGTTTTAGGCATAATTCAGGGAACCACTGAGTGGTTGCCGATTAGTTCTCAGGCAATGGTTTTTTTATTTAGTCGCTTTTTTTTTGACCTTGGACATATTGAAGCAATAGGCGTTTCTGTTTGGCTTCATAGTGGTACTTTATTGGCGGCAGTTATTTATTTCTGGAAAGATATTTTGAGAATTTTGGGCAATATTTTTCAAAAAGACTCTTTGAGCCAAAAAGTGTTTTTATTTTTACTTTTATCAACACTAATGAGTGGAATTATCGCGTTTCCTCTTTTATTTTTTGTTTTTCTGGTTGAAATTCCTAAGGCACTATTCACGATTGTTATTGGATTATTGCTTGTTATTATTGCCTTTTTACAGAAAAAGAGTTGTGGATTAGGATTATGTGGGAAGTCATTAGAATTTTTAAAAATTCAAGATAGTTTAATTGTTGGAATGGTTCAGGGATTTGCCGCCTTGCCCGGCTTTAGTCGTTCAGGATCAACTGTCGCTATGCTTTTATTTTTAAAATATTCGTTGAAAGACGCATTTTATTTAAGTTTTTTAATGAGTATTCCGATTGTTTTTTTAGCTCAAATTGCCTTGCCAATTCTTCAAAAAGAGTTTATTATAACTATACCTTTATTAGTGGGTACTTTAGTGTCTGGATTAGTTGGGTTTATTAGTATTAAAGCCCTAATGGAGTTTGCTCAAAAGGTTAGTTTTTTTAAAGCAACATTAACCTTGGGTTTTATTGTTGTCTTTTTAGGGGTTATTTTATTATTTTTAAATTATTAAAATCTTTATGAAACATAATTCTTCTTCAACGGAAGCTCCTTTAATTTTAATTGGTGGTTATTTTGAAAAAAAAATATTAAGAATTCAAGAATTAATTAAAGAGTATAAGAAAGAAAATAAAATAGTAGGCGTGTTATCTTCAATTGAAACGCAAGAATTTTACAAAGAAGCAGATGTTGTCTTGTCTCTTGGTTCAAAAAATGATTTACAGGCAGTAGCAAAAAATGTTTTTATAGTTATTAATGAATTAAACAAAAAAAGGGTTGATATAATTTTAGTTGAAACCTTTCCAGCAAAAGAGCCTGATTAAAAAATGGAACTAGTTAATAATTTAATTAAAGAAAAATGGTTAAAAAGCCCAAAAGTAATTGAGGCATTTAGGGAAGTAAAAAGAGCTGATTTCTTGCCTAATGAGATAAAAAATTTAGCTGAACTAAATAATGCCTTGTCTATAGGTTTTGGACAAACTATTTCTCAGCCATTAGTGGTAGCATTTATGATGGAATTACTCCAACCAAAAGTTGGAGATAAAATTTTAGATATTGGTTTTGGTTCTGGCTGGACGAGTGCTCTATTAGCTGCGATTGTGGGTGAAAAAGGTAAGGTCATTGCCATGGAAATTATTCCAGAGTTAAAAGAGTTTGGAGAAAAAAATATCGCTAAATATAATTTTATAAAAAAGGGGATAGTAGAGTGTATTTGTGCTGATGGGACAAAAGGCTATCAAAAAGAAGCGCCATACGATAAGATTTTATGCTCAGCCGCTGCTCAGCGAGAAATTCCTCATCTTTGGAAAGAACAATTGAAAATAGGTGGTAGAATTGTTAGTTCAATTGATAACTCAATTTGGCTTTTTATAAAAAAAACAGAAAAAGAATTTGAAGAAATAGAATATCCCGGCTTCGCCTTTGTTCCATTAATTGCAAAATAATTATGAAAAAATTATTATTTTTAATTTTAATATTTTTTTGTTTTCTTAGTATTGGGTTTTTTCTTTGGCAAGGCATTTACTTACCAAAAACTCAAAAAAATATTCAAGAAAAATTATTTTTTATTGAGAGGGGACAGGGAAATGAAGAAATAGCAATAAATTTAAGAAATCAGAATTTAATTAGGCATCAACTTTTATTTGAGCTTTATATTTATGTAAGAGGAATTTCTGGAAACCTTCAAGTAGGTGTCTACTCTTTAAGTCCCTCAATGTCTATTTCAGAAATTGCCAATAAAATTGCCGTTGGTGATGTTTATACAAAAAGAATAACCATTCCCGAAGGTTTTACCATTAGACAGATAGAGAAAAGATTTTCAGAAATATTTAATAGAGAAATGAATTTTTCTCAGTTTTTGGCTTCAGACTTTAAAGACGAATTTGAATTTTTAAGAGATGTTCCTGAAAATAGGGGACTGGAAGGTTTTTTGTTTCCTGATACTTATCAATTTTCTTATTTAGTTGATGAAAAAGATATTGTCAAAACTATGCTAAGAAACTTTGATAGAAAATTAACTGATGAAACGAAGGGAGAAATTATAAGACAGGGAAAAACGATTTATGAGATTGTTATTATGGCCTCTATGCTAGAAAGAGAGGTAAAAACTTTTGAAGATAAAAAAATAGTTTCAGATATTTTTTGGAAGAGAATAGGTGCTGGTTGGCCATTACAAGTAGACGCAACAATTGCTTATTTTTTAGAAAAAAAAGGGCTTATACCAGAGCAGGGTTGGACATTTGAAGAGATGAGAAGAGAGATTGGCAGGGCTTTAATAATTGATTCGCCATATAATACTTATTTACATAGAGGATTACCCATTGGTCCAATTAGTAATCCAGGAGTTAATAGTATTTTAGCCGCAGTCTATCCGCAAAATAATAATTATTGGTTTTTTCTTTCAACCCCAGAAGGAGAAACAATTTTTAGCAGAACTTTACAAGAACATAATCTTGCCAAAGCAAGATATTTTTAGAGCTTGACAAAATAAAAAGAATAAGTTAATATATAAATATTCGTAGACAGTGGGCAAAATAATAAGACCTGCCGAGAAGAATTTTTTAGTAATGTCTGCGAAACAGACATTTTATTTTTATGTAACATATGGCATTAAATAAAGTTCAAAAACAAAAAATTATTGAAGACTTAAAGAAGTTATTTTCTCAACAAAAAGCCATTATTTTGGTTGGTATTACTGGCTTAAAAGTAAAAGACCTTCTTAATTTAAGAAAAAAAATAAAAGCTGTTGATGGAAGTTTAAAAGTGGCAAAAAAAACCTTAATGGAAATAGTTTTCAAGGAGAATAATTTAGAATTTAATAAAAATCAATTTAAAGAGGAGATTGCTTTGGTATTTGGGTTTAAAGATGAGATATTGCCAGCGAAAACAGTTTATCAGTTTTCTCAGAATCCGTCAGCTGGCGGAGAAAAATTAAAAATTTTAGGTGGTTATTTTAATAATAGTTTTAAAGAAGCGAAAGAGGTAATTACATTAGCTCAATTGCCTCCAAAAGAAGAGCTAATGGCAAAATTAGTTTGGGGATTAAAATCACCAATTTCTGGTTTTGTTAATGTTTTACAAGGCAACATTAAAGGTCTGATATATGTTTTAACTAAAATTAAAACATAGTTAATTAATATAAAAAATATTATGACAGAAGAAAAAAAAGAAGAAAAAATTGAAGTTCCAAAAAAGTTTCAGGATTTAGTTGAGAAGATTGAGAACTTATCTGTTGGAGATTTAGCAGAATTAGTTAAAATTTTAGAAAAGAAATTTGGCGTATCAGCAGCTGCACCAGTAGCAATGGTCGCTTCAAATGTCTCTGTTCCAGCTGAAATAGCAGCAAAAGAAGAAAAGAGTGTTTTTAATGTGGAATTAACTGCTGTTGGCGATAAAAAAATTGAAGTGATTAAGGTTGTTAGAGACGCAACTCAAAAAGGATTAAAAGAGGCAAAAGATTTAGTTGATGCAGCAGCAACATCTTCACAGCTTCTTAAAGAAAATGTAAAAAAAGAAGAGGCTGAAGACTTGAAGAAGAAATTTGAAGCTGTAGGAGCAAAAGTTGAATTAAAATGAAAATTTTCTGGACTGTTCATTCAAAATTTAAAATGAAGCAGTATCGTTTTTCAGAAAATAGAATTTTACGGATTCTAAGAAAGCCGAATAGAATAGAAGAAGGAATAGTATCTAGAACAATTGCTGTAATGCAAGTTACTGGTACTAAAAAACATCCGACTGAAGCCTGGATGATGTACCAATTAATAAATGTAAAGCGAAAAGAGAAAAGCGAAAAATTATTTAGAATTATTTCTGTTTGGCGGTATCCTGGTAGAACCCCAAAAGGGCAAAGGCCAATTATTCCAGAAGACACGCTGAACTATTTATCTGAAAAAATAAAGGAGGTCTAACCTCCTTTATTTTTTTTACTATTGATTTGTATAAAAAAGTGATATAATAATATCGAAATGCAAAATATATTATTTCAATGGTTCTTCTGGCATTTTTTTGAAATGCCAGAAGAAATAATTAGAATTTGGAAAAATTTTCTAAAGTTTAATCTAGAATATTTTTCTATAAAATTGCTTATAAAAACTCTTTTTTTTCCATGGAGAAAATATCAGGTATCATATGGTAGGGGTTTTGACATTGGAAGGTTTTTTGAATCATTTTTATCTAA
>Ga0209105_100034_pt1 | contig 50703 bp, 42 predicted proteins | sample SedPBSmetaG_FD_184158 | JGI IMG/M metagenome (GOLD analysis project Ga0209105, IMG submission 184158) | Freshwater sediment bacterial and archeal communities from Indian Creek, Illinois, USA to study Microbial Dark Matter (Phase II) -... | ecosystem: Environmental > Aquatic > Freshwater > Creek >...
TAGTTACATTCTTTGCATTTAGGGCGGATGCCGGTCATGACTATGGAACAATTGAAACAAATGGCTTTAGAAAATTGCTTGTCGAAAAAGACGGAAATCCGATTATTATCGACAATCCAAGATGGAAGCGCAATGTATAAGGAGCTTTCGAAATAAATCCGCAGGGAGGTGAGTAACCACTTTAAAGCTTCCTATTAATTGAAAGGAGGAATTAAGCCAAATAAGGTTTGGCGCCTGAATACAGGACAAAGCAAATAAAAATCAATAAGAGGGGGATACACATGAGAAACTTAACAAAGGGAAAAAATTTAGTCTATATATTGGGTGCATTGCTTCTGGTTTTAGTTGTAGTACTTGTGCTTAATATAGCGGGAGTGTTGGATCTTAGGGCCCAAAGAGTTGATATGCCCTATAGAACAGATAGAATCGTGATCGGATTCACACCACCGGATATCACAGGAGTATTTAAAACAGCAACTGATTTCTTTATTGAATCAGCGGCAAGCGCTCGAGAAGCAGGAATTCACGTGGAAGTGATAGCGCGTTCACCCGCTACACACTTGGACTATGCAGATCAGGTTGCCATAATTGAAGACTTCATAGCGCGTGAAGTAGATGTCATCGCTATATCGCCTGCAGATGTGGCAGCGGTTACACCGGCTCTTCAAAGAGCTAATGAAGCGGGGATACCGATTATAGCTGTTAACTTGCTTACACCTATTGAGGGGGTTGAGGTTGCATCCTATATCGGATTTGACAACTTTACAGCCGGTGCAGTCACCGCGTATGCAATGCTCGACTTTTTCGGAGGTCCCGGCGTATTAGGCGAAGGACCCAAAATCGAAGTAGGACCATATGATTTTATGGATAAAGCTTTCTGGGAAGACCTTTATGCCGATGTTGACCCCGCAACTATAAGAGCCAGAGGAATTTTACTTGAGGGAGTCGCCGGAAGCTACTTTTCAACTGCAAGGCTTAATGGTTTTCGTTCGGTAATAGAGCAGTTCCCGAACATCGAGGAGCTTCAACCTTCCGTAGCTACTGACTGGAATCGCGCTAAGGCCATGGCAGCATCTGAGGATGCTTTGACGAGGTTTGGTGAAGGGGAAATAGACTTCATCTGGGGAATGTCAAGCGAAATAGGTCTTGGAGCTATGCTCGCCGTTGAAGCAGCTGGTCGTCAGGACGATGTCAAAGTGTTTAATCAGGGGGGTACTGATGAATCTATGTCTCGGATAAGAGAAGAGCGTTTGGTCGCTGAGACTTGGCATGGATTCCCAGAATGGGGATGGTATGGCGTAAAACACGCCGTTATGACCGTACTTGGTCAGGAACCGCCGAATATATTTGACGTGCGTCCACGAACACTTTTCAAAGATAACTTGGTGCAATTCACACCTGTTCCGCATCTGGAGCCAATTGATTGGGAAGCTATTTTACAGGCAGCTGGCAAATAAAAAGCTTTCTTGCATTTAGGTCCTCTCATACGAAAATGTTTGGAGGGGGGTATGCTGTTGTTTGCCCCCCCTCATTATTTTAAAGAAGGAGTGAAGGGTCATGTCAGGATTTGAGAACAAAATAGCCGCTATAACAGGAGGCGGATTGGGGATCGGACGAGCAGCGGCGAAAGCATTTGCGATGGCAGGTACAAAAGTAGCAGTTATCGACATTAATTTAACAGACGCAGAAGAGACAGTTAAACTAATTGAAATGGATGGCGGTGAGGCAATTGCTTTGACTGCAGATATAGCACAAGAGACGCAAGTGAACGGAATATTCCAAGAACTAGAGCGCAAATGGCGAAGGTTGGACATTTTGGTAAATAATGCAGGAATATACAGACAAGGCGATGCTATAAGTACCTCTTTGGATGATTGGAACATCGTTATGTCGGTAAATCTTACCGGTGCATTTCTATGTTCCCGGGAAGCAGTTCGGTTGATGTTAAAGAATGATAACGGAGTTATAGTGAACGTTGCGTCTGAAGCAGGATTGGTAGGCATAAAGGGACAAACGGCATATAATGTTTCAAAAGCTGCTCTAATAGGATTAACGCGAAGTATGGCAGTTGACCATGCACCAAATATAAGAGTTAACTGTATATGTCCGGGTACCACTGAAACTCCATTGGTTGAAAAAGCTTTAAATAAAGCTTCAGATCCTTTAACTTTAAAAAGACGGCTTGAGAGTTCAAGGCCAATGGATCGACTTGGAAAACCTGAGGAAATAGCTAGCGCCATACTCTTACTGGCTAGCGACGATATCAAATATTGCACAGGTGCGGTTCTTTCAGTCGATGGAGGATATACAACGCAATAAAGGGATATTAATTCAACTACCGAGAAGGAGAGGTTAAGGCGGATGAATGAGCCACTACTTAAACTGACAAATACAAGTAAAATGTATCCTGGCGTACAGGCTTTAAAGGATGTGGATTTTGACTTAAATCATGGCGAAGTTCATTTCTTGCTAGGAGAAAATGGTGCCGGAAAATCAACTTTAATGAAAATATTAAGCGGTTCGGTCACCAAAGATTCAGGCAAGATCTTTTTGAACGGAAATGAAATTGATATTGAAAGCCCTCAGGATTCGGTAAAAAAGGGAATAGCGATGGTCTATCAGGAACTCAGCCTATTTCCTAACCTTTCTGTTGCTGAAAATATACATGCAGGAATGCTTCCGATCAAAAGTTATTCGAAACTGGTCAACTGGACAGAAATAAACAGCAGAACAAAAGCAATTATGAATGAAATTGGGTTAGATGTTTCACCTAATACTCTCGTCGCGGATTTAGGGATTGGAGCACGTCAATTAGTTGAAATCGGAAAGGCAATGTCACGTAAAGCCAAGGTATTGCTTCTGGACGAACCTACTTCTGCGTTGTCAACGCATGAAATTGAAAAGCTCTATCTAATAATAAGTGAATTATTGAAAAAGGGAATCGGAATTATATATGTTTCCCATAAATTATCCGAGATTCCCCGGATTGCCCATAGGGTTACAGTTCTAAGAGATGGGCACAAAATAAGCACACTTCAGGCTGAACAAGTCTCTGAAGCCGAACTTATAAGGATGATGGTCGGTAGAGAGGTAAATGAGAAATACCCAAAAGAAAAGGTTCAAATCGGTAAAACACTATTGAAGGTATCAGGCCTTAATTTAGGAAATCGTGTTAAGAACGCAGAGTTTGAAGTCAAAGAAGGAGAAATCGTAGGGATATTCGGGTTGATGGGTTCAGGACGGACATCACTCGCCAGATCATTATTTGGCCTTGAAAATAAAGCGAGCGGAAAAATAAGCTTGAATGGTCATAGTTTACAAATAAAAAACACAGGTGATGCTATAAAGGAAGGACTTGGATATATAACTGAGGAAAGAAAAATGGGTTTGGTCTTAAGAATGAGCATTGCTTATAATATAACATTTCCCATTTTAAAAAAAATACTTCGTTTCGGAATGATAGATCATAAGGCAGAAAGAAAAATTGCTCTTAATTTTGTTGACAAACTTCACATTATTACCCCACACATCCAGCGTTTGGTTGAAAGTTTGAGTGGCGGAAATCAGCAAAAAGTTGCCTTAGCCAGATGGATGTGCTGTGGTTCTAAGGTGTTAATTATGGATGAACCGACCAGAGGAATTGATGTGGGAGCCAAAGTTTCGGTTTATAAGCTTTTAGGTCAAATGGCTAAAGAAGGTGCAGGCATCATCCTTATCAGCTCTGAATTGCTTGAGATTTTGGGCTTAAGCGATAGAGTACTCGTTATGTCGAAAGGCGAGTTGGTCGCGGCTTTTACAAGAGAAGAGGCTAATCCAGACACAATAATGGCTTATGCGGCAGGCGCACTAGCCTTTGAAGGGAGTATATAGAATGAGTAAACCTGTTACAACGAATTTTTCAATTCTCGATATTATCAAAGAACGCAAGTCATCGTTCAAAAATCTTGCCGGTCCGTTGCTGGGTATGTTTATTTTGGTTTTTCTTATCAGCATAGCTACACCATTTTTTATGTCGTCTGCAAACCTTTTGAATGTCGGACGACAAGCGGCTACAAACATAATCTTAGCTGCAGGCATGACATTAGTTATATTTACGGGTGGAATCGACCTTTCGGTAGGATCGGTCATGGCGTTGGCGGCATCAGTTGCTGTTGTGCTTATAACACATTTTGGAATAAATGTATGGTTAGGTGTTCTTATTTGTATCTTGGTAGGTGCGGCGTGCGGGTTAATAAATGGTTTGGTTATAACTAAGGGAAGAGTTCCGGACTTTATCGCTACGTTGGGAATGATGTCACTCGCAAGGGGTTTGGCTCTTTTAGTAACCGAGGGGATGGCGGTACCTTCGTTTGCGATAGCCGTAAGAGAAATGCCAGAGGAGATAATTGCTTTAGGAGCGGGACATCTTTTGGGTATTCCCGCGCCTTTCTTCATTTCTTTAGTTGTCATCCTTATAACTTGGTTCGTTAGCCAAAACACGCGTACAGGCCGTTATTTCTTTGCTGTCGGAGGTAATAAGGAAGCTGCAAGGGTTTCGGGAATAAATGTCGAAAAGACGAAATTGACAGCATATATCCTTTCGGGTCTGTTTGCTGGAGTCGCAGGAATTGTATTAGCCGGTAGATTGAATTCTGCTAATGCTCACATGGGAGTTGGTGCTGAATTGAACGCAATTGCATCGGTTGTGATGGGCGGAGCGAATTTATTCGGCGGAGAGGGTGCGCTCGGTGGCACTCTTATAGGCGGCATAACAATTGCGATATTGAACAATGGCTTGAATCTGATGGCTGTTTCGGCTTTTTGGCAAGAAGTTGCCATGGGCATAGTAGTTGTGGCTGTTGTAGTTTTTGATCAATGGAGAAGACATCGTTTTTCGGAGAAAAAATAAAGAACGAGGTAGACGTTCTTAAAGATCTTTATACAAACCGAGATTAATCAGCAAAACAGATTCATCTCGGTTTGTTTTATATGATTAATTGACTACTTCATGTAATCAGAGTTGCATCCCCGAAAGTGTAGAATCTGAACTTCTTCTCTACCGCGTAATCGTACGCTTTGCGTATAAGCTCAATCCCCGCAAATGTCGATACCAATACAAGGTGCGATGAGCGGGGAAGATGAAGATTAGTTATAAACATATCTACAATTTTAAACTGATAACCGGGCGTGATAAACAATTCGGTCTTACCTTGAAAAGTCTCTATTCGTCCATGTTCAACAGCAGCTGTTTCGAGAGTTCGAACCACATCGGTTCCGCAGGCGACTACTCTGCGGTCATCTCGTTTAGCGCTGTTAACCATATCAACGACATCTTGCGGAACATGTAAAAATTCCTCGGGCATGATGTGTGATTCAAGATTTTCTGCTTTAATAGGCCTAAAACTTCCAAGCCCCATATGCAAAGTTGTAAAGCCGATCAAAACACCAATTTCCGTCAATGCGTCAAGCAACTCAGGAGTAAAGTGAAGAGCCGCTGTAGGCGCTGCTACCGAGCCCTCCACGCTAGCATAAATCGTCTGATATCTCGACGGATCGGATATCGGTTCTTTAATGTACGGAGGAAGCGGAACCTGTCCGATATCCTCAAGCGCTATTTTGATTTCATCAGCATTGTTAAATTCGATAATTCTACCGCCGTCATTAGCTTGTGATACGACTTTTACAGTTAATCTATCACCGATAGTCAGGCTAGAACCAACTGTGATTTTGTTACCGGGCTTCACCAAGGCTTCCCAGATATTATCTCCCAGGTCCTTAAGCAGAAAAATTTCAGCTCTGCCTCCTCCTTGACGTTTCGCGGGAAGCCTTGCGGCTATAACTTTGGTATTGTTCAGAATTAAGACGTCACCGTGTCGAAAATAATCTTTTATATCGCTAAATTTTCGGTCTGAAACCGATGCATGTTCTCTGTCTATAACCAGAAGTCTCGATGAATCTCTTGGTTCAACGGGAGTCTGAGCTATCAATTCTTCCGGCAAATGGTATTCAAATTCCTTCGTTAACACTAAAACATCTCACTTTCCTATGCTAGCGCCCTTATCCGCTCTTAAAGCCCCGTTACGGTATTGAAGAAGATATCCCGAAACCTCTTTTATCTTAGGTGACCAGTTTTTCTTGCGATCTTCCAAAACTGAAGGAGCGACCATAAGATCAATCCTGCGATTGGGTATATCTATTATAATAGTGTCATTCTCGTAAACGAAAGCAATCGGTCCGCCTTCTATCGCTTCAGGTGCGATATGTCCTATACACGGTCCGCGAGTTCCCCCTGAAAACCTTCCGTCGGTTATCAGAGCAACAGAATTCGACAGTCCCATTCCGCAGATAGCCGATGTAGGTGCAAGCATTTCCCTCATTCCGGGACCTCCGCTTGGACCTTCATATCTTATAACAACTATATCTCCGGCTTTAATTTTTCCTTCAATTATAGCGTCATAAGCCTCCTCCTCAGAGTCAAACACACGAGCTCGACCTTCAAATCTAAGCATCTCGGAAGTAACAGCCGCTCTTTTTACCACCGCTCCGTTAGGTGCCAAATTCCCGTATAGTATGGCTAAACCGCCTTCACTATGGTTGGGATTTTCTAAAGGTCGAATCACATCGTCATTTACAATTTTTACGCCTCCGATATTTTCACCTGTAGTTTTGCCTGTTACCGTTATGCAATCAAGATTAAGAAGCGGGGATAACCTTTTCATTACCGCGGCAACTCCGCCGGCCTCATCAAGATTTTTGAGGCTATAAACACCACCCGGTCTCATATTGCAAATGTGAGGGGTTTTTTCCGACAAATCATGAAAAATATCAAGAGGCAGTTCCAGTCCGCATCTTCTTGAAATAGAGAGAATCTCCAATACATCATTGGTTGAACCGGCCACAGCCAAAGATACTTTGATCCAGTTCTCAAAAGCTTCCCTAGTCATTATTTTTCGTGCGGTAAGATTCTCATGGACCATATCGACGATTCTTTTGCCCGTATTTTTTGCGATTATATCCTTTTCGGGATCAAGGGCATGACAAGTGGCGCATCCGGGCAACGACATCCCGAGCGCTTCCATACCGCAAGCCAAAGTATTAGCGCTGAACATACCGGCACAGGTACCGGCTCCCGGACAAGCGCAATCCTCAAGTTCTTTCAATTCCTCATCGGACATCTCACCGCGCGCAGCTTTTCCTACCGCTTCAAAAACGTCTATTATATCTACATTGTTACCCTTAAAATTCCCGGGCAGCATCGGTCCGCCTGTGAGAACTATTGTTGGGATGTCAAGCTCTCCTGCGGCCATTAAGTGGCCCGGGACTATTTCATCACACGCCGGCATTAAAACCATGCCGTCAAAAGCATGTGCATGCACCATAATTTCGATTGAAGCCGATATAACGTCTCTTGAAGGCAAAGAATACCTCATGCCGTTATGTCCCATCGCCAAACCGTCACATACCGCTATTGTGTTGAACTCAAAGGGCAAACCTCCGGCTTCTTTAATCCCTTCTTTTACAGCTTCGGCAAGACGTCCTAAATGAACATGCCCGGGGACAATATCAGTAAAAGAGTTGACTACGGCTATAAACGGCTTACTCATATCTCGTTCTTTTACTCCGCATGCTTTAAGCAGCGATCTATGAGGTGCTCTCGAGTTACCTTCTTTGATAAAATTACTTCTCATTCTTTAAGCCTCCCTTTTTTCAGTCATATTACGATATTTTGCAACCCTTGAGGCTGACAAAGCAGCAAAAGAGCCTGCGCCGAATCCGTTGTCGATATTAACTACCGTAAGTCCGGGAGAGCAGGACTGGAGCATGGTCATTAAAGGCGCCATACCTTTTTCTCCGATACCATATCCTACTGAAGTCGGCACTCCTATAACCGGAAGGTTTACCAACCCTCTGACTGTTATCGGAAGTACTGCGTCCATCCCTGCAACAACAATTATTACATCGATATCTTCCTTTAAAAGCACGTCAAGAGCTTCAAGAGTTCTGTGAATGCCGGCTATACCAACGTCATAGGCCCAAAAAACATCGCAACCCATTTCTGTGGCAAACACCTTTGCTTCTTCAGCTATGGCTATGTCCGCAGTACCGGCGGTCATAAGACCAATCCTACCTCCTGTTTTGGGAGTAACAAAATTAATATCTTTAACAACAACTATCCGGGCGTCTAAATATACATCCGCCTTAAATCCATTAGGAACCCGGCTTTCTATTCCTTTTGCCAACTCCGGATGCACTCTGCTTGCTATTCCTCTACCTTTTTCCTTAGCCATTTCAAACAAAAGTCTCTCGACCCACTCATCCTTTTTACCTTGGGCAAGTATAACTTCTGGAATCCCGGTTCTCTGAGCTCGATTGAGGTCGAGACGAGCTAGCTTATCTACAAATTGTAATTTCATTCTGTCGAAGGCTGATTTTTCAAGCTCTTCCTGTGCTTTTTCCATAGTAATAACACCATTTTTTAACTGTTCCAATATTTCGCGCATAATACACACCCCGCAATCAATTTAATTGTTCCAATTATCTAATAAAATTGACGGTTTGGCAATAATTTTATGTAATGTATGGGGACACACCGCTGCTTCGCAGGTCAAAGTCTATGCGGTATGTCCCCATTTATGGTATAATCCAAGGCAATGGATATAAACGAACGGAGCAGGATATTTTTATGCAATACGCAGAATATTACGAATTACGCGATAAAATTATTATGATGCAATACCCTCACTTAAATAACATGCAGCTTAAAGCTGTTCTGTCGATCGATGGCCCATTACTTATTCTAGCAGGCGCTGGATCCGGCAAAACTTCAGTATTGGTAAACAGAGCCGCTCACATGCTCAGATTTGGCAATTCATTCAAAAGTGATGCTGTGCCTGCCGGGATTTCAGTAAAAGATATAGAAATCATGAGCAAATATGTTTCTTCCGGCGGTAAATTCCCTGAAGAGTTACAAAACAAATTCAATGATTCTAAAGTATTCCCGAGCAATATTATAGCAATAACATTTACAAACAAAGCGGCTCGTGAAATGAAAGACCGAGTACAGAAGCTGGTTGGAGAGCAAGCTTCCGATATGTGGATAAGCACGTTTCATGCGGCTTGTGTTCGGATATTGCGCCGTGATATAGATAAAATAGGATTTTCCAGAGATTTTGTAATATATGATGATGCTGATCAGCAGACTTTGTTGAAAGAATGCATTAAGGATCTTAATCTGGATGAAAAGATGTTCAGTTATAAAGAGGCAAAATCTCGAATAAGCCGGCTTAAAGACAAATTAGTAAGCCCCGATGCAAATGTAAAACTTAGTTCAGGCAATTTCAGAGAAGAGAAGTTTGCATCAATATACAAGCTATATGAGGAAAAACTTAATAAAAACAATGCTTTAGATTTTGACAACATTATCAATAAAACACTGGAACTTCTTGAAAAAAACCCTGAAGTATCTTCCTTCTATGCTAATAAGTTCAGATACATTATGGTTGACGAATATCAGGACACTAATTTCCCTCAATACAGGCTCATTAAATTATTTGCGTCAAAACACAACAATGTCTGTGTGGTAGGGGACGATGATCAATCGATATATGGCTGGAGAGGAGCGGACATAAGGAACATATTAGAGTTTGAAAAAGATTTCTGCTGTGATTATATTATTAAATTGGAGCAGAACTATCGCTCAAGCCAACACATACTCGATGCCGCAAATCATGTCATTACAAACAACATAGGTAGGAAAAATAAGACATTGTGGACTGATAACGATAAAGGCGATAAGGTATTTTTCCATCAATCAGCAACAGAGCATCAGGAGGCGGAATTTATTTGTCGTCGAATAGCGATGATGGTTGAATCCGATGAAGCAAAATATGATGATTTTGCGGTGCTATACAGAACAAATGCTCAATCGCGCATAATAGAAGAAACATTGCTAAGATATGGTATTCGTTATCGGATTTACGGGGGTTTGCGTTTCTATAGCAGAAAAGAAATAAAGGATATAATCGCTTACTTACGTTTATGCCTTAATCCAAACGATGACGTATCCTTAAAACGAATAATAAATAGTCCGAAGAGGGGAATTGGCAGCACTACTCTTTCACTGCTTGAAAACGCAGCCAAAGATGCCCAGACAAGTATATTTGAAACTTTACTCACCCTGAAAACGAAGGGTATTTTATCGGGACGCATGCTTTCAAAAATTGATGAATTCTCTCGTATGATCCTTAAGTTCACTGCTATTAGGGATTCATTGGGTATATATGGACTTATAACTAACATCCTTGATTCAAGCGGATACAAAAATGAACTCCAACAGGAAAATACCGATGAAGCAAACAGCAGGCTGGAGAATATTGACGAATTCTTATCAGCTGCCCATGAATTTGAGATTTCAAATACTGATGCAGGATTGTTCGATTTTTTAGAAAATATTGCATTAATTTCGGATATTGATAAGGACGAGGAAAACGAAGATTCAATTACTTTGATGACCCTTCACAGTGCAAAAGGACTCGAGTTTCAAGTGGTGTTTTTATCAGGGATGGAAGAAGGGCTTTTCCCTATATCCCGTGCGCTCTATTCAGACAATGAAATGGAGGAAGAACGGAGACTTTGCTATGTAGGAATAACTCGTGCAAAAAGACAGCTTTACATTTCATATGCAAAACAAAGGACAATGCATGGACAAACAGCACCTCAATTTCCATCGAGGTTTATAAGTGAAATACCGCGTAACCTACTCCAAAACACTGATAACGTGCGACCTTCTCCCAGTCATGCTGTGCATAAAAACGATACATCTGCACAAAACATTAAAGCTGAAGAAAATAACGATTTTAAGCTCGGAGACAGGGTTATGCATGCTAAGTTCGGACAGGGAACAATAATCTCGATTGATGGGAATGTATATGATACTCGAATAAAAATAGCATTTGATCATGGAGGAAATAGAGATTTCATAGCTGAAATGGCGCCAATAGAAAAGGTGTAATCTAGAACTCAGCTTAAATCGAATTTTTTAATTAGTCTTGAGATTTTATGGAGGCAATATGGACATTGATAAGGTTAAAATAGAAGTCGAAGAACTTCGACAAAAAATAAGGCACCACGACTACAAATATTATGTCTTAGACAACCCTTCTATATCTGATAAAGAATATGATGATTTGATGAAAAGGCTTATTGATTTGGAAAGCCAGTTTCCTGCGCTCATTTCAAACGATTCTCCGACTCAGAGAGTAGGAGGAATTTCATCCGGCAGATTTAAATCGGCTGAGCATACAGTTCCAATGCTAAGCCTTGCAAATGCCATGACTGAAACGGATCTCAGAAATTTCGACCGCAGAACAAGAAATGTTTTAGGAAATAACATTCAATATGTGACCGAATACAAAATAGACGGTTTGTCAGTTACCATATTGTATCAGGACGGAGTTTTGGCAAGGGCGGCTACTCGCGGTGATGGCCGCGTTGGAGAGGATGTGACACTAAATGTCAGAACTATAAAGTCCATACCTTTAAGACTGAACAAGCCATACACTTTAGAGGTGCGAGGAGAAGTTTTTATGCCGAAGGATGCTTTTATCGCCCTCAATGAGGAACGAGAAATTGCAGGTCTGCCGGTTTTTGCAAATCCGCGAAACGCTGCGTCAGGTTCTTTAAGACAGCTTGACCCGGCTGTTACCGCATCAAGACTGCTTGATATTTATGTGTTCAATGTGCAGACGATCAAAGATTTGACTTTTGACAAACATACCGACTATATGGAATTTATAAGAGGATTAGGTATAAAAACTACGCCTTTTATAGAAGTATCCTCATCGATCGAACAAACAATTACCTCATGTAATGCATGGAAAGAAAAAAGACAGCTTCTCCCTTATGATATTGACGGATTGGTAGTAAAAGTAAATGATATAGTACAAAGAGAGGCATTAGGGGCTACCAATAAAAGCCCGCGATGGGCAATTGCATATAAATTCCAAGCTGAACAAGCGGAAACTATTGTTCGCGATATAATCGTGCAGGTCGGAAGGACCGGAGCACTGACACCTACAGCTATTTTTGAGCCTGTACACTTGGGTGGTTCAGTAGTATCGCGAGCCACACTGCATAATGAGGATAATATACGGCAAAAAGACATCCGCTTAGGCGATCGAATTGTAGTACAAAAAGCGGGTGAAATAATCCCCGAAGTGATCGAAGTAAAAAAGCATTTACGCATGGGCAACGAAAAAGAATTTATCATGCCTTCAATGTGTCCGGCATGTGGCGCAAAAACGAACAAAACCGAAGGAGAGGCAGTAACAAGATGCACAGGCATTGTATGTCCTGCGCAAATAAAGCGGCTTATTGAACACTTTGCTTCAAGAGAAGCTATGAACATAGATGGATTAGGTCCTGCGATTATAACCCAGCTCCTTGAACACGGATTGATATCGGATGTATCGGACATTTATTATCTGAAACATGAAGATATTTCCCAACTTGATCGAATGGGTGAAAAATCCGCAAGTAATATTATTAATGCAATCAAGGCAAGCAAAACGGCTGGTCTTTCAAAATTGATTTTTGCATTAGGAATACATCTGGTTGGAAGTAAAGTGGCGCACATGTTCGCAAAACACTTCGGACATATAAGAAACTTAATGATCGCTGATCATGGCTCTCTTTTACAGATCGATGGGGTAGGCAGCGGCATCGCAGAAAGCATAGTAGCCTTTTTTAATGAAAAACAAAATATAACGCTAATAGAACGACTTGAAAATGCCGGAGTTATAATGGGATACCAGAAAGAAATATTGCATGACAAGAGCCTAGAGGGTAAAATTTTCGTACTTACAGGAACATTATCCAATTATACAAGAGAACAGGCTACAAACCTTATCGCATCGAGAGGAGGAATCGTAACTGCCGGCGTGACAAAAGTGACAAATTTTGTAGTGGCAGGACAAGATGCTGGCAGTAAATTAAGTAAGGCTAATTCCCTCAATATTCCTGTGTTGGACGAAATGGAGTTTATTGCTATGATTGGTAAATAATATTTTCAGTTATAATGTAGAAAACAATTGAAAATCTGTCTTAAATGTGTTTTAATGTAATAGAAAAGTAAAAACAATGTCTGATTCAGGCAAAGAGTTGTGCACATCAGCGATTAAGGTATAAGGGGTTTGGCACATGAGAAGACGGATTTTAGCGTTTATTTTGGCAATCACCGCCATATTTTTAATACATATTCAAACGGCAAATGCAATAGTTATAAGAGAAGGAAGTCGCGGGGCAGAAGTCACAAGGTTACAACAAAGATTAATTGAGCTTGGATTTTTAAACACTCGGGCGACAGGGGTTTTTGGACCGTTGACAAAAGATGCCGTTTTAAGGTTTCAAAGAGCTAATGGATTGACAGCCGATGGCGTAGTTGGGCGTGCTACTACTTCTGCTATGTTTCCGACAACAACATCAAGGTCTCCCGTACCTCAAACCACAACAACGGTCTTGAGAGAAGGAAGTCGCGGGGCAGAAGTCACAAGGTTACAACAAAGATTAATTGAGCTTGGATTTTTAAACACTCGGGCGACAGGGGTTTTTGGACCGTTGACAAAAGATGCCGTTTTAAGGTTTCAAAGAGCTAATGGATTGACTTCAGATGGTGTCGTTGGTCATTCCACAGTGACGGCTCTGTTTACTCCCGCACAAAATAATCCCGTATCTAATCCGATAACCTCGGTTTTGAGGAGAGGGAGTCGGGGAGCACAAGTTACAACACTTCAAAACCGCTTGATAGAACTAGGTTTACTGAATGTTAGTGCTAACGGAAATTTTGGGCCTCTTACACAATCTGCGGTTGAGCAATTTCAAAGAACCAACAGTTTGACAGTGAACGGGACAGTAGATTCCGAAACGGCGAGAAAACTTTTTGCACCACCCGAACCACCACCTTCCATACCTTCCGAATCACCTGAACCTCCGCCTCCGGTAGCTCAGGATCCCAATCCTCCTATCCATACTGAACCGACACCGCCTGTTCAACCTGAACCGAATTCACCGCTTGTTAGATTTAACGGAGTAGCGGGGGCCTTGACCGGACGAACTGTTATAATCGATCCGGGGCACGGGGGTAGAGATCCCGGCGCTGTTCGAAATGGGGTGAGAGAATCGGAACTGGTACTCGATATTTCTTTTAGGCTAAAAAGAATGCTTGAGGAAGCGGGAGCTGTGGTGCTTATGACCCGTGAAACCGATGTTTTCAGATCGCTTTTATTTCGCTCGGCTTTTGCAAACAGACACGTATTGCAGCTTGAGACGGAAAGATTGCGGAGTTTGATTGCCGGAATGCCTTCTCAGCAAGCTCAAACAGGCGCAACGACACAATCCCCAGTCCAAAATGAACAGGTGATGCAAACGCTCATTGGGTTACAGGTCGAGAGGGCGCAGCTTCAGCAAAGACAGTCTGATATTTCCTCACAAATCGCAATTATTCAGGAAATATTGGTTCTTCTGACCATACTTGATGAGGATCGTGCACAACTTAAAAAAGCTAACGAAGCCTCGGATAGCGCTGCAATAGCTTTAGAGAAATCCGAAATATTCCAACGAGAACTGCAACTAAACGATCTTGCGGCTCGAATAGGCTTACCCGGATCAACACATGATATTGCCAACAGCAATCTTCTTTTAAGACAACAAGAAACTGAGCAAATTACCGTAAGGCTTAGTGAACTAAACCAGCAAATTGCCGCTGCTCAGAGACTACTTGAACAACCTGCACAGACAGAGAATCCGATACCTGTTCCCCCTCAGCCTGAAGTGCCGCCAACCGGAAACAGCTCAATATCGGAAGCCATAAATATGTGGAACTCAAAGATAGCTATGTTTGATCACTACATCAACAATCCACTTCTTGAATCAAGAGAAGGCATTTTTGCGCTCGCAAGGGACAGCTCCAATAATGTGCAAGCAAATGAAATGCTTTCAAAAGTGTTTGATCTGACAAGGGAAAGATATCAGGACAATATAGTCTTTATTTCCGTACATATCAATTCGACAACTCAAAATGCTACGGAATCGTCCGGAATAAGAATGTTTTACAGACATAACGGGCCTACCTTTGCTTGGGGAGTAGGTAATCCTCATTACTACCTCAACTATAACTCAACCGCTAGGCGATCTCTATCACAAAATTTGCTTAACAGCCTTAATGCATTCACAACTTTCCAAGGTGAAGTCACATCTCCCACGCGGATGGACTTTAGTGTCCTAAGAGAAACCAATCTCGTATCCTCTTTAATAGAAGTAGGTTTTATAAACAATGCTGGCGATAGGGCGCTTATTGTGCAAGAACAGATCAGGGAAGATTCAGCCGCAGGTATTTATACAGGCTTAGTGAATTATTTCAACTCCCTGCGCTAAAAAGCTGATGTTTTGAAGAACATGGGACTTATGACCCATGTTCTTTTTGTTTGAACGAATATTTAAAAAATGGTATACTTTCAAAGGCAAGACTAATTCATGAAGGGATGTATATAATGAATATATCTGTCGAAGATATTAAGCATATAACGAGACTTTCGAAATTACATTTTAATCAGGATGAAGTTGCTTATTACCTTCAGGATCTCAACAAAATCATAGAGTACGTAAATAAGCTGAGTGAAATAGACTTAGAGGACATAACTCCCACTGCTCACATATTACCTATAAGTAATGTTTTCCGCGAAGATGATCTCAAGCAATCGATGACGATTTCAGCAATACTTAAAAATGCACCCGATGTGCAGGAGGATTGCTTTCATGTGCCTCAAGTGGTAGAGGGATGAACTATTATGAAACATTATGATTTAACATTGCATCAAGCGGCTGATATGTTAAGAAGCAAAAAGATTACTTCGTTGGAGCTGACAAAATCTGCAATTGACAGGATAGAGCATACTGAAGATTACATAAGAGCATTTGTTACTCTAACATTTGATTCCGCATTGGAGCAGGCGAACAGGGTAGACGAATCTATATCGAAAGGTAAATCGCTACCTCCTTTGGCTGGAATACCAATGGCGATTAAGGACAATATTTGCACGAAGGACGTTAGAACTACGTGTTCCTCACGGATGCTTGAGAACTTCTTTCCTCCTTATGACGCTACGATTTCGAAGAAACTTATAAGCGAAAATCAAGGAGTGATGCTTGGAAAACTTAATATGGATGAATTTGCCATGGGATCTTCCACCGAAACCTCAGCATTCCATAAAACTGCTAATCCTTGGGATTTAGGTAAAGTACCGGGAGGATCGAGCGGTGCTGCGGCTGCTTCCGTTGCGGCAAGGCAGATTTTTTATGCGATAGGTTCAGATACCGGGGGTTCAATAAGACAACCTGCCTCATTTTGTGGGATTGTGGGGGTAAAGCCAACTTATGGCGCAATATCCAGATATGGACTAATAGCGTATGCATCTTCACTTGATCAAATAGGACCGATTGCGCGCAATGTCTCAGATTGTGCGAGAGTGCTTAATGTGATTGTTGGGCATGACGAACTTGATTCAACTTCAATAAATAGGAAGTGGCCGAATTTCGAATCCAGTCTTCAAGACAGCATTAAAGGTATCAGAATTGGTATTCCCAAAGAATATTTCGGACAAGGACTTGACGATGAGGTCAAACGTCCCATCGATGAGGCAATTAAAAAATTTGTCGCTTTAGGCGCAAACATTGAAAGCATATCTTTACCTTATACGGATTACGCCTTATCTGCCTATTACATTATATCATGTGCGGAAGCAAGCTCAAATTTGGCAAGATTTGACGGTGTGAAATATGGCTATAGAACTCCCAGTTTTAAAGACTTAGATGATATGTACTGCAAAACCAGAAACGAAGGCTTTGGAAGCGAAGTCAAACGAAGAATAATGCTTGGCAATTTTGTTTTAAGTTCGGGCTATTATGATGCTTACTATCTTAAAGCCTTGAAAATGAGAACTCTTATTAAACAGGATTTTGACAACGCATTTTCAAAGGTTGACGCAATCGTTTCACCGACAACACCTTCTGTAGCGTTCGGATTCGGAGAAAAGCTCGATGACCCTCTTAAAATGTATTTGACGGATGTATACACAGTGCCTGTTAACATAGCGGGCTTGCCTGCTATTTCATTGCCTTGCGGCTTTGATGCGAGTGGAATGCCTGTTGGTATGCAGCTTATCGGAAAACACTTCAGCGAAAGTCTCTTGCTAAATATCGCATACACTTATGAGCAGAATACCGATCATCACCAAAAATCACCGTCAATAGACTGCGAGGTCGGATTATGAGATACGAGACTGTGATTGGACTCGAAATTCATGTTGAATTGTCCACGTCAACCAAGCTATTTTGTGGGTGTCCTGTTACGTTTGGGGGTAAACCGAATACGCAATGCTGCCCGATTTGCGTTGGGATGCCGGGAGTCTTGCCTGTTTTGAACAAGAAGGCCGTTGAGTATTGCATTAAAGCAGGGCTGGCTCTCAATTGCTATATAGCCGAAGTGAGCAAGATGGATAGGAAAAACTATTTTTATCCGGATTTGCCGAAAGCATATCAAACTTCCCAATTGAATTTGCCTGTTTGTCTTAAAGGGTATCTTGACATTCAATCCGGAGATGAGTTAAAGCGTGTAGGTATCACACGAATTCATCTTGAAGAGGACGCCGGAAAGCTTATGCATGATCGTTCAGGATTTGGCACTTTAATTGACTATAACCGTGGCGGCATACCATTAATCGAAATAGTGACAGAACCTGAACTTCACTCTGCCGAACAATCTAAGCTCTTTCTTGAAACCCTTAAATCAATACTTGAGTATATCGACATATCGGACTGCAAAATGCAGGAAGGCTCGTTGCGTTGCGATGTTAACATCTCGGTGCGTCCGGAAGGTCAGAATAATTTGGGTAAACGTGTTGAAATAAAAAACATGAATTCTTTTCGTGCGGCTTTCCGCGCAATAGAATATGAAGAAAAAAGACAAAAAGATTTTTTGGAAAACGGAAACGAAATTGTACAGGAAACTCGAAGATGGGATGATATTGAGGGTAAAACTCACTCAATGAGAAGAAAAGAAGGAGCTCATGATTATAAGTATTTTCCTGAACCTGATCTGGTGCCTGTTATTGTCAGCAAAACTTGGTTTGAAGCTATAAAATCGGAAATTCCCGAGTTACCCATGCAAAAAAAGAAATGCTATATTGAGAAATATGGTTTGTCTGCCTATGACGCTGACGTATTGACATCATCAAAGCTTCTTGCAGAGCTATTTGAGCAAATTTTACTTGAATATCCTAAACCTAAGATTGTTGTCAACTGGCTTATGGGAGATTACTTAAGACTTCTAAAAGACAGGGGAACTAGCATTGAAGCTGCGCCTCTTCTTCCGAACTCTATGTCGAGACTCCTTACGCTTGTTGATAAAAGCGTTATAAGCGGTACTATCGCTAAAACTGTATTTGAAGAGATGTTTGACACAGGAAAATCTCCTGAAACTATTATTGAGCAAAAAGGCCTACAACAGATAACCGATTCAGACGAAATTGAACGGATAATTGATCAGGTTATAGCTCAGAACACAAAATCCGTGGCAGATTTCAAGGAAGGAAAAACCAAAGCATTGGGTTTCCTGATAGGCCAGGCCATGAGGCTTACACGAGGAAAAGCAAATCCGCAGCTTCTAAATGATAAATTGATACAAAGACTTGAAGCTTTGTAGAACTATCATAAATAGGATTTCTGCAGCAGTTTCACTCGTTTAACGACATCTAACAAGCATCTGCATAGATAAAGAGTTTGCCAGTCGTTTAAGGGGCGATGAGTCCTATATTTTACGGATTGCTCTGAGAAATTCAATAGTATTCGATCAGCGAGCAATGACTTCAATGATTCTGATATGTGTGTGGCTATGTCGCCTTTTAGAAGCAGGTGACTGTCTGCCGTATTTATTACAGTGCTTTTTTTATCTGTTAAACGATTTGAAAGAAGTTTGAAGTATAGCTCTTCAAGTGTTTGCATAATCGATTTGCGTTCATTTGTGTCTTTAAGCCACAGCAACACAGCGCTTAATCCCATTGATATATTACCGATGCTCTCAGTCGAATATGCGAGGGTTTCTCCCCTGCGAAACGTAAAATGGCCTGTTGGATTTTTTCTTGCCATTGAATCTAAATTGTTAAACACTTTTAATGCATCACAGATTATAATCTCAAGTCCCGTGATTTGACTGCATTCAAGCAGACAATCTAATACGAAAAATTGCTTTGAAAGTGGAAGTGTCGATTGATCGTAAGAGTAGGAACAAAAAAAACCAAACTTATTTATGCGATACAACAATTCAAGGCTTGATTCAATCAGAATATCATCTTTACTTACATTTATGCCTAGTTGTTGAATCAATGACAAAGACTTGACGAATCGTGATAAATCTAATGTGGACATGTTTCTTATATCCAACGACCTGATCATTTTATCAAAGAGATTAGCGGCTTTGTCTTTCCATACAGTACTGTCATCGCTGTAAATCGACGTGTCAACCCAAAAATCCCGAATCATATAAATACAAGCGTCAAGCCAGACAGTGATTGAGTGATACGAAGCTATCGAATGTTCAAAAGATCTAGCATACCCATCCATCCATAGCTTTGCCGTCAAGTCAATTCGTCTGGTAAGTTCGGGACATTTACCTTTTAATTTGAATTGCCATTCGGAGATTCTTTCTTTATCGAGAGAAGCTATTATCTGTATCAGATAACCGGTATTTAAGTGAGATTCAAGATAATTGTTCGGTGTATTGCCGAAGTCTGCCAGATTGTATATGATATTGTCATGTATCTTGTCTGAAATGATACGTAAGTATCGCATCTTAATGCTCCTTTCAAATGCGTTTGATCATTTTTATGCTTGCATCATATAGTTTAACAAAGAAATTGGGTTGATTTTACTCAGAATAATGATAGAATAGATAAGATGAGAAGTTTTGTAGCGGAGGTGAATGATATCTGTGGTTTTTAGTATGACAGGATTCGGAAAAGGAAGGACTGAGCAAGACGGCCGGGAGTTTACTGCTGAGATAAAGTCTTTAAATAATCGCTATCTTGACATAAATTTTAGATTGCCGCGCAATTTGTCATATCTTGAAGAAGATCTGCGAAAATTGGCTCAGCAAAACCTTTCTCGGGGGAGAATAGAAATTACAATGCTTTATGTCAATACAGAAACCGAAAGTTTTGAGGTTGAGTTTAACCAGCCGCTTGCAAAAGCCTATATGGCTTGCATAAGCCAATTATCAGAACAATTTAATCTTGAGAATAATTTATCGGTATCATCTTTCCTTACCCTTCCCGATATGTTAATTGAGCGTAGAAAAGAACAGAGTACGGAGATTCTAAAAAAACTTGCTACCGAAGCCTTGCAACAAGCTATAAGCAATTTAAAATCAATGAAGCTTAGCGAAGGAGAAAAGCTTAGTATAGACATATATGATAGGGTCAGGATAATTGGGAATTATCTTGCCAATATCAAAGAACGTGCTCCGGCTTTGGTAGAAGATTACAGACAAAAACTAAAGGATAGATTGAAAGAATTACTCAATCAAACTGATCTCGACGAATTGAGATTTACTTCGGAAGTGGCTTATTTTGCCGAAAGATCTAGCATAACAGAAGAGATAGTACGTTTAGAAAGTCACTTATTTCAGTTTAAGCAAATATTGGATTTCGGTGGATCTATTGGTCGTAAACTAGACTTTCTTGTACAAGAAATGAACAGGGAGATCAACACGATAGGTTCAAAGGTCGGTGATTTAAAGGTTATAAATTTGGTAGTTGAGATTAAAAGCGAAATTGAAAAGATTAAGGAACAAATACAGAACATTGAATAGTACTACAACGAAAGACCATAAATGAACGATTAAAAAGCTAAACCTTAGGGAAGGTTCGAGCGTTAGCGGAATGAAACGGAGGTGACGACAGAACTGACCCCGTGGTGTAGTGATCAGGCAGTAATTAATTTGGAGGCTAAGTAAATGAGCATAAAATTGATAAACATAGGGTTTGGCAATATAGTATCAGCCAATCGTTTAATTGCGATAGTAAGACCTGAATCCGCCCCGATAAAGAGAATTATGCAGGAAGCACGGGACAGAGGGATGTTAGTTGATGCGACATACGGCCGAAGGACCAGAGCAGTAATAATAACAGACAGCGATCATGTGATATTATCCGCAGTTCAACCCGAAACGGTTGCTCACAGACTAGACATGAAAGATAACCATCTGCTTTTGACAACACCGGAGGAATCCGATGAATAAGGACAAAGGCTTATTAATAATTATATCCGGTCCATCCGGGGCAGGGAAAGGCACTGTTTGTAATGCGTATCTTGAACGGCATCAAGAAACCATGATGTCTATTTCTGCTACAACACGAATTCCTCGTTTTAATGAAATAGAGGGAGTGAACTACTTCTTTAAAAACGAGGATACTTTCAATACCATGATCGATAATGGGGATTTTCTTGAATATGCTGAAGTATACGGTAATTATTACGGAACTCCGAAAAAATTTGTACAAAAACAGCTACTGGATGGTAAAGACATAATACTTGAAATTGATATACAAGGCGCTCTACAGGTTAAAGAACGCTTTGACGAAGGGGTTTTCGTATTTATTGTCCCTCCATCAATGGAAGAACTAAAAAGGAGAATTGTAAAGCGCGGAACGGAAAACGCTGAAAAGCTATATAAACGTTTTCAGAGCGCATATGATGAATTAAACTTCATCAATAGATACAATTACTTAGTGCTAAACGATACTGTAAACAACGCCGTACAAAAGCTAGAGGCGATAGTAACGGCAGAAAGATGCAGAATTTCACGCAATAGAGATTTTTATTTAAGCTTGCAAGGAGGCGTAAAATGATCAACCCTTCATTGGACGAACTTATGAAAAACATAGACAGCAGGTATACCTTGGTAATCCAGGTAGCTAAAAGAGCGCGACAGCTAGCTGTCAATCCTAAGCCACTTATCAGTGTTGAAACCGATAAGCCGGTTCTGATGGCAATTCTTGAGATTAAGGCAGGCAAAATCAAATATAAAAGGACTAAAGAAGGCATAAAGTGATAATGGATAATCCTTTAGCAAACAAGAGAATATTATTAGGAGTAACAGGCGGGATTGCGGCTTATAAAGCCCTCGATCTAGTCAGTCTGCTTAAGAAGGATGACGCTGTTGTCAAAGTCATAATGACTGACAATGCGGCAGAATTTGTTAGCCCCATCTCATTTGAGGCTATTTCAGGCAATCCTGTTTATACCCAAATGTTTTCAAGAGCCGGACAGTGGGAGATAGATCATATATCTTTGGCTAAATGGGCGGAATTGGTTGTTGTAATACCGGCAACCGCCAATATATTGGGAAAAGTCAATCATGGGATCGCCGACGACCTTCTTTCAACTACAATCATGGCAACAAAGGCAAGTGTTATTTTTGCCCCGGCGATGAACACACAAATGTATCTTAACCCTATTGTAGAAGAGAATAGGGCTTCATTGATAAAAAGAGGCTATATCTTAATCCCTCCTAGCAAAGGAAGGCTTGCTTGCGGAGATTGGGGTGAAGGGAAACTTGCAAATATCGGTGATATTTATGAGGAAATAAAACGCAATTTTACCACAAAAGATGATTTGAGCGGACTTAAAGTTTTAGTGACTGCAGGTCCTACCCGTGAATTCATAGATCCCGCCAGATTTTTGAGCAATCCTTCAACAGGTAAAATGGGATATGCTATAGCACAAGCGGCAATCGAAAGAGGAGCCGATTGTTTTTTGGTAAGCGGACCGACACACCTTGATCCACCGGAAGGAGCATCATTCTATCCTGTGGAGACTGCAGAACAAATGTATAAGACTGTTTTTGAGCTGTTTTCTGCATGCGACCTGTTGTTTAAGGCAGCTGCAGTAAGCGATTATCGTCCGAGGAAGCGAAGCATGGAGAAAATTAAAAAAAATGATAAGAATCCCTGTCTTGAACTTATCAGAAATCCCGACATACTCAAAGAAGCAGGCAGGCAGAAAACCAAACAGATAATTATAGGTTTTGCCGCTGAAACAAATGACATCGAGCAATATGCTAAAGAAAAAATGGATGATAAAAACCTTGATTTTATATTAGCAAACGACATAAGCAAGCCGTTTACAGGATTTGGAACAGACACAAATCAAGGCATTCTGTTTACACGAAAAGGTGAAGTTATCGACATCCCTGTGTTAAGCAAAAAAGAGTTTGCACATCGTCTGTTTGATGAAGTTATGAAGAGATACCTCGAGTACAGTGATAAAAAGGAGAGAGAGCGATAAGAGGTGAAACTTTTGCCATCGCTTTATGCAGGCGTAATTGTAGAGCAATCACATCCTACTTTAGATAGGATTTTTCATTACTCAGTACCAGCCGAATTAGAAGAATGTATAAAGCCCGGAATAAGGGTTTGTGTACCATTCGGCGCAAGCAATAAGCCGACTATTGGCTATATACTTGAAATTGATTCGGAAACATCTATTTCCCCGGATAAAATTAAACCTATAAAAGAGGTGCTTGAAACATATCCTTTATTGCTACCCAAGCTAATTCCGATAGTTCATTGGATGAAAAAGGAATATCATTGTTTGACAATTGAAGCAATACATTGTTTTGTTCCTAAGCTTTCCAAATCCATGGCAGTCAAATCGGATTTCAAAGATGATAACGAAAAGGTATTGACAAGTGAATCCGATATCAAGCTTACCGATGAACAGCGAAGTGCTGTTGAACTTATGGGAGAAGCGCTTTTAAAGGATAGTGGGAACTTTATTCTCGAAGGTGTTACCGGCAGCGGCAAGACTGAAGTCTATATAAGGCTAGCTCAAAAGGCTTCAGAAACAGGTAAACAGACGATCATTCTGGTTCCTGAGATCTCATTGACTCCTCAAACCGTTGAACGGTTTAAAAGTCGCTTCGGTCAAATGGTTTCCATATTGCACAGCAGACTGTCATCAGCAGAACGACTGAAACATTGGCATAACATAAGAACCGGACTGACAAAAATCGTTGTCGGAGCACGCTCGGCTGTATTTGCGCCGATAAATCATCTGGGATTGATTGTAATTGATGAGGCTCATGAAGACAGCTATAAATCGGATCAAAGGCCAAGATATCATGCAATTGATGTAGCGCGAAAGAGGTGTGAGATTGAAGGCGGGGTTCTTATATTGGGCAGTGCTACTCCAAGGGTAGAAGACTCTTATTCGGAAGGAAAATTGTATAAGAGAATTGAGATTACTCAAAGAGTTGAGCAAAGACCTATGCCTCCAGTTAAAATAGTCGATATGAGAGAAGAGATAACAAAAGGTAATCGCAGTATTTTTAGCAAACCTCTCTATATCGCATTAAAGCAAGTTCTTACAAGAGGCGAACAAGCAATACTTCTTATAAACAGGCGCGGTTATGCGCAATCGGTTTTATGCAGAGCTTGCGGGTTAGTTGTCATGTGTCAGAATTGCCAAATATCACTTACTTACCATTCAGAAGAAAATATACTCAAATGCCATTATTGTGCCTTAAAAAAACCTTACCCAACCGTTTGTCCCAAGTGTAAAAGCAAATATATCAAAAATTTCGGACTGGGCACACAAAAGGTGCAAGAAGAATTGACCAGATTTTTCCCTGATGCAAAAACAGTTCGTATGGATATGGATACAACTGCTAAAAAAGATTCTCATCAAACAATGCTTGATGCATTCAGGAAAGGGGAATATGATTTTCTGCTGGGTACTCAAATGATAGCCAAAGGACTGGATTTCCCGAATGTCACTTTAGTCGGTGTGGTGACGGCTGATACTTCTTTAAACTTACCGGATTATAGAAACGGGGAAAAGACATTTCAGCTCATTGCCCAAGTCGCCGGGAGAACCGGAAGAAGTGCTAAGGGTGGAGAAGTGATAGTGCAAACCTATCAGCCCAATCACTATGCTATTGAGTATGCGTCACGACATGATTATCGTAGTTTTTATAAAAAAGAAATCGAAATGCGCCGGATTCTGAGATATCCTCCCTTTACTCATATTGTACGAATATTGCTAACCGGTGAACAGGAAGTTTTATTGTCAACTTTAAGCAATCGCGTCGCTAAATGCCTAAGATCAAAAACTTCTCAAGATCCGCTATTGAAAGCATCAGTTTTGGATATAGGAGTTTGTCCCGCACCTTTGGAAAAAATTAACGGGAAGTATCGATGGCAGATTCTTATAAGGCTAAAACATGCTGACAAAGTTTTGGATATGTTTCATGCCGTAGTCGATGAGTGTTGCACAAACTTGCCTGTTACAGAAGAAAGAATTATTATAGATTTTTATCCTGTTAGTTTGCTTTAGAAAGGAAGAAATGCATGGCATTAAGAGATATAGCCCTTCTTGACATTAACGAATGCTTAAGAAAAAAATCACGGACTGTAGATAAGATCGATAAGAGGATATTGATGTTGCTTGATGATATGCTGGATACTATGTACCATGCGGATGGCGTAGGTATCGCCGCACCTCAGGTGGGAGTTTTAAAAAGAGTTATTATTATTGATATCGGTGACGGTCCAATCGAATTCATAAATCCTGAAATTATTGAACAAAGCGGTGAACAGATTGATAATGAAGGCTGTTTAAGTGTTCCGGGATTAGTCGGTGCTGTTTCACGCCCATCTTATGTCAAGGTAAAGGCTATAGATCGCGACGGAAACCCTTTTGAACTTGAAGGTAAAGGGTTATTGGCGCGCGCAATATGCCACGAAACAGATCATCTCGATGGTGTTTTGTTTGTTGACAAGTGCGACCCTTATGAAAAAACGGAGGATTAATGCTTAGAATTGTCTTTATGGGTACGCCTGATTTTGCCGTTCCCACTTTAAAGGTGATACTTGAATCGGGACATAGAGTGATGGCTGTTGTAACACAACCTGATAGACCGAAGGGACGAGGACTTAAACCAACTGCATCTTCTGTAAAACAATGGGCAATTGATGCAGGATTGCATGTAGTTCAACCGCCAAATGCGAGAGACCCGGATTTTATAAAAACGGTGATGCAAATGTCCCCAGACTTGATAATTACAGCGGCATACGGGCATATTATCACGCAAGAGTTGCTGGATATTCCTTCATTAGGTTGCATAAACGTTCATGCTTCGCTTTTGCCGGAATACCGTGGCGCTTCTCCTATACAACATGCGATCTTAGACGGTAAAACGATAACCGGCATAACCATATTTTTTATGGATGCAGGTATGGATACAGGAGATATTATTTTGCAATTGCCCGCTTCCATAATGCCTGAAGAAAACGCTCAAAATCTGCACGACAAACTATCTGTGTTAGGCGCAGAAGCCGTAAGACAGGTACTTTCAATGTTTGAAGCAGGAAAACCCATAGCATATCCACAGGATAGTCAAAAGGCAACTTACTGCAGAAAGATTTATCCTTCTATGGGGAAGATAGAATGGACTAAAGATGCTATTAGGATCAAAAATCATGTAAGGGCTTTGACTCCATGGCCGGGAGCTTATAGCATATTAGGGGACAAGTATATAAAGTTAACCTTAGTGCGTGAAACTAATTTTGAAGGTACATATGAACCTGGATTGATTGTTACTTGCGATGAAAGAAACGGAATTGTGGTTGCGTGCGGAGAAGGTTTTCTAAGACTGTTAAAGCTTCAAAAATCCGGTGGTAAGGTTTTGAATGATACAGACTTTGTACGAGGTTATCCGATTTTGCCTTTAAAGTCGTATTTTAGTTGAGATCAAACTCAATGAAAGGGAATAATTTTGGAGGATAAAAAAAGTTTAAATCGTGTACGTGAAATTGCTTTAAAAGTTTTATACGAGACTAATCATAAAGGCAAATATGCTAACATCAGCCTGAAAAATCATTTAAGGCTACACTCTTTTGACGAGCGTGATGTTCATCTGATCACAAAACTAGTGTATGGGACACTGGAAAAGCAGATAACAATAGATTGGGTTATCGAGAAATTTACCCATCCTAATAATATCAATCCCTGGATTAAAAATATTCTTAGGATGGGTTGTTACCAGATAAATTTTCTTGAAAGAATACCGGATTCTGCAGCATGCAATGAGTCGGTGAAGCTTTGCAAAGCAATAGGATATCCGGGTCTTTCAGGCTTTGTAAACGCAGTATTACGCAATATCGTAAGAAAAAAGCACGAATTAGGAATTGAGTCAATTAACGGGGATGACTCACTTTCTTTATCTTTACGGTTTAGTTATCCCGAGTGGCTGGTTAGAAAGTGGCTTAAAGATTTTGGTATAGATTACACACGAAAGATTATTTCATCAGATGGACAGGATGATTACACTTCAATAAGGGTGAATTCTCTCAAAACGAATGTGCTTAGACTCAAAAATATTCTTGAAGATTCAGGTATACAAGTATCATCGGGTTTATATATGAAAGATGCTTTGAGGATTATGAAAGCGGGCGATATAGAACAACATCCCTTCTACAAAGATGGGCTTTTTACCGTACAGGATGAATCTTCAATGCTTGTCGTCAATATACTTGACCCTCATTCCGGAGACAGAGTCTTGGATACTTGCGCTGCTCCCGGCGGAAAGACCACATATATTTCAGAGAAAATGGCCAATGTGGGAGAAGTAATTGCTTGGGACATACATGAGCACAGAACAGATATGATTGCCAAAAATGCGGCTAGAATGGGTTCTGCTATAATATTCCCAGCAAAACAGGACGCATGTGATATGATCGATGAATATAAAGATAGATTTGATAGAGTACTTGCCGATGTTCCTTGCTCAGGTTTGGGGGTTAGCCATAAAAAACCTGACATTAAGCTAAAAATAAAGCCCGATGGAATTAATTCCATTTTGAAAACTCAGTGGAATATACTTTCAAACTGTGCGAATTATGTTAGAATAGGAGGTGTGCTTGTTTACAGCACTTGTACTATCAATGCGGACGAAAATCAGAGGATGATTGCTAAGTTCTTAAATTGTTACAAGAACTTTGCGATTGAACCTTTATATAATCTGTTGCCGGAAGTATTTCATAAGATATTGTCGCCGGATGGAACAATACAGCTTATACCCTCAAGAGATTTCATTGATGGCTTTTTTATAGCCAGACTAAAAAGGATGGAAGAATAATGAATAAACCTATAGATATCTTAAATCTGACTCCTGAAGAGATTCAGAACAAAATGGAAGCGTTAGGAGAAAAGGCCTACAGAGGCAAACAAATCTTTATGTGGTTGTATCGAGGTGTTGATCAATTCGCTATGATGACAGATTTGAAAGAACAATTAAGAAGTAGGCTTGTTGACGAGTTTTACATCAGCAATCCTACTATAATAAAAAAACTTTCTTCTAAAGATACTCATACTTCTAAATATTTGTTTTTACTTGAAGATAATAATATAATAGAAAGTGTACTTATGAAGTACACATATGGCAATACCGTCTGTTTATCAACTCAAATCGGATGCAAAATGGGGTGTAGGTTCTGTGCCTCATCTTTAGACGGTTTCATTCGTAATTTAAGCACCGGAGAAATGGTGGCACAGATTTTGGCCATAGAACGTGACAACAATTCGGGGCAGAAAGGACGTATGATTGATAATATTGTGCTTATGGGTAGCGGAGAACCTTTGGATAACTATGACAATACGATAAAATTTTTAAGACTTATCAATAATCCGATGGGACTCAACATAAGCTTTAGAAACATAACTCTTTCGACTTGTGGCATTGTTCCGAAGATTGAGCGCTTAGCGCAAGAGATGATACCGATCACACTTTCTGTATCCCTGCATTCTGCATGCGACAATAAAAGAAAAGAAATTATGCCTGCAGCTTCAACTTACTCAATATCCGATATATTAAAAGTCTGCCGTTATTATCTAGAAACCACTAGCAGGCGGGTAACATTTGAATATGCTTTGATGAAAGGATTCAATGATAATGACAGTGATGCCAATTTGCTTGCCGATAAACTTTCAGGGTTTTCCTGTCATGTTAATATAATACCTGTAAACGAGGTAAAAGGTAATATGTATTTAAGAAGCGATGAGGCTGTAATACGACGATTTATAGATATTTTGAAGAGAAGGGGTATATCGGTAACAAGACGAAGAGAACTGGGACTTGATATTGACGGGGCTTGTGGTCAATTAAGACGAGGATATTCTCATAAGGGGTAGGGGATGAGCGCATGAAACTCAAATATGGGACTTTTACTCATAAAGGATATATCAGAAAGACTAATCAAGACCATTTTTATGTACCGAGTGAAACATGCTTACATCAAAGCTTGTTTATGGTTGCAGACGGCATGGGCGGACATAATGCAGGCGATGTAGCGAGTAAGATTGCTGTTGAAGCCGTCGTGAATTACTTTAGCAATAATGATGCCAATGATTCGTTTTTCATAAGAAAGTCGGTTTTTGAGTCGATTAAATACGCTAACTCAGCTATTTTCCAATTTTCAAAAACCCATGACAGATTTTCAGGCATGGGTACAACACTTACTATTGCTTACGTACATAATAATAAAGCTTTCATTGGGCATGTTGGCGATAGCAGAGCATACATAATCAAAAACGGGGATGCAAATCAGATCACCCGTGACCATTCTCTTGTACAAGAGCTATTTGAAAACGGCACAATTACAAAGGAACAGATGAATTCACATCCAAACAGAAATATTCTTACAAGAGCATTGGGTTTGGAAGCTTCAATTGAAGCTGATTACTATGAAATTGCCATTAAGGAAGGAGATCTTCTCCTTCTATGTACTGACGGATTAAATCTTTACGTTGATGTAACAAAAAATATAGAATTGTTTCATTACGGGTTTCAGATTGAAGAAATTGTTGATACTTTAGGACAAAAGGCGCTTGATTCCGGAGGAGCTGACAATGTGACCATAGTTGCGGCTCAATGCTTTGGTTCGGCCGAATAGAGGTGATATCAGTGTTAGGGAAAATATTAAGCGGCAGATATGAATTGACGGAAAAAATCGGTTGCGGTGGCATGGCGATCGTATATAAGGCGAAATGTCTTTATCTTAACAGATATGTCGCTATAAAGGTGCTAAGACCGGAGCTTGTAGATGACGAGGAGTTTGTACTGCGTTTCAAGCGCGAATCTCAATCGGTTGCCGGTCTCTCTCACCCGAACGTTGTAAATGTGTATGATGTAGGTGAAGATAACAGCATCTATTATATTGTTATGGAGTATATAAAGGGATGTACCCTCAAGGAATATATAAAGGCACACGGCAGAATTGAAATCAGCAAGGCTGTCGCTATAGGTATAAAGGTGGCTTGCGCAATTAAATATGCTCATGACAATGGAATTGTACATCGTGACATTAAACCACAGAATATCCTAATCGGAGATGATGGTACAGTTAAAGTAGCAGACTTTGGTATAGCGCGCACAACACAGTCGACTACCATCACAACATCGGGCAGTAATGTTTTAGGTTCTGTTCACTATTTTTCACCCGAACAAGCCAAAGGCAGTTATGTTGATGCAAAATCTGACATTTACTCGTTTGGGGTTGTTCTTTATGAAATGCTTACCGGGGCGGTCCCTTTCCAAGGAGAAAGCGCAGTTTCGATAGCGCTAAAACATATAAACGAAAAGATGAAATCGCCGATTGAATTAAATCCGGATGTAACAAGCAATTTACAAATAATCATAGAGAAATGTGTTGAGAAAGATCCGCGCAACAGATATAAGGATGTTGAACACCTTTTAAATGACCTCGAACAAGTGGAGGAAGACCCCGGCTGTGATTTAGTCTCGGAACCGATTGACGATAATCATCCTACTCAATCGATAAAACCTATAACAGAAGGAAAAACAACAACAAGGCCTAAAAAAGCGATCAAACGGATTATGCTTATATCTTCTATCGGATTATTGATCGCTTTGGCAGCATTTGCGAGCAGTCAACTATTTCGTCCGCAGTTTGGAGAAGATGAAACTACCGTTCCATATTTAGTCGGTTCATCAGAACAGGAAGCTGAAACCTTACTTGACGATCATGATCTGTTCTTAAGAGTATCAGGACAAAAGAATAGCGACCAGTATGAGGTAGGACTAATAATATCTCAAGATCCTGAAGAAGGTATGAGTGTCATGAAAAATACTTTTATAGATGTTGTAGTTAGCATAGGCCCGCGGACCGTATTAGTGCCGAATGTTGTAGGACAAACTCTGCGAGATGCAGAACAAATGATTAAAAATGAGCGTCTAGCGATAGGTGAAATTCAATATTTAAACAGCAACTTTCCAAGTGGAACGGTAATAAGACAAAGTGTGCCGGCAGAAACCGTTTTGGATTATAATAGCTCTATCGTACTGGTAGTGAGCCGCGGTCCGAAGTTAAATATTGTAGAGGTAAAAAGTTATACAGGACTAAGGCAGGATATGGCGGAAAGCCTGATCATCAAAGACAATCTTGCGGTAGGTGAGATATTTACCGAATACAATGCGCAATTTCCTGAGAACACTGTAATCAGGCAGCAACCGGCTGAAGGTGATGTTGTTGAACAAAACAGAGCGATCAATCTTTGGATAAGTTTAGGCCCGGAACCTGTTTATCCCAAACAACTGGAAATTCCTTTGATAGGGATAAGCGGAGATGATGTTATTAATATTCGTCTTGAACGAAAAAATGACGGTGCCGTGATCTATGATGAAGAACATTTACGCACAGAAGGTATCGCACTGATTGAGCTTAAAGAATCAGGCATCGTTGTATACAGGCTTTATAAAGATGGTGTTTTTAAAGAGGAAATCACTATCGATTTCACTAAGAAGGAAGATAATTGATTGAACATTGAAGGAATAATAATTAGACAGATAAGCGGATTCTATGATGTATTATATGATAATATCGTGATACAGTGTAAAGCTCGGGGAATTTTTCGTAAAGAAAAGATTACACCAATGGTCGGTGACAGAGTTATTATAGACAGAAATGAAAAAGTAATAATCTCAATTCTAAAGAGAAAAAATCAATTCAGACGTCCAACGGTTTCAAATATCGATCATTTGGGAATCGTGATTGCTGCAAGAGATCCGCTACCTGACCATTTGTTCATTGATAAACTTATTATAAGCGCACTTATAAATGATATAAAACCGTCACTTATTATTAATAAAGTAGATCTTGCTGCGCAAAATGAGATCGATAAATTAGAGAACGAATACTCTAAAACAAGCTATGACATTTTCAAGATTTCATGCAAGAAGAAGACAGGTATTGAAGATATTAAAGAATCATTTGGTGGCGGAATAGTTGCTTTTGCAGGGCAGTCAGGAGTCGGAAAGTCGTCGCTTTTAAACCTACTTTGTTCGAATATTAATCTGGATGTTGGAGATTTGAGCGTGCGTACGGCTACGGGAAAGCATACCACGACTCATTCGCAAATTATACCTTTGCCAACAGGCGCAATGCTAATTGATACTCCGGGATTCAATTCAATCGACGTTGACGATATAATGCCCCGTAAACTGGAGTGCTATTATTCGGAATTTGTACCATTTATGGGACAATGCCGGTTTAATGACTGCTTACATGACTTTGAGCCTGATTGCGTAGTAAAGAAAGCCGTAAGCGATGAAAATATATCTTCTGCACGATATGAGCGATATTTATCAATATTAAGGAGTCTTAAAGACGAAAAGGGGAGAAATATCAGATGATAAAATTAGCGCCTTCAATACTGTCTGCCGACTTTTCAAGACTAGGCGAAGAAATTGATATGCTTGACAGATCAAGCTGTGACCTCATACATGTTGATGTCATGGACGGGCACTTCGTTCCAAATCTCACTATAGGTCCTATGGTTATAAATTCTGTCCGAAGTAGAACTAAAAAACCTTTTGATGTTCATCTTATGATGGATAACCCGATGAGCATGGTTGATCTTTATATTGATGCAGGGGCTGATATCATTACCATACATCCTGAAGTCATTTTTCATTTACATAGGGCAGTTCACCATATTAAGTCAAGAAACGTATCAGTCGGAATCGCTCTTAATCCTTCCACTCCGTTTGACATACTGAATTACATTATTGAAGATATAGATATGATTCTCGTTATGACCGTCAATCCCGGCTTTGGGGGACAAGAATTTATACCTTCTATGATTGACAAAATAAAAGCATTAAAAACCAAAATAATCGAACTGGATTTAAAAATTGATATAGAAGTTGACGGCGGAATACACTCAGGGAACATAGAAGAAATAGTGAGAGCCGGAGCAAATGTTATAGTGGCAGGCTCTGCTATATTTAACTCCCGAAATCCTTCTGCGACTATCGATGATATGCGTGTAAAGGCAGAAATCGAATATATGAAGGTGTTTGGATGAATGTACTAATTGTTACAAATGGAAATATCGTGAAGCATAAAAAGCTCAGACAAATAATTCCGGCTGCTGATTTTATTATTTGTGCCGATGGCGGCATTAAGCACATGAGCAAATTAGGCTTATATCCTGATCTCATCGTAGGAGACTTCGACTCAGCAAAAAAAGATCAACTTGATTACTACATAAATTCCGGCGTCAAACTTCAGAAATTTTCAGCTGACAAAGATCAAACAGATACCCACATTGCGGTAGAGTACGCAATAGAGGCAGGTGCGACAAACGTCACGTTTCTTGGAGCATTAGGAAGTCGCTTCGATCATTCTTATGCCAATATCATGCTACTTTATCGTTTGATGAAATCGGGTATAAATGCTAAAATTATTGATGCACATAATCATATTGCCATATCCAGCGGAATAATTGAGATTGAAGGAAATGTGGGACAGATATTATCTCTTCTTCCATTTGGAGTTAATGCTTGCATAGCTGAAACTCAGGGACTTAAGTATTCAATAACTAATCGGGATCTTCCGCTTGATGATCCATATGGGATAAGTAACATATTCGCCTCGCCAAAGGCAGTTATTACTATAAAATCAGGATGGATACTAGCCATAATGGCTTGGGATTAAAGTCGAAAAAAATAACAAAAAATCTTTGACTTATTATATTTGGTATTGTATACTTATATTCGCTGTCCGGTAAGGCCCGGTAGTTCAGTTGGTCAGAACGCTAGCCTGTCACGCTAGAGGTCGAGGGTTCGAGCCCCTTCCGGGTCGCCATAATGTTTGCCTCGGTAGCTCAGTCGGTAGAGCAGTGGACTGAAAATCCACGTGTCGGTGGTTCAATTCCGCCCCGAGGCACCATTATAAATTAGGTTTTCATTTGCGGGAATGGCTCAGTGGTAGAGCATCGCCTTGCCAAGGCGAGGGTCGTGGGTTCGAATCCCATTTCCCGCTCCAAATAAGGCGCCATAGCCAAGTGGCAAGGCAGAGGTCTGCAAAACCTTTATTCCCCAGTTCAAATCTGGGTGGCGCCTCCACTTTATTTTTAGCCGGAGTGGCGGAACAGGCAGACGCACAGGACTTAAAATCCTGCGGGTAGTGATATCCGTACCGGTTCGACCCCGGTCTCCGGCACCAGAAACCGCAAGGTTATTTTTTTTATGCATTAGGAGCAATCTTTATGGGGGTTATGAAGAAACGTCTTAGAGACAGATATGACGGAAGACTTATACGTTCGCTCGATCCGTTCTACAAAATCATCCCATATATAATGCCCACCCGTTTGAGCGCACAGGTTTTTTTTGATGAAGTTTTAGATGCTGATGTTATAGAAGACTACATCAGGGCAAAAAGGGCTGCCGGGTACAAAAACTTCGGATTTCTTCATGTTTTGATCGCAGCCACAGTAAGAGTGCTTTCACAGCATCCGAAGCTCAATCGTTTTGTCGCCGGACATAAGATTTTTGTGCGAAATGAGATTTTAATATCTTTCGTCATAAAAAAGAAACTGCGTGAAGATTCTTCCGAAACGACAGTCAAACTTTCATTTAAGCCCGCAGATACCATATTTGAAGTATTCGAAAAAGTAAGTTTTGAAGTACAAAACAACAAAGACGAAAAAATAAACAATTCGGTTGATCATCTGACTCGTTTATTTATGCTTTGTCCCGGCTTTTTAGTTAAGATAGCTATAGGTTTTTTGAAGTCTCTTGATAAACGCGGATTAATGCCAAAGACTATAAACCGTTTAAGTCCGCTTCATACTAGTGTCTTCGTGACAAACGTAGCTTCACTTGGAATACAACCGATTTATCATCATCTATACGAAATTGGAACGACTTCAATATTTATCGCCTTTGGAATGAAGCGAAAACATGAAGGCTCTGAAGTGAAGTACATACCCTTAAAAATCGTAGCGGATGAGAGAATCGCCGATGGGTATGCATTTGCTTCGGCGTTTAAAATGTTCAAAAGCATTTTTAAACACCCGGAAAAACTTGATCACAAGCCTGAACGAGTGGTTTCAGATATTGAATAAAGATTACACTGCAAAAAGTGATTTTGATTTAAAGTCAATAAAGTACAATTTTTAACAGGAGGACTTCTATGGCCGTAATAAAACCATTTCAAGGGATCAAATACGATGCAAAAAAGCTAGACAAGTTAAGCGCTCTTATATGTCCGCCATATGATATAATATCAGCTGCCGAGCAGGATTTGTATTACCAAAAAAGCGATTATAATATGATTCGGATTGAGTTTGGGAAGGAGTTCCCCGACGATCATGAGAAAGATAACAAATATAGCAGAGCATCCCGCTATTTGACCGATTGGATTGAACAAGATATTTTACTGAGGGATGAACAGCCTTCAATTTATGTTTACCAGCAGCAGTTTACAGTTAACGATGGGAAGAAATATACCCGGACAGGTTTTATAGCTTTGACAAAGCTTGAAGATCTGTCTAAAGGCGTTGTTTTAGCCCATGAGAATACTTTGTCCAAGCCTAAGTCAGATCGAATGAATCTTATGCAATCATGCAATGCTAATATTAGTCCTGTCTATGTGCTTTATGAGGATACAGACAAAATCATATCAGATATACTATTTGAATATATTTCTAAAAATAAGCCTCAAATCGATACAATAGGCATAAATGGCATTTCAGAACGCTTATGGGTTTTGTCTGAGAAAGATCTTCTTGATAAAGTGGTGTACATTATGGCTGACAAAAAGCTTTTTATCGCCGATGGACATCATCGATATGAAACTGCGCTCAATTACAGGAATAAGGCTAAAGAAGAAAATAATTCCCACACCGGAGATGAGCCATATAATTACACAATGATGTTAATGGTGGACATGAATGATCCCGGACTTCTCATACTACCTACTCATCGGGCTATTAGTGGGCTTGAAAACTTTGAAAAGGAAGAGTTTTTAACGAAGGCCGAAGCTGAATTCGACATCGAATTTCACAATCTCAGCGGCACAACAATCGAGAAACGAACAATTGAGATTGAGGAATTGCTTGACGGCAAAGGCGCCGGAGCTTTTGTTTTGTATGACGCAAACGCCTCGCAATGTATAGCTTTAAAGCTAAAGAATTTATCGTCCATGGAAAAAATATTCCCATCAAAGCATGTGTCGTACCGTAATCTGGATGTTTGTGTGCTTCACAAGTTATTGCTTGAGCGCTTTCTTGGGATCGGTGAAGAACAGCTAGCTAGCCAGCAATATTTGACATATACTCATGATGTATCGGAAGGGTTAGAATGGGTAGAAACTGGCGTTTGTCAGATGGTCTTCTTCATGGCGGCTACTTCTATTAAGCAAGTTCGGGATGTATCTTTAGCAGGTGAAAAAATGCCCCAAAAATCAACATATTTCTATCCAAAGCCGCCAACGGGATTAGTTTTGAATAAGTTTTAAATCTTATCTTTGAGTCAGAATTGAATATTGGAGGGGTTTTTGCACATCCTAGTCATGAAGATAAAACAGTATCGGAGCGGATAGGATGAAAATAATTAAACGAAGCAAAAACCCCAAAAATAATAAAGTTTTTTCGCAGAACGACTCAAACTCAGTACCAGCTGAACAAAAAGAAAGTTTGGCTGTCTCCACAAATGTTACCGAAAATCTGAAAAAATTCAAAGCTTTCTTAGGTGACAGCGCCGATGCTGTATTCAGAGAGTTTAAACTTGGGATGAGCGGTATAAAATGCGCCATTGTATATGTTGATGGCTTGACTGATAGAACTCTTATAAATGACCATATACTTAAACCTTTGATGTATCAAGTGGCAATTCCTGAAACAAATACCAACTCAAATCCAAATCATCATGAATTATTTGAAATTATAAAATCTAATGCTTTCCCTCTTGGAGATGTTAAAGAAGCAGAAAGTCTTGACGAAGCCTTTCTTTTTCTTATGTCCGGAGAAATAGTGCTAATAGTAGACGGAGTCCAAAAATTCTTAATCGGAAGTGCCAGAGGTTGGAGAGACAGAGGCATAAATGAACCCCAATCGGAGATGGTTGTAAGGGGACCGCGCGATGGTTTTACAGAAACACTGCGTACCAACACCGCTTTGATAAGAAGAAGATGCAGAGATCCCAATTTGTGTATAAAAACCATTAGATTGGGAAGAAGAGGCAAAACAGACGCAGCTTATATATATATAAAAGGGGTGGTGGCGCAACAACTGGTCGAAGAGGTAGAGCGACGGCTACAGACGATTGACGTGGATATTATTCTTGATACAGGACAGATAGAACAGATCATTCAGGATAATTATCTGACATTATTTCCGCAGATACAAGTCACCGAACGTCCTGACAAGACTATCGCAAACCTTCTTGAGGGAAGAGTAGCAATTATGCTAGATAATAGCCCGTTTGCGCTCATAGTACCGACAACTTTCTATCAGTATTTCCAAAGTCCGGAAGACTATTACGATCGCTGGATACTTGGCTCATTTGCCCGTCTTCTGCGTCTTACAGGTTCATTGCTGGCTTCGATGACTCCCGCTCTATATATAGCGATGGTTTCATTTCATCCTGGTTATATACCCACCAACCTGGTACTGTCCATTGCGGCTACAAGGGCAACTGTGCCCTTTCCTGCCTTTATTGAAGCTATACTTATGGAGATTACTTTCGAATTGCTAAGGGAGGCAGGAGCTAGGCTGCCGCGGGCAATTGGTCAAACCATAAGTATCGTGGGAGGATTGATAATTGGAGACGCTGCGGTAAGAGCGGGTATAACCAGCCCCATAATGATCATTGTGGTAGCCATTACGGCTATAGCATCTTTTATAATACCGTCTTACAACGCAGCGGTAGCGGTAAGAATGGTGCGATTCCCATTTATGGTAGTAGCCGCAAGCTTTGGCATATACGGTGTCATTTTATTCTTTATAGTCATATGTATTCATTTGGTCAACCTAAAAAGCTTCGGCGTTGATTTTTTGTCTCCGCAAGCTCCATTTGTGTATCAGGACTGGAAGGATTTTATCATTCGATTTCCACAGCAAATGATGAAGCAAAGACCACTGTCATATTACGCTGTTGACATGGATAGAAGAGATCAGGACGATATAAAAGGTACTCGTGTATGAAACAGCGCCTTGACGGTATAAGCAATATTCAGATAACTTTTTTAATTTCTTCTGCAATTACCGGAGTCACTGTATTATCATTGCCTAGAATTGCATCTGAAGCAGCCGGGACTGACGGTGTATTTGTCATTCTTATAGCCGGTATTGTGTCTTCATCTATTCTTGTCCTTATTGCTTTACTTGCTAACAGATTTCCCAAAGATACGATAATTGAGTATAGTTCAAAAATCATAACTCCATTACCTGGTAAAGCGGCAGGAGTAGGACTTTTCATTTATCTTCTTGGAGTTTCCGGGACGGTTTTAAGAAATTTCGCAGATGTGATCAAAGGATTTATACTCAGACAAACACCGCTTGAGATTATCATGATTCTCTTTGCGTTTACGGTATTATACATGGTGTTAAAGGGCATACTCACCATCTCGAAAATGTGTGAATTGTTTGAACCGATGGTAATAGGTGCACTAGGATTGTTGATTATTCTCTCTTTTAAAAACTTTAATATCGAAAATCTGTATCCTTTGTTTGAAAAGGGTGTAAATCCCTATCTACGGGGTACTTTGGATCTCTTACCTGTATTCTTAGGATATGAGATTTTACTTTTTGTATTTCCTTTTGCTCGTAATAAAAGTAATGTGCTAAAATATAGCCTGTTTGGTTTTTTGATGCCGCTGCTTATGTTTGTTACTCTGACCTTTGTAGCGATTGGTGTTTACGGTGCTGACGCAACCGGTCGATCGCTTTATCCGACACTTCAACTTGCAAAATACATAGTATTCCCCGGAGCGTTTGCAGAGAGATTCGATATCTTTTTCATGATCTTCTGGATATTCGCTTCGTTTACTACTATGTCAATCTATTATTATTTAGCTTCTCTTTCGATAACCAGAGTATTTGGGCTTAAGAATTACAAGCCGTTTGCGGTTTTGATGCTCCCTTTTGTTTTTATGATTGGAATTTTGCCGCAGAATATACTTCAGATCCTTGATTTTTCAGAGTATATTAGCTTGATAGGCTTAGGAGTTTTGGTTTTTTCAATGATATTGCTCGCGATATCTTTTATCCTAAGAAAAAAGGGGGGCTGACAATGTTAAAGAAGCTTTGCCTGCTTACCATGATGACATTGGTATCATTATCTTTGACCGGATGTTGGGATAGGACTGATATCGAAAGATATGCATTTATATTAGGAATTGGTATCGACAAAGGAGAAAAAGACGGAATAGTTGTAACATATCAAATAGCATTGCCGCAAGGAATTATGGCTGCAGGGCAGGGGGGAGGAGGTGGAGAATCAACGGTTGAGATAAAAGTAGATGCAGTAAATAAAAAAAATGCGGATCAAAAATTGCTTTCAAAGACTAATCAGATACCAAACTATTCGCATCTTCAGGTGATCGTGTTTGGTGAAAAGCTATCTAAAGAAGGCATTCGTGAACACCTGGATTTCTTTCTGCGTGAACCTGAAATGAGGCATTTGACTAAAGTCTTGATAAGCAGGGGTGATTCGGAAAAAGTTTTTAAGGTAAAGCCCAAAAATGGCGACAGCACGTCGCAATACATTAGTGAAATGCTTGAACAAACACAAAGATTTTCTTTGTCCGTACCCAAATACGTGGATCTTGGAATGCTTCAGAGGAAGCTTGCTCATCCATCAGACTTACTGCTCTCTAAAGTTTCAAAAATAGATGATATGTTAAGTGTCGAAGGCGGAGCTGTTGTAAAGGAAGATAAGTTTATCGGGTGGATAGATTCAAAACAGGCTATAGGATACAAATTGCTTGAAGATAATGTCAACTGGGGTGTTATTGACATAAGTATAGGGGCGGATAAAAAAGATCGAGTATCGTTTCAGATAATCGGAAGTCAGACAAAGGTACAACCGATGTTGAAACCTAAAGAGAAGAAATTCATTTTCAGCGTAAAACTTACAATTGAGGGCGATGTGGTTGAAGTCGGACAAGATATGTTTAAAGCATTCGATGCTAATTTTGTTAAAAATGTTGAAAAACAAGCAGAAAACGAAGTAGAAAATCTTTGCTTAGGAGTATTTGAGAAACTACAAAAATCGTTTAAGGCGGATGCACTGGGATTATGCGAAGTCGTTGCCAATCATTACCCAACCTTTTGGGATAAACACAAGCATGAGTGGAAAGAGTATTTTTTGCGTTCCGAGCTTAAGTTGAATGTTGATGTAAGTGTAAGAAGGATAGGACTAATAAAGTAGCAAACAAATTTTACAAAAAAAGTGACACAAGGAACAGTGCTATGCTTAACGCAATGTAAAGGGAAGATGCATATCTACATATGCTTATCTCTACAGGATACTTTTTACCTGGAATAGAGTAGTACAAAGAAAAAAGTATAAGACTGCAAATAAAAAACAGAAAAAGCATATACGGATTGATAAAAAGTCTTAAAACATTAACCGAACGCTCTAGCATAAATACCTCTTTCCGGTGAAACTAGTTTGCTTAGAATAATTTCTCCTGAAAGTTGTCAAATATTCTTTTTGACGAGATTTTTTTCAGCCTTAAAATATGATACACTCATATATTGGATAGTTTCGATCTGAAAGGATAATACTTTATGACTTTAGGATTACAAAGGACAAGCTTAACGGATGTAACGGATGATTATCTGTTGAACATAGAAAGGCTGACGGAAAGAATTGCCGGTTATGATTTCAGATACCATATCATAACTTATGGCTGCCAAATGAATGTCCATGATTCCGAAAAATTAGCGGGGATGCTAGAAAAGATGGGATATTCCCATACTGATGACAAGAATAACGCTGATATGATTCTTTTTAATACTTGCTGTGTAAGAGATCATGCAGAGCAGAGAGTATATGGTAATATTGGCATGTTAAAAGAGCAAAAACTTAAAAATCCAAACCTTCTGATTGGAGTATGCGGTTGTATGATGCAACAAAAAGGGGTTGCAGAAGGCATCGCCAAGAAATTCCCATTTGTGGATTTGGTTTTCGGTACTCATAACCTTCATGCATTTCCTAAGCTATTACTTGAAGCAATGGATACTGCTCACACAATTGTTGAAATTAGCGATCATGGCGATCAAAAAGAAAATATCGCACCAATAAAGAGGAACAACGGCATTTCGGCATGGGTGACCATTATGTACGGATGCGACAACTTCTGTTCTTATTGCATCGTCCCTTATGTGAGAGGAAGAGAGCAAAGCAGAAGCCAGGACGATATACTGACTGAGGTAAGTTCTCTTGCCCGGGAAGGATTCAAAGAGATTTATCTTCTGGGGCAAAACGTGAATTCATATAAAGGGAAAAATGCTTATTTGTTCCATGATTTACTCAAGGATATTAATAATTTAGAGGGTATTGAGAGAATACGCTTTATAAGCTCACATCCGAAAGATCTTTCTCCAAAACTAATTGAAGCCTTTGAATCATGTGACAAACTATGTGAGCATATTCACCTTCCGATTCAATCAGGGAGCAATTCCGTTCTTTACAACATGAACAGAAAGTACACAAGAGAAGATTATCTAGCACTTGTTGACAGAATAAGAAGTTTATCAAAACGGGTAGCAGTAACTACCGATATAATAGTTGGTTTTCCGGGAGAAACTGAAAAGGACTTTGAGGATACGCTTTCTTTACTAAAAGAAGTACAATTTGATGCAGCATTTACATTTATGTTTTCCCCGAGAAAAGGCACGCCAGCAACCGATTTGCCTGATCAGATAGAGCATGATATAAAAAAGAAAAGACTGAACTTGCTTAACAAAATCCAAACTGAAATCAGCAGAAATATTAACCAACAATACAAAGACAAGGTACTTGAAGTAATGGTTGAAGGGATAAGTAAAGGCGATGTAAATATGCTTAGCGGACGTACCAGAACTAACAAACTAGTAAACTTTAAAGCTCAAAATCTTATGCTGGGAGATATAGTCGATGTAAGGATAACTCAAGCGAAAACTTGGACTCTTGAGGGTGTTATAGTATAATGCGGATATACAATTACTTGTGGTTTGGAGGTTCTCTGTGATAACCTTAACCCCTATGATGAGGCAATATTCCATAATTAAGGAGCAACATAAAGATGCTCTCCTTTTTTTCAGACTCGGTGACTTTTACGAACTCTTTTTTGATGATGCTAAGGTCGCTTCAAGAGAATTGGAGATCACCCTTACCGGTAGGGATTGCGGCATGGACGAGAGAGCTCCTATGTGTGGCGTCCCATTTCATGCTGCCGACGGCTATATCTCAAAACTAATAAGCAAAGGTTATAAAATAGCAATATGCGAACAGACGCAGGATCCGAAAGAAGCTAAAGGACTGGTCGAACGCGACGTTGTACGAATCATTACGCCAGGAACAGTGACAGAGCCTTCCGCCTTAGATGAGAAGAAAAATAACTATCTGGTGTCGCTGTATTCTAAAGACAACGCATTTGGACTTGCTGCAGCTGATATAACGACCGGTGAATTTTATGTTAGTGAGTTTGAAGGTCAACGTTGTGAAAGCATGTTGTTAACTGAGCTAGGAAAACTGTCTCCGTCTGAAATCATAATAAACGAAAACTTAAAGGAGAATGCACATCTCTCAGAATATCTAAACCTAAACAATATCGCTTCAGTTTCCGTATATCACAACTGGGCATACGATCTGCGTACAGCTTACCAAAAGCTTATAAACTATTTTTCTGTGCATTCACTTGACGGGTTTGGATGCGAGAGCCTGAAATGCGCGATATCAGCTGCCGGTGCTCTACTTGAATATATAACTCAAACTCAAAAAGACGCTTTAAGAAATATAAATCGTATAAAAACTCATCATCCACATGAATATATGATACTCGATCAAAATGCACGCAGAAATCTTGAACTTACCGAAAATTCAAGAGAAAAAAGCAGAAAGAATTCTTTGTTGTGGCTTCTTGATAAAACAAATACAGCGTTAGGTGCTCGTATGCTTAGACGTTGGCTTCTTCAACCTTTGTGTGATGTTAAGGAAATACAGGCACGACTCGAAGGAGTTAAAGAGCTAATGCATGACAAAGAGGTTGTGAATGAGCTTAAAGAAGCACTATCTGAAGTGTATGACCTTGAAAGATTGAGCGGTAAGATATCATGCAAAACTGCTAATGCCAGAGATTTGATTGCGTTAAGAAATTCGCTGTACTTATTACCAAAAATAAAGAAACTTCTTGAAAATAAAGATTCATATATTTTGCATAGTTGTTGGGCTAATATTGATACTTTAGACGATATATATGATTTGATCAATCATTCTATCACGGAGGAACCTTCACCTACTCTCAAAGAGGGTAATATCATAAAAAGTGGATATAGCGACGAACTTGACCTTTTCAGATCCGCAATGACTAACGGAAGAAATTGGATTTCTGCTCTTGAACAAAATGAAAAAGAAAAAACCGGAATAAGAAACCTAAAAGCAGGATTTAATAAAGTATTTGGTTATTACCTTGAAGTAACTAAATCATATTACAATCTGGTTCCTGATTACTTTATAAGAAAGCAGACATTGGCCAATTGCGAAAGATTTATAACTAATGAACTAAAAGAAGTTGAGGCTACGATTTTAGGTGCGGAAGAAAAAAGTGTCAGCCTTGAGTATGAAATTTTTATAAAAATCAGGGACGAGATTTCCGAACACATTCCCAGAATTCAGGAAACCGCACATAGTATAGCAACTGTGGATGTTCTATGGTCTTTTGCCAAAGCAGCTTGTGAAAACTATTACGTTTGCCCGGAAGTGATGGATACCAGCGAAATACATATAATAAACGGTCGTCATCCACTGGTTGAAAAGTTGATGTCTCATAATTTATTTGTTGCAAACAATACGCATCTTAATAATTACGAAGAGAGAATGATGATCATCACCGGGCCTAATATGGCAGGCAAAAGCACTTATTTAAGACAGGTTGCAATAATCGTTATAATGGCTCAAATAGGAAGTTTTGTTCCGGCCGACAAAGCTCAAATCGGCATCGTAGACAGAATTTTTACACGCGTTGGAGCATCAGATGATCTAACTTCCGGACAAAGCACTTTTATGGTCGAAATGAACGAGGTCGCAAATATACTGCATAACGCCACTTCCAAAAGCTTACTGATACTTGACGAAATAGGAAGAGGAACAAGCACCTTTGACGGACTTAGCATAGCTTGGGCAGTAATCGAACAGATAAGCAAGCAAAAAACGCTTCAAGCCAAAACGCTTTTTGCTACGCATTACCACGAGTTAACTGAGCTTGAAGGCAAGCTCACAGGGGTTAAAAATTATTGCATCTCTGTTAAAGAGCAAGGCGATGATATAATTTTTTTAAGGAAAATTATTAGAGGCGGCGCGGATAAGAGTTTTGGGATACAGGTCGCAAAACTTGCCGGATTACCCGGACCCGTGATAAAGCGGGCTACTGAAATATTAAAGAGACTTGAAGAAGCCGACATTAATAATCTGAATCGCAGTAAAAGGAAAAAATCTGCGGAACAATTGAGCATATTTGAGATAAAAAGGTCGGCTATCGAAGAAGAACTGGCAAAAATTGACGTATCCACCATAACGCCTATTGAAGCTATGAATTTGCTCTATTCTTTATCAATCAAAGCAAAATCGCAATTTGAGAGGGGGAAAAATGTTGATACGGGTACTGGACTCGTTTTTGATAAATCAGATAGCGGCAGGAGAAGTTATTGAGCGCCCATTCTCTGTAGTCAAAGAGCTCGTTGAAAACTCAATAGACGCAAACAGCACTTCAATTACTGTAGAAGCTAAAGAAGGCGGGTTGTCTTATATTCGTGTAACCGACAATGGCGACGGAATGAATGAAAGCGACTGCAGCCTTTCTTTTGAGCGGCATGCAACGAGCAAAATAACATCCGGAAGCGATCTTGAAAGAGTAACTTCATTGGGGTTCAGGGGAGAAGCTTTGGCTAGCATAGCTGCGGTAGCTCAGGTTGAGATGTTTAGCTGCTTTAAAGAAAATGAAATGGGAACAAATGTATTGTGCCATGGAGGGGAAATAATAGCTAAAAAAGGTTATGGTTGTCCAAAAGGAACCGGTATAATAGTGCGGAATCTATTCTACAATGTTCCCGCAAGGCTTAAATTCTTAAAATCCACGAGAGCAGAAGCTTCAGGCATAGCGGAACTTTTGAGCAGACTGATTTTGAGTCGTCCCCAAGTTTCCTTCAAATATATCTATGATGATAAAACAGTGTTCACTTCGCCAGGCGATGGAAATCTGCTGTCAGCGATTTCAAGTGTATATGGTGCGCATATTAAAAATGAAGTTATCAAGATACAAAAAGAGGATAAAAACAAAGGTACCTCTTTATATGGATATATTGGGAAATCATCGATAGCGCGGAAGAACAGAAATCATCAGACATTTTTCGTTAACAATAGATATGTGAAAAACTACATGCTATCAAGCTGTGTGGGAGAAGCTTTTAAATCGTATCTTCCCATTAATCATTTCCCGTGGGCAGTATTGTACTTGTCAATTCCTTATGATACGGTCGATGTTAACGTTCATCCTGCAAAGACCCAAGTGAGATTCAAGGATGAAAGGCATGTTTACCAAACAGTTTTAAAATGGCTCAGAGAAGCATTGGAGACAGATACTGCCTTTGAAGGTACTGATGGCGGAGTATTGAAAATATACGAATCAAGCTCAATACAAAAATCCAACACTCCTATATTATACGATTATCCTTTTTCACCGATTGAGAAAGTAGCTGAGCATAAAGCAGACATAAAGCTGACAGTCCAAAATTATAATATTCAAGACCCTGCGGAAGTAATAAATGTGGAGAGTAGTGCGCTAAGTGATATTCGTTTGATCGGCTCGGCTTTTAACACCTACTTAATTGCGCAGGGTGAAAATGACATGTATTTACTTGATCAGCATGCCGCACATGAACGCATGCTTTATGAAAAATACAAAGACGATTTGGCTTTTAAAAAAGTAAACGTTCAACTATTGCTATCTCCTTTGATTATTGAGATTGGAGAAGCAGAACAGTCATATATGAGTGAATTGCTATCTACAATGGAAAACTCAGGCTTTGACATTGAGATGTTTGATTTGCGCTCAGTGGCAATCAGGGGAATCCCTTCGGTTTTATCCGGTGTTGATGTTAAAGATTTCTTCCGAGATCTAACAGACATGACACACTTAAATCCATTTGCGGATCATGATTTCAGACTGGATCAGATCATTAAGCTCTCGTGTAAGAAGGCGGTTAAAGCAAGTAAACCTTTATCAAATATGGAAATGCTTTATATTCTGGATAGCATTATAAAGAAGCGGATTCCTTCGACGTGTCCTCATGGAAGGCCTATTATAGTTTCCATATCAAAAAACGAGCTGGAAAGTAGGTTTAAAAGAAAGTGACTTTTGGAGACTTAATGGACAAAAAACCTTTGATAGCAATCGTAGGTCCAACTGCTTCAGGCAAAACTAAAGTTTCAATAATACTTGCCCAAATCATGCAAAGTGAAATAATATCAGCGGATTCAATGCTCATATTCAAATACATGGATGTAGGAACCGCCAAGCCGATATTAACCGAAAGAGAAAACGTACCCCACCACTTGATCGATATTTTGGAACCATGGCAGGAATTCAGCGTTGCGCAATATCAAAAGATAGCCTTAAGTGCAATAGATAATATACATGAAAAAGGGCTCGTTCCGATTTTAGTCGGAGGCACAGGGTTATATATAAATTCAGTAATATTTCCGATGAATTTCACAGATGCCGGATATGATCCGGTGTTAAGGCTAAAAATGCTGGATGATATAGAAAAGCACGGCACAAATCATCTACATGAACGCCTTAGAAATGTTGATCCAATGAAAGCGGACACAATTAACCCCAATGATGCGAAGAGAATTGTACGAGCGCTCGAGGTATACCAATTAACAGGAAAGCCAATGTCTCTTTTTTCTCAGGATAATTACAGGAACGAATCGAATTATCACTTAGGTATCGTCGGACTCAATATGGATCGCTCAAAACTTTATCAAAATATTGATCGGCGCGTGGATAGAATGTTTAAGGATGGTTTGATCGAGGAAGTCCAAACACTCAAAGATATGGGATGCAAAGCATGTATGCAATCCATGCAAGGGTTAGGATACAAACAAGTACTCGAATATTTAGAAGGCAGGATGAGTCTTCCTGAAACCATAGAACTTATAAAACGAAACACTCGAAGGTATGCTAAACGGCAATTGACCTGGTTTAGGAGGGATAAGCGAATCTTTTGGGTAAACGTCGATGATTTTGAGAATGCACAGGATATTGCTGAAATCATTGCGGCACATTTTAGGAGAATTTTTACTTCAAACCGGGAAGGATATAGTATATAATAACAAATGAAAATTCAGGAAAGGCGGTAACAAATAATGGCTTTTAAAGGGATTGTTTTACAGGACTCGTTTTTAAACCAAATCAGAAGAGAACAGGCACAAGTGATAGTCCATCTCACTAATGGATACCAATTCCGTGGATTGGTGAAAGCATTTGACAATTTCGTTATCTTACTTGAGGTAGACAGAAAACAGATAATGATTTATAAGCACGCTATTTCAACCGTTTCTCCGGCAAAGTTTATCAATATTTCGGCTGAGCCCGTCAGCGATATTGCCGAATCTTAAACTTTTACATATTAATTATGATACTTTATCGATATTTGAAGGATAATATGGGCATTGATGAGAATACATACGATTTGGTAATCAGTGCCCATAACGATGTTACAAAATATTTTGAAGCTATTGAGCATTTAGCTGAATATCACCAGGTAAGATTGCTTGATGCGATGAATAAATGTCAAATAAGCGGAAGGCATTTTGCCCCTACTTCAGGTTATGGATACGGAGATGAGGGGAGAGATATGCTCGACAGGCTCTTTGCGTCTGTTTTTGGAGGTCAGGATGCGATTGTCCGTGTTCAGTGGGCATCCGCAACACACGCTCTTAATGATTGTATGTTCGCAATGCTAAGACCGGGCGAAGCAATGTTGTCCATCACAGGAAAACCGTATGACACTCTGGATAAGACTATCGGTTCAGATAACAATTCTGCTTGCGGTTCTCTTAAAGATTGGGGAATAGGCTATTACCAAACGGATTTAACGTTAGACGGAAACATTGATCTAACAAAAGTAGCCGCCTTTTTGGATGTTGAAAAAATAAAGCTTATATTGATACAACGTTCGGGAGGGTATAGCCGCAGACCATCAATAACTATTGAGAAAATGAAAGATGCTATACATTTCATAAGATTGAAACGTCCCGACATATGTGTTCTTGTGGATAATTGCTACGGTGAATTTACGGAAACCACGGAACCATGCCATGCAGGAGCCGATCTTGCAGTCGGTTCACTTATAAAAAATCCCGGCGGAGGGCTTGCACCAACAGGCGCTTATGCCGTCGGTACAAAGCAAGCGATAGAACGTCTTTCCTACACATTCACAACTCCGGGACTGGGAAAAGACATTGGTTCTTATGCGGCTTCGTATACTCCTTTTTATCAGGGCTTGTTTTTAGCCCCGCATGTTGTATCTCAGGCAGTTAAAGGGGCTATACTGACAGCTAAGGTGTTCGGTTCTTTAGGCTTCAAGGTTTTTCCGATTCCGCAGGATAAGCGATCGGATATCATACAGTCGATCGAATTTAACAGCGCTGACGAATTGATTGCTTTTTGCCAGGCGATCCAAGCCGCCTCACCCGTTGACAGTCATGTGGTGCCGTATCCGTGGGATATGCCCGGTTACAGCCATAAAGTCATAATGGCGGCGGGCACTTTCATGCAGGGCGCTTCAATTGAGCTAAGCGCTGATGCACCAATAAAAGATCCTTATATTGCATTCATGCAAGGTGGACTTACGTACGCTCATGTCAAAATAGCACTTATTCGCGTGATTCAATCATTAAAAAGACAAGGGTTTATTAATATATAGTTATCATTGTAAGAATCTAAACACACCAATAACCTTTCCTAGTATCATAACATCATAAACTATTATTGGCTGCATAGCCGAATTCTGCGGTTGAAGCCTTATGTAGTTTTTTTCTTTATAGAATGTTTTGACTGTGGCCTCATCGTCGATTAGCGCAACCACAATATCGCCGTTTTTGGCATGTTGCTGCTGCCTTACTAAAACATAGTCGTTGTCAAAAATGCCTGCGTTTATCATACTGTCTCCCTTGACCGAGAGCATAAATACATCGCTGTTATCAACATAATCAAGAGGAACAGGGAAAGTATCTTCGATATTTTCGACTGCCAGTATAGGCTGACCTGCCGTAACTTTGCCGACCACAGGGACGTGTATTAATTCTCTCTTCGGAAGATGTCTATCATAATCAAGCACTTCAATAGCTCTAGGCTTCGTAGGATCTCTGCGTATCAATCCTTTCTTTTCGAGGCGTTCAAGATGCCCATGTACGGTGGAAGGAGATTTAAGATTTACAGCATCGCAAATCTCCCTGACGGAAGGAGGGTAGCCCTTATTTTTAAGTTCTTTTTTTATGAACTTTAATATATTATCCTGTTTATCGCTTATTATTTTATCTTCGCTCATTTCATACCTCCAGAATGCTTTCAGTATAGCACGGATTATAGTGTAGATCAAACATATGTTCGTAGAAATTGGACTGACTCCAGTAATTATTAAAGGTATGAGTTTTCAGTGTCTCAAAAGTTGCTATAAGAAAAGGCAGCAGATAAAAGCCCTTAACAAGGCTAAATAAAGAATAAGTGGAATGAAATTTTGAATAGGAGTTGCATTCCACTTCATTTTGTGCTAAAATATTACGTAATGCAAAAAGCATATTACGTAACTTATACAGGAGGGTTGAAATGAACGACATATCACAGTTAAGAAAAAAGCTTTTTCAGCTGAATGAGAAACGATGGAAAATCACCGGAAGCATTATGCGTTCAGGTGAATTACTCACAGCATCTCTTTATGAGCGATTCATAAAGTGCGGGAACAAAAAGTGTAAATGCACAAAAGGCGAACTGCATGGACCATTCTTGTGGATTAATCAAAAAAGGAAAGGCGAGAAACTAA
>Ga0209105_100038_pt1 | contig 48250 bp, 40 predicted proteins | sample SedPBSmetaG_FD_184158 | JGI IMG/M metagenome (GOLD analysis project Ga0209105, IMG submission 184158) | Freshwater sediment bacterial and archeal communities from Indian Creek, Illinois, USA to study Microbial Dark Matter (Phase II) -... | ecosystem: Environmental > Aquatic > Freshwater > Creek >...
GCTGTCTCCCCTACCTACGCTTAAACCTAAGATTACTCCTTCGGCTTCAAGGCTGGGTAACGGCGGTTGGCTAAACCTTACCGTGTAGAATTCGCATCTACTTCATACGCTGCGCTTCGTGGCGCACGGAACCGTCCCCTCGTCTGTGACATTCCGGTCTATAAAGACGGTGAAGATGCCTGTGATTTTTTGTGGGATAAAAGTACAACCGTCTCCACATGTATTCCAAAGTACCACAGGGCTCCAGACAGCTACATCAATATAACCGTAGCCTTCGGTAATGGTGATGGAATGATCCCGTTGGATAACCTTGGTGCTTTTCGCAATAAACTCCCACTTAATAATATAGCCTTAAAAGCGGAAGCTTACAAGCCAAAACCACGAACCACTTACAAAATGATACAAGAATATATCGTTGAAAAACATAGCTTCAACGTCCATACGGCATACATCGCTGAAGTCAAACGCAGTTTAGGTCTGCCAATGTTCAATGCGCCTAATGCAGTTGAGACATTAAAAAATCCGAGAAAACAACCTACTCCTATTCAAGTGAACGCCATTAAGGAAGCTCTCGTGCATTTTGAAGTAATTTAGAACAGAATTTGCCTTTTGCATTTTGCAAAGGGCTATTTCTGTTTGTACAAACCGGTACATTATCAATCTTTTTATCGCGAAACTCGAAAGGAGGAACAAAATTGAACGCAAAAGTAATTGCCATCACCAACCAAAAAGGCGGCGTAGGCAAAACAACCACCTGTGTCAACTTAGGTATAGGTCTGGCACTTGATGGCCAAAAAGTTCTGCTGATAGACACCGATCCACAAGGCAGTTTATCTATTAGCTTAGGGCATCCGCAACCTGACAAACTCCCCATCACCCTCTCTACGATTATGAGCAAGGTGCTGACGGATGAGCCTATAGAAAATAAAGAAGGCATCTTAACTCATGCAGAGGGAGTGGACTTGCTCCCTGCCAACATTGAACTATCTGGCATGGAGGCATCTCTCGTCAATGCCATGAGCCGAGAAAGCATCTTGAAGCAATATATTGAAACAGTAAGAAAGCAATATGACTACGTACTTTTAGACTGTATGCCTTCCCTTGGTATGCTGACCGTCAATGCTCTTGCAGCGGCGGACAGTGTAATTATTCCTGTACAGGCTCAATATTTGCCTGTAAAAGGATTGGAGCAGCTCTTGCAGACTATTCATAAGGTAAACAAACAGATTAATCCCAAATTAAAGATAGACGGTGTTCTTCTTACAATGGTAGACAACCGCACCAATTTTGCTAAGGACATCGGTGCCTTGCTCCGTGAAACTTACGGAGGCAGTATGAAGGTTTTTTCTGCTGAAATCCCCCATTCTGTTCGAGCTGCTGAAACAAGTGCCGAAGGTAAGAGTATTTTTGCTCATGACCCAAAAGGCAAAGTTGCTGAAGGTTATAAAGAGTTGACGAAGGAGGTGTTGAAAATTGAAAAGCTCCGCCAAAAAAATAAGTCTGACATCGGTAGATGATTTGTTTTCTACAGAAGAAAGCCGTGTCGATGAACAACGAGAAAAAATTGTTGAGATACCTCTATCAGAACTCTTTCCTTTTAAAGACCATCCTTTTAAGGTGATTGACAATGAAGCGATGTTCGATACTGCTGAAAGCATCAAACAGTATGGTGTGCTTGTTCCTGCCATTGCAAGACCCCGTGAAGATAGCGGCTATGAGCTTGTATCAGGACACCGCCGTAAAAGAGCTTGCGAACTGGCAGGGCTTGAAACCATGCCTGTCATAATCCGTAACCTTGACGATGATGCTGCCACTATCATTATGGTTGACAGCAATTTGCAGCGTGAAAACATCCTGCCAAGTGAACGAGCTTTTGCTTTTAAACTGAAATTAGAGGCTATTAAGAGACAAGGTGCAAGGACAGATTTAACTTCGTCCCAACTTGGGACGAAGTTAAATCGTGCAGATGAGGTAGTAGCAGAACAGGCCGGTTCAAGCCGTAATCAAGTTCAACGCTATATTCGCCTGACCGAGCTGATTCCCGAATTGCTTTCAATGGTCGATGAAAAGAAAATAGCCTTTAACCCCGCCGTGGAGCTGTCTTATCTGAAATCTGAGGAACAACTTCTCTTGATTGATGCAATGGATACAGAACAGGCTACACCCTCTCTTTCACAGGCTCAACGGCTTAAAAAATTCAGTGCCGAAGGCAACTGTACCCTTGAAGCCATGTGCGCCATTATGAGCGAGGAAAAGAAAGGTGAGCCGGATAAAGTCACACTGACAGGCGATAAAATCAAGAAATATTTCCCTAAGAATTACACCCCGCAGCAAATGGAGGCTACTATCATCAAACTCCTTGAAGGGTGGCACAAAAAGCGTACGCAAGATCAGGAACGATAAAAAATCCGTTACACAAAGGAGGTGATACGATTGGCAGTTTTCAGAGTAGAAAAGACAAAGGATTACACCGTGATGGCAAATCATCATTTGCGAAATACAGCACTTTCCCTCAAGGCAAAAGGACTGCTCTCCCTTATGCTTTCCCTTCCGGAAAACTGGGATTACACCACAAAAGGGCTTTCCTGTATTTGCAAAGACGGTATTGATAGCATTAACGCCACGGTGAAGGAACTTGAGGAACAAGGCTACGTTGTCCGCAGACGAATACGAAATGAAAAAGGACAACTCACCAGCATAGAATACACAATCCTTGAGCAGCCGCAACACCTTGATACAAGGGAGCTTTCACCTAAACGGGAAAATCCAATCTTGGATAAACCAACATTGGATAATCCAACACTGAGATACCCTATATTGGAAAAACCTGAACTGGGTGAACCTATCTTGGTAAAACCCCACCAATTAAATACTAATACATCAAGAACTAATTTATTAAATCCTGATTTATTAAATATAGATGTATCAAATCCTAATCAATCAATTCCTTATCCAAAAAAGGGCAGCCCTCAAAAACTGATTGGATATGATGAGATAGGATGTGAGAATGCCCAAGAAGTAAAAGAATTAGTTTTGGAAAACCTTGAATACGAGTGCATCAAAGAACGCTACAAGGACGACCGGCTCGATGAAATTGTTGATCTCATGGTGGAAACCTTATGTTCAACCAAGCCTATCATCAACATTGCAGGTGAAGAATATCCTGCACAGCTTGTAAAAGAAAAGCTTCTGCGGATAAACAGTATGCATATCGAGTATGTGTTTCACTGCCTTGATAAAAACACCACCTACATCCGAAATATCAGGCGGTATCTTCTTGCCACCCTTTTTAATGCCCCTTCGACCATCGACCATTACTATTCGGCACTGGTGAACCACGATTTTGGTGGCAGACCTTAAAAGTAATCTCACGAAACCACGAAAGGAGGCAATCCTATGCAGGAAGAAGTAGAAAATAAAACGGTGGCACTTGCTATCAATACCACAAAACTTACCGTCAGGGAGCTGCGAGCTGCTATTTTCAAATACTTAGAATCACAGAAAAATAAAATCAAAAGCCGTGATAGTCCTGAAATCCCGCATGGCAAGCAGAGTGTCAAATCCCTAGCCAAACAAAATCAAGGCATGACAAGTATTGAAATAACCGATCAGAACATCAAGAGCTTTGAGCGTGTGGCAAGAAAATACGGAGTGGATTTTGCAGTGCAAAAGGACAAAAGCGTTATACCACCAAAGTACATCGTATTTTTTAAAGGCAGAGATGCCGATGCCATTACAGCTGCTTTTACTGAATTTACTGCCACAACTGTTAGAAAGGCTGTCCGTCCGTCTGTGCTTACACAACTCAAGAAATTTACCGAGCTTGTGAAGAATACCATTTCGGACAGGATAAAGAACAAAGAAAAGGAGCAAAGTCGATGAACGCAAAGACAAAAAAGCTCCTTATTCTAAATATCCCATACCTTGTGTTAGCTCTGCTATTTACAAAGGCATCGCAGGCATGGCGACTTGCAGCAGGCTATGACTTTGCCGGTAAGGTTTTAAACCTGACAAGCGGCTTTGCTCTTGCCTTTGAAAATCCCTTGCCGAGCCTCCACTCTCAAGACCTGCTAATAGGCTTTCTATTTGGGGCAATTCTTCGCCTTATTGTTTATATCAAAGGCAAGAACGCTAAAAAATATCGAAAAGGCATCGAGTACGGCTCTGCAAGATGGGGCAATACTGAGGATATTCGCCCTTTTGCAGACCCTTTATTTCGCAACAACGTAATCCTGACAAAAACAGAAAGCCTCACCATGTCGAGCCGCCCTAAAAATCCAAAACACGCAAGAAATAAGAATGTGCTGATTGTAGGAGGCTCCGGCTCTGGGAAAACAAGGTTTTGGTTAAAGCCCAATCTGATGCAGTGCCACAGTTCCTATGTAGTCACAGACCCGAAAGGCAGTATCGTGGTGGAGTGTGGAAAGATGCTGCTTCGCAACGGCTATAAAATCAAAATTCTTAACACCATCAATTTCAAGAAATCCATGCACTATAACCCCTTCGCCTATCTAAGAAGCGAAAAGGATATCTTGAAACTCGTCACGACTCTGATTGCCAACACCAAAGGCGAGGGCAAGACAGGCGATGATTTTTGGGTCAAGGCAGAAACCCTGCTCTATACGGCCCTCATTGGCTACATCTATTTTGAGGCTCCTGAAAATGAACAAAACTTTTCCACTCTCATTGAATTTATCAACGCCTCGGAGGTACGTGAAGATGATGAGGATTTTCAAAATCCCGTTGACCTCATGTTTGAAGCCTTATCGAAAAAAGACCCACAACATTTTGCTGTAAGGCAATACAAAAAGTACAAATTAGCCGCAGGCAAAACAGCTAAGAGCATACTAATCAGCTGCGGCGCAAGGCTTGCTCCCTTTGATATCAAAGAGCTTCGTGAGCTGACTGCTTACGACGAAATGGAGCTTGATACCTTGGGAGACAAAAAGACTGCCCTCTTTATCATCATCAGCGATACTGACGATACCTTCAACTTCTTGGTATCCATGGCATACACCCAGCTTTTCAATCTCTTGTGTGATAAGGCCGACGACGTGTACGGGGGCAGGCTGCCTGTTCATGTGCGGTGCTTGATTGACGAGGCGGCAAATATCGGTCAGATTCCCAAACTGGAAAAACTTATGGCAACGATCCGTAGCCGTGAAATCTCCGCATGTCTTGTATTGCAGGCACAAAGCCAGTTGAAGGCTCTCTACAAGGACAATGCCGATACCATTATCGGCAACTGTGACAGCATGATTTTTTTAGGAGGCAAGGAGAAAACCACTCTCAAGGATTTATCAGAAACCCTTGGCAAGGAAACTATCGATATGTTCAATACTTCCGACACCAGAGGTACACAAAGGAGTTATGGACTTAATTATCAAAAGCTAGGAAAGGAGCTAATGAGTATGGATGAACTTGCCATAATGGATGGTGGCATGTGCATTTTACAGCTACGAGGTGTTCGCCCATTTCTCTCGGAAAAGTACGATATAACAAAGCATCCGCAGTACAAATACTTATCCGACTTTGACAAAAGAAACACCTTTGATATTGAAAAATATCTATCCACAAAACTAAAGCCAAAGCCTGATGAGATCTATGATGTATATGAAATCAATCTCACAGACGAAACCGAAACCGCCGAATGAGCGGTTGTTTTTTATTCAAAAACAAAATGAAAAATTTAGGAGGAAATGAATTATGGCATTTTTTAATGAAGCAGTAAACGTTTTGCAGACACTGGTTATTGCCCTTGGTGCAGGTCTTGGAATCTGGGGCGTTATCAACTTGCTCGAAGGTTACGGCAATGACAATCCCGGCGCAAAGTCTCAGGGGATGAAACAGCTCATGGCAGGTGGTGGCGTAGCACTTATCGGCCTGACGCTTGTTCCCTTGCTGTCCGGCTTGTTCAAATAATAGGTAATCCATATGCAAAGCATCATCGACAGTATAACCGAATGGCTCAAGGAGCTGCTTATCAGCGGCATTACATCGAATTTGTCGGGGATGTTCGATACCGTCAATAGTAAAGTTGGCGAGATTGCAGGCGAAGTGGGCAAGACACCATCGGCGTGGAACGGTGGTGTCTTTTCCATGATCCACAGCCTATCCGATAACGTCATCATCCCCATTGCCGGTATTATCCTGACCTTTGTGATGTGCTACGAGCTGATACAGATGGTCATTGAGAAAAATAACCTCCACGATATCGAAACCTTTATGTTTTTCAAATGGATTTTTAAAACCTTTGTGGCTGTGATGATTATTACAAATACCTTTAACATCATCATGGGAATTTTCGATATGTCACAGCACGTTGTAGCAAATGCCGCAGGAGTAATTATCACAGATACCAACATCGACATCACCACGGTCATCGCCAACATGGGAGAAAAGCTCAAAGAAATGGAGCTTGGCCCTCTTTTAGGCTTATGGCTGCAAAGCACTCTAATAGGTTTCACCATGCACGCCCTGTCTATCTGCATTTTCGTCATCATCTATGGTCGAATGATAGAGATTTATTTGATGACCTCCATGGGCGCAATCCCCTTTGCCACAATGGTGAATCGTGAATGGGGCAGTATGGGACAGAATTATCTAAGAGCCATGCTCGCCCTTGGCTTTCAGGCTTTTCTAATCATGGTATGCGTCGGCATCTATGCCGTACTCGTGCGATCCATTGCCATCGATGAAGATATTATCAAGGCAGTATGGACTTGTGTCGGCTATACGGTGCTACTCTGTTTTACTCTGTTCAAGACAAGCTCAATGGCGAAAAGCCTGTTTAATGCCCACTAAGGGCAGAAAGGAGTTTTTATGGCCTATGTATCCGTACCCAAAGATTTAAGTACCGTTAAAACAAAAGTTGTATTCAACCTGACCAAACGACAGCTCATCTGCTTTTCTGCCGCACTTGCATTGGGATTGCCCTTGTTTTTCCTCACGAAGAACAGCGTCGGCACAAGCGGCTCGACACTTATGATGATTTTCACCATGCTCCCCCTTTTCATGTTTGCCATATACGAGAAGCACGGGCAGCCACTGGAAGTCATCCTAAAACACTATATTGAGGTGCGTTTCTTAACACCCAAACAGCGCCCTTATAAAACTGACAATTTCTATGCCCTACTCATGCGGCAGGATAAATTGGACAAGGAGGTAAAGCACATTGTCGAAGGCAGAAAAACAATCTCGTCCAAAGCTAACAAAGGCAGAAAGACAGAAAATTAACGCCGCCATTTTGATAGCCAGAAACAAAAATAATAAAAAAGAGAAAACCGCACAGGATACCATCCCTTTTCAAAAAATGTACCCCGATGGCATCTGCCGTGTAACGGATAATCTTTATACCAAGACCATTCGCTTTCATGACATCAACTATCAGCTTGCCCAAAACGAGGACAAGACCGCTATTTTTGAGAGCTGGTGCGATTTCCTCAATTACTTTGACAGTTCAATTCACTTTCAGCTCTCCTTCCTCAACATGACTGCCAATGCCGATGACTATGAAAGCAGCATCTCCATCAATCCGCAGCAGGATGACTTTGACAGTATCCGCAGCGAATACACAGAAATGCTTCACAGCCAGCTTTCCAAGGGAAATAACGGCTTGATGAAAACCAAGTATCTGACTTTTGGCATAGAAGCTGAAAACATAAAGATAGCAAAGCCACGGCTTGAGCGAATAGAAAACGACCTGTGGAACGGCTTTAAACGGCTGGGTGCAACAGTGGATTCCCTCGACGGCAAGGAAAGGCTGAAGCTTTGCCACAACATCCTGAGAATGGATGGCAACGAGCCGTTTCACTTTGACTGGAAGTGGCTTGTGCCTTCCGGATTATCGGTAAAGGATTTCATCGCACCATCGTCCTTTGAGTTTCGGGAAGGCAGAGTATTCAAGACAGGTGGTAAATTTGGGGCGGTATCCTTTTTACAGATACTTGCCCCTGAACTGAATGACCGCATCTTAGCAGACTTTCTCGACATAGAAAGCAATCTCCTTGTGACCATGCACATTCAATCAGTCGATCAGACCAAAGCAATCAAAACTATCAAACGCAAAATAACCGATTTGGATAAGATGAAGATTGAGGAACAGAAAAAAGCTGTCCGCAGCGGCTATGACATGGATATTATCCCCTCTGATCTTGCCACCTACGGAGGCGAGGCAAAAAAACTTCTTGCAGATTTGCAAAGCCGAAATGAACGAATGTTTCTTGTGACCTTTCTTATTCTGAATACGGCAGATACCAAACAACAGCTTGAAAACACGGTATTTCAGGCGTCCGGCATCGCCCAGAAGCATAATTGCACTCTGGTAAGACTCGATTACCAACAAGAGCAAGGCTTTATGTCCTCCCTCCCACTTGGCTTGAATCAAACGGTGATTCAGCGGAGCTTAACAACATCATCGACGGCAATTTTTGTTCCCTTTACTACGCAGGAGCTTTTCCAGTCAAGCGGAGAGGCACTTTATTATGGACTGAATGCTCTTTCCAACAACCTCATCATGGTAGACCGAAAAAGGCTCAAAAACCCAAACGGGTTGATTTTAGGAACACCCGGCAGCGGCAAGAGTTTTTCTGCAAAACGAGAGATTACCAACATCTTTCTTATTACTACAGATGACATTATCATTTGCGATCCGGAGGCGGAGTATTATCCCCTTGTTAATCGCCTTAACGGGCAGGTGGTGAAAATTTCTCCAACAAGTACTGACTTTGTCAATCCCATGGATATCAACTTAAATTACAGTGAGGACGAAAGTCCGCTTTCCTTGAAATCTGACTTTATTCTCTCCCTGTGTGAGCTGATTGTTGGAGGAAAGGAAGGACTTATGCCGGTAGAAAAAAGCATCATCGACCGCTGTGTACGTCTTATCTATGCCGATTATCTATCCGACCCTGTCCCTGAGAAAATGCCGATTCTTGAGGACTTATATAATGCCCTAAAGGAACAGGATGAAAAAGAAGCACAGCATATCAGGGCAGCTCTTGAAATCTATGTTACAGGCTCCCTTAATGTATTCAACCACCGCACAAATGTGGATATTAAAAACCGGCTTGTCTGCTTTGATATTAAAGAACTTGGCAAGCAGCTGAAAAAACTGGGTATGCTCGTGGTACAGGATCAGGTTTGGAACAGGGTAACGGTCAATCGTTCAGAAAAACGCTCCACCCGTTACTATATGGATGAATTCCACCTACTTTTAAAAGAAGAACAGACTGCCGCCTATTCCGTGGAAATCTGGAAGCGCTTTCGTAAATGGGGTGGCATACCTACTGGAATTACCCAAAACGTCAAAGACCTTCTCTCTTCTCGTGAGGTGGAAAACATCTTTGAAAACTCTGACTTTGTGTATATGCTCAATCAGGCATCAGGCGATAGGCAAATCCTTGCCAAGCAGCTCAACATTTCGCCACATCAGCTTTCCTATGTAACCCATTCAGGCGAAGGTGAAGGACTGCTCTTTTATGGCAACGTGATTTTGCCATTTGCAGATAAATATCCGAAGGATACTGAGCTGTACCGAATTATGACTACCAAACCCACAGAAGCATTGAAGGAATAAGAATTGACAGTTTTGTTCTATTTATAATTACCAGAAATTATGATATAATTTTTGAACAGTATTTTAAAAGAGGTTATGAATATGGATAAAGATAAATCAATTAAGCTATTTGAACAAAAAACCATTCGAACACATTGGGATGAAGAGCAAGAAAAGTGGTTCTTCTCTATCCAGGATGTTGTTGAGGTTTTGGCAGATACACCGAATCCAAAAGATTACATTAAAAAGATGAAACGGCGTGATGAAGAACTTGCTGCCAACTGGGGGACAATTTGTCCCCTAGTTGAAATGATAGGCGCTGATGGGCGAAGACGAAAAATTCAAGCAGCTGATACGCAAGGCTTGTTGCGTCTTATACAGTCTATCCCATCAAAAAAAGCGGAACCTTTCAAAATGTGGCTGGCGCAGGTGGGCAGTGAGCGACTCGATGAAACCGCCGATCCAGAGCTTGCCATTGAACGGGCGCTTGAAACCTATCTTAAAAAAGGCTACTCTCAGGATTGGATCAACCAACGCTTAAAGACAATTGAAGTTCGCAAAGCGTTGACAGACGAATGGGACTCTCGTGGTGTGACACAAGGATTGGAATATGCCATTTTAACTGATGAGATCACACGGGCGTGGTCAGGAAAAACAACCAAGCAGTATAAGGCGTTGAAAGGCTTAAAGAAAGAAAACCTGCGAGATAACATGAGCAATGTGGAGCTTATCCTCAATATGCTCGCCGAGGCATCTACTACGGAAATTTCGCAAAACGAAAAGCCTGAAACCTTTGAAGAAAACAAAAATGTTGCACGAAAAGGCGGCAAGGTAGCCAAAGTTGCACGGGTACAGCTTGAAGAAACCACCGGAAAAAGCGTTGTGACAAGCAAAAATGCAAAAGACCTGCAATCATTGCCACAGCCGTCCGATAATAACGAAGATGAGGAATAGCCACATTCCTACGATTTTGTTGACCCCAGCAAAATCACAAAACTGAAAAAAGATTGCGTGTAAGCCGCTTGTAGAGATACAGGCGGCTTTTTGCGTGGAAGGAGGATCATTATTTGAGCAAAAAGAGACAAAAACCTTTCAGACCTGCGGGGAAGGTATCTCGCCTTGCCTTTACGGAAGAAGAACGTGCCGACAGCGCCCTTGAAAAGCCCCTAAAAAGGGCAGAAAAGGCGGCTGACAAATTAGAAAAATCCCATGAGAAAATCCCTAAAAAGAAAATCCTTGTCACAGAACGCACCCTAAATGCCAGCACCGGCAAAAATGAGGTGCGTTTATATTTTGAAGAAATCGACAAACCAAAACCGCCCTCCAAGCTTGCCCATGGCATCAAGTCCATTCCTCAAAAAGAGCTGCTTGCTCAAATCCATAAAGAAATTAGAAAAAGCGAGCAGGACAACGTAGGCGTGGAAGCAGCGCATAAAACTGAGGAAGGTGCTGAATTTGTAACAAGGCGTTTGCAAAGTGCCTATCGCAGCCATAAGCTCAAGCCATACCTACAGCTTTCAAAAGCAGAAAAAAGCACAGCAAAGGCAGAGATTAACTACCTTTACCATAAGCGTATGAAAGATAGTCCACAGCTCTCCTCTAATCCGCTTTCAAGGTGGCAGCAAAAGCAAATGATCAAAAAAGAGTATCTCGCTGCAAGGTACGGCAAAGGAGCAAGGGCCTCACAGCAAACTGCTTCCCGTACCAAAAAGGCAGCTACTGCCGTAGCAGAGACGGCAGATAAACTTATTCAGTATATTGGCAGTCACCGGAAAGTGGTATTTATGCTGCTTTCCATTGCTGCTCTAATCATCGTACTGATGAGTACGGTTTCCTCTTGTTCACTCATGCTTCAGGGCGGCTTAAACAGCATTATCAGTACTTCCTACACCTCAGAGGATGCGGATATTGTCGCCACCGACAACAACTATACCGCCCTTGAAAATGCCCTACAACAGCGGATTGACAATATTGAAAGTGAGTATCCCGACTATGATGAGTATCGCTATGATCTTGATACCATCGGGCATAATCCCCATGAGCTTGCAGCCTACTTAACTGCACTTCTCCAGACCTACAAGCCAAACGAGGTGCAAAGCAAATTGAAGCGTGTCTTTGATTCCCAGTATAAGCTGACCTTAACCCCTGTGGTGGAGGTTCACTACCGTACTGAAACAAGAACGGACACTTGGACGGATGCGGAAGGAAATAAGCACAGGGATACTTATACCGTGCAAGTTCCATATAATTACTACATTCTAAATGTTAAACTTGATAATTTCACTGTCACTGCAATCGCAAACAGGCTGCTAAGCAGCGAGCAACTTAAAATCTACAGTGTCTACCTTGAAACAAGAGGCAACAAGCCCTTTATTTTTGGTGGCGGCACTGACAACTCTGCTCCTTCTACCGATTTAAGCGGTGTTAAGTTTCAAAACGGCACACGTACGGGCAATCAAAATACTGTAAACATCGCAAAAACGCAGGTTGGAAATGTAGGTGGTCAACCCTACTGGTCATGGTATGGCTTCAACAGCCGTGTTGAATGGTGCGCCTGCTTTGTATCCTGGTGTTTAAATCAAGCGGGCTACAGTGAGCCAAAGTTTGCCGCCTGCAACTCTCAGGGTGTTCCTTGGTTTCGTAATCATGGACAGTGGGCAAACGGCAACTACAAGGATTTAGCTCCCGGCGATGTGATTTTCTTTGATTGGGAAGGTGACGGCAGCGCAGACCATGTAGGCATTGTCATCGGAACGGACGGCAAGAGGGTTTATACCGCGGAAGGCAACAGCGGTGATTCCTGCCGCATCAGGGATTATGACCTAAACAGCAATGTCATCATGGGCTATGGATTAATGAATTGAAAAGGAGATCAGCTATGAATAACAAGCTTACCAAACTCCAAATGGAGATTGACAAGATTAAGCAAAGAATATCAGAACAGCAGTCTAAGCTTCGTGAACTGGAACATCAAAAAACGGAAATCGAGAACACTGAAATTGTGGAGCTTGTCCGCAGCATGAAGATGAATACCAGCGAGCTTTCCACCTTCCTAAAGGCGTATCGAGGAAAAAACGATGCGCCTATTTTAATGCCAGAAACGCAGGAGGATAATGACCATGAATAAAATTAGAACAAGTCTTTTTACCGTGCTGCTTACGGTAATGATGAGCATCTTCATATTCCCCGCCACAGCTTTTGCAGGTGGTGGTGAAAATATCGAGACAGTACCTCCCAAAGCACCTGAGAAGCCTACCATCACCGCTCCTTTAACTCCTGAAGGAAACCTGACCCTCGTGGACGATATTAAGGTTAAAGAATCCAGCGACAAACAGTTTGTAACACTACAATCTAAAAACGGCAACTACTTTTACTTAGTCATTGACCGTGCAGGCGATAAAGAAAACGTCTATTTTCTTAACCTTGTAGACGAAGCTGATTTAATGGCACTCATTGAGGACAAGGATAAAAAGGGTGAGCCGCTCAAGGTGTGTACTTGTAGCATAAAATGTGAAACCGGCAAAGTAAAAAGTGATTGCCCTGTTTGCATAAACGATCTTAACCAATGTGTCGGCAAGGCAACAGAGCCTATCGAAATAGCGCCTGAGAAAAAGAGCAACACTGGCAGTCTTCTCCTTATTCTGCTTCTTATAGGCGGCTTGGGCGGTGCATTTTACTTTTTCAAGACTCTTAAGAACAAACAAAAAACCAAGGGAGATATCGACCCTCTTGATTATGACTACGATGAGGATGAGGACGATAACAATGCCACCGAGGAAGAATATGAAACTGAAGATGATGCAGAAAGCGAGGATGATGTAAAGTGAGTCCATCTACTGAAAGCGACAATAAAAAAGCTACAAATAAGAAACCTCAATCCGGACAAGTAAATAACCCCACTGCCCCTTCCACTAAAAAGCATCCCAAAAAGGAGGATAAATCCCAGCATTACCGTGGAATCATATTCCTCCAGAAAGAAAGGAAAACAAGCGAATGAATTTAGTCATAGCAGAAAAACCATCTGTAGCGCAGAGCATTGCTGCCGTTCTTGGTGCAACCAAAAGGCAGGACGGATACCTGGAGGGCAACAGCTATATCGTATCATGGTGTGTTGGGCACTTGGTGGAGCTTGCCACTGCCGACACCTATGATGAACGCTATGCAAAGTGGGAATATGCCGATTTGCCTATCCTCCCCGAAAACTGGCAATACAGCATTTCCAAGGGCAAGGAAAAACAGGTGAAAATATTAAAAGAGCTGGCAAATCGAAAGGATGTGGCCGTTATCACATCCGCCACCGATGCAGGGCGTGAAGGCGAGCTGATCTTCCGGTTAGTCTATGAAAAAATAGGCTGCAAAAAACCTGTAAAACGCTTGTGGATCTCCTCTATGGAGGAAAGTGCCATTTCAGAGGGCTTCAAAGCTCTCCGTGACAGCACCTATTATGATGACCTCTATCACTCTGCACTTTGCAGGGCAAAAGCCGATTGGATTGTGGGCATCAATGCCACAAGACTGTTTTCCGTTCTCTACGGGCAAACCTTGAACGTGGGCAGGGTCATGTCTCCCACCCTTGCCATGATTGTGGAGCGTGAGGCAGATATCTCAGCATTTAAGCCTGAACCATTCTATACGGTTCAGCTTGATTGCGGCACTTTTGTACTCTCAAGCGAAAAGCTAATCGATAGGCAGGCGGCAGAAGCCTTGCTCAAAGCCTGCGATGGTCAAACCATTGCCATTCATAGTGTGGAAAGCAAAGAAAAATCCGAAAAGCCGCCCAAGCTCTATGACCTTACCACCTTGCAAAGGGAAGCAAACAGACAGCTTGGCTTTACCGCTGAACAAACTCTTTCTTACGCCCAAAGCCTGTATGAGAAAAAGCTCGTGACCTATCCTCGTACTGACAGCCGCTACTTAACATCCGATATGTCCGAAAGCACCCCTGCCGTGGCAAAAGCCGCAGCAGGGGTTTTTATGCCCCAAGGCATAGAACTTTCTATTTCTATGGAGCAAGTGACAGATAACAGCAAGGTATCAGACCACCATGCCATTATTCCAACCATGAGCTTACAAGACTATGACCTTGCATCACTGCCCTTTGGTGAGCGTGAAGTTTTGCTGCTCATTTCCCTGCGTTTAGCCTGCGCCGTGAGCGAGAGCTGCAAGTATGAAGAAACCAATGTCACAGCAATTGTCAGCGGTGCGGGGTTTACCGCAAAGGGCAAAAGAATCCTTTCAGACGGTTTTCGTAGCATTGAAAAACGCTACCTTGCCATGCAAAAAGATAAACAGCCAGTAGAAGAAAAAAAGGTGCTTACGGCCATTACAACCGGTCAAACATTTGATACCAAAGCAATGATTAAGGAAGGCAAGACCAGTCCACCCAAGCATTTTACTGACGATACCATCCTTGCAGCAATGGAAAACGCCAATAACGCACTGGAGGATAGCGAGCGAAAAGGCATCGGCACGCCTGCCACCCGTGCAGGCATTTTAGAAAAGCTGATAAAAACCGAGCTTTTAGAGCGTAAAGGCGATAAAAAAGCGAAGCACTTCCTGCCTACCCAAAAGGGCATTTCTCTGATTACTGTATTGCCAGAAGCGATCCAGTCTCCACAGCTTACTGCCGAATGGGAAGAAAAACTAAAACAAATCGAACATGGCCTTCTCTCTCCCGACAGCTTTTTGCAGGAGATTTCGCAAATGACCAAAAGCCTTATCAAGACTTATGAAGTTATAAAGGGATCTGATGTCCTATTTCCCTCCACTCAGGAAGCCATTGGCAAATGTCCTCGCTGCGGAAATGATGTGACAGAGAATAAGAAAGGCTTTTGCTGCCTAAACAAGACCTGCGACTTTGCCCTTTGGAAAGAAAACAAATTTTTTACCGCAAAGAAAAAGAAACTCACCAAAACCATTGCTGTTGAACTGCTTAAAAACGGCAAAGCAAAACTCTCAGGCTGTTATTCCGAAAAGACAGGCAAGACCTATGATGCAATTGTCCTAATTGATGATACAGATAGTAAGTATGTAAACTTCAAAATGGAGTTTCCGACAAACAGATAAGGAAAGGAAGGTAGATTATGAGTATTAAAAATTTGATTAAAATACTTTTAGATATTGAAGTGAATGCTGAGGATATATTAAAGATTAGAGAAAATCCCAAAGAATATGTCACTAACGAAGATGATGCTGAAAAGCTACAAGATTTATTTCTGCTCATGGACTTAGCAGAAAGTCAGGAGGTGAATGAATATGGCAAATACTGATGAACTTCGCTATATTCAAGCCTTTTCAAGAATTATCGGTGTAAAGGAAGATGAGGCTATAGAATATACTCAAAAAAAGGGGCTTAACGCCTTAGTAGACAATGCCACACAGCTCCTTACTACACCTGCTCAACGAGAGAAGCACCAAGCATTTCTTGATTTATACCGAATGAGTAGCGGTATCAATGCAAGAAATCCCATAATTAACTCACCAGAATCTGCATCTGACTTCTTTCATTCTGTGATGGATAAAATTTATGATAAAGAGGCATTTGTCGTAGCTTTTCTAAATACCAAAAATCGCGTTATCGACCACGAAGTTGTGTCTGCAGGAACAATTAACAGCTCTATCGTACACCCTAGAGAAGTTTTCAGAAATGCTATTATCAATAAAGCCAATTCCGTAATTCTATGTCATAATCATCCATCAGGAGATCTAACTCCTAGTGCAGAGGATATAAACATTACAGAACGTCTAAAAGAGACCGGTCATCTTCTGGGGATTCCAGTGTTAGACCATTTGATTATTAACGGAATCAACATGAGCGAAATCTATTCTTTTAAAACTCATGGCGTACTGGAAACCCCAAAGACTTATAATACTGCGAAATCAGTGCTTAATGAGGAAACTGATTATAATTTTATAAAGGCCACTAATAAACAAAGTGTTGTTTTTAATGTGCCCATGCAAGAGCATGATTATCCCCTACCCGACCCTGACATAAGCATTGCAGACCGCAACTCCTATGGCTACCTAAACGATGAAATGCTTCCCCTCTCACAAGAGCGAGCTGTTGAATTATTTGAGCAAGATTTGACCGTGTATATGCTTTATGAAGATGATACCGAGGCCATGGCTTTTGAGCGAGAGGACATAGATAACCACAGCGGACTGTTTGGCATTGAAAAAAACGACTGGACTGCACTTCAAGACTTTGAAGAATTGAAAGGCGATGGTAGACTCTCCCCTGAAATACAAGAACAGCTCTTCTTGGAGAGTACAAAGGATGTCTTTGCCATTTATCAGCTAAAAAGAGGCGAAGAGTATCGTGATTATCGCTTTGAAGGGCTGGAGCGTTTACAGAATGCCGGACTTGAGGTAACACATGAAAATTATGATTTTATCTATACGGCATCTATTGCTGACTTTAGTGGCAGTGTAAACAGCACCTTGAACCAGCTATATGAACAGTTTAATATAAACCACCCTGCCGGATTCACCGGGCATTCCCTGTCCGTCAGCGACATCATTGTCTTAAAGATAGATGATGTTCTATCCTCTCATTATGTAGATAGCTTTGGCTTTCAGGAATTGCCACAATTTTTAGAGCCTGCCCCCCTTGTGCCGGACAATTTCCTAACCGGGGATAGGATTGATACACCACGAGGAAGTTTCTCCTTGACCTCTATGACAAGGGAACAGATGGCGGCAGCCGGTTATGGTTATCACCACTCTTCCGATGATGGCAAGCATCACATCATGGGAAACGGCACACGTGCATTTGCCATTAAAAATGAGGACAGCTACCTTCGCACTGCTGAAATATCAACGGAGCAAAACTTCAATAAAATTGATGGTATCTTAAACAATCAACCAGCCGTGGCAGAGCTTGAAGCGACCGTAAAATCAGGAGGCACAATCTCACTTTTAGACCTTGCAAATGCTGTGCAGGCAGAAAAGCGAGAAAAGCGCACTTCCGTAGTTGAACAGTTAAAGTCCAAACCGTTACAAGAGAAAGAAAAATCAAAAAAAGCACCTTCTGTGGATGCAGAAATGGAGATATGATTATGAGCAGATTTACAGTTGAAGAAACTAATTTAATGTGTATTTACAATGTTGGTTCAAGGACAGATTTATTATCTGAACTTTCTGCGATGCAGAAACACCTTCAATCTGACGAAATCGAGCTGCTTGATCTAACCAAATCGGTTATGGATAAACTATCAGCTATGAGTGACACTGAGTTTGAAAGTATTTCAGTAGAGCTTATCCCTGACTTTGAGGAACAGGAGGGCTAAAAATGCCAACAAAAGCACAATCCTTTGCACAGCTTGCAAAGTATACAGCTGAGCACCTGACAAGTAGCCTCGCTAATTGGACCGGATTTCTTACCACCGTAGGGCGGCTGTATAAATACCCTTATCATGAACAGCTGATGATTTACGCACAAAAACCTGATGCAACGGCTTGTGCCGATTATGAGCTTTGGAATAACAAAATGAACCGATTTGTTCGCCGTGGCTCAACAGGCATTGCACTTCTCGATTCCACAGGTGACAAGCCAAAGCTTAAATATGTATTTGATGTTTCCGATACGAGCGGCAGAGAAAATTCTCACCGTCCTTTCCTTTGGGAGATGCAAGACCACCACAACGAGCCAATCCTTGAAATGCTTGCAGATAAATTTGATGTAGAAGAAAGTTCCCTTTTCGAGGCATTTGACATCATTGCCCGAAATCTTTCTAAGGAGTATTATGAGGATCACAGGGGGGATATTCGTTATCTGGCAGAAAACAGCTTTTTAGAGGAATATGATGAGGACAACCTCCAATCTGCCTTTGTAGATGCTGCCGCCGTAAGCACCGCTTATACCTTGATGAAACGATGCGGGCTTGAGACAGAGGAATATTTCAGCCATGAGGATTTTCTCCCCATTTTCGATTTTAATACAGCTGACGCCGTTTGCCTTTTAGGTACAGCCATCAGCGAACAGTCCGGGAAGGTATTTAGACAAATAGCCATAACCATTACAAAAACGGAACGTGAAAGGAGCAGCGAACATGAACAACATCACTTATCAGAAGAACGGGGATTATCAGATACCAAACCTGAGCATAATCTCGCAGGAGCAGCCACTCGGCAAATACGGGAGGATGCGGAAAACTTACCTTCGGGAGCATCGGACAGCTTTGTTCAACTCCCTGATCCTGAGCGAGAAACTCTATCCCCATCTGTTGGAGATAGACCAAACAGCAACCAGACGGATGGAACAGATTATGACCGATTTACAGAAAACGCAGGCACCTCCCGACAAGATGACCCAGCAGATGGAATGGGTGGGATACATGAACAGCTTGAAATCGCAGGCCGAGGAACTGATACTGGCGGAGTTAATCTACAATTAACTCTTTTCCCAACAGAAGAAGAACAAATCCAGCGTATAGCAGAGAGCAAAATGCCCTCTGCTTTTTCTTTATCCCTAGCAGAGATAGAACACGAGCTTTCGCGTGGCACAGGCACGCAGGATGGAAAATTCCGTGTCCACCAGCTTTATCAAGCTGTGCCTGATCGCAAAGCTGCCATTGATTTTTTAAAGCAGGAATATGGATTTTATGGGCATAGCCACACCTTCTTAGATGGCACAAGCGGTTTTGTTGATTATCAACCTTCAAGAGGCATGGTGATACAGCACTACCATTCCAAAAATAAGGTAGCTTTAAAATGGGAAGATGTCGAAAAACATCTTCGTGCCTTGGTTATGGCTGACCGCTATTTAACTGCTGAAGAAAAAACCGAGCTTGAAAGCCGGGAAAGCTTCTTGCAGCTTTTGGAGCGTTATCCGCAGCCCGAAGCAGAGCACGAAAAGGGTAAAAACTTCCGCATAACGGATGAGCATTTAGGCGAAGGCAGCAAGCGTGAGAAATTTCAGAGAAACCTTGCTGCTATCACGACCTTGCAGGCACTTGAGAAGGAAAACCGACCTGCTACCAAAGCGGAACAGGATATTTTGTCGAAGTATATCGGCTGGGGCGGTTTATCAGAAGTATTTGATAAAAACAACAACAGCTTTTCAGCGGAGTTTGCACAGCTTAAAGCTTCTTTATCTGAAGACGAGTACGATATGGCACGAGCTTCCACGCTGAACGCCCACTATACCAGTCCTACGGTAATTAAGGCAATCTATAATACCGTTGAGCGTATGGGCTTTAGTACAGGCAACATCTTGGAACCTGCTTGCGGCATTGGTAATTTTTTTGGGCTACTCCCTGACAGCATGACAGATTCAAGGCTATATGGGATTGAGCTGGACAGCATCACTGGCAGAATCGCAAAACAGCTGTATCCCAATTCCAATATTTCCATAACCGGCTTTGAAAAAACTGATCTGCCTGACAGCTTTTTTGACCTTGCAATCGGCAACGTTCCATTTGGCAATTACAAGCTCAGTGAAAAACGATACGACAGCCAAGGCTTTCTCATTCACGACCACTTTTTCGCCAAGGCACTTGATAAAGTTCGTCCCGGCGGTGTTGTCGCTTTTATTACCTCCAAAGGCACAATGGATAAGCAATCTCCTGAAGTTCGCAGATACCTTGCACAGAGAGCTGAGCTTTTAGGGGCAGTTAGGCTGCCTAACAATGCCTTTTTGAAAAATGCAGGCACCGAAGTCACCAGTGATATTTTATTTTTACAAAAGCGTGACAGACCCATTGATGTGGATAGAGATTGGATTTACCTCGACAAAAACGAAAATGATATTACTCTTAATAGATACTTTGCCGACCATCCTGAAATGATCCTTGGAAAGATGGAGATGAAAAGCGGTCAGTTCGGCATGGAAAGCACCTGTACGCCAGTTCCCGATGCCGACCTCTCTGAGCTGCTAATGACAGCTATGGCAAATATCGATGGGAACATCCCTGAAGCAGAGCTGCCTAATTTAGAAATTGGCACGTCCACTACGCTTCCTGCCGACCCTGCGGTAAAGAACTTTTCCTATACCCTTGTTGACGGTGAAGTCTACTACCGTGAAAACAGCCGCATGGTGCGCCCTGAGCTGAATCAAACGGCAAAGGAGCGCATTGTAGGATTGGTGAACTTAAGAGAATGTGTCAATGACCTTATCCGATATCAGCTTGAGGATTATGGTGATGATACGATCAAACAGGAACAAGCTCGCCTCAACCAACTTTATGACAGCTTTACCTCAAATTACGGACTGATTAACAGTCGTGGCAACAGTCTTGCCTTTAGCGAGGACAATTCTTATTATCTTCTTTGCTCTCTTGAGGATGTAGACGAAAACGGCAATCTGAAAGCCAAAGCCGATATGTTCACCAAACGCACCATCAAAAAAAGAGCTGCCATTACTTCCGTTGATACTGCAAGTGAAGCATTGGCCGTATCGATTGGAGAAAAGGCGGCAGTGGACATGGCATACATGGCAAAGCTCACAGGCTTACCGGAAGAACAACTTACCGAGGAATTGACGGGAGTTGTCTTTCGCCTGCCGGATCTCCAGAATGGGGATAAGCCCGCCTATGTGACTGCGGATGAATACCTCTCCGGAAATGTCCGTGAAAAACTCCGCATCGCAAAGCTGGCAGCGAGGCTATCGGATATTTATCTTCCCAATGTATCTGCACTGGAGGCGGCGCAGCCAAAAGACCTTGAAGCATCCGAAATTGATGTCCGTCTTGGTGCGACTTGGGTAGACAAAGGCTATATCGAGCAGTTCATGTATGATCTGTTTGATACCCCTTGGCGGCATCAGGGAGATATTGAAGTGAAATACGCCCCTTTCACTGCTGAATGGAGCATCACCAATAAAAACAGCATCGGTTACAACAATGTTGCTGCTTATGTTACCTACGGCACTGACAGAGCCAATGCCTACCGTATTTTAGAAGACACCTTAAACCTTCGTGACATTCGTATCTATGACACCGTAACCGATCCCGACGGAAAGGAACGGAGAGTGCTCAATAAGGATGCTACCACCTTGGCACAGCAAAAACAGCAGACTATAAAAGACGCCTTTCAAGAATGGATTTTCAAGGATGCAGACAGACGTCAAGCTCTTGTCAGGCAGTACAATGAAAAATTCAATTCCATCCGTCCCCGTGAATATGACGGTCAGCACATTAAGTTTGGCGGTATCAATCCCGAAATCGCCCTAAGACCCCATCAGGTCAATGCCATTGCTCATATTCTTTATGGCAACAACACCCTGCTCGCCCATGAAGTCGGTGCAGGTAAGACCTTTGAAATGGTAGCCGCAGCAATGGAAAGCAAACGCTTAGGGCTATGTCAAAAGCCGCTCTTTGCCGTACCCAATCACTTGACCGAACAATGGGCAAGCGAGTTTCTAAGGCTTTATCCCGCCTCAAACATCTTGGTAGCCACAAAGAAAGACTTTGAAACGAGAAACCGCAAAAAATTCTGTGCGAGGATTGCCACCGGAGAATATGATGCAGTCATCATTGGCCACAGCCAATTTGAGCGTATCCCCATGTCCATAGAACGGCAGGAACGCTTACTCCGTGAGCAGATTGATGAAATCATTGATGGTATTGAAGAAATCAAGTCAAGCGGTGGCGAGCGATTTACAGTGAAGCAGCTTGAACGCACAAAAAAAGGACTGGAGGAACGGCTAAAGAAATTGGAGGCTCAGGAGCGCAAAGATGATGTAGTGACCTTTGAGCAGCTTGGTGTTGACAGGCTCTATGTTGACGAAGCCCACAGCTATAAGAATCTATTCCTTTATACCAAAATGCGAAACGTCGCAGGACTCTCCACCTCTGACGCCCAAAAATCCAGTGATATGTTTCTCAAATGTCGCTATATGGACGAGCTAACCGGCGGAAAAGGCATTGTTTTTGCCACCGGCACACCAATATCCAACTCCATGACGGAGCTTTATACCATGCAGCGATATTTGCAGTACAACACACTACAAAAAAACGGACTTACCCACTTTGATTGCTGGGCAAGCACCTTCGGTGAAACAGTAACGGCTATTGAGCTTGCCCCAGAAGGCACCGGATACCGTGCAAGAACACGCTTTTCCAAGTTTTTTAATCTTCCTGAGCTGATGTCGATGTTCAAGGAAGTTGCGGATATCAAAACCGCTGACCAGTTAGACTTGCCGACCCCAAAAGTAATCTATGAAACTGTTGCCGTAAAGCCTACAGAAATACAATCGGATATGGTAAAGGAGCTGTCCAAACGGGCTGCCGAAGTTCATGCAAATAAGGTTGACCCTTCCGTTGACAATATGCTTAAAATCACCTCCGACGGTCGAAAGCTTGGGCTTGACCAACGTATCATCAACCCCCTCCTTCCTGACGATGAAGCAAGTAAAGTTAATGCCTGTGTCAACAACATCTACCGCATATGGCAAGAAGGCTCTGCGGATAAGCTAACACAGCTTGTTTTTTGTGATATCTCCACACCTAAAGGAAGGGCTATGTCTCAGGACGAACGGGCGGCAAAAGCAGGATCACAAACCATTAACGGTATTGCGCTTGCGGCACTTGAGGACACTCTAGCTGATTGCGTGGCTGAAACTGGCACGATTGGTTTTAATGTTTATGATGATATTCGCAACAAGCTGGTGTCGATGGGGATGCCCCAGCATCAGGTGGCCTTTATCCATGAGGCAAATACCGAAGTGCGTAAAAAAGAACTGTTTGCAAAGGTGCGCAGCGGTGATGTCCGTGTTCTGCTTGGTAGTACCGCAAAGTGCGGCGCAGGCACAAATATCCAAGACCGCCTTGTAGCCCTCCACGACCTTGACTGCCCATGGCGTCCGGGAGATTTGACCCAGCGCTCAGGCAGAATTGAGCGTCAAGGCAATCTCAATGAGGAAGTCGGAATCTACCGCTATGTAACTGAGGCGACCTTTGATGCGTACCTCTGGCAGACCGTCGAAAACAAGCAAAAATTCATCTCGCAGATTATGACTTCCAAAAGCCCTGTCCGCTCCTGTGAAGATGTAGATGAGGCGGCTCTCTCCTATGCCGAAATCAAGGCTCTTTGTGCGGGTAACCCCAAAATCAAGGAAAAGATGGATTTGGATATCGATGTGGCAAGGCTTAAACTTTTAAAATCAAACCACCAAAGCAGCCAATACCGTCTTGAAGATAATTTGCTGAAGTATTTTCCTGAGAACATAGAAAGAAATAAAGGCTACATCAAAGGCTTCGAGCAGGATTTGCAGACCCTGAAAGCGCACATTCCAAAAGACGGTGAATTTATGCCGATGGTCATTAAAAGCGATACCTTAACGGATAAGGACAACGCAGGCGCAGCACTCTTGGAGGCCTGCAAAGAAGTAAAAGGCAGTGAATCTGTGGAGATTGGCAGCTATCGTGGTTTTTCCATGCATCTATCCTTTGACAGCTTTAACAGGGAGTTTCAACTCACACTAAAAGGTGCAATGAGCCACTCTGCTAAGCTCGGTATGGATGCCAGAGGCAATCTCATTCGCATTGACAATGCTCTTGCTGCTATGCCTGAACGCTTAAAAGCAGTCACGGATCAGCTGGACAATCTCTACAATCAACAAGCAGCTGCAAAGGCAGAGCTTGGCAAGCCCTTCCCCCAAGAGCAGGAGTTAAAAGAGAAAATCGTGCGACTCTCTACCCTCGATGCTGAGCTTAATATGGATGCAGGCGGCCATGCCCCCTCCAGTGATGCTTTATGCAAAAAAGATCGCCCCTCCATCTTAGAGAGCCTCAGACAGCCGCCAAAAATCGGAAAGGAGCTAAAGGTAAAGCACGAGAAAGAAATGGAGACACGATAATGACCAAAAGAACACGTAATATTCAACTTCACTTTATGGTGACGGAACAGGAACGCAGTTTTATAGCAGAAAAAATGGAACAGCTCGGCACAAAAAATTTAGGAGCCTATCTTCGCAAAATGGCGGTGGATGGCTATGTCATACAGCTTGATTTGTCCGATATACGGGAGCTGGTAAGCCTCCTTCGTCGAACCAGCAACAGCTTAAACCAACTCACCAAGCGAGTGCATGAAACAGGCAATATTTACGGTGATGACATTGAAGAATTAAGAAAAAGCTATGACAAGCTTTGGGAAACGGCAGATGAAATACTCTGCCGCCTTTCTGCAATTTAAAATCCATATCATGGACAGAAAGAAAAAGCTTTGGTACGCTTGTCTCATAGAAATGGAGGTCGGTTTTTATGCGAATACTGCTTAAAATATTGTTGTTCCCCGTAACCCTTATGATATCTGTCATTTTACTTGTATGTCAGTTCGTCTGCATCTTCAGCTCGATGCTGCTTTCAATTTTAGCATTTTTCCTGTTCGCACTTGGACTCGCAACAATGCTGCTTCTGGGCGAAACAAAACAAGGCATAAGCGCATTATTCATTGCCTTTCTCATCAGCCCTTATGGAATCCCCATGCTCGCTGCTTGGCTCATCGGCACAGTGGGCGGAATCAATGAAAGGCTAAAATCAATTTGATACCATGCAGGTATCATCCGAATTTTCAGCACTTAGATTGCAACGTCTAAGTGCTATTTTTTTGCAAAGGGAGGTGTTATCCTGGCTACCACACGTTTAATATCTATGCACCAAAACAAAGGCAAATCCATTGCTGATTGCCTTGCAGATCGTACCGATTATGCGAAAAATCCAAGCAAGACAAACGAAGGCGAATACATCAGCTCTTATGAGTGCGACCCCAAAACCATACAGGGAGAATTTCTCCTTTCAAAAAGGCAGTATTCTGATATTACAGGCAGGCAGCAAGAAAATGATGTGATAGCCTATCAGATACGCCAGTCCTTTAAGCCGGATGAGGTTTCACCGGAGCTTGCCAACAAAATCGGCTATGAATTAGGTAGGAGCTTTACAAAAGGAAACCATGCCTTTATCGTTGCAACTCACATAGACAAAGCCCATATTCACAATCATATTATCTTTAATTCCACTTCCTTGGACTGCACAAAAAAGTTCAGGGATTTTTTAGGCTCCGGGAAAGCAGTCCGCAAAATTTCTGATCGCCTCTGCCTCGAAAACAGTCTGTCTATCATCGAAAATCCAAAGCGTGGAAAGAATCATTACGGCAAGTGGTTAGGCGATAAAAAGCCGCTCTCCCACTCTGAAAAGCTGCGCCGGATTATTGACGAAATCCTTACAAAAAAGCCTGCGAATTTCACAGTCTTCTTGGAAGAAATGAAACTGGCAGGCTATGAAATAAAACAAGGAACCCACCTGTCCTTCAAGGGAGAAAATCAGAAGAAATTCATTCGCCTTCGTTCCCTCGGCAATGGTTATTCAGAAGAAGAAATCAAGGCAATCATCAGTGGCGAGAAAGCTCAGACTATTAGGAAAGAGCAGCACCAAAAACCTAAGCCCCGTGTCAATTTACTTGTAGATATACAGGCAAAATTGCAGGCTGGGAAAGGTGCAGGCTATGAGCAGTGGGCAAAAATTTTCAACCTCAAACAAATGGCGCAGACTATAAACTTCTTAACTGAAAACAAGCTTCTTGCCTATGAGGATTTAGAGAAAAAATCACAGACCGCCACCAACAATTTCAATCAACTTTCTACGGAAATCAAGGCTGCGGAAAAGCGTATGGCAGAGATTGCGATACTGAAAGCTCACATCATCAATTACGCAAGAACCCGTGATGTTTATACTGATTACCGCAAAACAGGCTACTCCAAAAAATTCTATGAAGAACATACTGCCGACCTTCTATTACACAAAGCATCTAAGGCAGCCTTCGATGCGCTTGGACTGAAAAAGCTGCCCACGGTTAAGTCTCTGCAAGAGGAGTATGCCGAGCTGCTTTCAAAAAAGAAACAAGCCTATGGGACATACCATGCTACAAAGAAAGAAATGCAGGAAGTATTGACCGCAAAAGCAAATATTGACCGGCTTTTACAGAGTAAAACACCTGCAAAAGAGAACGAAAAGACACAGAATCAACGCTAATATAACCTATGCTTTTTCAGCTCACGCAGTGAGCGCAGCCACACAATTTATTGTGTGTTCAGTGGGGATTGGGGATGCTCCCCAACAAGCAAAATTGTAAGGTGTGTACCACCTTGCCCTGCTTGCCACGAATGTTTCAAAGAAAACAAACACCCCTCGCCCTCATATTTCTTCAATTTTACAAAGCAATATTCATTTATCGCAAAAACGTGTGATTTTATTCGCCTGTTTGCTACAAATTCTTGTAAATCTATGAAGTTTGATCTATAATGTAATGGTTATTAATATGCTTGCAAATCAAAGTCGGCGATAAATGAGGGGTGGATATGAATATTAGTTATAAGAAATTATGGATCGAGCTTATTAAGCGAGATATTAAGAAAAGTGATTTGAGAAAACTAACCGGACTATCGGCAGGGACAATCACAAAGCTAAATAAAAATGAACCTGTTTCTATTGCCGTATTGCTATCAATTTGTGAAGTTTTACACTGTGACATCGGTGATATTTGTTCAGCCGTTTCAGGTGGCAGTGTTACAGAAAATAATTAAAATGCATATATGGGAAACATAGCAGCTATAAAGATTTTAAAACAAAGTTCGGTGTAAACGAAAGTATGTAATATAACCTGCTTGTTTGATCATATAAGGAGCATTCATATATGGTATGTTTGAGCGCAATGAGCTATTTCACTTGTAAACTTCATACCAATGGCTCTGAACGGAGTTTACTCAAGGAAAATATATAGCCGAATTACGTCTTGCCATAGGAAACGTCATATTTTAAAAAATGAAGACACCGTAACTCATAGGGGGGTTATGGTGTTTTTTCGTCTTAAACTCAAAACAAGATTTCTTGTTATGTTTAATGCATCGAACCATTCTGGCTCGGTGCGTTTTTTTATTCTAAAGATTTATCGGTTTTTCAGATCACAATCCGGGCGTTCTCCGCCGTCTGTCCTTTCAATCAGATTATTAAAAATTGAAAGGATGGTCACATATGAAAACCATAAACCTAAAGGATATTTACCCTTATTACTTCACAGAAGATAAATGGATTGACGTGCCAGACGAGCTGGCACAAATATTCGCAGAATATGCCAGAGCTGAGGAAACCTATGAACGAACAAAGCGACGCTATAATGCTACATACTCCCTTGACCGTGGAGATGGTATTGAGCGAGATATTCTCTTCGTTTCCCTCTCTCCACATGAGCTTTACGAGCGTAAGCTGACCCAAGAACAGCTCCATGTAGCGATAGCCTCGTTGCCCGACAAACAGGCCAAACGAATCTATGCCCATTTCTTCTTGGGCATGAGCAAAACCGCAATCGCACGGGCTGAAGGAGTTAGTAAAGTATCAGTTGCTGAATCTATTGAAAGAGGACTATGTTCAATTGAAAAGTTTTTGAAAAAATTTCTCTAATCATAGGCTATAGTCTACAAAGGCAACGTGGACTGTAGATTTTCTACTATAAAATACTGGGTACATGTTAGATACTACAAATCTAAGTACCTAAAACGAAAATGTCCTGCACATGGCTTAAGTGAAAACCCAGGGGGAGTCTTTACGTCTCCCTTTGGATTTCTTTGTACTAATTTAAAGCCACGATTACAGTCAATTTAAAATTATTATCTAATCCCCATTATTTTTTATTAAATGGACTTAGATCAATAAAAAGGTCATCACTTGCAACATCCGCAATTTCTTTGTTCAGCAATTCAATCAGTTCCTCTTGTCGTGGTTGCCCCAATGTAAGCCGATACAATGAAAGTATCTTAATGAGTCTTAAATATTTTATTCGGTCTTGGCTCATGGGATACATAGGCACAATCCGTTCAATCTTAACAGTTTCAGTTTCATCTCCGGTTAAACACCAATATGGAATTAGATCGGAGAACTGTCCTTTTTCCTGTTTGGAGGCTTTTTCAAACATTGCGTCCCACGTTGGTTCATCACCATATTTATTAGCAATATTCTGTCTTACAGCCAGACACTTATAGCGGTTGATCCTACCTTCTCGCTGTTCTAAATCAACAGGGTTAGACGGTAGGTTCCAGTGCAGGACCTTTCTACAGTAAAAATGAAAATCCAAGCCCTCCTGCCCAATGGATGTTGTAGCGAGTACAAATGGTCGGAACGGCGAATTGAAGGCCTTTCTGATTTTTTCGGTTCGGATGACATTCTCATTACTAATACGTGCATTAAAATATCCTACAGCAAAATGTGTACGTAGGCGCGCCTTTTCATTATCCAAACCTGTGAAAGATTCAAGGGTATCTACTTGCAGGGATGCGGTATCAGCAAATGAGTTGATTATAGCATCAGCGAGATCTACTCCACTTTCTCCAAGAATGTGCGCATACTCATCTAAAACAGCCTGAAGGTTTCCATCCACACAATAACGAAATACCGCTTCATAGTAAGTATCATCCTCGCGACTTCCATAGAGCAAGTCAAGTATTGCGGAACTTTCCGCTTTGTTGAAGAGGCTAACAAAAACCTCTTTGGCAATGCGCTCCGCTTGCTCGACATTGCTTTTCAAGATACGGAATGCGCAAATAGCTGGAGAACCAATAGCCATATTGACCAGCGTATCAGCCGCACCTGTTGGGATGGCGGTTGGTGCTGCAAATTGTCGATTATCCAAGGCTTTGATTACTTCTATCAGTGCTTTTGCACCGGCAATGCCACTTTCACCTATGTCATATTTAGTTTTAATAGCCTCCAGCTTTGGTGACAACTTAGCAGTAAGGTCTTTTCGTATCTGACGGATATCCCAGCCGATATAATCCGTAGGGGAATAGAGCCGTGCCAAAGTATGAGAAACCAGGCACAGAATGTCCTCACTTTCATTTTTTAAGCGACTAATGCCATACCTGCGTTCTTCTCTTGTGGCAAAATATCCTCGTCCACGTTTTTTCTTTGCATTATGAAATAACTTGCCAATGGTCATCCGTTCTGCTTCATAAGAAAACATAACCGAAAGCATTCTTGGAACCATTTCCCACGAAGAAAATACCAGCACCTTAGAGTAATCTTTATTTTTATCAAATATACTCCCGGTACGGTAATAAGCCTTTGATGGAGGAATCCAAAGCAGGTTTTCTGCGCCATTTTTCCCATTCTCAAATACCACCTCTTTTAGCTTTGTAAGACGTGCATTGTTTGAAGGAATAGGATTGTAGCCGTGAATTGAGCTTTTTTTAAGCAACAAATATTTACTATTCGCACCCTTTACCAAGTCTAAATGTTGACCCTTTGCAAAATGGTCCGTTATCTGCTTCTTGAGTTGATAACTCTCCATAAATGAGAGTAAGTAAGGGGCTGATTTCACATAATCAATCGGAACATTTCTATACCGTAGAGGGCGTTTGCTGTTCTTACTTATATCATCCAAAATTGACTGCATCGCACTGTAGGCAATAATGTCCCCCTCAGATATGCTGATTTCAGTTGCTCCGCTGTCGTCTATAATTCCACTGTTAAACCGTTCTGTTCGACAGACTCCTTGATACAATACATCCTCAGCGGTATTCTTTTTTATAATTAGCAAAGTTAAATTTTCTTTGGATATTTCACACAAAGCATTGGAGTAATCCTTCCATACCTCATGAAATTGTTTTTGCTCGTGATCCGAATAAAATAGGAATCGCATAACCTCCATAAATTCACGATAATGCTCAGTACTCTCATCAGCATTGATTTCCTCCAGAGTAGAGTATGGTTTATATGGTGTGGCGGACAAAAGAAGCACCTTTGTGTCAGTATTCTGGAGAAACTGACGGCTGAGCATGCCCTGTTCATCATCAGAGGGGGAAATCAAATCTCGAAATCGTTGGAACTCATCCATGATAACTAAATCAGGATCCAGCTTATCCAGACTAATCTGTGCAAATATCTTGCGCAGTGCATTCAATAGTGGCCTTGAATCCCTCTTTCGTGAAGGGTTCTTTGATGTGCAATTATCTATGATTGATTCAATGAGGCCCTCAGTCGCCGTAAGCCGCTCGGTTAATTCCTTGGCCATTTCAGCAATGTAATTACTGCCGCCACTATCGCATTGTGTTGCAAGGCTCTCGTAATGCCCTACATAATAGCGATCCCACCATTTTTCAGCATCATATGCAAAAAAGCGAGAAAGCTGAGAACGCAATCCTTTAAATACAGGCAGCCTTCTTATATGTGCATACATAAGGGCTCGTTCTTCCTGATTTCCACAGCCGGAGGTCATGGAAAAAGAGGTTGCCGGTGTCAACGGAATCAGCTGTTCATAGCTGTGGTTTGAATTTCTATTTTGATAGATTTTCAGGTGCTGCATGGAAAGCCTGCTTTCAGAAACGTTCATCAAGTCAGCAATCCCCAATTTTCGTGCATTTTGGTTGGCAATGTTGATATTGGAGCAAACATAAATCACCTTAAAGTAATCATCTTGTTTCTCATGTTTATGCCAGTTAGCCACCTGCCGTATCACATCGCTTGCGATGATGGTTTTTCCAAGTCCAACCTCATCGGCGAGGAGGATTCTATTCTGTCCACTTCTAAATACGGTTAAAATTCTGTCGGCAGTGGCCTGTTGAAAGTCCTTTGGTATCATTTTTTAAGCCTCCTTGCCGCTATTTCAAATTGGCTGTACATTGCCATAAAATCATCACCTACAATTTCAGGGTCTAATCGTTTGATGACATCCGATAGCTCTTTAATTCTTGCAGGATTTTGATGAAGAATACGCAGCATCTTTTCATACACCCCAGCGGAAAAAGCAGCATTTCCCTCCGAAGGTCCTACCTCCTGCATTATACGCAGACTTTCTGTGGCATCCAAGATTCCTGTTTGGTAATCCTCCGATAGCATGAAAGATACATAGGATAAAAACTTACCTTTGGAATCAATGATGCTTTTATATACTGCATTATCACGTTCAGCAGGTATCCCCTTTGTTTCCAGCTTGATGACAATCCTTTGGCCTTGTATGGTGAGAATATAGAACTCGCTCAATTCTTTTAGAAGTAAACCCTTCAAAAGCGTAGTGGTCTTTACTTCTTCTATAATATCCGGACGTTGAAGTGGAGATATTTTAACAGTTTCTGAGGTCTTAAGCTGTTTTACATCAATTTGAATATCATAAGTATTTCCATTTTGAATCACTCGTCCACCGATAAGTGCATAGACTGTTTCTTTAAACGCTTTATCAATGGAGTCCTGCAAGGTATCAGGTTCTGAAACCTCTGGAATATTCTCAATCTTTTCATAGGGACAGTTTTCTTCAGGAATAAAGTCGCCTAAAAATGTTTTAAAACCAACACAATTTGGCTTGTACTTTAGCTTGATTAGAAACTCCACATTGTTATGAAACGCATTATGAGAAGCATTTGATGATCCAATATAGAGATAGTTTCCCTGGGCTGTCACTGTAAAGTACAGCTTTGCATGGATATCCTGTTTGATGCCGTATTCATTGTCATTTAGAACCTCTTTTGTGATATAGACTGCATCGAAGCTTTCAAGTGCTAAGGCAGTTACTGATGCTTTACGGGTTACAAGTACCTTGTTGTAAGGACATTTTGAGAGTTCTCGGATGATATCATCACTTAAAAACGGTGATACTGCAAAAATATCGTATTTATGCTCAAACAGCTTCGTCTGTTCTTTGTCATGGTTATCAATGCCCAAAGGCAGAAACTCATAGTCCTCAAAAGGATGTTCAATATTGAAATTCTTTACGTGCAAGATTTCCTCAGCTAATGTGAGGATTCTCTGTCTTTTTTTCTTGTCAGCATATCCCGCCACAAATTCGAGCATATCAGCCAAAGGTTGATTGCGCTTACGTTTAGTTCGCATAATTTCACCCTGTAGACAGACACAGAGATCTATGCTGTTATCAAAGGTCAGATTACGGCTCAGAACAAGAAGTTTTATGTATGCCCTCCCATCTTCATTCTTATATTTTATAAACCACAGCTTGGGATGGAAGTTCTGTTTATTTTTTAGTTTTACCTCGAATACACTATTTTCTAACAGAGAATAGACACTCTGTATTTTCTGTGGCAGTGCGATACCGCCGGCATTGCAGAATATAGCAATATCATCACTGCTCTTTCGAATCGCCTCTAAAAGATAGAAAGGGCTCTTCATGGCATCAGAGTCAACTTCCTCAAGAAGACCCAACGATACAGGTATTCCAAGGAGAGCCTCAAGATCGAGGGAATAGGTAAGCCCCACCGCAAAATCCAGAGCATATCCCGGCTCTGGCATCAGTAGCTCGCTGTAACTCAAACGGTTATGTGCTGCATCAAACATAGCCATACTTATTCCTCCAATCCCATAATAATATCTCGAATAATTGTCTTGGCAGTGCCAAAGCGAAAATCAAGCCTGTAAAAGTGAACTGGTCTATCGTAATTATATCTATATTCTGCAGTCTTGCGTAGCTTTGCACGATCACCTTTTACCGCTTTTTCTCTGAAAATAATCAATTCGTCTATCTTCTCGGGTTGGCCACTGTATGTAAGCTCCATGAAATCCTTACAAAATCTTTGAGTAGAATTATTGCAAGTTATACGAGATAGAATAGCCTCCAAATCAAATTTACGGGCTATGAATGAATTTCTCCAGTTTTCCCATTCCTGAAGCATTTCCACGTCCTCATATTCCGAGAAAATCACATTATAGCGGATATGGGCACCAATAATAAAGTCGGAAAAATCCCGAGCCAACAGGTAGTCCCGCTTGATTGAGGCAGGCAAAATATCAATTGGCATTTCATTAAAGCTATTGCAATCAAGCTTATTCTTCACCAAGAAAGCAAGGAGTGTATCCTTGCTTGCAATTGCTTTGCTGATTTTATCAGCCAAATATTCTGCCTCTTTTTTCGTTAGAAGGATAGATGCCTCCTTTTCAAAATCGTAGTCAGGGAAGACGGGGGAAAATAAAACTGTGTCACTTCCGATTGCAGCACTATCATCGAATGTTTCTCCATCTGTTTTGATCTCCAAGTCATTTTTTTGCTTTGCAGTCTTTGCGGTTATCGTACAAGCTACCGCCATAGAAACTCCACTGGCACGAATGATTTCAAATGTTCGCAGTCCATTCCAATAAATGCTGGAGGGCTTCATTTTTACTGCTCTTTTTTGTCTGAGCGCATTTTTCCCGATGATGCCGGTTTCTTCACTTGTACTGTTTCTAAGTAGCGTTTCCACCAGCTTGTCCTCAGAGTTATTAAGCCAGCGCAAAACCTCACGACCGCTGGATAGGTTTTGCTTGCCAGCACGATTAAATAAGTATGGAATCAAAACAAAATACTTTGCCCTGGTTTGGATGGTTGAAATACCTGGGAACAGTATGTCTGCATATGCATCACGAATCACGCCAATCCCTAATTCATCCAAAGCTGTTTGTGTTCCAAGAAGCTTCAATGTGGCAAGAATTTTGTTTCGTTCCTCTTTTGAAAAATCTATAAATCCGATTTGCATCGGCATCACCCCATTTTATTCCATTTTATTTCTATCTGATATATCTACCTTCTTATGAAACCTCTAACTCTTTTAATCTTCTTAATATTGCTATAAATACTCCATTTTCAACACAGCTCGCCCATAACCCATCGCAAAATCGTTCACCACGGATATAGGCTGTTAAGGCTGCCAATATCAATTCTGTATTTGAAGTAGTAATTACCTTTATCAATCCATCATCGACTGTACATCCATAATTTGCAAGCGTATCATGATAGTCATAATCCATAAATCCCAGATCATATGGTAGTTCGGTAAAATCAATAAGTGTTTTTTCATAATTAGGATAAGGCATTATGATTGTACCATCCTTTTGTTTTCCGCCACTCCATTGGTAAGTAGGATTACTCTCGAAATACTCCATATATGTGTAAAGTGTCAAGAATGGTCGGCATACATTTTGAAATTTTTCACAGAGATCAAAAATCTGTTGCTTTTTAGGAATAACAGATATCCAATCCTCCGGAATTGAATGATAACCATATACAATCCCTGCAAGCCCTCCTGCAACAGCTCCAACGGTATCTGTGTCATCCCCTAAGTTTACAGCTTTTAATATACAATCAGAGAAATTATCAGTTGTTAAAAGACACCATAGGGCAGCCTCCAATGTATTCACCACATACCCGCTTGAGGATATCTCAGCTTCTTTCAGCTTTTGAATTTCTCCACCCATCACTCTCTGAAAATGCACCAGCTCATATTCATCTTTATAAATATTTTTGCATTCATCTATCATACGATGATAGGCCTTTTCTTTAGAATATCCCTTGAGCAGCTCACAGGCCAGCTGTACATAAATCCCGCAAGCAATTAACGTTCTTTCGTGGGAATGAGTAAGCCGCGAAATATTATGGACAATTTCAAATCGCTCTTGCTTTTTCATTCCAAGCGTGTAGAAAGCAATTGGTAATATGCGCATAAGTGAACCATTTCCATTGTCATATTCACTACTTCCACCGCATTCAAGAGGTGATGTTCCACCGGCGAACCTTCGGATTGCCGCCAAGGTCGTTCTGCCGATATCAAACATCCCCCCATAAGGTGTCATATATCCAGCATCTGCCCAATCGAGAAATTTTGTAGCGATATCATCGTAAGAGAGCCCATTGTTCAGACTATCTACAAGACAAAGTGTCATAGAGCCATCATCAGACCAAGTCCCTCTTGGCTGATTATGAGAGCCATATTCTCGCATAATAATAACTGGGTTAGTTTTTAGTTCATGGCGGCTCATAAATTCAACAGGAACACCTAAAGCGTCCCCGACAACAAGCCCCACAATCCCCCCAAATATTTCGTCTCTCATAATAATCACCGCCTTGGCTTACTTTTTGCTCTATTTTCATAATCCTTGTCAATTTCTTTTTTCCAATCAGCAGATATGTTTCTAGAAACACGCAGCTGGCTGATTGCTTCAGACATTACATTAAAATTTATCTCTGTCCCTTCACTATCAGCGTGGTAGTTCGCCGCACGGTCAGCACGTATTCCAAATCGTCCAGCTTCAGCAATGGCATCAATATTAGCCCCTAAAAAGATAAACTCCCAACCGTATTTATCCTGTTGTCTAAGAATTTGTGCCTTAATTTTTTCATAACTATATTCTCGGCTTGCATTCTCCTGCCCGTCCGTGGTAATTATAAACAATACTTTTTCAGCACGCTCATCTTCTGCAGTATTTTTTTGAGCATTCCCAATCTTATGAATGGTCTTACCGATTGCATCAAGCAATGCTGTTGTACCTCGGACAAAATACTCTTTTTCCGAAATAGAACGAACACCCTTAAGTGGGATTCGATCATGGAGCAATTCATATTGGTCATCAAATAAGACTGTTGTAATCACAGCTTCTCCGCACTCTTTTTTCTGTTTTGAAAGCATCGCATTATAGCCACCGATAGTATCATTTTCCAATCCACCCATGGACCCGCTTCGATCCAAAATAAAAACAAGTTCCGTCAAATCTTTTTTCATTGTAGTATCCTCCTAAAATTTATTGTAAATTGAGGATACCACAATGATTCTTCTATGTGGTCGCCGGCTATGCGACATATTATACTTCTTCTTTAACGGTAAAAAGATAAACCTTATCTTTTCTTAATAGATCTTGCCCACTCCAAATCTCTATGCTATTGCCATGTTTATGATTAAAAGACGTAACAAACCGTCCTATTGCATTCGAGGCTTTGACATCATTGCAGTACATACATAAAAACTTATGATAATTGCACAGAGCTTCAGGCTTGATAACAGATTTGCTCTTGCCACCTAATAGAGAGAATACATCTTTATTTAGCTGGTTTATCTGCTGGGCACCAAAGACATCCTTGCCTCCAGAGGGAATATTGGCTTTGACTTCACAGATAAATGGAAATTCACCATGGTATTCAATGTCGAATCCGTTGCTGTTGGCACTGGTGCTTTGAATGCCTTTTTCAATTTCTGTTCTGTCCCTTTCACTTAGCTCCAGGATTTCACATATTAAGTCGCTTGCCATGATAGTTGTTTCATAGGTAATAAGGTTGTTGATATTTGTTACAGCCATTTTTAGCTGTGACAATTTTTCCAGTGAAAAATCGGCATAATAATCTTTGTCTGTATTCCAAAAACTATTCCAAAAATCATTGAATTCTTTCTTTAAGTACATCTCTCGTTCTACTTGTACAGTTGATTTAGTACAAGGCAAAGCTGTTTGTTCTAAAGTACAATCGCATTCTAAGTAGTTTTTAATGGGAGGTGCAGTGCGCTTTAGATTTCCAGCCAAGGCTAATTGGCGGCAAGCGGCATTAATACCTTGTTGAGCAGCCCCGACTCCTAAGATATAATCTGTAAGTTCTCTATCCGATTGATAGTTTTAGAATTTGTTCCTTAATCCCCATAATTACGACACCCCCAGTAGGGTTTGATCAAAGGCAAATAAAGCCTCATTCACTTCATGAATGTTATAAATTTCGTTTACGATAAAATATTCAATAATAATATCAAATCTGCTACTGCGTGACAATGCGAATCCTGCTGTCATAAGGAAGTCCTTTGTTTCATCCAGTGAAAGTTCCAAAGCCAACGCGAATGCTAATATTGTAGCCTTGCTGGGTTTATAATTTTTATCGCTTCGAATTTTTGAAAACAGTTTGCGGTCAATATTGGCTTTCTTATATGTTTCCACATCTGTTTTTGCTTTCTGATCGATAAGCCTAAGCAGACGTTCCGAGAAAGTATCGTCAAGCTGGTTGATAACTTTATCAAGAGATCGCTTGTTTTTATTAACCTCCATATCAGCCATCATGCAGGTATCCGCTTTAATAGGTAACTCGCCAATATAAAGCTGATTTTCTTCCTCGTGAATACTCCGGCGGCGGTATCGTTGCTCATTTTCATCCACATAGTTATCATCAATATATTGCTTGATACTGGAAAAAAGCTTTTTAGAAAAGCCAAAGGCCGACTTATCAAATACAACAAGGTAAACCTTCATATCGTTATTTAAAAGAAACTCTCTAATTGTCCCTACTGCCACCTTAAGCGCCTGATCCTTGGGATATCCATATACCCCTGATGAAATGAGGGGGAAGGCTATGCTTTTTAAGTGATGTTCCTTTGCTAAATTTAAGGAATTTAGATAACAGCTGCGAAGCATGGCTTCTTCATTTTCTGAACCACCACTCCAAATGGGGCCAACAGTATGTATCACATATTTAGCCGGCAGTTTGTATCCCTTCGTTATTTTGGATTGACCTACTTCGCATCCTCCTAAAGATCGACATTCATCCAATAACGCAGAACCAGCAGCACGATGAATAGCACCATCAACACCGCCTCCGCCCAGCAAAGAACGATTTGCAGCATTTACAATAGCGTCCACCTTTAGCTTTGTTATATCATTTCGTATAATTTCTAACGGCATTGGGTGCCTCCTTTATCAAATACTCTTTTAAGCCAAAAATCTAAGAATTTCCTGCAAGCTTGTTTGTCCACAGCGTTTTTGTAAAATCCCTTCAGGCAAACTATTAAACAATTCAAGAGCCATATCTTTATAATCTAACATAACACAAAGCTTTAGGGACTCCAGCTTAGCATCAGGCATATCCGGCGATAATTTGGTTGCCTCTAAAAATGTTTCCAATGCTTCTTGTAAAATACCTGCATATCGCAATGCATCCGCACGATTAAATAATGTTTCATAAGTTCTGCTTAGCTTAACTGCACGGTTTGCAATCCAAACAGCCCGATATGACGAATCCGACTTTTTTGATAATGCAATCAATTTGGTGACATTGTTTTCTACTAATGGAGCATTACAATTGATTGCCCTATCCAGCAATCCAATTACATGAAAATCCATAGAGTAATGTCTGACATATGTTAACACATCCTCCACTTCAAAGTCTTTTACTTCAGTGGCAAGACAATGTCCTTTTGCTGATAGTTTTGTAGGGAAGAGCTCATTAGGAATAACACAGGTACAGTTGCACGGAAGTATAATATGTGTATGCTCGCTTTTACCTTTGATTTGATAGCTAAAATCTAAGCCGCCTAATTTTTTATGGGATACTTTCTTTTTATCGGAATGTATTTCACTGTTACATGACCATCCCACAACAAAGGTATCCATGTCATTTTGAGCAATCCAGATTATTAAGGCGTTCGATATATCAGGAAGCGATCTTTTCCTATTCGCCTCCAAGTAAACACTCTTGTCATAGTAAATGAATTGTTGCAGGTATTGCTCATCATACTCATTAGGCAATAGTATGAACACTATTTTGTCCATTGATAAGTCTATTTCTCTTGGTATATCAAGCATTGGTATATCTTCAATTTCTTCAAAATATGAGTCGAGCTCCTTCTGTAGCTTTTCATAGTCTGGAAATAATAAAAGCTTTTTTTCGAATGTCATTGTGTGTTCAACACTATGCTGATGCAGTAGCTCATGATAAATAACGGACTTAATTGCCTTTTCAGATACCTTGGCTGTATTCATCAATCGACTAATTGTGATGTGATTATCACAATACTGATATTCGCCATACCGAGAGAGCATATAATCATCAGACCATGAGATGGAAGGAACATAATATCGTTTATCTGTATAGTATTCCTGTAATACTTGCTTTAATAGAGCATTTAAATCATGACAATCTCTTTGCATCCTATCTGCTCCTTTTTAATGCACCGTTTGGCAATGGAACGTCATTTAGTTCTACATTGTTTACTGTACAAAAGTATTCTAAAAAATCTTTACACATTTGTTCATCAGCAGATCCTTTTTTCACACTGACAATATCTTTGAGAATCTGTGCAGCCTGTGTATCATCAAAGTATCTATGAAGCCCGGAGTTCCAAGCCGGTACTAACGCTTGATTTTGATTAGCGTGATAATTCCAAAAAAGCAGCTGCTGAGCCTCTTCTAAAGAAAGAGGTATCTTATATTTCGATTTGGTTCCTACATAGCCTTCATCATGTTCATCGCCTTCATAACTTTCATCAACCATAAATACGGCAAATATAAATCTTGATTGCTCATCTGTGTTGGGAATTCTGGTTGTTAGGATAGCCAAGCTATTTCTTTGTACCTGGTTTAATTTCATCGGCATTCCTTTTCGTTCTCCCGTTTGCACTATTCCGGCAAAAGCACGCCAATCCCTGAGCATTTGGCTTTCATAACATACATATCCGCTTTCGACATCTCCCAGCATATATTCTTCAAGCTCAAAACGGTTAATATCGCCGGAAATATATTGGAGGCAAGGGCATCCCTCTGAGCTACACCATGTCCGTTTTTCAATGTAAACATTGTTGTAAATGATATCATCACTGCAAACACCTTTAAACCCGATACCATTTTCGGTTGACCCTCCATCACAATAATTGCACTTGAATGCTATATTTGCTCGTATTTGTTTTTTTGCTACCTTTGTGCGTGGAAATATCCTTTTTTCATTCTGATTTGGCTGTTCCTTAATTTGTTTCTTCTTTTCCTGCTCTTGAATTTCCCTTTTTGCCAAATCATCACTAATCTTTCTCTGCAAAGTCTCGTCCTGTATAGTTAAGAAGGATTTAAATGCATCTGGATATATAAATTTCTTTATATCATCTTCAAAGCATATGGTTATGTATTGGTCTGAAATATCGGTTACCTTACCAGCACCAAATGATTTATGTGTAACAAGTGCATCTTTTAGCATTTTCCAAACCTCCTTAACATTCCAAATGTAGTGCAAGCCACTTTAATAGGTAAGGTCGATCATTATTTGTCGGAACCTCAAACCATTCAGAACATAAAAAATATTTCTTTCCATGCACTGTAATTGGTGCGGAATAGTATCTTGCTGGGTGCATGCCGTTTGTCCCTTCACTTAGCATCAGCAATGGGTATTGAATATCAAAAGTCTCTTTTGAATACTCCTTGGTTTGCATCAACTTTATTTCTTCTTCGGATACCATTCCATCTTCCAGTAGTTGTCTCAGTTCCGTGCGTACGATAGCCCCAATTTTCATTTCATTAAAACGGTCAGCACCAGTCATCTTCTCTATAGAATCTGTCAGGTAAGCGTCATTTTTCGGTTTCCGTGACATACCTGTAACCCTTGTACGCTTATCTGCAAAAAGATTATACATCTGTAGGCTGCGCATAAATAATTCCGATGTATCAGCCACATCATCTAAAATATCAACCACCGGCTCTAATATCTTACTCTTGAAATCCTCGTTACAAATAATTCGTACATGAAAATCCATGTCAGCTTCTTTAAGCAAACTTTCTATCTCCGGTAAGATCTTTTCTAAATCTGCGTACACCGCCGGATTAATTTTAGGAGATGCAAACACGATGGTACCAGCTGTTAAACCCAGATATCCATAGGCACACATAGCTGTCCGCAAGCACTTCTTAATAACCCTTGCAACCGTTTCCCCTCTGGAGCCATAATTTAGTCCAGACTCATGGAATGCCACATCTACAGCATGTATCTTTATCTCATCGTTATCAAAGCTCATTCCTATTACATCGACCTCTGCCTGTGCAATTATTTGAAATACACTGCTACTACCTTTGTAAAGATCATATTGATAAAGCTGTTTGAAGCGTTCCTCTGACATAAATTTTAGCTTCTCTATCTGTTCTATGCCTTTCAGTTCCCATTTAGAGGAGGGCTTCCAGTTTGTCTGTACAATTTGGCATTCTTTTATATGTCGAAGCCATGATAGGATTAGAGATTCTCCCATTTCAATTTTCATTTAATTGCCTGATTACGGCTTCACCTCTCTTTCACAAAAAATTTAGTCTAACACTGCTTTGGCAAGTTCCTTATATTCTTCCTTAACATACTCAGGACCAAGGATGCTAATTTTACCAGCAAATCCAAACACCCAGCCATAAAAGCGAGGACTTACTTGTATTTCTACGGTGGCTTTAAAGTGTGTACTTCCTAAAGTGTTTGTTTCAACCTGTTCGCCAAACTTGTCAACAATAACGCTCATAAGGTCGTTGGTACATTTCAACTCTATATCCTCACATTTACCATCAAACATTTCAAATACCTGATTGGCATAAACAGAAGGGTCAAAATCGTCCGGGCTTGGCACTGCATCTACTGTAGTAACCTCCGGCTTTTCAATACGATCAATTCTAAAGGTGGCAATCTTTTTATGCTTTTTGCTGTATCCCACCACATAGTAGCGATCATCACTCCAAAAGGTTGTTAAGGGGCAAAGCTCGTACAAATATCCACGATTTTTGTACACAAGTTTTTTGTCTGGATTGTATTCCAAATATTTAAACTCCATCCACTTCCTCGTGCGAATAGCCTCTTGAATTTTATCAACAGTATAATAAATTTGCTCGTTTCCCGGTTTTATAATTCGTTCTGTATAAACCTCTCGTTGTAATTCTTCACATAGCTTTTTACTCGTCAACTTCCCAATTTTATCTATCAACTGCTTACTTTTCTTAGTTGTTATAAATTTAGAGGAAGCAACGGCATCTACAAGCATTTTAAGTTCTGGAAGTTCAAGTTGCCGGTCTCCAATAAAATATTTATTTGGAGAGGAACGGACAGTAATAACATCTATTCCAGCCTCAACCATTAAAGCAACGTCTGCATTGATGGTTGTGCGGTGTATTTTAATGCCTTCAGACTCCAAATATTCCATAAGTTCTGTAGAGGAAACCGGATGCGACTCATCGGAATTCTCATGTAGATATTTTAGAAGGTATAGGATTCTTGATTTCTTTTCCATTTGCTTCACCTCCACTTGTTTGATTTCTGACTATATAACCTTATAAATATTTTTTAAAATTTTCCGCTTGCTCCAAAACCTCTTTATAAACATCATCAATGGTGACTGGCGGATATCCATACTCATCAAGCAGTATTATTAAATCCACTTGCAGATTAGCCTTGATATCTTCTCTGGTTGACCAATCGGTATATCGTGCTTTATCATCAACAATTGCTTTAATTTTCTGCGAAAGCTCCTTCATTTTTCCATCAGGATATTCAAACTCATATTTTCTAGCAACGGCTTTCAAGATGTCATAAAACGCCTTTTCCTCATAATCAATCCCCATGCTTTTGAAAGAGTCTTTTTCTACTTTCAATTCCTGTAAAAGTGTAGCCAGTTGTTCTGCAATATCATCAAGTACTTCATTTGCATAGGCTTCATCCCTACGGCGGTTATTATAATCATCAACTATTTTTTTCAGCCGTTCAGCAAATTCAACGCCCATAATTTTATTCACTCTTTTAAATTCTTCAATTGCTTGAGAAAGAAGTCTTTGAAGTATTTTAACCTTGGTGTTTGGCAGTTGTATTGCATTGATTTTATCCATATACTCATCGCTAAAAATATCAATGGAAATATGTTTACCGGTTTCAAATAGTTCTTCTATCCCATCTGATTGGATTGCTCCTTCAAGCAATTTTCGCACCCGAGCATTCATCTGTGCTATATCAGGGGCATCGCCTTTTGTAAGTTTAAATAAAACAGATCGTACAGCAATGTAGAAGTGGATATAGTCCTTATCCTTATCAGAGAAGGCATCACTGGCACTGCAAAGATTAAATGCTTGCTTCATTCTTTTCACTGCTGCCATAAATCTAAGTTCCAGTTCTTCCGAGAGCTGAACATATTCAGTAGCTCGGTTCAGACATTCAAGCTGTGCTTTCGGTGAGCCATAGAAAAAATCATGACTATTGAAATTATGAAACATCTGAGAGAGAACCTCCAGCTGATCTTTAACAATATTTATTGACTGCTCAATACCCTCAAACTCTTCCGTATCAAAGTTTGTATATTTTGCAAGAGCCTTGTTCATGTTGTTTTTTATACCGATGTAATCTACAATTAACCCTTTATCCTTGCCCTCATAAACTCTATTGACGCGCGAAATGGTCTGTATAAGAGTGTGCTGCTGGATAGGCTTGTCAATATAAATAGTATCAAGACATGGCACATCAAAACCGGTTAACCACATATCAACAACAATAGCAATTTTAAAGTTTGAGTGTATTTGCTTAAACTGGCGATCAAGCTCTTTCCTGTCATCTTTTGTACCAAGCATGTTATAAAGCTCTTCTTCGTCATCTTTGTCACGAGTCATTACCATCTTTATTCTTTCTATAGGCTTTAACTCTTTTTTCTCTTTATCTGATAATTCCACGCCATCTGGGCAAACTTTTTTCTCTGTCCACTGTGGTCGCATTTCAATAATTATTTTATACAAGTCATAAGCAATATACCGGTTTGAGCAAACAAACATTGCCTTTCCTGCAACAGTTGCTCCTTCTTCTACACGGGTTTCATAGTGATTTATAAAATCTTTAGCAACTTCCCTAAGCCTATCGGGATCACCAATAATAACATCAAGGTTTGCAACTGCCTTCTGACTTTCCTCAACCTGATATTCACTTGCCCCTTCTGCCACACATTCAGCATAATAATCTTCTATCTCCTTAACTTTGCCTTGATAAAGAGTTACCCTGGCAGCTCTGCCATCATAAACAAGGTTAACTGTAATGCCATCCTTAACTGACTCGGTCATTGTATAAGCATCGACAACTGCCCCAAACACTTCGATAGTTCCGTCAACAGGCGTACCTGTAAATCCAACATAAGTTGCATTAGGAAGAGAATCATGCAAATATTTGGCAAAACCGTATTTTCGTTCAACGCCTTTGTCAGTAACCCGCACCTTTTGATCAAGGTTGATTTGGGAACGATGGGCTTCATCAGAAATACAAATAACATTATACCGATCCGTTAAAAGCTCTGTATCTTCGGTAAACTTTTGAATCGTTGTCAGGTAAACACCGCCGCTTTCTCTTCCTTGTAGCTCCTGCCTTAAAGTTTCACGGGAGTCTATGCTCACAACAGTGTTATCTCCGATATATGTTTTTGATAAGACAAATTGCTTTGAAAGTTGGTCGTCAAGGTCTGTTCTGTCTGTTATCAGCAAAATTGTGGGGCTATTAAAGTGCGTGCTTTTCATAAGCAGGCGAGTTAAAAACAGCATCGTGAAACTCTTGCCGCATCCGGTTGCACCAAAATAAGTACCACCCTTGCCGTCACCTTCAGGACGCATATGTTCTTTAATATTCTCAAAAAGCTTTGAAGCAGCAAAGTACTGAGGATAACGACATACTACCTTTACATCCCTATCAGAGCTATCAGGGAAATAAATGAAGTTCTTAACCACTTCAAGTAAGCGGTCTTTTTTGAATAAGCCTTTAACCATGGTTACAAGGGAATTGATACCATCAAGTTCCTTATCATCATGGTTAATTTTTCTCCATGCATAAAAAAAGTCATATGGTGCAAAAAACGAACCGTACTTATTATTTGCTCCATCACTGATTACAATAAATGCGTTATATTTGAATAGTTCGGGGATATCTCGCTTGTATCTAACCGTCAGTTGGGTATAAGCATCCATGATTGTTGTGTTTTCTTTCACCGCACTTTTGAATTCAAGTACAACCAAGGGAATTCCGTTAACATACACAATACTGTCAGGAATGCGTCTTTGGCCGCCGACACCCTCAATTTCAAATTGATTTACAATTTTGAAGATGTTATTTTTACTGTCATTAAAATCAATAAGCTCAATATAAATATCCTTTTTGCTTCGATCTTCACGGTTGAAAATGAAACCATCACAAATCATTTTGAGTGCAGTTTTATTCGCCTCATAAATAGTTCCAGAGATATTACGCAAAGACAGAATAATACTTTCAACCTCGCTCCTTGTAATATCCTCTTTCGCATATTTAGACATGAGAAAATTCCTGAGGTCATCAATCAGGAGCACCTCAGTACGTTCCCTATGTATTTGTTCACCTGTCAGATGAATGTAATCTTCATCTTGCAACAGCTCAATGATGGATAATTCCAATGCGCTTTCGTTGAAATTTATCATTGCGTCCTCTCTTTCTGAAAGACAAGCTCTCTGATTTTTTATTTCTTTGTAAATTTACCAATTTCCTTTAGCCCTGGAACAAGTGCTATCGCTGCCAGAGCTATTCCACCAACAGTGGTGCCTGCTTCCCGTACTTTTTTAGCTCTTTCCCTGCGGCACTTGTCGCAGTATTTGCCTTTATTGTTGCTTGGCAGTTCACAGGCACATGTTTTGTTCTTGCAATATTGAATAATCGATATTTCTGTATTGCCTGCTTTTTTAATCTTTTTCGCCTTCATCTTCGACACCACCTATCAGTATATTTGCTATATGATATTCAAGTTGTTTTGTTTCATCAAAGGTTGTAATTCTATTTGCAATCATTGAAAATTCATCAACAACTCCAATTTGTTTAGTTACTAAGTTCCCATTTAATAGTAGCAAGGTATCTCTTTTATTCAGCTTATTGTCTGTTATAAATTCCCTAAACTGTACCAAGCATTCTTTGCTTGACTCATATTCACCTAACATCGCATAACCTTCGCATTCGATTTGGACGGCATTTGTGATTGAAATCAGTGCCTGAAAAGAATCCGCTGCTTTTATATCAATATCTCTTTGTCCCTTAAAATCAACAAGCAGTTGGCCAAACGACTTTTGTGAGTGCTCTGAAATATCCTGCAAGTTATGTGCAAAATTTTTCATTAGCACTCGCTTAGAATCCGTAGCGGTATTCACCACATTCAAAACTGCGACTTCTCTTAATTTTGTGTTCTGTATTCTCCGAGCCTGCAACAACTTATCTCTTGAACTCTCTGCCATAGCAATACGGTCATTTTGCAGCTCTATATGTATTTGTTTTATTGCATTTCCTACATACTCAATCTCATCTAAAATCCGAGCCATTGCTGCATGAGTATTAAGATGTCCGAGTGATTGTGATAGCTCCGGTGTAAGCTTAAATTCTTCAAGTCGTACTTGTTTGACAATACCTGAAGCATCCCTAATCGTTGGAAGTATTTCTCCATTTTTGTCAATTGAAAACCTGTACAGACCTTTTTCAATCATTTCTTTAACATAAGCATCCATATTGGCAACTAAAACAGTTTCCTTTGAGGCCATAGATTGTATAGTGTCAGCTAAAGAAGGGGATACCATTCTAATATTTTTCCAACTTCCAAAATATTGCATAAGACTTTTGTTGTCCTCGTTTGAGATAACAGTAAGATTTCCCCTGTTTGGGTTCCATTCCGCAATATCATATTGAAAGTTTGGAATTACCTCAAACTTATCCTGCACACTTATAGGCAAGGAAGGATTCTCACTAACATATCCACAATGAGGACAAGTTGTAGCTTTATTTGAAATTTTTGTACCACACTCAGGGCAAAGTATTAAACTCATATTAGTTTCCTCCCTTTTCTTGCCTGTAAATGATAATTTAGAGGGCATAACCCAAGCAATTTTCACTGAAAAATTTGTATCTGATTCATATGGTGAAGAAGTACCTTTTACTGATGTAGTGCAGTTAATGGGCGGCGGTACCCCTCAAACAGATGAACACAGTTACTGGAATGGTACGATTCCTTTCTTTACCCCCAAAGACATTTCACTGTCACCGTATTGCATAAAAACCGAAAAAACTTTATCTGATGAAGGGCTGAATGCCTGCTCCAGCAAGCTTTATCCAATAAATACGATTTTTGTTACTTGTCGCGGGACTGTTGGTAATGTGGCAATGGCAGGTGTCCCCATGGCAATGAATCAGTCTTGCTATGCGCTTAAAGGTAAAGGCAAATACCCTCCTCTTTTTACCTTCTGCCTAACAAAGTATGTTATTAGTGTTCTTAAACATAAAGCGTCAGGTGCTGTGTTTAGTGCGCTTGTAACCAGGGATTTTGAAGCGGAGAAAATTATAAAACCTGACATTACTAAAGCTATCAATTTTGAGAGCCAAATATCCCCCATCTTTTCAGAGATATTAAGCAATACCATAGAAATCGACAGATTGGGGGAAGTGAAAGAAGTCATATTGGCTGCTTTGTCAAAATGAACAGCCGCTAAATTATCATTTATCTGTCTTTTCAGCTCTATTCTGTCGCTGATTATGTTGTACGCTTTTACTATGTCTTTTTGTTTGTCAATATGGGGAACAGGCAGTTCTACTTGGCATAGCTCGTCCCAATCAAAAATCTCCCTGACGCTTCCATGAGATTTATACCTTGCATAACGGTCAAACTCTGGCCTTGAAAACCAAAGCATAAGGTATTGGGGATCCAGCTGCTTTATATCTGTAACTTTGAAAACAGAATAAGAGCTTGATATTATGCAATCATCTTCATTTAAAAATGCTATAGATACCTTTTCACCATTTCGTGACGTAACCGGACCGTAAGCAAATTGTCCGGTTCGAACAATTTTATAACTTGATAGATCCGTTCCGATTATATTGGCGATAGATGGAATAAACTTTTTACTGATGCTCACACCTAAAAGGTTTTTTATAGATAAGTCTTTATTACGCTCATCAACCAGCTCTATATAATCGCCTAATACTTTGTAATTGTCTTTCACTTAGCCACCTCATCCGATATATTTTCTATGCGCAATCTTAACATTGCTCTGCTTAACCATTGCATATTGTAAAGTTGTATCTATTTTTTGATGCCCTAATAATTGTTGTAATTGTGTAGTTGCTCACGTTATTTGACCGTTTTCTACTGATATTGCCTGACCGGAAATTCCCAACAATAAGCAGCTCTTCTTTTATCATTTCCAATGACCTTAAAATTCCTATGATATGTGTCCGATCCAA